>JAEEGF010204846.1_pt1 | contig 10214 bp, 8 predicted proteins | sample 9134171 | NCBI WGS metagenome assembly JAEEGF01 (sample SAMN16246542, study PRJNA631951) | gut metagenome | biome: gut microbiome; feature: rumen; material: AP-attached | host: Bos | place: Iran: Karaj | collected 2018-10 | reverse complement strand
CGAGCAGGGATTTATCATCGTTGGTGGCATGGATCTTTAGAAGATCGACCCTGAAAAGCTCCTCTACATGTATTCAATAGTTTTTCAGGATGTGACGCTTTTTAATAACACGGTTCTTGAAAATATCCGAATCGGTAAAAAGGAAGCTACGGATGAAGAGGTAAAAGCAGCTGCTAAGCTCGCTCACTGCGATGAATTCATAGAAAAGCTCCCTGAGGGCTACAATACCCTTATAGGCGAGAATGGTTCCGAGCTTTCAGGCGGAGAGCGCCAGAGAATCTCCATAGCCAGAGCCTTCCTTAAGGATGCGCCTATAATTCTGATGGATGAAGCCACAGCATCTCTTGACGTGGATAACGAATCGCTGATCCAGGAGGCAATAAGCGACCTTATTAAGGACAAGACAGTTCTTATAATCGCTCATCGTATGCGTACCGTAGACGGAGCTGACAAGATAGTTGTCCTTAAGAATGGAAAAGTGGCTGAATCGGATTCTCCCGCAAAGCTGAAGGAAGCTGACGGATTATACAGCCACATGCTTGCAGTTCAGATGAAAACTGAAAACTGGAAGCTTGCCTGATAAAGATATCCCGTGAAAGCTCTTGCAAGGAACCTGTTGGATTGTGATAATAAGTAAGATCATAAAAATTCCCAAAAAATATTTTCACAACCCCGTTGACTCTTCCCTTAGGGAACCCCTTAAGGTGGATTTACAAACAAAAAGGAGGTTCCGAATATGGAAAAGAAAATGACATCAGGCGAAATGGCAAAGAAGGCGGGAGTATCACAGAAAGCAATCCGTTTATATGATGAAAAGGGGCTTTTAAAGCCCACTGAATATTCCGAGGGTAACTATCGACTTTATGATGATGCGGCGCTGCAGATTCTGGAAAAAATCGTCGCACTTAAGCAGATAGGCTTTTCCCTCGAGGAAATCCGTGACAATTTAAAGAATGGTGAAGCAAGCGATATCAAGGGTGCCCTGGAGCTTCAGCTCCAGAAGATGGAGGAGAAGAGGTATCAGCTTGAAAAGATCACAGACACCATAAAGAGAACAATAGCCCGCAAGGAAGAGCTTGATTGGGATGACGTTGCTGAAATAGTTCAGCATGTAAGCGTTGATCAGTCCGCAGATGAGAATCACTGGAATGCGCTTAAACACACAGAAGGCGAGCCTGACTGGTATGTGAGTATTTTCCAGTCACTGGGCATTAAAAGGGACAGTAAAATCCTTGATCTTGGCTGCGGATACGCGAAGCTTTGGAGAAACAACTGGACTGATATACCTACAGGAACAAGGATCACCGGATATGATATCCACGGCAGCTGGGCTGATGATTTTGCAAAGTTTATTCCGGAAAACGTGGATAAGCTCCCTGAGAACGTAGAGGTTAAGCTTGAATTTGCGGATCTTGAGACGGAGCAGACCTGGGATGAGATAGATGCTACCGGGGAATATGATATTGTTGTTGCACATTACATTGACTATGAGGTGAAGGATGTTGAGGCCCTTGTGGCTCATGCCAGCAGGGTGGTAGCAGAGGACGGCTTCTTAGCCTTCAACGGAGCCAATGTCTCAAGCTGGAATGATTACTTCAAGGAGGCAGTAGAGGCGGTTGGCGCTGATTCAGGCTTCATAGACGAGACTATAGCAAAGCAGACAGAAAAAAGAGATGCTTACATAGCTATGATGGAGAAATACTTTGCGAGAGTTGAATCCGTTATTTTGCCAAACAGCTGGCATTATACTAAGGCTTCAGAGCTTGTAGAGAAGATGAAGGATTACTACGAAGGCCAGGAGAAGACCATCGCCAGATACGAGGACAAGCTCCTTGCATATTTCCGGGAGAAGATAGAGAAAAACGGCGAATTTACCGTAGAAACAAGAAGTCAATTTTGGCATTGCTACAAGAAGTAACTGGAGATTATAATGTTGCCTACAAGATAAAAAAGCAGAAAACTTTAATAAAAGCAGGAGGATGATATGGAAGAGTTTTATATTGACAGCGATGGTACACGCCTTCATGCGAAGCTTGATCGTGTAGGCACTAAGAAGGGCCCGCTTTGCATTCTGATCCACGGTTTTACCGGACATATGGAAGAGGACCACATCATAGCAGCCAAGGATGCGATAAATGCTGAGGGAGTATCGGTTCTCAGAGTTGAGATGTATGGTCATGGCGGAAGTGATGGCGAATTTAAGAATCACACTCTCTATAAATGGGTTACCAATGCCCTTTCAGTGGTGAAATATGCGAAGCAGCTGGATTTCGTGACAGATCTCTATATCTGCGGACATTCTCAGGGCGGACTTCTTACAATGCTGATCGGCGGTATGTGTGCTGATGACTTCAAGGCGATAATTCCGCTTTCACCCGCATGGATGATTCCTGAGGCAGCAAGAGAAGGCACTATTCTTGGGGCTGATTTTGATCCAAAGCATATTCCGGAGAAGGTTGGCGCTGATGAATGGGAGATTTCAGGCGATTATATCAGAGTTGCCCAGACCATTCATGTTGAGGATGAGATTGCAAGATTTGATGGACCTGTCCTGATCATCCATGGTGATGATGATGAGGCAGTTCCCTACGAATATGGTGTAAAGGCTTCAAAGCTGTATAAAAGCGCAAAGCTTGTGACCATCCATGGAGATGATCACTGCTATACAAGACATCTTGATGAAATGTCCAAGGCATTAAGAGAGGGCTTTAGAGACCTTCTTGCCTGACTTTTACGATGCTCCATGCGAATCAGGAATGGGAATGCTTTTTCATCAGTAGATGGATTCCAAGGAGCGATAACAGAGATAATATGAAAAATGAACCAAGTACCGCGATGGCACTTCGCATACCATATAAATCAGACATATAGCCTGTGAGCGCGGTAAATACTACGCCTCCGATACCGGTTGCGGTGGTTATCACACCTGTTGAGGTAGCGGTTCTTTTTCCGTTAAAATTGAGCATAATAGTTAAAACGCAGGGATAAATAGCTCCGCTCGCCATGCCTAATGGGATGCAAACCAGCATGGCTGCGGTGCTATTTTGCATGGAGGAGAAAAGAACAGTAAATGCCGGAATCGCGAGCAGTGATACCAGCAATATTTGTTTGGAATGCTTTGAAAAGTGTCCAACCAGCATTCTGGAAGGAATCATTACCGCCCAGAACAGAGACAGTGCAAATTTCCCGTTTTCGGACTTTAAAGTATCAGTAAACATAGTATCTACAAAGAAAGTGAATCCATTTTCAAATCCCACGTAAATACACATAATAACGCACAGGCACAGGATGGCTGTGATCACGAATTTTCCTGATGAAACAGAGTCAATGTCGTCCATAGGAAGCTCTTCGCGGCATTCGCTGCCTGATTTGACGATCCCGATGAGGGCTACGGCGGAGCCAATTGATAAAAGCGCGAATAATATACGCCAGCTAAGGCCCATCCTGAGATAGAAATTGACAACAAGAGGCGCAACCAGCGCTCCTGCTGCATACATGGAGGTCATAAAGCCTATTTTATTTTTATTCGTTACAGGGTATGCGTCAGCGAGAGCTGCAATTGAAATAAACTGAAGCGCACTGGTGGTGAGCCCCAGGAAGAATATACCGCCTATAAAATAGGTGTTTCTAACGGTGGTTAGAACAAATAAAGCTGCTCCGAGCTGAATAGCCAGGAGAATAATGATGCATTTTGCCTTGTTGTTGTGATCTGCCCAGCTTCCAAGAACAAGGGGAGCAAGCATAGTAGCAAATAGCTCAACGGATGCAAAAAGACCCATAGAGGTCAAAGACAGATCGTAGGTCTCACCTATATTCCACAGGCTTGCCTGATATCCGCCGGCTTCGAATCCGTTTATGAAGACAACAAGAAACAGGATTATCCAAAGAAAATCCCTTTTTTTCAAATCAGCCATATGAAATTACCCCCTCGTCATAGTTACATTATATCGTAAAAAATAGCGTAAAAAAACACAAAAAAATAGGACTATTTTATTATAATGAAGCTATAATAATAGTTAGTAGTAGAAGGGTTTTTGTTTGGGGGAAAAACATGGAACTATACTACAATATGATCGTAAATATTGGTCTTCTTGTGCTTATTGCCAATATTCTGGTCAGAATTCCTGTTGTTACGCAGATCATCTGCGAGGAAAATAAGCACATTTTCATGGCTAAGATTGTGCTGGGAGGAATATTTGGGGGATTCTGTATTTTCTCAACCTGCACAGGAGCACAGGTTCAGGGTGCTATTCCTAACACCCGTGTTTTGGGCGCCCTGGCGGGAGGTCTGCTTTGCGGACCGACAGTCGGGATTCTGGCAGGTCTGATTGGCGCAATCCACCGTATTTTCTTTGATATTCATGGTGTTACGACCTTTGCATGCGCACTTTCCACACTTATGGAGGGCGTAATCGGTGCGTTCATATATCAGTTCTTTCATAAGAGGAATATAGATTTTGAGTGGTATTTCCTTGTTGCAATAACGGCTGTTGCAGAGTGCCTGCATATGGCCAATCTTCTGGTGCTTGTAAGGCCCTTTAGCCTTGCCGTGTCTATCGTTCAGATAATTGCTCTTCCAATGATCATTTTTAATTCCATAGGAATGGTTCTGTTTTTCTCGGTATTTGATGATATATATACCAGGCAGAATCTTATTGCTGCAGATAAAATGCGTCTGGCGCTGAGTATTGCCGATGCCTGCGTGGTCAATATCAGAAAAAGCCGCATAACAGACGGTGATTACAGGGAGATGGAGAAGACTATCAGCGGTTTTTCAAGGTGCAGGGATGTTTTCTTTCTTCCTCTTAGCCGCAAAGATGAGCTGTTTAGCAGCGATTATGAGTTTACGGAGAGCTTTGTAAACAGCATGGAAAGGCGCTGTACCACTGAGCTTATATATAAGAAGGAAAAGGGAGTCCTCGGCTTTAAGCAGTCGCTGGTTGCATCTGGCTCCAAGGTTACCATGGGGAATGAGACCTGGGGATATCTGGTGCTGGTTTTCGACAGAAGATATTCATCGCCTGAAGCTGTGGAGTGCCTGGTTTCAGCTCTGGCCAAGTTCTTTTCCACCAACTATGAGGCCTATCAGGTTGAATATCAGAAGAAGATGAGGGAGAGAGCTGAATTCAGGGTTCTTCAGTCACAGATAAATCCGCACTTTTTGTTTAACAGTCTAAATACCATATCCTGCTTTTGCAGGGAAAAGCCCGATTATGCGAGGGAGCTGCTTCTGGCTCTTAGCGTTTACTTCAGGCATAACCTGAACTCCAGTGATGATTATATGATCGACATAGCAGCGGAATTTGAGCAGGTAGATGCCTACCTGATGCTTGAAAAGGCCAGATTCGAGGATAAACTCCAGATTGTGAAGGATATCGAAGCAGATATTCACAGGCAGGTTCCAACCCTTATTCTGCAGCCTATTGTGGAGAATGCGATAAAGCACGGAGCCATGAGAAGAGAGGTTGGCGAGGTTAAAATCAAAGCCGGTATGGAAGGGGAGGATCTTTTAATAAAAATATCCGATAACGGCTATGGAATCCCGGATCAGGTGCTCCGGGCGTTCAATGATAAGACAACGAAGGGGAGATATGGTCTTCTTAATGTAGATGGAAGGCTGCGTAGTATTTATGGGGAAAAGTATGGGCTTGTGATTGATTCCTCAGGGGAAGGAACCACCGTCACAATGCGCATACCGCCAAAAGCTTTGTTGGAGGGATAAGAGGGAATGAAGAGGATTTTGATAGCGGATGATGAGAGACCTGCCAGAAGTGAGCTGCGATTTTTGCTGGAAAAGATCTTAAAAGACCTTAACCAGCCGGATGCTGAGGTGATGGAAGCCGGCAGTGGTGCTGCGGTTTTGGATCTGATAGATAAATATACATTTGATGTGTGCTTTTTCGATATAGAGATGGGAGACATCAAGGGTACAAAGCTGGCAGAGACAATGAGGCAAAAGAATCTGGATACAGCCATAATTTTTGTGACTGCTTATGAAAACTATGCGCTTAATGCCTTTGATGTCGACGCTGTGGATTATGTGATGAAGCCTTTTGATGAGAACAGAATCAGGAAATCCATCGAAAAGCTTATGAAGAGAAGGGCATCCACAAGGCCGATGCCGGGACCCTTTGCGCTTCCTGCTGGAGATCACATGGAGGTAGTTGTGGCGGATAGCATAAGCTATATTGAGGCCATTCACAAGGGCTCCAAGGTACACTGCCATAAGAATATCTATTACAGCAATGAGCCTCTTATTGAGTGGGAAAAGAAGCTTAAGCCCGCGGGAGACCAGTTTTCCAGGATACATAAAAGCTTTATAGTGAATTTTGACGCCTGTGAGGCTCTTGTTCCTGACTATAACAATGGCTATGCCTGCAAGCTCAAGGAATGCGATAATGTTGTCATTCCTATTAGCAGAAATATGATTCATGACGTCAAAGCGCATTTTTGTGTCTGAAAAATAGAATGTATTGCATTTCAGTACCAATTTTTAGCATTTGAATCCCGAATTATTGTTACCGAATTTTCGTGAGCCTATACTTCAATATAGGGAAGGATTTCACTTTCACTACATTGATAGGAGGGGATTCATATGATCAGCTTTTTGGTATGTTTGAGTGTATTAGTGGCAGGATATTTCATCTACGGTGGCATCATCGAGAAAGTCTATGGGCCGGATGACAGAAAAACTCCGGCAGTAAGGATCAATGATGGTGTAGACTTTGTGGTAATGCCCAGATGGAAGCTCTTTTTGATACAGCTCCTTAATATTGCAGGACTTGGCCCGATCTATGGCGCTTTGGCAGGAGCTCAGTGGGGCACCTCGGTCTTTCTCTGGATCACCCTCGGAACTATCCTTGCAGGTGGTGTTCACGATTTTTCAGTAGGATTTATGAGCATGCGTCATGATGGCGCCAGCGTATCTGAGCTTACAGGCATGTATCTTGGAAACGTTATGAAAACTATCATGAGAGTTTTCAGCGTAGTGCTTCTTGTAATGGTTGGTACTGTTTTCGCAGTAGGTCCTGCAGGACTTATTTCTCTTCTGATTGGTAATCAGGGCGGCTCAGGACTTTTAACAAATACAACCTTCTGGCTTGCTCTGATCCTTGCATATTACTTCATAGCAACCTTTGTTCCGATCGATAAGATTATTGGTAAGCTTTATCCTGTATTCGGTGTCTGCCTTATAGTTATGGCAGTAGGCGTTGGAATTGGTATTTTCACACACGGATATACAATTCCTGAGATTGAGCTTTCAAACCTTCATCCCAGCAATACACCTATATGGCCTATGATGTTCGTATCAGTTGCCTGTGGTGCTATTTCAGGATTCCATGCAACACAGTCACCTCTTATGGCTCGCTGCTGCAAGACAGAGAAGGAAAGCCATATGGTATTCTACGGAGCAATGGTATGTGAAGGAATAATCGCTCTTATATGGGCTGCAGCAGGTAGTGCAGTTTATGCTAAGACAGGCGGACTTACAACAGCTCTTACAGATATGCTTGCAAACGGACAGGCAGCATGTGTATATGATATTTGCACAAAGACAATGGGTGGTTTTGGTATCGTTCTTGCAATGCTCGGCGTTATTGCATGTCCTATAACTTCCGGTGATACAGCCTTCAGATCAGCAAGACTGGTTGTTGCTGACTGGTTCAAGGTAGATCAGAAGCCTTATATGAAGAGACTTGAACTCTGCGTACCGCTTCTTCTTGCCGGCGCATTCATCAGTCAGTTAAACTACGGCGTAGTTTGGAGATACTTTAGCTGGTCAAATCAGACTCTTGCTATGATAGCTCTTTGGACAGCTTCAATGTATCTGTTTGTAAATGGCCGCAACTATTGGTTCACAGCTATCCCGGCAACCTTTATGTCGGCTGTTTCGGTAACATATTTCTTCTGTGCACCTGAGTGCCTGCATCTGTCGGTATCAATTGCTTATCCGATAGGAATAATTGCAGCAGCTGCATTCCTTGGACTGTTCATCTTCCAGACCAGAAGAACAGCACCTCAGACAAAGGAAGAGGAGCACAAGAAAACAGCGTAATTGGCATAGAGTTGTTATAATAAGAATGATGAAAAACGGAAGGGCTGCATCTACGGATGCGGCTCTTTCTTTTTAATAGCAAGTGTAATTTTTAATATTTTTGCTGTATTTTGTTGACTCTACACTTGGTTCAGGGTGTATTTTCCTCTCATAACAGGAGGAAAACAGTATGATGCTTAACAAAAGAAAACAGAGGGAACAGATAAAAAAACAGTACGGGAATAATCCTATAAACGATCCATATCATCATATGAGAAGGGACAGGAGAAAACTCATAGCCAAATATCATGAGGATAAGGGCGGGAGTGATGTTGATGAGATCACCTGGGATGATCTTGAGATGGATGAAGTATTTTACAGGATTAATCACACGAGATCCTATATTGGCGAGCAGGTACTATATCATAAGCTCCATTGTTTAAATGAAGATAATGCAGATGGCTTTTGCGACGCTGTGGATTACTACGATAAAAACGACGAAGCCAGAACGGATGCGGAATTTGAGCTGCTTAGGATAGGAAAAAGAAACACTAGTTATTATATGCCGCAGCTTATTAGGATTTTGTCAGAGTTTGAGCTGCCTTTCGCATGGTGCTACAGAATACTCCAGGCTGCGCTTGTAATAGCGGTATTATTAAGCGTGGCTTTAAGAAGTGCTGAATGCGCTGTGTTACTGCTTGGTATCGCGTGCACTAATCTTTTCCTATATATGAGAACCAAATCTAAGGCCGAGTACATGATGGACTGTCTATATGGTATATGCAGTCTTATAGATGTTTCAGAGGAGCTGCTGAAAAAGGGATGTGTTCCGGAGAATTTAGTATATGAAGGCATCAGTGAAGATCTAAAAAGACTCCATCGATTAAAGAAGCTAGCAGGCGGTCTGGTGACCAAGAAAAATTATGCTGTTACAGATCCTCAGGGGATGCTTGCTGATTATCTGATGGGTATAACGCTGTACGATCTGGTATCTTTTCATAAGATAACGCAGATAGTCAAGGGGAATGAAAAGGCTGTAATGAAGCTTTACGAGCTTGTGGGAGAAGTGGATATGTCCATTTCTGTGGCTTCCTTTAGAAAAAGTCTTCCGGATTACTGTATTCCAGAGTTTTCTAAGGATAACAGGATAAATGTGTGCGATATTTATCATCCTTTGATCGAGAATGCTGTTCTTAATTCAGTTAATCTCGGGAATTCGACCATGATCATGGGAGCCAATGCGTCGGGAAAGAGTACCTTCATGAAGGCGCTTGCGGTCAATGCGATTCTGGCACAGTCAATATACACATGCTGCGCTAAAAGGCTGGAAATACCGCGAAGTGTCGTGATGACTTCAATGGCTGTCAGGGACGATGTTCTCACCGGTGAGAGCTATTATGTGCGGGAGGTCAGGTATCTTAAGAGAATGCTGGATGAATCAAAGAAGGGCGGCAGGGTCCTCTATTTCATCGATGAGATCCTGAAGGGAACTAATTACAGGGAGAGACTTGCGGCCTCCAAGGCGGTTTTGTCATATCTTAGCGGCAAAAATGGCATGGTTATTGTATCCACACATGACGGAGAGCTTGCAAAATACCTTAAACACGAGTATTCGGGTTATCATTTTGAGAGCAGGCTTACGGATGATGGTATTAAGTTTGATTACAGGATAAAATCCGGTTTTGGGGAAGGATCCAATGCCATAGATCTTCTTTTGTGTTATGATTTTCCGAGAGAAGTAGTGGAGGATGCCAAAAAACTGGTAAAAAGCAACATAGCGTGAGGATAAAAGGGTATGAAAATAAGTGAAGCGGCTGTTGCTGCAGGCCTCGATGTCAGCAGCGTCAGATTTTATGAGAGAAAAGGGCTTATAAATCCCGATAGGGGCGAAGATAGTAATTATAGGGACTATACGTCCGAAGATATAGAGCGTCTTAAAAAGATAGTACTTTTTAGGAAGATAGATATGTCCATAGAGGATATCAAAAAGGTTCTTCTGGAGAATCAGGACATCACAGAGGTACTGGATAGTCAGATGGAAAAGCTTCAGCAGGATAAGCTTCAGATAGATAGTTCTATCCAGCTTTGCCAGAAAATGATGGATGAGGGCTACACTGATTCCGATACTGAAAGGTACATTTCGTATGTTTATGAGGCCGAAAGTCAGGGGCAGAAGTTT
>JAEEGF010008143.1_pt1 | contig 10214 bp, 8 predicted proteins | sample 9134171 | NCBI WGS metagenome assembly JAEEGF01 (sample SAMN16246542, study PRJNA631951) | gut metagenome | biome: gut microbiome; feature: rumen; material: AP-attached | host: Bos | place: Iran: Karaj | collected 2018-10 | reverse complement strand
ACTGAACATAATGTCTCGCTGCCGGCAACTCCTGATATTTGCCAGCTTTCAGTACCCCAAATAAGGGTTTTGAGTAGAGGTGTAAACTTATAATATTTCATTGTAGTAGTTAATTTTCTTTCCAGAAAGCACGTGTGAAGAGCACGAGGACGGACATGATTTCGAGACGTCCTACGAGCATGAGAAACGAACATGTCCACTTGATGTAGTCCGGCATTTCGCTCCACGTCATGGAAGGACCGACCTCCGTGCTTAGCGAGGGGCCCACATTACTCATACAGCTCAGGGCAATGGCAATGGCGTTGGTGTTGTCGATGCCAGAGACAATCATGATAGTGGCTGAAATGAGTACCATGATGCTGAAGATGGCAAAAAATGCCAATAGGGTAGACAGCTTCTGCTGGGATACAGTCTGGCCGTTAATCTTCACGGGCAATACGGCGTTAGGGTGCAAAATCTTACGGAACTCGTTGCGCAGCACCTTGAACACCATCACGCCACGAATGCATTTGAAACCGCCCGTTGTAGAACCGGAACAAGCTCCGATGAACATTAGACAGCCCAAGATGACCCATGTGATGTGAGGCCATTGCGCCACATCGTCGTTGAAAAGTCCTGTTGTCGTCATGAAGGATACCACTTGGAATAATGCCGAACGGAAGGCGAGCTCCAATTCGTATCCATTGCGCGATACCAACAGGTAGCAGATAAACAAAGTGGCCGCCGTGACGAGGAAGAGATAGAGTTTGAATTCGGAACTCTTGAATAGCTCGACGATTTTCAGCTTGAAGATAGCCATGTAGAGCATGGCGAAGTTGATACCTGCCAGAAACTGGTAGAGTACACAGACATAGTCGATGGCTGGCGATTGGAAATAAGCCGTACTGTCGTTATGGGTAGAGAAACCTCCTGTGGCAGTGGTCGTCATGGCGTAGTTGATACTGTCGAACCAATCCATGCCACAAAGATAGAATGAAATGATACATGCCAGTGTCAGTCCCAGATAGACGGTCCATATCCATTTGGCCATCGTCGACAGTCGCGGGTGCATCTTCGAACGAATAGGTCCCGTAGCCTCGGCAGAGAACACCTTCACGCTTCCGCTGCCCACCATAGATGGCAGAATGGCAATGGTAAAGAAGACGATTCCCAAACCACCTATCCACTGCGTCTGTGTTCGCCAGTAAAGGATGCCATGGGGCAGGCGTTCCACGTTATCAAGGATAGTAGCTCCCGTGGTGGTGAATCCCGACATGGTTTCGAAGAAAGCATCGGTCACGTTAGGAATGAATCCTCCAATGAGGAAGGGTAGCATGCCAAACAGCGAGAAGACAATCCATGCCGAGGTGACGAGGAAATAGCTGTCGCGTCGACTCAGATTGTTGTTGGCGTTCCGTCCCAGGTATTTGAAGATGAAGCCTGCGCTGATGGTGAGGATAGCTGCAATGAGAAACGACAACAAGTCGTCCTCCTGGTAGTAGGCCGATACCCCTACGCAGATGCCCAGCATAGTCCCCAGCAGGAAAAGCAGCGAGCCGATAATCTTATATACCAACGAGAAGTTTACCATAGAGTGTCCTTACGGAAGTATTTCTCAATTTTTTTCAGATTCTGTTCGTGGCAGAACACCATGACGGTATCGCCAGCCGCGATGCGTGTGTTACCATTGACGAGGATGCCTTGTCCGTCGTGTACCAGTCCACCAATAGTGGCTCCTGTCGGCAGACCTAAGTCCTTCACAGGTTTCTTAGTGACCTTCGAACCCTCGGCAGCTGTGAACTCGGCAACATCGGCATCGACGAGCATCAGCGAACGAACATTCGATACGTCAGCATCGAGCATCATCTGGTAGATATGGCTGGCAGCCAGTGTCTTCTTATTGATAATGGTACCAATATCGAGACTTTCGGCCATTTCCACATAATCGAGATTCTCGACCATCGCCACTGTCTTACGTACACCCAGTCGTTTGGCTGTCAGACAGGCCAGAATGTTGGTTTCGGCATTGCCCGTCAGCGCCACGAAGGCCTGCGTGTTTTGGATGCCTTCCTCCTGCAGCAGTCCTATATCGCGGGCATCGCCGTGAATCACCATGACATCGAGGTCAGCGAGTTTAGCGTTGAGGCGTTCACAACGGTTTTCGTCTATCTCGATAATCTTCAGGTCCATGTAGTCGGGAGCCACCTTTGCCAAACGGACAGATGTTCGTCCGCCTCCCATGATGATGACGTTCTTAACATCGGCATAGTGTTCCTTGCCAGAAATCTGGCGGATGTAGGGAATATACTCGCGGGTGGTCATGAAGTAGGCCAGATCGTTGACCTCAAGAACATCGTTACCACCAGGGATGAGCGTCTCGCCCTTGCGCTTGATGGCTACAATGTGGTAGGGATCGTCTGGTCCGCAGAGCTCGCGTAAGGGTTGGTTCAGTATTTCGCAGGTTTCGCGTAACTTGATGCCCAGCATGACGAGGTCGCCGCCATGAACGTCCCAGCGCTGACGTACCCACGACATCTTGAGCCCGTTGGTGATATCGGCTGCTGCCAAGACTTCCGGGAAGATAAGCGAATCGATGCCCATTTGGTTGAAAAACTCCTTGCGTGCTGGGTCGAGGTATTCGAAGTTGTCGATGCGAGCTACCGTTTTCTTGGCACCCAAAGCATGGGCAATCATACAGGCAGTCATGTTGCGGCTCTCATCGGGCGTGACACCAACGAAAAGGTCGGCATGTTCCACTCCGGCATCTTTCATGGTGTTGATGCTGGTGGTGCGCCCTTGCAGGGTCATGATATCGTAGCGGTTGTCGAGGTCGCCCAGTCTGGAGGCGTCCTCGTCAATCAACACGCAGTTCTGATGGTCGCGTGAAAATAGCTTAGCCAAGTGTGTACCTACGGCTCCTGCCCCTGCAATGATAATCTTCATATGCTTTCTATCTCTTTCTTGATACTTTCCTTGTCGATGCCCACAATAGCCTGTAACTCAGAGACTTTTCCGTGTTCGACGAAATGGTCGGGCAGTCCGAGGCGACGAACGACGGGTTGATAGCCGTGATCGTTCATCCACTCTAAAACGGCAGAGCCCATGCCGCCATTGCGTACGCCGTCCTCGACGGTAATAATCTTTGTGAATTTCTTGCCGATTTCGTGCAGGAGGTCTTCATCGAGGGGTTTCAGGAAGCGTAGGTCATAGTGGGCGATACTAGGTATACTAGTAGTACTAGTCATACTAGTTAAACTAGCAATAGCCTCAGTCACGTTATTTCCAACAGGGCCGATGGTAATGATGGCTATGTCATCGCCGTCGCGCAGACGACGTCCCTTGCCGACAGGAATTTCTTCTAACGGGCAACGCCAATCGACCAGTGAGCCACAGCCTCGCGGATAGCGAATGACGAAGGGCCCCTTGTCGGGAAGTTGTGCTGTGTACATCATGCGGCGCAACTCGTGCTCGTCCATTGGAGCAGCAATGGTAAGATTGGGAATGGGGCGCAGAGCTGCCAGATCGAAGGCTCCATGATGAGTGGGGCCGTCTTCGCCCACGAGTCCAGCTCGGTCCAGGCACAATACCACGTTGAGTTTCAGGATGGCCAGGTCGTGAATGATGTTGTCGAAAGCACGCTGGGCAAAAGCACTGTAGATGTTGCAGAATGGCAACAGTCCCTCTTTGGCCATACCTCCGGAGAAGGTGACGGCATGTCCTTCGGCAATGCCTACGTCGAAGGTGCGCTCAGGCATTTCGTGCATCATGATGTTCATCGAACAGCCAGTAGGCATGGCAGGTGTGACACCGATAATCTTCTCGTTCTGTTTGGCCAATTCCAGTAGTGTCTCGCCAAAGACGTCCTGGAACCGAGGAGGCTTATTGGATTCGTCCTTCACCTGTCGTTCGCCTGTTTCGACATTGAACTTACCAGGGGCATGCCAGATGGTGACATCCTTCTCGGCAGGGGCATAGCCATGCCCTTTCTGAGTGTGCAGATGGAGCAATTTGGGACCTTTCATACCCTTCAGCTGTCGTAAGATGCGTACCAACTCCTTTACATCGTGGCCGTTGAAGGGCCCGAAGTAGCGGATGTCCATTCCTTCGAACACGTTCTGCTGGTGCGAGATGGCCGATTTGAAGGCATTCATCAGACGGATAAAACCTCTGCGGCGGTCGTCTTCAAACAAGCCCCGTTTGTGCAGCCAACTGGTCACCTTGAAACGCACTGCGTTATAGGTCTCGTTGGTGCTGAGCGACAGCAGATATTCCTGCATACCTCCGACAGCACGGTCGATGGACATGTTGTTGTCGTTGAGGATAATCAGGATATCATTGTCCGTTGTTGATACGTTGTTAAGGCCCTCGTAGGCCAGTCCGCCCGACATGGCTCCATCGCCAATGACAGCAACGACTTTCCGGCCTGTGCCCTTGGCGGCAATGGCCATTCCCAAGGCTGCCGAGATGCTGTTCGAGGCATGGCCGCACATGAAGGTGTCGTACTCGCTCTCTTCCGGTGATGGGAAAGGACGGATGCCGCCCAGTTTGCGGTTGGTGTTGAACTGCTCACGGCGGCCTGTCAATATTTTGTGCCCGTAGGCCTGGTGGCCCACATCCCAGACGATGCGGTCATAGGGCGTGTTGTAGACGTAGTGTAGGGCTACCGTAATCTCGGTGGCGCCCAAGCTTGAAGCCAGGTGGCCGGGATTGACGGAAAGTTCCTTGACAATGTCTTCGCGAAGCTCCCGACAGATTTCGGGCAGTTCGTCAACCGTTAGTTTCCGCAGGTCCTCAGGGTATTTAATTTCCTTTAATAGTTCCACGTTAGTTCGTATTTTATGTGCAAAGGTACGAATAAGCGAGCAAAGTACAAAATAAAAAGCGGTCTTTTTTATTTTTACAAAATAATTATGGCTTTTTCTTGGTTTTTGCATATTTTCTTTATATCTTTGCAGGGAAATAACTAAAATCGCAATGATTTACGTCTCATTACCCGACAACGAAGTTCGAAGGCTTTCGTTTTATCTGGCTCTGGAAGAGTATGTGGCGCGCCAATTGGCTCCTGCAGACTATTTCTTTATGTGGCAGGTAGAGCCTAGCGTTATCTTTGGGCGTAACCAGCTGATAGAGAATGAAGTAAACCAGGATTTCTGTCGTTCGCACCACATTCAGATGTACCGCAGGAAGAGTGGGGGAGGGTGTGTCTATGCTGACATGGATAATGTGATGCTGTCGTATATCAGCGATGGTTATCAAGTGGGTTTAACGTTTAACAGGTTCGTGCAAATGATTTTGCTGGTGTTGCGTAAGATGGGTATCGAGGCAACGGGCACGAGTCGTAACGACATTCTGATTGGTGACCGGAAAGTGTGTGGTACGGCATTTTATCAGTTGCCGGGTCGTAGCATCGTCCACAGCACTATGCTTTACGATACGAATATGGATTACATGCTCCACGCCATCACCCCAAGTGCAGAAAAACTACAGGAGAAAGGTATTCAGAGTGTTCGTCAGCGCATCACTCTGCTGAAAGATTATACATCATTAAGCTTAGAGGAGGTGAAAGCCTTGATTCGTGATACGCTCTGCGATGATGAGCTCATGCTGACACTTGCGCAAGTGGCGGAAATAGAGAAGATAGAACAGACATACTTAAAAGAAGAATTTATCAATTTATTATAATAAACAGATCATGGAACAAAACAATAACAAACGTACCTGTCTCTATGACAAACACGTGGCGCTGGGAGCGCTGATGTCGCCCTTCGGTGGGTTCGACATGCCTATTCAGTATAGTGGTATTGTGGATGAACACCAAGCTGTGCGCCAGGCCTGTGGTGTGTTCGACGTCAGCCACATGGGCGAGGTGCTCATCAGTGGCAGTGATGCAGAGCGCTATGTCAACCACATCTTTACGAATAATGTGGTTGGAATGCCCAATGGGAAAATCCTGTATGGCATGATGTGCTACGAGGATGGCGGCGTAGTCGACGACTTGTTGGTCTATAAGATGGCTGACGACCGTTTCTTCCTCGTTATCAATGCTGCCAATATCGATAAGGACTGGGCATGGATACAGGAACAGGCTAAGGGTTACGATGTCGTGCTCGAGCACCAAAGCGATGCGTATGGCGAGCTGGCTGTTCAGGGACCTGATGCTGAGGCTGTCATGCAGGAAGTTCTAGAAATCCCTTGTGCTGAACTGACGTTCTACACCTTCAAGCAGATTGGCGACATCATTGTAAGCCGTACTGGTTATACGGGCGAGGATGGCTTCGAGATTTACGCTTCACCTATTTATATTAATGAATGCTGGGACAAGCTGGTTGCCTCCGGACGCTGCAAGCCCTGCGGACTGGGGTGCCGCGATACGCTGCGCTTCGAGGTGGGACTGCCTCTCTATGGCGACGAACTGTCGGCAGACATTACGCCTATCATGGCTGGCTTGGGCATTTTCGTCAAACTCGACAAAGACGAGTTCATTGGCAAGGAAGCACTTGCCAAGCAGAAAGCCGAGGGTCCTGCCAAGAAACTGGTTGGTGTTGAACTGAAGGACAAGGCCATTCCCCGTCATGGCTATGCAGTACTGAAGGACGGACAGACGATTGGTGAGGTGACTACGGGTTATCACACCATCTCGACGGACAAGAGCGTCTGTATGGCTCTGATTGATGCACAGTATGCTGCCCTCGATACGGAGGTGGAGATCCAGATTCGCAAGAAGACTTTCCCGGGAGTCGTCTGCAAGAAGCGTTTCTATGACAAACATTACAAGAAATAAACAATAAAAAACAAAAAGTATTATGGCAAAAGTATTAGAAGGACTCTATTACAGTGAGTCGCATGAGTATGTACGTGTTGAAGGTGACTTCGGTTACATTGGTATTACGGATTATGCCCAGAATGCATTGGGTAATGTGGTATATGTCGATATGCCCGACGTGGACGATGAAGTCAGTGCTGGTGAGGAGTTTGGTGCCGTTGAGAGCGTAAAGGCTGCCAGCGACTTGATGTCGCCTGTTACGGGTGTTGTCGTCGAGGTGAACGAGGCTTTGGAAGATCAGCCTGAACTCATCAACAGCGATGCTTACGAGAATTGGATTATCAAGGTAACCATCGCTGACAAGGCTGAACTGAACGACCTAATGGATGCCAAGGCTTACGCCGCTTTCTGCGAGAAATAAGGTTATAATGACGTTATAACGGTATAACGTTATATCGAAATATCGAAAAATCGTAAGAAATGTATAAGTATTTTCCCCATACTCAGGAGGATCTTCGGGCCATGATGGAGAAGGCTGGGGTGAAAGACCTCGATGGCCTCTATGCCCAGATTCCTGAGAACATCCGTTTCCGGGGTGATTATCAGATTCCCTCGGAGATGAGTGAGATGGAGGTTCGTCAGTTGTTCGAGAAACTGGGCTCGCAGAACAGTCAGCTGACTTGTTTCGCAGGCTATGGCGTTTATGACCATTATACGCCATCTGTGATTCCCAATCTGCTTTCCCGTTCCGAATTCCTGACTTCCTATACTCCGTATCAGGCGGAAATCTCGCAAGGTACGCTGCACTATATCTTCGAGTACCAGTCGATGATGACTGAACTGACGGGTATGGACATCTCGAATGCCTCGATGTACGATGGTACCACTGCTGCTGCTGAGGCCATGATGATGGCTGTTGCAGCAGGCAAAAAGCAGAACAAGGTGCTTGTCTCCGAGACGCTGAATCCCAGAACCCGTGAGGTGCTCGACACTTATGCGCTGCATCAGGACATCGAACTGGTGACGATTCCCATGAAGGATGGTGTCACCGACCTCTCAACTCTCAACTCTCAACTCTCAACCCTCGATGGTGTGGCTGGCGTGATGGTGCAGCAACCGAATGTCTTTGGCATCATTGAAGACTATACTGGTTTTGCTGAAGCCTGTCACGAGCAGAAGGCTCTCTTCATCATGGACAGTGTTGCTGCCGACCTTGCCCTGCTGAAGACGCCAGGCGAGTGGGGTGCCGATATTGCTGTGGGCGATGGCCAGTCGTTGGGCATTCCCATGCTGTTTGGCGGCCCTTATGTGGGTTATATGTGCTGCACGGAGAAACTCATCCGCAAGATGCCGGGTCGTATCGTTGGTATGACGAAGGATAATCGCGACCAGCGTGCCTTCGTGCTGACGCTGCAGGCCCGTGAACAGCATATCCGTCGTCAGAAGGCTACGTCGAACATCTGTTCGAACCAGTCGCTGATGGCACTCTTCGTGACCATCTATTGTTCGCTGATGGGTAAGCAGGGCTTGAAGGAGGCTGCACAGCTTTCTTATGCCGGTGCTCATTATATGTGTGAAGAACTGACGAAGACGGGACGTTTCCATCTGACTTTCGACCAGCCTTTCTTCAATGAGTTCTATGTGAAGTACGATGGTGATGCCGATACCCTTTATCAGCGCTTTATTGAGGCTGGTATCCTGGGTGGTGTCCGTTTCGAGGACGGCTTCCTCTTTGCCGTTACCGAGAAGCGTACGAAGGAAGAAATTGATAACCTCGTAAAGATTGCAGCCCTATGAATAATCGATTATACGGAAACCTGATTTTCGAGCTCTCCAAGGAGGGTCGTAAGGGCTATAGTCTGCCCAAGAATAACTTTGGTGACTACCAGATTCCTGCATCGATGCGGCGTGCTGAAGACGCACAGCTGCCCGAGTGCGACGAACTGACGGTGGTACGTCACTACACGAACCTGTCGAACAATAACTTTGGTGTCGATACGGGCTTCTATCCCTTGGGTTCGTGTACGATGAAGTACAATCCGAAGATTAATGAGGAGATGGCTGCCTTGTCCCAGTTCCAGAATCTGCACCCTGAGCAGCCTGCTGAGACCACGCGTGGTGCTCAGGCTGTTGTGACGCTGCTCGAACGCTCGCTCTGCGAACTCACGGGCCTTGCTCACTTCACCTTTAAGCCCTATGCTGGTGCTCATGGTGAACTGACGGGATTGATGACCATCGACAACTATCATCGTTCGCGTGGCGACATGCAGCGCAAGAAGGTCATCGTGCCCGATTCGGCTCATGGCACGAACCCAGCTTCTGCTGCCGTTTGTGGTTTGGAGATTGTCGAGGTGAAGTCTTTGGCCAATGGCCAAGTAGACCTACAAAACCTACAAGACCTACTCTCCCTATACGGCTCTGAGGTCTCCGCCATGATGATGACCAACCCCAATACGCTGGGACTCTTCGAGACGCAGATTCCTGCTATTGCGAAGCTGATACACGACTGCGGAGGTCTGATGTACTACGATGGCGCCAACCTGAACCCGATGCTGGGTGCCTGTCGTCCAGGCGATATGGGCTTCGACTTGATGCATATCAACCTGCATAAGACGTTCTCGACGCCTCATGGCGGTGGAGGTCCTGGAGCAGGTCCTGTGGGCGTTCGTGAAGGCTTGCAGGCGTTCTTCCCCGTCGTTTCGCCCTATCATGGCAATTTCGGTGTCATGATGCGTGCCTACGCTTACATCCTCTCGCTGGGACGTGAGCAGGTGAAGTTGGTGGGTCCGCTGGCTGTGCTCAACGCCAACTACATCAAGGAGTCGCTGAAGGACGTTTATGAGTTGCCCATCGACACCATTTGCTGTCATGAGTTCGTATTCGACGGACTGAAGGACAAGTCGTCGGGTGTGACGACGATGGATGTTGCCAAGCGACTGCTCGACTACGGCTATCATGCTCCAACGATCTACTTCCCGCTGCTCTTCCACGAGTCGCTGATGGTGGAACCCACGGAGAACGAGTCGAAGGAGACGCTCGACGGATTTATCGCTGTGATGCGGAAGATTGCCGAGGAGGCCAAGAACGATCCTGATTTGGTGAAGACAGCTCCTCACACGACACCCATCGGACGTGTGGACGATGTGTTGGCTGCCAAGCACCCCATAGTGACGTTCCGTCAAATGAGAAATGAGGAATGAGAAGTGAGAAATGTCTAAATGACAAATGAGAAATGGTTAGCACAGACATAATTATCATTGGCGCGGGGCCTGGGGGCTACCGCGCCGCTGAATATGCCGCCAAGCACGGCTTGAAGGTCACAATCTTCGAAGGTGACAACGTGGGAGGAACCTGTCTGAATGTGGGTTGTATACCTACGAAGACCTACGTCCACTCAGCTTCCTTCGCTGAGGCTCGCGAACGTATGGCTCAGGTCGTTCCTCAGTTGCGCAGTGGGGTAGAGGGCATCCTT
>JAEEGF010452194.1_pt1 | contig 10215 bp, 6 predicted proteins | sample 9134171 | NCBI WGS metagenome assembly JAEEGF01 (sample SAMN16246542, study PRJNA631951) | gut metagenome | biome: gut microbiome; feature: rumen; material: AP-attached | host: Bos | place: Iran: Karaj | collected 2018-10 | reverse complement strand
GACGCCGCAGTACTCACAGGTGCCGCGGCCGTGCTCGCCCATGAAGCCCACAGCGTGGCTGTCGTCCACCATGGTCAGAGCGTCAAACTCATCGGCCAGGTCGCAGATGCCCTTCATGTTGGCGATGTAGCCGTCCATGGAGAACACGCCGTCGGTGGCGATGAGGATCTTCTGACAGCCGGCGGCCCGGGCGGCCTCCAGCTGGGCGCGCAGGTCGGCCATGTCGTTGTTCTTATAGCGATAGCGGTGGGCCTTGCACAGGCGCACGCCGTCGATGATGGAGGCGTGGTTCAGCTCGTCGGAGATCACGGCGTCGTCGGCGCCCAGCAGGGTCTCGAAGAGGCCGCCGTTGGCGTCGAAGCAGGAGGAGTAGAGGATGGCGTCGTCGGTGCCGGCGAAGTTGGCGATCCGGCGCTCCAGCTCCTTGTGGATCTGCTGGGTGCCGCAGATGAAGCGGACGGAGGACAGGCCGAAGCCCCAGCGATCATAGCTGGCCTTGGCGGCAGCGATCAGCTCCGGGTTGTTGGAGAGGCCCAGGTAGTTGTTGGCGCACATGTTGACCACGGCGTCCTTCTCGGTGGTGTCGATGCGGGAGCGCTGGGGGGTGGTGATGATGCGCTCATTGCGCCAGGTGCCGGCGTCGCGGATGGCCTGGAGCTCCTGCTCAAAGCTCTTGAGGGCGGTTTTCATGTTCAGATCCTCCTTTTTATTTCGTCCAGTCCAGAATGACCTTGCCGGACATGCCGCTGTTCATGGCGGCGAAGCCCTTTTCAAAGTCGGTGTAGTGGAAGCGGTGGGTGATCACGGGGGTCAGATCCAGGCCGCCCTGGACCATGTAGCTCATCTGGTGCCAGTTGTCCATCTTCCGGCCGTAGATGCCCTGCAGGGTCAGGCCCTTGCAGATGATGTCGTTCATGGGCACCTCCACCATGGGCTTGCCCAGGCCCAGCAGGGAGATCTTGCCGCCGTTGCGCATGACGGAGCACATCTGGCGGAAGGCGGCGGCGCTGCCGGACATTTCCAGGCCCACGTCGAAGCCCTCGGTGAGGCCGGCCTTGACCATGACCTCCCGCAGATCCTCCCGGCCGGTGTTGACGGCGTAGTCGACGCCCATCTTGCGGGCCAGATCCAGGCGGTAGTCGTTCAGATCGGTGATGATGACGCGGCGGGCGCCGGCGTACTTGCAGATGCCGGAGGCGATGATGCCGATGGGGCCGGCGCCGGTGATCAGCACGTCCTCGCCCACCAGATCCCACATGAGGGCGGTGTGGGTGGCGTTGCCGAAGGCGTCGAAGAAGGCCACCACATCCTCGTCCAGCTTCTCATCGATGAGGATCACGTTGGTTTCCGGGATGCAGACGTACTCGGCAAAGGCGCCGTCCCGGTCCACGCCCACGCTGGAGGTGTTTTTGCACCACTGGATATTGCCGGTGTGGCAGTTGCGGCAGTGGTGGCAGGTGATATGCCCCTCGCCGGAGACCCGCTGGCCGACGGACAGCCCCGTGACGCCGTCGCCCAGGGCGGCGATCTCGCCCACGTACTCGTGACCGATGGTCATGGGCGGGTGGGTGATGTGCTCGGCAGCCCAGGGATCCCAGTTGTAGATGTGTACGTCCGTCCCGCAGATGGCGGTTTTGTGGATCTTGATCAGGACCTCACCGGGACCGGGTACGGGTACGGGCACCTGCCGCAGCTCCAGGCCGGGGCCTGCAGCGGGCTTGACAATAGCGTCCATCCATTCTTTCATGATACATATCCCCTTATCAGATGATATTTTTCGGGTGCGTAGCTGCTTATATAAATCTTATCGTTTGTGCACCAATTTGTCAATGAGCGGCGGAAGTTTTTTTGCGCAATGTGCACAAGGAACGGACAATTGTGGGCCGTGAGGGGAGACCGCGTTTTTTGGCGGGGAGAGGTTGTTTCTCCGGAGAAAATCGTGTAAAATAGACGGGAAACAACCGGGGAGGTGAGGGCATGACCCTGCTGCAGATGCAATATCTTCTGGAGATCGACCGGTGCGGCTCCATGAACCGGGCGGCGCAGAGCCTCTATATCACCCAGTCGGCCCTGTCCAGCGCCATTGCGGAGGTGGAGCGGGAGCTGGGGATCACCGTGTTCCGCCGGACCAACCGGGGCACCAGCCCCACGGAGGAGGGCCGGGAGCTGCTGGCGCAGATCGCCCCCATCGTGGAGCAGAGCCGCCGGCTCAGCCGACACTACAGCCGCCGGCGGGGAGAGGAGACGGCCCGCCTGTCGGTGGCGGCCCAGCGCTATCCCTTCTGCGCCAAGGCCTTCGTGGAGCTGCTGCGGACGGTGGAGCAGCCTGCGGCCCAGATGAGTCTGAAGGAGACGGACATGGCCGCCGTCATCGGCGAGGTGGCGGCGGGGACCAGCGACCTGGGCGTGATCTTCGTGTCGGATCTGACGGAGGGCCACATCCGCCGCACGCTGGAGGAAAAGCATCTGGTCTTCGAACCGCTGACGGCCCTCCATCCCCACGTGTTCATGCGGAAGGGCCACCCCCTGGCCGACCGCCCGGCGGTGACCATTGAGGAGCTGCGGGCCTACCCCCACGTGGTGTTCACACAGTCCGAGAACGATCTGTGCTACGCCGAGGAGGCGGTGGCGGGCACCGGCCTGGACTTTGACCGGATGGTCTACGTCAACGACCGGGCCACCATCTACAACGTGATGGTCCACACGGACTGCGTGTCCACCGGCAGCGGCATCCTGCCGCCGGGCTACAGCGACGAGCGGCTGGCGGCGATCCCCCTGGCGGAGCAGCGGGATATGCGCCTGGGCTATATCCACCGGGAGCACCGCGCCCTTTCGCCCCTGGCCCAGCGGTTCGTGGAGCTGCTGCGGGACATCACCGGCGAGACGGAAAAGAAGAACTGAAAAGCGGACGAACGGGCGGCGGGGAGCATTCCCCGCCGCCTCGCGCAAAGAGGATCCCCCCGATTTTTCCGAAAGACGGAGATTTTGTGAGATTTTTCTCTCCGGATCCGTAGGATATGGGTGAAGCGGGAAAGGCGGTGAGACGGTGGACGACAGCAAGATCATTGAATTGTTCTTTGAGCGCTCGGAGCAGGCGATCATCGAGCTGTCCAACAAATACGGGGCCCTGTGCAGACGGGTGGCCGGCAACATACTGAACAATCCGGCCGATTCCGAGGAGTGTGTCAACGACGCGTATCTCGGCGTTTGGAATACCATACCGCCTCAGAGACCGGATCCGCTGGTGAGCTACGTCTGCCGCATCGTCCGGAACCAGGCCCTCAAGAAGTACCACGAGAATACGGCGCAGAAGCGGAACAGCCAGTACGACGTGGCGCTGGATGAGCTGGCCGACTGCCTGCCCTCCGCCGCGTCCGCGGAGGAGGAAGCGGAGGCGAAGGAGGCGGCCGAAAGCGTGAACAGGTTCCTGGAAACGCTGGACCGGCAGAGCAGGCTCCTGTTCGTCCGCCGCTACTGGTACGCCGACTCCGTCCAGGAGCTTGCGGAGCTGTTCCACACCAGCAGGCACGGCGTTTCCGTGCGGCTTTCCCGCATCCGGAAGGCCCTGAAAAAGCATTTGATGAAGGAGGGGATATCCCTGTGAAAAGAGAGAAGGTTTCCCAGATCATCAGCCGGATAGATGAGAAATATATCGACGAAGCAGCCGGAATCGCGCTGGACAGCGGCCGGGAGACAAGCGGCGGCCGCGCCGCGCCGGCTGAGCCGGTAAAAAGACGGGCGCGCCGCGTCAGATGGGGCGCGCTGGCGGCGTGCGCGGCGCTGGTGCTGGTGATGGGCTCTATCGGCGTGGCCTTTGCCGCCGAGGCCAAAGAGTATCGTACGGCCGTGGCGTTTTTCGAGGAAAACGGGCTGTCAAAAGAGGGGCTCAGCAGGACCGAGGTGAAAGAGGTGTTCCGGGATATCACGAGGAAGAGCTTTACCTACAGCAAGACCGCGGACGTCATCCGGCGCGCGGTGCCCGGCTGGGAGATCGCCCAGGACGAGCCGACGCCGGAGGAGCTGGCGGCGCTGTGGGACCGGAACGTATGGCTGCGGCCGCTGTCCCGGAACGGGATCAGCTACCGGGTCGATTATCGGGAGGTCCGCGACCAGCAGCGGGACATCGACGTGCTGGACAAGGGCCTGCTGTCGTGTTACCGGAGCGGGGAGCTTCTGTGGAGCGCGGAGCTGGACTTCTACGTGGACGGCTACGCCTATACGAAGGAGGGAACGGCGGTATGGGGCTGGAATGAGAGCTCCTTCACCCAGGGGACGTCTTACGGCTGGATCGCCCGGATCGACGAGCAGGGAACGGTGCTGTGGCAGCGGCGGCTGGAGCACGGCTTCCGGACCGAGCAGGTGGCCGCCGTGCTGAGCAACGGAGACGGCACCTGGGCCGTCATCGGCCGGGGCGATCTGAAGTACCTGTGCCTCACCTGCTACGATACGGACGGGATCGAGCGCAGCTTCCACAAGACGGAGGTGGGGAACCTGGGCGTCTGGAACGCGGCCCGGCTGGGGGACGGATACATCGTTCAGTTGGGACACCAGATGACCGGCGACACGGCGCTGCTGTTCCGGCTGGACCGGGACGGCCATGTGGTCGACAGCTACGCCTATGAGGCGGACGACTGCAAATACTACCTCACGGACATGGTGGAGTTCGGCGGGCGGGTGTATCTCTCCGCCTATGCCGTTCCCCCACAGACCGACGAGGGCGGAAGGCATGAGATCGCCAACATCCTGGATTATATTTTCTCCAGGTGGGAGGAGAGCAAGGGGGATTGGGAGATCCCCAGCGAGGAGCTGACGCCCCTGGTGCGGGACAATTACACGGCCGTCCTGCTGGTGTGCGATCCGGAGGGCGGCGCGCCGGAGACGTTCTACTCCGTGAAGGGCTCCCTGGGCGGAAAGCTGGGTGTGAACGACGCGGATCAGCTGGAGTGGGAGGTGGAGAGCGTGACGTCCACCTTCTTCTCCCCGGCCACCAGCTCCTTTACCGTCGGCGGCACCTGCAAGGTGTTCCGCTACACCTTCGACCGGGACGGCGCGCTCCTGCAGCAGACGGATACCGGTGAAACGGCGCCCTATCACAGATAGTCGCACGCCGCCGAAAAATGAGAACGAGGCCCCGCAAGTGATTTGCCTGCGGGGCCTCGTTTTATCAGCAGAGGGGAATTACAGATCCGCCATGGCCTGGGACAGATCGGCGATGATGTCCTCGGCGTTCTCCAGGCCCGCCGACAGGCGGATCAGGCCGGGGGCGATACCGGAGACGGCCAGCTCCTCCGGGGCGTAGGTGGAGTGAGTCATGGAGGCGGGGTGCTCAATCAGGGTCTCGGCATCGCCCAGGGAGACGGCGATGCGGATCATCTGCAGGCTGTTCACCAGCTTCATGCCGGCGGTCTTGCCGCCCCGGATCTCGAAGCTCAGTACGCCGCCGAAGCCGCCCTTCATCTGCCGCGCGGCGATCTCGTGGCCGGGGTGATCCGGCAGGCCGGGGTAATAGACCTGCTCCACCGCCGGGTGGCCGGACAGGAACTCCGCCACCTTCTCGGCGTTCTCGCAGTGGCGGGCCACCCGCAGCTCCAGGGTCTTCAGACCCCGCAGGATCAGATAGGCGGCGAAGGGATCCATCACGGCGCCGGTCATGTCCTTCAGACCGAACATCCGCACCTGGCCGATGAAGTCGGCGCTGCCCACCACGAAGCCCGCGATCACATCGCCGTGGCCGTTGAGGTACTTGGTGGCGGAGTGGACCACCACGTCGGCGCCCAGGGCCAGGGGATTCTGCAGGGCGGGAGAGGCAAAGGTGTTGTCGCACACCACCATGATATGGGGATCGTAGGCGTGGGCCATGGCCGCCGTGGCGGCGATATCCGTGATTTTCAGCGTGGGGTTGGCGGGGGTCTCCAGGTACACCGCCGCGGTGTTGGGCTTCAGGTGGGCCCGCACGGCCTCCAGGTCGGAGGTGTCCACGAAGTCCACCTCCACGCCGTAGCGCTGCATCCCGTGGTTCAGCAGGGCGAAGGTACAGCCGTACAGGGTCTTGTCGGCCACGATGTGCTTCCCGGCGCCGGCGATGGTCCACAGGCAGGAGGCGATGGCGCCCATGCCGGACCCGGCGGCCACGCAGGCCTCGCCGCCCTCCAGGGCCGCTACTTTGCGCTCCAGCGCTGCCACCGTGGGATTGCCCAGACGGGTGTAGATATATCCCGGTTCCTCGCCGGCAAAGCGGCGGCCGCCCTGTTCGCAGCTCTCGAAGGCGAAGGTTGAGGTCTGGTAGATGGGCGTGGCCAGAGAGCCGAACTGCTTGTCCTCCGCGTGCCCGGCGTGGATGGCCTTGGTGCCAAAGCCGCAATTTTCGTACGTCATAATCGCTCCTCCTCGATCAAACGCTATAGATATTGCCGAAAAACAGAAAGAACTTCTGCCTAAAATGTAACATATTTCACAAAGAAGCGATAGCGCGGAGATTCCATGACCTGCTATCGATTTTAGTTATAGCGAGAAACGGAAGTTGACGCCGCGAAAGATCCGGAGGCGCGGAAGGGGCGAAAAGGCGGGGAACTGCGGCAAAAATACAAATTACCAAAAATTTTTGCGATTTTCCCTTTATTTATTTAAACCGATGCTGTACAATGGTGTCGAAGAAAAGAAACGAGAGGGAAGGATCCAGGGGAAACAGGAGCACAGAGATGAGAGAGATTGACGATCGCTACCCGGAATTTGCCGCGCCGTACGAGCCGGTAAAGCGTGGAAAACACCATAAAAAGCTGGGCCGCAGACAGCCGATCGTCATGGTCTGTATGGCTGCGGTGGTTGCCCTGTGGCTGATCCTCCCAAGCCGTACGCCGGCACCGGCTCCGAGGCCCACGCCCACGCCGGTGGTGGATCCTGACCCGGAGCCCGAACCGATCCCGACGCCTCTGCCGGACCCGCAGCCGGACCCGGAGCCCATACCTGAGCCAGAACCGGAACCCATACCGGAACCTGAGCCCCGGCCGACCCCGCCGCCGGAACCCGAACCGGAACCCGAACCGGAGCCTGAACCGGAGCCGGAACCCGAGCCCGAGCCGGAACCCGAACCGGAACCCGAGCCCGAACCGGAACCCGAGCCCGAGCCGGAGCCCGAACCGGAGCCTGAACCGGAGCCGGAACCCGAACCGGAGCCGGAACCCGAACCGGAGCCTGAACCGGAACCCGAACCGGAACCCGAGCCACTGACAGACCCCGCGTTCACAAGGGTCGGACAGGAGCATCTGCGGCCGACATCCGGTGGGGATGCGGAAGCGCCCGATGAATTCCACTATTCCTTTGAAGTGGAGCTCAACGACGCCGATACCGCCCAGCCCATCACGGCCAGACTGCAGCAGGGCGAAGCCCGTGGCGGCAGCTGGAGGGATGTGGACGGGAGCGAACTGACCTTCAGCGGGGAAGACAGCGCCTGGATCGGAGAGGTGGTGTATGACGCCTACTCCGAGGAGCTGGCTGATAAGCGGGGATACCTCCATCAGATGCGGATCGTCTGCGACTATACCCTGACGGATGGCACCGCAGGCACCCTCTACTCCACGGACTGCGGAACGCTCTATTCCTTCCGGGGCGAGTATCTGAAGGGCAACTCCGCCGAACTGACCGACGGGGTCCTCCATGCAGCCTTCCGGATCGACACGGAGCTTGTCCTGGATCCCGGCAAAGCGGAGCCGACAGAGCTGACCCTTTGGACTGGGGACAGATACTGGGATATCCTCGGCAAGGCGGAGGTTTCGGAGGCGTCTGCGGACGGGATCTTCACCGTGACGTACGCCATAGAGGATGAGGAGCTGGATCCCGCCCGGGAAAACCATGTGAACCTGACGCTCCTGTATGAAGACGAGGACGGAAAGATCGAATGGGAGTCCTCCGACTACGCGGCTTTTGAGGTGCCGGTCTCATACGTGGATCCCGGCTTCACAAGTCTGCAAACGGAGAGGAGTTACAATCCGGGGATCGATGAAGAATACGAGGAGCTGTTCTACTACAGCTTTGAACTGGAGCTTAACGACGCCGACACCGCCATGCCCGTTACTGCCAGGCTGGAATACTGCGACGGAGAGAGCGGAAGCTGGAGCGACTGTCCCGACAGGGGAGACACCGTCCGGACGCTGACCTATTCCGGAGCAGGGGGAACCTGGAACGGAGAGATGCAGTATGACGTTCTCGACCTGGACCTGGGAGACGACCGGGGCCGCCTGTGGCAGGTGCGGATCGCCTGCGACTACACGCTTCCGGACGGTACGGAGGGTACGGTTTATTCCACGGATTGCGGTGAGCTGTTTGCCTATAAGGGGGAATACGTACAAGCCGTGTCCGCCAAGCTGGAAAACGGCGTTCTTACCGCCGCGTTCCGCGTGGATACAGACCTGGTTCTTGACACCGGCCCGGACAAATTGACCGTCCAGCAGTTGTCGCTCTGGACCGGCTCCGGCTTCTCCAACTGGTGGAATCTGACGGAAACTGCCACGATCTCGCCGGTGGCGGAGGACGGTACGATCACGGTGACCTACACGCTCAACGGTGAGGATCCGGATCCGGCAGACGGCGTCTACGTGGGGCTGGAGCTCCTGTATAACGACAGGGACGGGGCCATCATCGACTGGGAGTCCTTCGACGCCGCCGACGTCGAGATCCCCCACGTAGCCCCGGTGATCCAGATCCTCTGGGATGAGATGGAAGAGGAAGCCTTCGGCGGCATTTCCGCAGCGGTGGAGCTGAACGACCTGAAGGGCGGCACAGCCACGGCGACTTTGTACCGCCGGGACGAGACGGGGAATTTCTCCCCGGTGGAGGGCGAATACACCACGGCGGAGTATGAGCCGGACGGAGAGGACACGTGGTACTTCTTCCTGTACGACCCGATCTTCGATGATACGGACGAGAGGGGCGTCAAGGACCTGGTGAAGGTGGTCGTGGACTACACCTATCCCGACGAGGAGACCGGCAGCTATGACAGCGGTCCGTTCAACCTGTTTGCCGGTGAATTCGCCTGGTTTGAGGAAGACGCCGCCGCCGTATACGATGCGGAGGCGGGGACCGTTACCATGGAGATGACCGTGGACGAGTCCCTGGTGGATGTGGACAGTCTGCAGATCGAAGCGACGTACCTGTACAACACCGGGGACTGGGAGGAGGCGGAGGTCCCGATCACGGCGGAGGTGGTCGCCGCGGACGACGGCTCGCACCGGATCCGCGTTACCGTCGACGTGAGCGAACTGACCGCCGGAGAATACCTCCTGGATGCGACGGTCCGGTCGACGGACGAGTACGGACACCACTGGCGCAGCTATCCGTATATGTACTTTACGATGGAATGACAACTGTGGGATATGAGAAGGGAGATCATCATGAAAAAGGCAAAAACGGCAATTTTCGCGCTGATCGCTGTGATCCTGATCGTGCTGCTGGTCAATCCCGGCTGGCTGCCGATCTCCAAGACCACGGAGAACGCCATCCGTGAGCTGGAGCTGAAGCATATGCTGATCCAGGGCAGCGGGAAGATCACAGCGGCCCATATCGCTACACTGGTGCTGTGCCTGTGCATCGTATGGCTCTGCTACACGATCATCAAGCACATCCTGCTGGCTGTGGGGAAGAAGGACGACCGTTCCCGGACGGTGACCACCTTGCTCATCGGCGTGCTGAAATACGCGGCGGTGATCGCGGCAGTGATCTGGGGCTTCAGCATCCTTGGCGTCAACACCGCCGCCGTACTGGCGGGCGTGGGAATCCTGGGCCTGATCCTGGGCTTCGGTGCCCAGAGCCTGATTGAGGACGTGATCACCGGCATCTTCATCATCTTCGAGGGGCAGTACGCCATCGGCGACATCATCATCCTGGACGACTTCCGGGGCACGGTGCGCAGCATCGGCGTGCGGACCACCACCATCGAGGACGCCGGCGGCAACATCAAGATCGTCAACAACTCGGACATCCGCAACCTGCAAAACCGCTCCCGGCAGCCCTCCGTGGCCCTGTGCGACGTGGGGGTGGCCTACGAGACGGACCTCAAGGCGCTGGAGGCCATGCTGGCGGAGGCCCTGCCGAAGATGTACGAGCCCAATAAGGCCCTGTATCTGGGGCCGCCCCGGTACCTGGGGGTGGAGGAGCTGGCGGACAGCGGCGTGAACCTGCGGTTTGCCGTGGACGTGAAGGAGTCCGACGTCTTTGCCGCAC
>JAEEGF010789166.1_pt1 | contig 10216 bp, 8 predicted proteins | sample 9134171 | NCBI WGS metagenome assembly JAEEGF01 (sample SAMN16246542, study PRJNA631951) | gut metagenome | biome: gut microbiome; feature: rumen; material: AP-attached | host: Bos | place: Iran: Karaj | collected 2018-10 | reverse complement strand
TGTATCTTTGTAACTGCATCCTGATTCTTGATATTAACAAGTTTGGTCTGTCCGTTTCTTATTACAAGAACAGCTGTTGGAGACATCTTAGCTCCAAAACCGCCTGCTCCTCTTTTTTTCTTTTCTTCGTCCTTGGATCCTGCACCAACTCCCATTGATACATCAACCAAAGGAATAATGATAGTATCTCCAACCTTGGTTGGCTCACCTACAACAGTTTTTGCAGAAAGCATCTGTTCCATGCCTTCCATAAGGGAATCAACTATTCCGTCAAAATGATTATTCTCCATATCTCCTCCAGCTTATGTCCTCTTATTTGCTGATAATACGATTGATTCTTTTCCAGACTTTACGTATATCTTTGTTAAAATACACTCTTGCAGCTGATAAAAGCACTCTCCAAAGAGCAATTTTACCTTTTATATCCACGTCAGCTTCTACGACTTTGTTCTCAAAATCAGGCTCAAGGTCAATATCATAGCTCATAAATGCATCTGCTATATTAACAGCTGCAAGTACCTGAGCAGTTGTCGCAGGGTCTCCCAGTCCTAATAATATATCGGCACTAAGTTTCTTGGGCTTGACATGTCTTAAAATAAGAAAAAGATCTTTTTTGGCACACCTGTAAGCCCTTTCAAATGTAGGACTTTCAAGCGTATCCTGAATCAAATCTATTTTATCACACGCCTTTGATATTGTATAGAAAGCTTTTTCCACGGCCTTTTCGGGCTTTTCAAGAAAATCAAGAGTCCCCCAGAAAAGGTCTGAAAGCTTTTCAAAAAAGTCAAATATGGTAAAAATATCAACTCCGTCATCATCTAAGTCGTCAGACCTTGAAGATTTTCTTTTTCTACCAGATCTTTTACCTATGTCAGAGTCATTAGATAGCGATTCCTGGTTTGAAGAACCTTCCAGATCACCAGTTTGATCAAAGTCTCCAGTACTTTCAAGTTTTTCTTCTGATTCAGAATGATCTTTTCCTTCGGCTAGGCCTATGCCTTCAGTACTGTCTTTACCATCAGTAGGCCCTTTGCTATCAGGATTCACGCCATCTTCAGCATTATCTCCTTCAGTTGTACTGCCATCTTCAGAAGAATTTCCATCATCCAAAGCGCCTCTATTAGCAAAATCCGCCTCATCTGCAGCAGAACCGTTCCCGCCATTTTTTCTGTCTTCAGGCCCGATCTCCTGAGCATCACCAGCATTTTCTATAGCCTGTTCCAGTTTTTTCTTGCTGTTTTTACGGTCTTTTTTATGCTGTTTTTCTTCTTTTTTCTTTTTAGAATCTTCTGACTTTGGAAGAATATTAAAGAAAAGAATCTTAACCCAGAATTCTTTATTGTCAGGGTAGCCGATGCCGCCTCTTACAAGGTGAAGTAGCCATGTAAAGCCTGCTTCTGCGCTGACTTTTTCTTTAAAATCAAGATTCTCATCATCCAGATCGCAGTGATCTATAACAGCATGCGCTTTATACCTTATAGGAACAAAAAGTACTATAAGAAGAAGCGCGATTATGATCAAAAGGATCACTAAAATCGTAATCCCTATGATTTTTAAAATGCCAAGAAATACCCCCAGCATCAAGTTTCCTCCTGTGCTCCCATTGTTTCAAGATATCCCAAAAGATCACCATCCATACCGCATTCAGATGCTCTTTCAGAGATAGTTACTATCATATCCAGAGCTTCTTTATAACCTGCTGTAAGTCCGTATACATGAACAGGATTATTCCTGTAATACTTCTGTGTCAGAACTGCGCAGTGGACTATATCCAGCTGGTCATGGCGATTTGCAGCCTTACAGATAGCATAAACGCTCAATTGACCTGCGCCATGCTGCATTTTCCATTTCACAACTGGAAGGTTTTTTAGAGATGATCCCACATATAGATTTTTATCAAATTCACAGTAATGCTTTTTCAAAAAGAATGATCTCCCATGAATAGTGGCTTCAAAAACCACATGATCTTAATATGTAAATTGCTGAATAATTAAGTCCAGGGCTCAATTACTGCACTGAATTTACTTTAAAGTATTCATCAAAAATACGCTTTGCAACAGGAACAGCCATATGACCTCCGCTTCCTGCTTTTTCCATAATTATTGTAACACAAATCTGCGGATCGTCCTTAGGTGCAAAACCGGTGAACCAGGCATGTGAATCCGTAGAAAAGGTTGAATACTCTGCTGAACCTGTTTTACCAACAGCATTATAGGTTGAATCTTTAAGGCCTTTAGCTGTACCTGATACTACTACCTGCTGCATCATTTCTGTAAGTATAGCCGCTTCATCTGCTGTCATTAGCTGACCATATGTTTCGGGGCTGAACTCTTCTACAGTCTTGCCATCAGCTGTTTTTACAGAAGATACAAGATAAGGCTTCATCAGTACGCCGTCGTTGGCTATTGCCATTGTGATCATGTTCATATGAAGAGGTGAAACTGATGTTGCTCCCTGACCGATAGACAGCTGCATCTTGTCCTGATCAGAAAGTGATGTGCTTGCTGTAGCAATGCTCTGTGAATAAGGGAAGTCTACAGGCAGTGCCTGATTAAATAAAAGTCCCTTAAGGGTACCAGCAAACTTATCCTGATCAAGTGAAAGTCCTATATTTGCATAGGATGAATTGCAGGACTTCGCAAAAGATGAGTAAAAATCAAGTGCTCCGTGAACCTGATTGTGATAACACTTGATAGTAGAGCCGTTTACAGTCAAAGTTCCCTTACAGGAAAACGTGTAATTCTGATAAGTAGATGGATTTTCTCTTATATATTCAAGAGATGTAACGATCTTGAAGGTTGATCCGGGCGGATAAAGACCCTGAGTACATCTGTTTACAAGAGCTGCTGTATCCTTGTCATTAGAAAGAACATTCCAGTCTGCCTTGATGGTATTAGGATCAAAGTCAGGCTTTGAAACCATTGCAAGGATAGCTCCTGTCTTAGGATCAGATATGATAACCGCTCCGTTATAATCTCCAAGCGAATAATAAGCAAGGATCTGAAGACTTGCATTGATCGTAGTATAAACGTTGTCTCCGGGGAATTTAAGCCCTTTATCGTCGTAGGATGCCTTGGTAGACAATGAAGAATTACAGTTAATAAGGTAATACTTCATCGATTTCTCAATTCCCATTGCACCCATATCTGCATATCCAACAACATGTGCAAACTGGTCGTTGTATGGATAAACTCTGGTTTCATTACCAGCTTCGTCTGTCTGTGTATATGCAAGTGTAACTTCATCAGAAGAAATGATAGAGCCTCTGGTATTTTCTGCCTGAAGCGCTGATGCACGCTTGTTATAATCATTCATTACAAAATCAACTCTGTGAGCATAGCTGTACCAGCCTATATATACAAGCATCGCAACAACCAGCCCTGTAAAGAATACAGCTATAAACGCTATCGCTTTGTTATTTTTCAATACTTCCTGCCTCCTTAGGCACATTTATTATCCTGAGAAAAAAGTATTTTTTACTCTCTCATGTCATAATTCCCCATTGACTGTGCCTGTCTGTATCTTTCAATTGCCTCATAATGTTCGTCAACTCTTATGAGACAGGTCGCTTCATATACTCCTATGGAAAGCATGGTGACCATAAGTGATGTTCCGCCATAACTTACAAGCGGAAGGGTTACACCTGTAAGCGGTATGAATTTGGAGCCTCCTCCAACTGTAAGGAATGTCTGGAATATGAGCCAGACAGCAATTCCGCAGTCAACAAGCTTAGACCATTTATCACGAAGTCTTGTTGCTTCTAAAAGTATCATCAAAAACATTGAAACAATGATAAGGATCATTGAGATACTGTAGATAATACCAAACTCTTCTGCTATTGCTGAGAAAATAAAATCATCTTCAACGTAAGGAATGGTCTGCGGATTGCCTTTAAAAAGTCCAAGGCCAAACCAGCCGCCGGAGCTTATGCCAAACAAAGACTGGGTAAGCTGATATCCTGTAGATTCAATGGTAGACCAGGGATCAAGCCAAGCCTGTACACGTACTCTTACATGACGGAACAAAGTAAATCCAACTATGGCGCCGATCATACCGATTCCTATACCTCCAAGAAGGTATACAGGATTTCTTGAAGCCACGAATACAACTGCAAGAAAGATGATAAAAAGAATGGCAGATGCACCAAGATCCCTACTCATCATGAGTATCAGAATATAAAGCATAGCTACGCCAAATGTAATCCCTGCTTCTTTGATGGTCGCTGCCTTACACAGGACGCACGCTAAAAAGAAGATAAAGATAAGCTTTACAAATTCTGATGGCTGGAAAGTTACACCGAAGACGGTAAACGATATATAAGAACCATTAGTAAGAGATCCGCATAAAAGAACAACTCCAAGAAATACAGCGCCAAGTATTGCGTAAAACCATGCAAGATTAGTCAGAATCGGGAATTTGTACACTATCTCGCAGATAACAAACATGGCGATGATCGATACTCCGGCTATTATCATCTGCCTTACAGCCTTACCGGAATCGATTCGCATCAGCATTATAACCGATGTCATCATCAGAAATGCTGCATTATTGATAATAAGTCTGTTACCATCAGGAAAAAATGCGCTGAATAAAAGAAGCAGACACGACAAGATCAGAGCTATACCAATTCCATAGAAAATATAGTTTAAGCTTCCTGTTCTTAAAACGATGGTCACAAAACTTAGAAACAGTATCACAACTAGCATTATGTACTGAAAAGCATAAAGCGGAATTCTTTTCTTTTCACTTTTAAACTTAAGTGAAATAAAGCCGCACAATGCATAAGCAATACTAAGTATGGCGATAACATACTTAGAAATCTCCACAATATATAACTTCATCCAAAAACTTCTCCCTTATTCCGTTCCTCTTTTATAATGTCCTGTGGTGTAGTCTTTGTAAGGCGCTGCCTCATTTTTACCACCAAGAACATCCTCCCAAAAGCTCAGAATGCGCTTTGCATCCTGACCTTTTTCAATAGTCAGATCAACTCTGAACGCAGCGATCTTCTTCTCTCTCGAAAGGCTCTCTGCCTGCTTATGAAGAGAAAGCGGAACGCTATTGTAAATAATATTAAGACATTGCCGACAGTCTGTCAGCACTTTCATAGAATTATTTTTTCTATCTGTAATAACTTCATATGCTGTAAAATTAGTGCCAAGCTTGCCTGAGCAGTTATTAGTAGTCTTCTTGACGCACCCTGCAGAAACCATCATAGGAATGTATCCGTAAAGGCACGCAGAAAAGATTCCGTCTGTATTTGCGAGAAGCTCTCCTATCTCATGTCTGTTAAGTTCATAGGGAATGCAGCCTTCGTCTGCACCCGCTTCTGAAAAGAACATTTCTGCAGCGCCGTGATTCCACATATATAAACCGTAGTCACAGACTATTTTTCCATCAAATGATCCGTCTTCATTAAGCGACAGGTATGATAGTTCTTCCATGTTTCTTACAAGAAATCCTTTGAGAAAAGAAGAACATGTATCCCAGATCCTTTTTATATCAGCAGTTCCCTGAAGGTTCTTTTCACTACGCATCATAAAAGGAAGAGCAGCGTAGATTTCTGAATCATTCGAAAGATCCTGCAAAGATCCGGGGATATTATCAAGGAGCATGTGGTAGTCTACGTATATTCTTGAAGGTCTCTTTCCCATGGACGCTACTGCTTCAAGCTGTTCATGGGTTGAGACCAGTATATGTAATTGTTTGTTTATCTTATTTGTCATAACAACCTCATGGGTTAGGCCTTGTTTTTGAGTTCGTCCAAAAGCTTATCAGCAGCTTGTCTTCTGAGCTCATTTAATTCTTTTACCGGCATGAAGATTCCCGGATCACTTTCATCCATATCTATGGTAAGGTCCCGGGGCTTTAATTCAAAAAATGTATCGCCAAGCTTCATGATACGGCTTTCGATGTCTTCTTTTAACATAGGACGCTTTGAAGCTTCCTGCACGACCTGACCTGATACTGTAACTGAGATATCGTCGCAGGAAAAGGTCAGCATAGACTCGCATCCGGGGTGGAAATAACCGTAGGCAGATATGCTGCGCTTTTTTTCACCTGTAACATACTTATCTCTTATCCTTGCTATAAGCGCGTCATCAGATCCGCTATAGCCCGGGGATGACAAGGTTACCATGTCTCTTGAATTGTGTCTTTCGTAGTAGCCCTGGCTTATCTCGGTTCTAAGATATAGATGTCTTAATACATTAAGATCGGCCTCTTCTACTTTGAATGGAGCTTCGGGATCTTCAAGGAACTTGTCTATATACTTTCTGTATATAGATGTAACACCTGCTACGTACTCAGGCTTTTTCATGCGTCCTTCTATCTTGAAGGAGTCAATTCCAGCTCTGATCAGGCTTGGAATGATCTCGATGGTGCACATATCCTTCAATGAAAGCGGATAGAACTCTTCGGAGCTTCCCTGATCTTTAGGACCGGATGACTTTTTGTTCCTGTCATCTGCTATAAATCCGCCCTGGACCTTGTATGGAAGTCTGCAGGGCTGGGCACATCTTCCTCTGTTGCCGGACCTTCCTCCAACTATTGAGGAAAAGAGGCACATGCCGGAATAACAATAACACATTGCGCCGTGGATGAAGGCTTCAACTTCGATCTGAGCCTCTTCTTTGATCTGTATCATCTCATCCAAAGAAAGCTCTCTTGCAGGCACGACTCTTACGGCTCCCATTTTCTTAAGGAGCTTAGCGCCATTTACGCCAGTTATGGCCATCTGGGTACTTACATGGAGCTCAATTTTTGGAAAATGCTCTCTTATAAATCCCAATACACCAAAATCCTGTACGATTACTCCATCAAGCCCCGCCTCAGCGAAGGGCGCAAGATAATCGTACAGGTCATTAAATTCTTCTTCTTTTACAAGTGTATTTACAGTCATATAAAGCTTTCTGCCATAAAGATGGGCATACTTAATAGCTCTAATAACTGCTTCTGTATCAAAATTGTCAGCATATGCTCTTGCACCAAACCTTGTGCCGCCCAAATATACAGCATCAGCACCTGCAGCTATGGCTCCGAGAAATGCTTCATAATTACCGGCCGGAGCTAAAAGCTCGGGACGTTTCAATTCATTCATATTTTTCCTTATCGTCTTCCTTTGCCGGAAGAAGACCCTGAACTAATGGGTGTAACTTTGTTCTTTAACTCTGTTTCAAGCTGTATTATCTTTCTTGAATCGTCTTCAAGATTCTTCTCAAGATTCTTGACGTTCTTCTCAGTATTCTCAAGCTTGATCTGAGATGCGATAAGCTCGTGCTTGAGATCATAGAGCTCTTTTTCCTTCTCAGTAGCCTGTTCCTCCAGAAGCTGTATCTGCTTCTTAGCTTTAAAATAATCGTCTGCTATATTGAGCTGAAGGAGTATTGACTGAAGATCTACCGGCTGTCTGTTGAATCCTTCGATCTTACTGCAGTCTGCTATCTTAGTGTTAAGGTATGATGCTACCTTCTGAAGATACTCTTCACTTTCATAACCGCTTAATGTAAGCACCCTTCCACCAATGATGACCTGAGCATCGGTTTTTGCTGACATAGATCTTCCTCCCCTGAAATTTAGTCTGAAAAAAGGCAGAATTCTGCCTGATATCTAAGAGTCATATATAGATTATAAACTCATGAAAGCCTTGACGCAACAAGGCATTTCATAATACACCAATAAATGTGGTATGGCAAGTGAAGGTTCTGCCATCCCCAGGAATATTCAGGTATTGGTCAGGTTTAATATGCATGAATATTGATGTATACTATATTTATTATTTCTATATTTCGGGGGATAGCTATGAAAAAATCTTTTAGATTCTTTAGAGTCATATGTTGTGCTTCATTAGCGCTTTCTCTTATTCTTTGTTCTTGCTCATCACCTCTTATCGGTGAACAAAAAGATGATGCTCAGAATGAAGGAGCACCAGGTGCAGGTAATGCAGATAGTAGCTCGTCTTCTTCTACTGGTAGCAGTAATAATCAGAGCGTAATAACATACAAAGATAACGGGTTCATTGATCTTAACTGTGAATCGAGAAGGATTCTTTTTAACAGTCAGATAAAAGAAGATTCGACATATTTTTACTATGTTTTAAATGCAAAGCTGTGGCGTACTTCCAAGAATGATCCGGATGATACGGTATGTCTTTTCCCTAAGGATGATTCATGTTGTGTGGATAGCATGAAATTCGCGGTTTATAACGGTAACGTCTATGCGTTTGCTGAAAAGTATGCGGATTATACCGAAAGCGTGTTCAGGATAGATAGTGAGGGCAACGCTTCTGAAATAGCGCTTGAAAATGAGCTTACTTACTATTCTTCTCTGGATATATACAATGACACTTTGTATTTCTATAGTTTCGACAGCGATAAGGGACTTGTTACTGAAGGATATAAGCTGAACTCAGATGGAAGTATTGGAGATTCTTATAATGAATTCGCAGATATTTCTTTTGATTTTGGAGATGATCTTTTTCCGCTACATATAAGCTTTGGAAGCTATAAGTGTTCGCCTTCTTCCATAGATTTTTTTGGCGGAATGTATTGTATGGATTCGGTTGGCAATAAGTCTTCTTTATATTTTGTATCGTCGGACGATTCTACAGCCAGCAAGATCGCAGATATCAGTGACGGTAATATTGCTGCCATCACCAAAGACAAGCTTATAATGCTGCAAAATGATTCTCATGGAAAATGTATTTATACGATTGATCTATCTTCCGGTGAGCGCACTGATCTTCTGAGCACTGATGGATTTAATGAACTTGGCTATGGCCATTCATCTGATATTGAACTTATCGACTATGACGATGAAAATGCATTTATAAAGATCGATCTGCCTCTTACTGAAGATCCTATGGCGAATATTTCTTTTGACATTTTGAAGGTTAGTCTGTCTGATGGCAGCACGCAGCTTATTGGAACAATTACTAAAGGGGAAAAGCCGGGATTATACTATTCAGACCTTTACTACAACTTTACATCGAGGGGGCTTACCTACACTAATGTTGTAGATGCAAACACCAGTCTTTGCAATATGTCCTATGATGAGATGGGAAAAGAAGTTGTGCTGACAACGCCGGAATATAATTACGACTCTTCTATTTCCGCTCTTTCGGAGTATGGGATTACTTTAAAATCTCTTCACAGTGCGTACTACTATGCAGATGATAACTATGACATTATGGTGTTCAGGGCCGACCTTATCGTGCCGCAGCTTCCTGCAACGTCCGATGCATTTATAGAATTTAATGAAACGATTGCTGAAAACCTTGATGTAACTGATATGGCCCAGTTATCGCTTAAAGATGCCAAGTCAATTGCCGAGGATTCTGATCCTTATGATGAATACTCGCCTATGGATCTGTATCCATATACTTACTCATATTACTTTTCAGAGCTTAGTTATCACGATTCAAGGTATGTGTGCCTTACTACTAGCGATTATGAATACTGGGGCGGAGCTCATGGTCTTGGATGGGAGTATTCTTATACTCTTGATATGCAGGATGGAAGGGTTCTTGAACTTAGCGATGTTATCGGGCAGACTCAGGAAGAGTTTGTAGAGCTTGTATGTAGTCATGTGACGGATCTTGATGAGGGGGAACTTTTCTGCAGTTATGATGAAACAGCTCAGCAGATAAGGGACGACTATACATACAATGACTTTAACTGGTTCCTGACGCCTGAAGGGGTGGCTGTAAGGTTCAGATCTTACGAGATCGCACCGTATGTGGCCGGATATCCTGTCATCGTGGTTCCTTACAGCGAGCTGACAATGCTGGTTGAACTTGGGGGCTGAGACTTCGCATATGTAATGTGCATCATTGTCGTTGGTGAAGTTTTACATATGCGAAGTTTAAGTTTTTGCAAAAATACTTGTCATCGATGGCAAGGGTTAAGATATATAAATCTTATCAAGGTATTTTGTTACTTCATTCAGATCAGGTAATATAGCTTCAGAAAGGCCTTTTATTTCATCATCAGGCTGTCTGAGGTCAGGAACCATAATCGGGTGCATTCCGGCGGCGTGGGCGGCCCTGATTCCGTTGAAGGAGTCTTCTATTACGTAGCAGGTCTTAGGATTTGCGTTGAGTTTGGCTGCGCATTCAAGGAAGATATCGGGGGCAGGCTTTCCGTTTACTACGTTGTCGCCGCCAAGTATCACTGTAAAATAGTCGATAATTCCGGCTTCGCTTATCTCCTGTCTGACG
>JAEEGF010712926.1_pt1 | contig 10217 bp, 6 predicted proteins | sample 9134171 | NCBI WGS metagenome assembly JAEEGF01 (sample SAMN16246542, study PRJNA631951) | gut metagenome | biome: gut microbiome; feature: rumen; material: AP-attached | host: Bos | place: Iran: Karaj | collected 2018-10 | reverse complement strand
CTGATGGCGATCGTCAACTACAGCGACAACTACCAGACGTTTACCTGCAAGAACGTGCCGCTGGCCTATTTGGAGAATCTCTCAGAAGTTTCGCGGTTGAATGAACACGGAGAAGTCCTGCTCGGTTTTGCGGAGAAATCCATCGAATGGACGCAGCCAATGAAGCCGCAGGAAATCTGCCTGCTGACATTCCGCGCCGCCAAACGGCAGCCAAATGATTTGAAGGCCATTTTAAATGATGAGTTCAAGTCACTGAAGGACAATGAATTGAAGGATTCTGTCGCCATGCGGCTTTTGCGGGAGCATGGTGGCGCGTCCATCAAATTGCTGGATTCAACGTTGGCGGTTTGCAACTGCGAACCTGTCATCGTGCGCTATCAGATAGTTGGTGGCAAGCCGGATGTCGAAACCGATATTGCGCTAGCGAACTTGCGTCGAACGATCAGACCCTCTGAAGATGGTGACAGCGGTGAACTGAATTTTACATTATGGGATGAAAATGGTGGATGGTCGTTGAAGGACAACGATATCGTGCTGACGGTGAAAGGATGCGACGGTTATGAACGGATTCCACTGAACGTCGTCGTCAAGCCGAAACTGGAAGTGAAGCTCGGCGGTGTTCCGAAAGTTCATGGCGGCGAGACGTTTATCCTGCATGCATCGGTGATGAACAACAGCTATTTTGAGCAGTCTGCACGCATCCTTGTGAATCTGCCGGAAGGCTGGAAGGCGGAGCCGTCCAACGCGTTCGACGTGACACGGCTGAAGAGCGGCGGCAGGATGTCCGTCGCCTTGAAAGTGACGGTTCCTGAACGTGCCGCGGCGGGGCAGACGAAAATCACCGCCGCCGTGCTGACGGATTCCACGATGACGACGATTCCCGTCCTGAAGTCACGTCCGCGTCTGGCCGCCAAACGCTTCAGCGGCAACGTGGAAGACATGGACAAATGGCCTGGTTCCGACTGGACGTCCGTCGGCGCGCCGTTGATGGAGACGGTCAAAGTCGAAAAGGACTACGGCGGCGCTGATGATCTGTCCGGCCGTCTGCGCACCCTGTGGGACGATACGAACCTCTACGTCGTCGCGGAAGTGAAGGACGATGTTTTCACGCATCCGCCGAAGACGCCGGAAGTCTGGACGGGCGACTGCGTGCAGATGGCCTTCCGCAACAACGCCATGAACAAGAAGCCGAACTACGACGGCCGCGAGACGGAATTCGCGCTGGCCGACGGAAAGGACGGCGCGTTCGTCTTCAAATGGGAGGCCCTCGGCGTTGGCGACGTGATGAAAAACGCCAAGATTTCCGTCAAACACGACGGTAATCTGACGACCTATCGCGCCATCATCCCATGGCAGCAAATCAACATCCAGAATCCAGCCAGAGGCCAGCGTATCCCATTCTCGTTCACACTGATGGACAATGACGGCAAAGGCTTCCATGGCTATTGCGAATGGACGCCCGGCATCTGCGACGGAAAAGATTCCTCTCAGTTTGGGTGGCTTATTTTGGAGTAATGCTGAATGCTGATTTTATGAGGGATTTGAATCACCACATAAGCAATCTCCAAGACGGATTGTTGCGGATTGCCCGCAAGAAAGATGGCTGCCGTGTGTTGGGGCCCGGCAGCCGGGCGGTCGTGTGGTTTCATGGCTGTTCCCGCGGATGTCTTGGTTGCATAGCAGCAGAGATGAATCGCTCTGAATCATATGAGCTTATAAAACCGAAGGAACTCGCTGAATGGGTATTGTCCTGTCAAAACATAGACGGCGTGACGTTGACCGGAGGAGAACCGCTTGAGCAGGATTTCCGATCATTATACGAATTCCTGCGTCTTGTGAAAGAGGACAAACGGAATTTAGGCGTGATTCTTTTTACGGGATTTTACAGGGAGGAACTGCCGCTTCTGGATGAAAAAAACGATTTCATGCAGTATATTGATGTCTTGATAGATGGTCCATATCTGGAAGAAAAAAATGACAATCGCGATCTATGCGGTTCAAACAATCAGAGGATACATTTTTTGACGCAACGGTATGTTGCGGAAAAAGACATGTTTTTCGGCGAAAAGCGTCGAAATCTTGAAATTGAATTGGATATGGATAACGGAGTTTTGATCAATGGCATTCCGCGACAAGGATTCAAAGATGATTTTTCCAGTCTGATGCGTGAAAAAGGATACAGCATGGAATTTTAATCAAGGGACGAATGAACGATGAGCGGATTGAAAAAAGGGCATTTTGATCAAGCCGTAGGAAGACTCAAGGAAAACATGGAGCGATATCTGGAGCTTTCCCGTAATTCAGCGGAAAGATTCTTCGGTAGCGACACGGAAAATGTCATGTCCTCCATCCAAAGCATCCATCGCAGGCTTGATGCGATTCCGGCCTCTGAATTGGAGCTTGCTCGGGAAGAAAGCATCCAGTTGGCCAATGAGATACAGGAGATCCGTCAGCAATTGCAAGATATTGAAAAGCAGTTCATCCAGACTGATATCCAAAAGCAGGAAGCCAGCGCCTTACAAAAGAAAACCGCTGAAGAAATTGCCGATATCACCAGAAAACTTGAAGTGTTGAGCCAAAAAGCGCAACGCAAAATTGACAAGACTGATTACAATCATTTGTCCCTTAACAAAGAAGTCAGCGCCGTGAATGCCTTAAGCGCACAATTACGAACAAGTATTCGCAAGGTGGTTGATGATTTGGCGATCACGCATGATGCTCAAGTGATCATTAGCGGCCGTCTTCTTTCCATGAAAACCGCTTGTATCAGGCTCGCACAAAAGCGGACGCAGCTTGAAGCAATGGCGGCTAGGCGTCGGGAAAACAATCAGATTCAGGAAAAGAAGAAGCAGATTTCCGTACAGAACCATGAAGAAATCATGATGATGGTTGACAACATCAAGACGTTGGAATATGACCGTTTCATGCATGGAAGATTCATCGAATTCCAGTCTCGAATACAGGACTTCCTAAATGCCTTCAACCGAGACAACTATGAATGGTGCGCAGAAAACAGTCCAAGGCTTTTGGAAGAACTGAAGCGTTTTTTCAATGAAATGGCGACGCTTGTACGGACATTTCATGAAACTGAACAGATCACGCGAAGCCAGTTGAAAGCGGCTCAGGATGAATTGGCCAGCATTGATCTGAATGATTTGATACGATGGTCACAAAAGGCTGACGAAATCAAAAATGCCGTAGAACGATTGAATACTTGCGCGGTGGAAGTGGAGCGAATATCCGCAAGCGGTACCCATCCGCAGGATTTCGACGCACCACGACAGACGATAGCTGCGGTTGTCGATTCCTTGCGGAAATTGATGGCTGAAGCCACCGAAAACCATGCCTGTTATGATGCGAGAGATGGCATCAGGAAAGCCATTCGCGATACTCTCAAAGCCCTGAAATACGACACGCCACGATATTATTTTCAGGAAAATCTGGAGGACGGCAGCCCGAATGAACTTTCTCCATTGACCATTTACGCGCATAATCCAGCTGAAACAGGCAACTTGAGATTGACTGTCGGTTTGGAAGGCGACACCTCTCTTGAAGTGTACCGTGAGGATGAAGACGGGCGGGCATTGGAAGTCACCCAGAAAGACGCCGTCAACTGTCATCATGCCTTGCTGGATTTTAGCCGTCAGCTTGAAACGTCTGGCTTCAACTTGATGATTACGGACTGGGGCAGGGCGAAAGATTTAACAGAACCCACTGAACAACATAGTGTTGCGTGGAATGACAGCTCGACAGAGCGGCAAATTGGCAGTCAACATGTCACCGCCGAGAAAACGAAAGAAATCATGAGAGAACGTCGGAGAGAGCAACTATGAAATATTCAGATGAAAAGCGTCTGTTCGCCCATCTGAAAATCAACGACCAGAGGCGGCAGGTTATTTTCAACAGCGGGGCGGATGACGATTTCTTTGTCAATCTGGAAATTGGGGCGATACCCATTGATCAGGCCATCACCACCTATCTGCTGGATGATGAAAAAGAATCCAAATACGACTATGTCTTGGTATTAGACAGACAGGTGGGTTCTACCATCCTCCGTCCGTTGGCGGACAAAAAGGACATGTCGTCCCAATTGGATGTTTCCATGCAAAGCCAAGACCGCAAACAGGGCAATCGTCAAAGCGTTACGTTCCATGATGAGGAAGACGAGGCTTCCACACAGCCGCGTAAGCAAACGGAGGCGGAACAGAAGGCGATTGAGGCCATCCACGACATCAGCGGAAGCGATGAACAGCAATTACTGGGCAGAATCAACCAGTTGATGAAGAAACAGACCAACCGTCATTTTGCCATCGTTTATATGTATCCGGACACGATGCTTCTTTCTTCTTCCAATTCACAGGATTATATTGACAAGCTGCGTCTTGTTTCGGAATGGTCCCATCTGCCTAATTGCGACAGTTTCATCATTTTGGATGAACATCGTCAGGCGGAGTTCAACAAGCTGTTGGACTGGGTATGGAACAATGACGATTATTCAAAATCCGTTGATCTGGTGCGTCCGGGCAAGGATGAACTGTCTGCTTTTCTTAAGCGCGCCGTCTGCCGTCACGGTTTGTTCTGCACGGATGTGAACACCATCGCGACGACAGCCGCCGCGGAAGGCACTTCCCTGCGCAATTTTGCCGTGCGGTTGAAAAATTACGTGATGGAGAATCCGGACAATGTCATTTTGGATCGTTTCTACAGTGATGACAGCAAAGTGCGTTCTTTGGAGGAAGTGCGGAATCTGATTGACAGACTGGTTGGTTTGGAGAATGTCAAAGAGTATGTGAAGGAACTCTGCAAGACTGTGGAAGACAATGATAAGCTGGCGCGTGAAGGCAAGGAGAGAAACAGACTGCAGCCGCTCCCGCATTTCATGTTCCTCGGTAGCCCCGGTACGGGAAAGACGACGGTGGCGAGACTGCTTGGCCAGTTGTTTTTGAATTTGGGGCTTCGGACTCGCAACGCCTTTGTCGAAATATCGTTTGCCGATCTGGTGGGGGATTCCTCCAAATCACCCGTCGAAGTGATGATGGCCAAATTGCAGGACGCCATGGGCGGTGTTCTCTTCGTGGATGAAGTCTATCTGTTGACGGAGGATCAGGGGGGGCGCATGGCTTTGCAGACATTGATCAAGGAGATGGAGGATAAGCGGGACAGCTTCACCGTCATCATGGCGGGATACGCTGAAAAACTGCCTGAACTGTATAAAGTGAATCCGGGCTTTGAATCACGGATTAGCAAGTTGACGTTCAGTGACTATTCCACGGATGAGTTGACGCAGATGGTGGACGGCATGCTTGGAAACGCCGATTATACCTGTACCGAAGAGGCGGTTGGGAAAATAGAGCTGTACATTGAATCCCGCCAGTTGCGCGGCGGTTTGGGCAATGGACGTGGCGCACGGACATTGTTTGAAAAAATCTGTGAAAGAGTGCGTCTTGACAATCCGAACCGCCATGAAGTCCAAGAACAGGACATTCCCATACCGATGTGTCTGCATCCGAAGGAGGCGGAGAAAATCATCCATGAATTTGAAGAGAACTTCGCAGGCATTCCGCGTGTCAAGAAGTTCATATACGACATGTATAAAAAACAACTGGCCATGGAAAAAAGACAGGCTGACGTCCACCGGAAAGGAGACCGGAAGCTTGAACCGAACAATTGCTTCTTCCTTGGCAATCCAGGCACGGGCAAGACGACGGCGGCCAAGAAAATGGGAAAACTCTTCCATTGGCTGGGGCTCGTCAGCGAGGATAAGTTCAAGGAAGTCGATCCTATCCAGGCATTTACGTCAAGCTATGTCGGAGAGTACGCACAGAAGGTGAAGGACGTGTTCGATGATGCATTAGGTGGCGTCCTTTTCATTGACGAAGCCTATCAGTTGGCGAATGACGAGCAGGGGCGCAAGGCTTTGGACCAGATTGTCAAAATGACCACGGAACCGCGTTATATGGACATGATCATCATCATGGCGGGCTATCCGGATGAAATGCAGAAGCTGTCGCAATGCAATCCAGGCTTGAAACGGCGATTCCCGAATCAAGTGTATTTCGACGATTTCAGCAATGACGAGCTGGTCGATATTTTCATGAAGGAAATGTCGGAAAGCGATATGCATGTACGCAAGGGGGAAGAAGATAGCTTCCATGCCCATCTGCGCTCGATTTTGGCGCGTATGGCCGCTGAACGTCATTTCGGCAATGCCGGGGCGGTCAAGAATTTCTTCAGCACAGTGGTTTTAGGCAATTTCGCGGAGCGTTGGAGACAGTCGGAAGGAGCTGATGAACATGAGCTTTGGACATCCGATTTGCAGGAGAAATCAGTCGTTGCCAGACCATTTGCGGAAATCATGAAAGAAGTTAACGCGAAATTTGTGGGATTGGAGACCGTGAAGGAGCATATCATGGCGGTCGCCAATCGCATCCGTGTCGGACGGCTTCGCGCCATTCGTCTTCATGTTCCCGCATTGTCGGGAAGCAATCACACATGCCTTGTGGGCAATGTCGGTACGGGCAAGAAGAGCATGGCGGGATATATGGCGGAGATTTTCTGTTCCTTGGGCATCGTGTCCCATCCGAAATTACGTATATGGCGTGGGATAGACTTGAAAGGCTCGTATGTAGGGCAGACGAAGGACAAGGTCAATAAAATGTTCGAAGACAGCGCGGACAGCGTCATTCTGATTGACGAAATATATGGTTTGGCTCCTGAAGGCGTGTCCAATCAAGACTCCTTCGGCATGGAGGCGGTCGATGCCATCGCAGGTGGATTGGCCGACGCGAAAAACGCGACGACGATTGTGATCTTGTCCGGCAATAAAGAGAAGCTCGAACGTTTCCTGCAGGCGAATCCGCAGTTGGCGATGTACTTCAGCCAAAGCATTTCGTTTCCGGACTATACGGACGATGAATGCCTGGAAATGCTCAAACGGAAGCTTGCTGACGAGAAATACGAAATACCTGCCGAAGACATGAAGCGTTTTGACCAGAATGTTTTGCGTCAACTGGCCGACATCCGAAAAGCATCCGGTGATCATTTCGGCAATGCGTTCACCGTAAACGGCATACTGAATCGTATGATGGATGCGCGCAACGCGAGATTCGGCGCACTTCTTGATCAAGACATTGATGTCACGGATGGGATGCTACGGACAATCGATGTGGAACACGACCTTCCGGCGCTGAATGCATAGGAGCATGACACATGTATAAATATGTTGATGAAATAAAATGGCTGAATGCTGAAATCGAACAGCAGAAAAAACGTTTCGCCGAAATAAAGGAAGGCCGGAAAGCACTGGAGTCCAAGATTATCGCGCAACGCGGAATGCAAGCGAAGCTGCAGGCCGAACTTTCACAACAGGAAGCGTCTTTGAAACAAGCGGAGAGGCAAGTGAACGCGGAGACGGAGCAAATGGCTGCTGAAGTGGCGGCTGCGCAAAAAGTCAGCAATGAGAAACAACAGATACTGTCCAAGACAGCCAATGAAAAAGCAGAATTGGAAACCCAACTCTCAAATCTCGTAAAACAGACTGAACATATTATAGAGAATATCTCGTCTTTGAACCATGAACTGCTCCGCTTGCAAGAAGATATTGTCAAGAAAAGGAAACTGGTTTCTGAAAGCAAGGAGATTCCCAGAAAACAGGAGAAATTGGAAGAACGCAAAACGAGGGCTATGGAATTGGTACCGGGTTTTGTCCTGAAAGCCACTTTTGCCGAGGAACTACTGAATGAAGAACCATCGTTCAAAGCAGAATGGTCATCGAAATTGACGGAGTACAAGACGCTCTGCAAGCAATTGAAAGAGTTGTCGTTATCAATGGGGAAAATAGACTGATGGATCGCGAGCAGATACGAAAACTAATCCAACAGGACAAGTTGGCTTCAAATTCGCCGGCCTTGTCAGGCGTAATGGTGAGACGTTTCGAAGAACTGCGCCAATTGGATGACCAACTGAATGTAATCGGTTCGCTCATGACGGATTTGCAGGCTTTGGTACAAGGCAACCAGGCTTACGAAAAGAAGCTGCAGGAGAATCGCCAGACGTTGTTACGTCTGAATGAGACGTTTGTCCAGTCAAGAGATGAATACAAGAGAAAAATGACCGATTTTTCTCAAAATAATCTGTTGTTGGATAAAAAGACAAAAGGTCTATTGGACGAATGCCAGAGCATCAGAGGTGAAATTGAACAGTTGTCGAGCAAGCCTTTGGAAATGGAGCATCTTGAGCGTAAAAAAGATGAGAGACAAGAGGAAGTCGATAGCTTGCAGGCGATTATGAACAGTCTCGGCGAGGATTACCAGCAGAAAGTCGAAATGTTCAATCGTCTTGACAGTTTCGTCAGATCGTTGGAAATGCTTGAAGCTCAATTGGGAAAAATCATGGAGGAGATTTGGAGTCATCTGAAGAACGACTCTTTTGACAAGATGTGCGACATTTAATGGAAAAATACGAGTAAAATGAAAATAATCAATTGGCTAATCCATAAAAACAATGACCAGCAGCCATCGGAGGAAAATGACGAGAAGGATGCGGAAATTCTGCATCCTTTTACGATGCAGGATGACTCCTTGGTTGACAATTACCTCCTCGGACTGTTGTTTCTTTTTGAGGCTGGACGGATTGAGTATAAAGGCATCCAATTCAGCAATCTGGCGGAAGCCTTAGGTGTCACGGGAAAGCGGCTGGATGAACTTCTGGAAGTCGCCTCGTTGTATGACGAGCAGGCGAAGCATGAGCATTTTGACAATTTGCCGTCATGGTTATCCTCCTCTCCCGGAAAGTACAGCATCCTCTGTGATCTTGCGTGTTTTCGCATGAAAGAAGAGCAAGTGGATGGCGCTTTTCTGAAATTTTGGCGCCATGCCTGCCTGGACATTCTCCATTTGGATGAAGATGAGGCGGTGGCCTTGGAGAATCTCTGCTTTAGAATGTCGTTGGGCATCCAGCAAATGCGTCGTGAAGACTTCGGTTCCATCCCTGATTCCGTTCTCGAATACTATTTGCCGACGCCTGTCACTCCGGGCAAATATTTGGTCATTGATCTTTCTGGAGGTGCATTAGCCATTCAATATTCACTCCGTTATTCGGAAACTCCTCCGGATCCTTCATCCAATATATGCAGTACATCGGAAATCTGGTTGCGCCGCATCCCGAAAGGTAGCTTCATGATGGGGTCCCCGGAAGAGGAACTTGGACGTTGGGATATCGAAATTCAGCATCGTGTCAATCTGACGGAAGATTTCTATATCGGTGTGTTTCCCGTCACACAACGTCAATGGGAATTGATCATGGGAAACAATCCTGCCAAATTCAATGTTTCCGGTGCCAGCGCACCCGTGGAACAAGTCTCCTACAATATGATATGCGGAGGCAGACGTCGTAGCCCGGATGACACAACTGTCACATCGTCTTCATTTCTTGGCGTCCTTCGCCAGAAGACTGGTCTGAATGGATTTGATCTTCCCACGGAAGCCCAATGGGAATATGCCTGTCGCGCACGAATGGTGACTGCTTTGAACAACGGGAGGAACCTCACAAGTGTTGAATCATGTTCACATCTCGACAGCGTCGGCTGGTATGACAAGAACAGCGGCGGAAAAACGCATCCAGTCGGCCGAAAGCGCCCCAACAACTGGGGGCTCTACGACATGCATGGAAACGTTTGGGAATGGTGCGCCGACGGATACATCCCCTCGCTTGGATACGACACGCGCACCGACCCGCTGATTGTCGCCTCCGGAATGGAGCACGTCGTGCGTGGCGGAAGCTGGAACAACAACGCCGCATTCTGCCGCAGCGCGTGTCGGCGCGGCATGGTCCGCACGGCACGCTTCGACAGCGTCGGCTTCCGTGTCGCTTAGGTGTCGCGCTAACTTATGATATCAGGCGTAAACAAACATAAACAAAAAAATTGTTTGCGTTGAAAAAAAATAGTTGACACTAAAAATAAAATGGCGTAAACTATTATCATCATTGAACAAGTTCCCTCTTGAACAACAACAGGGTCTCAATCATGGAAAAAGAGTTTTTTAGCCTTGAAGAAGTAGCCGACAAGCTCGGCGTCACCTACCAGTTGATCTACCGGCTGGTCCGTTCCGGTGAATTGCCGGCCGTGCGCCTCGGCAAGCTGTACCGCGTTCCAAGCGCCGCGCTGGAATCCTACCTCCAGACGAACATGGCGTTGCAAAGCGGCGGCACCTGCGATG
>JAEEGF010092731.1_pt1 | contig 10217 bp, 6 predicted proteins | sample 9134171 | NCBI WGS metagenome assembly JAEEGF01 (sample SAMN16246542, study PRJNA631951) | gut metagenome | biome: gut microbiome; feature: rumen; material: AP-attached | host: Bos | place: Iran: Karaj | collected 2018-10 | reverse complement strand
AGGAGTTTTTCATACCTGCACCATTGTACGTAACTATGTCCCGAACCTTTCCGGCAGCTCTCTCACCCTGTGGCACTTTCTCCAGCCTCTTCACAAGACATCAAATCGTACTCAAGCTTCAGTGCCAGTAAACATCAAGGGTCGGCCCCTGGCTCACAGTTGTCAGCAAAGGATCATCCTCCACCGGTCTGAACTGTGAGTAATTGCTGTGAACATTTCTTTTGCACACAGGTATTCCGTCTCCCTCAAGAAAAGCCTGCGTAAACTCTCTGATCGAACCTATCGGATGTGGAAAGCACATGCCTCCCATATCTTCAAGCCTGAAATTGTGAATATCGGAGCCTGCTGCCATCCTGAGGTTATTGTCTTTTGCATACTCATACGCCAGTGCATTCTGCCAGTCAGGATTGGCGGCGTTATAGACCTCCGCGCCATCGCAGGCATCCGGGGTCAGGTGGATAGCCGAAAGATATCCCCTCTCCCTGTAGGGATGAGCCTGGATCATGATGGCCCCAGCCTCATGGACAGTTCTGTAAACTGCGTGTCTGTCTTTTTCCATGATATCCGGATTATCCATAAGCCACTGCTTGTCAATTCCATAGATCATGAATTCATCTCCGGAAAAGCAATACTCTACGCCGAACAGCACCGTAAAGTCTTTTCCTGCTCTGCGTCGCATGTGCTCATATCCCCTGGTGTAGAGCTCGATCTTCTGCTCCCAGGGGAGGTCTCTGGGAATTGCGCTGTTGCCGTTAAAAAAGTGGTCAGTCACTATCACACCGCTGTAACCAAGATCCTTCATGTAATCGATGTAATCCACCGCCGGTGTGTTGGAGCAGGCGCTCCCTTCTATAGTATGAAGATGTGTCTCATAAATGTAGCTCTTCTGCATCGTTCACTCCCTCTGCAGTCTTTTTGCTATTGATAGCACTTCCGCCGGATAGTAGCCTGACACTTTGTGGAGAATATACTGTCACTGAACAAAGCTGAAAAATCCATCGCATTGGATGGTACCGCCGGTGCATGAACCTCAGCAAACGGTGGTCCCGGCACATTATAAATTTAGGAAAACGCTGATTTAATCAGCATTTCCTTAGCTTAATCTGCAGCTGTATTTCCAGGCACATTATCCAAGCAGTTCCATGAGCTGCTCCTTTGACAGGCTCGTCAGCGCCTGACTCTCTCCGCTCAAAATGGCATCAGCCAGGTCTTTCTTGGCGTTCTGCATATCTATGATCTTTTCCTCGATGGTATCCTTGACGATCAGCTTAAACACTGACACTTTTCTGGTCTGTCCGATCCTGTGTGCCCTGTCCGTGGCCTGATTCTGAGCTGCCAGGTTCCACCAAGGATCGTAATGTATCACCACATCAGCCCCGGTAAGATTAAGTCCGGTCCCACCGGCTTTTAGTGAAATCAGGAAAAGAGGCACATCATTCTCATTAAATGCGTGAACAAGCTTTATCCTCTCTTCCTTCGGAGTCTGTCCGGTTATCTTGTAGAAATCTATCCCGTACTCCTTCAGGTCTTTTTCCAAAAGCTCAAACATAGATGTGAATTGGGAAAAGAGCAGTATCTTGTGACCGCCGTCTATGGCGCTCTGAACAAGTTCGAGGCACGAGGCGCGCTTTGCAGATTCTCCCTTATACCCGGCCGTAATCAGCTCGGGATCGCAGCAGATCTGTCTTATCCTTGTAAGCTCTGCCAGGACTTTGATCCTGTCTTTGCCGGAATCAAATTCTCCGCCCTCCAGCATTTTCTTCATATGTGTCACCTGGGCATCATAGAGCCTTCGCTGCTCGGGCTCAAATCTTGAGTAGCGGATCTCCTCCATCTTATCCGGCAGGTCTTTCAGCACATCCTCCTTGAGCCTTCTAAGGATGAAGGGACCAACCATGTTCTTGAGCTGCCTGGTCACGTCCTCATCTTTGTGCTTTGTGATGGCGTTCTCAAAGTCGCTCCTGAATCTTTCATAGGTATAAAGAAATCCCGGCATCAGATAGTCAAAAATGCTCCAGAGCTCGCTGAGCCTGTTTTCAATGGGCGTGCCGGTAAGGGCAAATCTGTGAGTTGCCCTGATGACTTTCACCGACTTGGATGCTGCTGCAGATGCATTCTTGATGAACTGTGCCTCGTCAATTATCTCATAGTCGAAACTCAAATTCTCATATAATCCGATATCCCTCTTAAGCAGGTCATAGGACGTCACCAGGACTTCCGGCAGTTTTTTTGACGAAAGGAGTTTTTTCCTCTCAGCCTGGATTCCCGTCACGGTTTTCACACTCACCTGAGGCGCAAATCGCTTAAACTCTTCCTCCCAGTTATAGACAAGAGAAGCCGGGCAGACGATCAGGGAATGGACCTGCTCTTTTTTCTCATCTGCCATTTCCTTTCTGCTAAGGAGCAGCGCAATGATCTGTATGGTCTTGCCAAGGCCCATGTCATCGGCAAGTATTCCTCCAAATCCAAGGTCAGAAAGAGTGGACAGCCACTTGAAGCCGTAGGCCTGGTAGCCTCTTAGCACCTTTGACAAGCTCTTTGGGACTTCAATGTCACTTTCTTTTACCGAATTGAAATTCCTTATAAGGTTCTTAAAATGAGCATCCCTGTCGGAAGCTATCTCGTCGTGCTCCTCAAGCAGCTTGTTGATGTAGATAGCCCTGTACAGCGGCAGGTTGAGCTTGCCCCTGGTAAACTCTTTTGCCGAAACTCCCATGGACTGCATGGTGGCGATGAGTTCCTCCAGAGCATCGTCCTGTTCGAGCCTTATAAACTCGCCATTTTTCATGCGGAAGAATTTCTTCTTTTTCCGGTAGCTCTCAAGGAGCTCCAAAAGCTCTTCCTCCGTCATATCGTCTGTGGACACATCAAGATTCAGTATCCCGCTCTCAACCGACACTCCGAGCCTTACGACCGGCGTCTTCCTGATCTTAAGTCTCTCGAAGTCTTTGGTGGTCTGTATCTCACCCACCGCCATCAGCTCTTTTAACCCCTCGCTCAAAAGCTCAAAGGTGTTATCTCCTGACTTTTCGCAAAAGAAAATGTCGTCATTTCTGTCAGTCTGCGGCAGATATTTCAAAAGCGTTTTTACCGCGCCCTGCTCAAAATCTATGTCCCTTGACTCCGGCAGCGGGAAGTCCGAATCCCTGAGAGTATGGAGAGAAATCTCTTCCTCATCATACTTTGCAGTCACTTTGCCTGTGATATTATCTTCGTCTGCATCCAGGTAATAGGTGATGTTGCACTCCGGCGGAAGATGCTTCTGGTACTCTGCGTCCGCATCTTCGAAAACCGTGACCTCAGGGCAGTCCGTAAGCTCAGGCAGGAATCTGTAGTAGAACTCCGACAGTTTCTTTTTTCCAATGGTAAAAGAGATCTGACTTTCCCCGTCAGCCGAATCCAACAGACTCTTTACAATAGGAGAGATGCTCTCTATTCTTGAAAAAGTTGCCTTATCCTCATCAAGTATATAATCGTTTGATCTGCCCTTCATTATCATCGGCAGAGTCGCTGAAACAGTAAGCCCTTTGAAGGCTCCGCTCTTATCTGTATGCTGCTTTATGAATACCCTGACACTGAGCTTGCCATCAGTGATTTTTACCCTGGCAGTTCTGGAACTTCCGTTCAGCTCCACATACCTGCCATATGCAGCTTCATAGAACATGTCAAGGATCTCATGGGTCAGATCGATCCTGTCTTTTACCTGAAAAGAAATTCTTGAGGAATAATAGTTTCTCTGATCCATTGACTTTGATGTCATATACTCAGCATCTGATTTGGCCTTTTTCAGTATCTCATAGTACTTGAGCGAATCATCGTCAAAGTCATTATCCATAAAAGAGATCACTGCCGTTTTTGACAGCTTGTGCGCGCCACCGCTCTCCCGCTCATCTACCAGCTCCGGTATATTCTTAAGAACGTAGAGTTTCTCGATCCCCACCTTAAATGAAACTGCCAGGAAGTCATCAGCTCTTTTGCCACTCATCATGAGTCTTGGTTCCAGGCGGACAACACGGTTTTTCTCCACTGTTTCATCGATCTTCTGGATAGCGGCGATCTTCCTGAAGGATTTAAGGATCATACTGCCCCTGTAATCGGTGTCATCTCCCGGGTTGTATCTGGCTATGTATTCGTCAGCCATCAAAAGAAGCGCAAGCTTGTGTACGCAGAGGTGATCGTAGGAATAATATCCAAAATAGCTGCTGTTGCTATGGTCTGCAAAGCAATCGGCAGCAAGCAGTCTGTCCCTGGCAAGCAGCAGCCTTACACTCACAGGATATTTACGGTTCCCGGATAATTCGCCGTTTATCTGCAGCGCCTGCTCTTCTCCCCGTGGAGAAGAAACGAACATCATCTTAACTTCCCGCATAACAAGGCTTCCGCTCTCCACAAGCTCTTTTGCCTCAAAGATGTCTTCTTCATCAATGTTGTAACCCTCGAGGATCCGGGCCACATTGAAATATGTGCTGCCTTTATCAGACTTAAATTCCACTCCGGTCACTTCGGTATGTCGTTTCTGCTGCTGGTCATAATAAAACAAAACCGCTGCCATGTGCTTGCAGTGGTCTCCTGTCCTGGCATATTCGCAGTCGCATGACATGTATGGATAGTCTGCGTTCATGTTGGTTATCCTGACATTGTAGACATGGGTGCCCAGGACCCTGGCCATACAGCTGTCTGCGGTGCTTGTAAAGCCCTTGACCTTCCCCTTTTTATAGTATTCTCTTCCCCTCTGCAGGATGTGGGAAAAGAATAATGATCCCCAGTTATCCTTCATTATCTGTTTCTTTTGCTCCCCTTGTTCTTTTATACTGTAATTATTGCTATATTCTGGCGCACTCATATTCGGAAAGAGGCAGTCCAAGCAGTTCAATTATTCTGAGCTCGTCAATTGCATCGAAAACTGCGTTGTGCGTTTCGCAGTAGCTGCTATCACCTGTCAGAAGTCTGGTGATCGGCTCTACTCCATAATCCGACTTAAGGCGCCCGGTCTTGCAGCAGGGTCTGGAATCAGGTATTGCCCTGTTGTATTGCTTGTAGGCAGCCAGACGCATGATGTCAAACCATTCGTATTTTTGAAGCTCCGGAAGGTGCCCGTAGTCAAATCTGGCGTTATATGCAAATATCTTTGAGACGTTGTTGGCAGGAAGGTATACGTCAAGATCCGCCAGAGCTTCTTCTCTCCTGCATCTTATGGCTGAAATGCCTCTGATGTTTATTACGCTTGAAAACATACCTCCGACCATGCATTCGGGCTCAAAGATGTAATATCTCTTTTCCACACATTTATAGGTCGTGGCATCGGCCAGCGCCACGCCAAGGGACATTACTTCGTCATGCCAGTTGGTTTCTGTGTCGATGACGGCAATAAAGCGGCTGTCAGTTCGCAGATCTGCTATTGTGGGGGCTTTCCGGGAGGTTGGTTTTTCTGTTTCATTTTCTTTCGATGTATATACAGTCGTATTTCTCACCGGTGATACATTTTCTATTGATGACGCTTTTGGCGATTTTTTTATGGCTGCGGGGTTCGGTGTGTCTAGTGTGCCTGTCGGGTTTTTCGGATTTCGTGTATTTGCTGAACCTCGAGTTCTTGTTTTTTCTTCTGTGTTTGTCAAGCCTGGTGCGTTTGCTGCGCCTTTCTGGTTTGTTGTGTCTGTTCCTTTATGAGTTTTAGCTAGTTTATCTGTTCTCTGCGAATTCTTTATCATATCAAGGAAATCAAGCGATCCGTTGTAACTCATATTTTCGGCCTTTCAATGCTTATTTGGTGTAAATCTATAACACTTTCAGACATCCGGTTTCTGCCTTGGAGGAAATTAGTGCAGGCAGATTCGTTATGTTATCAGCTTCTCGATCAGATAGTTGATCTTCTCGGGGTTGTCAGTGTGAGCAGATCTGTTCTGTTATCAGTTTCTCTATCAAGTAATTGATCATCTCTGGGTTGACAGTGTTTGAAATCAGCGTGGGCTGATCTGTTCTGTTATCAGCTTCTCGATCAGATAATTGATCTTCTCGGGGGTGTCAGTGTGAGCAGATCTGTTCTGTTATCAGTTTCTCTATCAAGTAATTGATCATCTCTGGGTTGACTGTGTTTGAAATCAGCGTAGGCTGATCTGTTCTGTTATCAGCTTCTCGATCAGGTAATTGATCTTCTCGGGGTTGTCAGTGTTGGAGTTATGTCCTGCATTCTTTATCCATTTGATTGGGATTCCGCTCTTCTTATGCCATGCTTTGTTGTATCGGATGCATGAGCCGGCATGGTCCTTATCTCCGCAGATGATAAGTGCAGGACAGGTGATCTTATAAGGAAGGTCTGCCTCGTAAGCCTCGGCAAGGATCCTGAATCCATGACCTGAGAGTTTTGCATAACGCTCCTGATCACCATCATATGTCATCATCATTTTTAACATTAATTTTCTGCCATAGGGTGTCTGCGCAACACCCTTTGTTCCTGATTTAAGCAGAGCGTTCCATGGGTAATGACGATAGACCGGCTCCATTCTTTTAAGTAGCCATATCTCTATCCGGGTTACATATTCTCTTTGAAGCGGCGCTGAGTCAATTGATATAAAACCACGCAGTTTATCAGGAAACAGCTGAGCATAGGTCTGTCCCACATAACCGCCCATTGACTGTCCGATGATCACAGGATTGTCGAAGCCTTCTTTGATCAGTATCTCATCAAGCCACCTGGCCTTATCCATCAGGTTGAAGCTCAGCTCAAAGGGCCAGGATGCTGCATGCCCGGGGGCATCCCACACAAATATGGGATACTTCTTTTCAAAGTATCTGATCTGCTTCATGAATAACCGATGGTCCGCGGTGAGCCCGGGAAGGAATACAAGCTGTGGCTGCGCTTCTTTGTCCTGCTGTACACCATAATTCCCAGTCACCGGATTCTCACAGGCTTTCTTCTTTATATCTAAGCATTCTGCGCCGCCATTTACCCAGTAATGGATCGTGCCACATGGAGTGTCATATGTCTTTTCAATCATATCTGATACCGCCTTCTTGTGAATTCTTAGTTTAACGCCTTATGTTTCACTCATCTGTAACCGAATGTTTGCCGCCCAATACTCCAGGGCGCCTTAATACCTGTATACATGACCGATATTTATAGTAGCATTCTCAACTGGTAGCCCGATAGAGTCTCTTTTTGATATCACTTAGTCGTTAATTTTTCAAAAAGCCATCATATAAATCCAATAGACCGTACAGTAATTAGCTATACCGATTGTATTGTGACTATTGCAGGTCATTCCACAATTTGCGCTGATGCAATCGGTATTACTTTTTTATAATCGACTACTCGCTATCACTATTATGTTACAGCAACAGTTCTTTTACATTCTCCCGTATATCATTTATATTAATAGGACACTTCTCTGTTTCAAATGTTATTATCAGATTTTTGCCAGTAAATATTCCACTCTTGCTGTATTCTTTTATTTTGGGGAGGTTATCATTCCTGTATTTTTCATCATCAAAAAGCCCAAAGTGTTCATGGTAAATGACTCTCCTGCGCTTCACATCAAGAATTGTGAAATCAGGATGCTTTTTCTTACCACTGTTTAGTACAAGTTCACACTCATATCTGTAGGGAATTCCCAACTCGTAATACATGTCTGCTATCATGACTTCCGATTTAGTTCTTACAATATCACCTTTCTTGGTTGGGTAGATCTTCTCTTCAGGCTTATAAGTGCTAATACTGTAAGTTTCTTTTTCCCACATTTTTTTGCATATGTCATCATCGATCATATAAGGCTTAATAAAAGGAATCTTATTGTTATTTAGCTTCTTATAGATTGACTCTGTGGGAACATCCTTGTTTAGGCTTATTAGGGAATTTATGTGTTTCAACTCTTTTGAGGCTTCTTTTAATAATAATTCTGAATACTCCTTTTGGACAAGAGCTCTTATTTTAGCAAAATCCTCATTTCGTAAGTATTGTCCTCCCTTTCCGTTTTCCTCAGTTACATGGTAGAAGTGAGCTTTTCCCCATCCACTCCTGGATGTCCTAATTTTTCCACTGGGAGCGGTTTCCAAATACATTTTAGCATGTCTGATTGCTTCTTCCAGCGCCTTTTTTCTCTTCGACAATTCTGTGATGTACATTCTCATTTCATCCTCCGTTCTAACTCTCTATTATTCTGAAAATCTTTATCCATTTTCCATCTCCTCTCATTTCCTTCCGTCGGCCTATTGGAACCCTTTCCCTTCTTAGGCCGACGCATTCACCTTTTTGCGGTTGCTTTACGGACCATCCGTCGGCCTATTTGCGCACTTTCTCTTCTCAGGCCGACGCATTCACCTTTTTACGGTTGCTTTACGGACTATCCGTCGGCCTATTTGCGCACTTTCTCTTCTCAGGCCGACGCATTCATCATTTTATCCAACTAGTTGTGCCACTTCTGTCGTCTGCACATCGCACATTTTTTGTACTATTACCTGCATCTATTGATTTTACACTCGCTGATGATAATCTACTGTTCACATCTGCAAAAAGACAAACACCAAACCCACAGGGGCAAAAGACATCCATAAGGCCCGATTCTCAGAAAATCAGCGCAACTTATGAACATAGAACGCGCAGATTCTCAGCGCAATCCCACATAAGACACCCCAGTAAGTTCAGTGTTTGGAAGACATCACCGTCGCAGAATAAGTACAGCGAATTAGACACGCTGTCCGCAATCGGCGATTGCTCCGAATGGAGCAGATAAAAAATATTTCGTTTGCATTTCCTCAACGAAGACGACGATATCACACCCCAATAGAGATGTAAATAGGTTTGCTTCAATCTTAAGAAAATCTATCGGAAATCTTAAGAAAATCGCAAGAATTTAACTTTATACTGACAAAAACACTGCGGCATCCCGTAAAAAAGACGCCGCAGTATAAAAATAGCCGTAGTATATTGCCGTACAATATTGCCGTACTATATGACTGTACTATATGGAAGTACTTTATGATCGTACTATATGGCAATACAATATGATCGTACTATATGACAAAACCATATGATCGTACTATATGACAAAACTATATGATCGTACTATATGACAAAACTATATGATCGTACTATATGACAAAACCATATGATCGTACTATATGACAAAACCATATGATTATACAATATAATCTCACTTCAGGAACTTAATCCCACTTATTATAGGAAGGTCCTTAGCCTTGCCGCTGAAAGCATGAACAATGGCAATGATCTTGACTACTGCAAGAATTGCAAGGCATACACCACCGGCAACCCAGCCAAGGATAGGAATGATAAAGAGCAGCGCAGCAAGAATCGATGCGATATCAAGCCTAAGAGCATTCTTCACATGGAACTTAAGGAACAGTGAATCATTCACGTATATTCCAACTATAACTCCTGCGATAAATGAAAAGAAATACGGAACCACCGCAAACAGCTTGTTGTCTGCAATATCTTTGGGATCAAACTCTGCTGTGTGATCCTTGGGATCAAAGTAGGGCTGCTGCATATATGGCTGACCCATGGGCTGACCCTGGGGCTGGCCATAAGCCCCCTGCTGGAAATTCTGCTGCATCACAGGCGGCGCCAAAGGAGCCTGATGTATGGTGCCATCCTGAATCGGAGCGTTACCAGGCGCTGCCTGCGCAGATGCCGCTGGCTGAGATGCAGGCGCCATGGATGGTGTGTCCTTGGCCGCATCGGCAACAGGTGTTACAGAGTTCAAAGAAGCACCGCAGTTATTGCAAAAAGTTGCATCATCATTAACGGAAGTACCGCAGTTTGGACAAATTTTCATACTAATCTCCTCCTTATGCTTATTACACTTTAACATTGTACATTCATAAAACAACAAGTTCAAGTAAACATATCGAATCCCTCTCGAAGCATATCGCATTCCTCCCCATCTCAAATTCCGCTTAAAATCTGCCAAAGTAAAACTTTCCCACTTTACTGCGTCAAACTTTCAAGCTATAATGTTTTAGTGTACTGATTTATCAGGAAAAGACATAATACCTGTCCTGATCCTGGTGATCAAATGCAATATGAAAAAAAGTTGAGGAGGAAATCATATGTTTGCAGATACCTTTTGGTCACTTCTCCCACCCATTATTGCCATAGCCCTTGCGCTTATCACAAAAGAGGTTTACTCATCTCTTTTCATAGGCATACTGGTGGGAGGCTGTCTCTACTCAGGTTTCAGTTTCACAGGCACCATCCAGCA
>JAEEGF010352100.1_pt1 | contig 10218 bp, 8 predicted proteins | sample 9134171 | NCBI WGS metagenome assembly JAEEGF01 (sample SAMN16246542, study PRJNA631951) | gut metagenome | biome: gut microbiome; feature: rumen; material: AP-attached | host: Bos | place: Iran: Karaj | collected 2018-10 | reverse complement strand
GACGCGAGAGAAACCGGGGAAAGAGCGCGGCGGGGCTCCGCCCCTGCACCCCGGTGCGGCGGGCGCTGAAGCGAAGGGGGCATTGACGCGGCGGAGAACAGGCGGGTGCGGGACGTGAGTCTGCTGTGACTGACGGCGCTCCAGGCAAAGCCGAATGGCTTTTCAGGGTGCTGATCTGTACCCTGGCACAGTTCACCGTCTCCTGCTGCAGCGGCCGAACTCCCTTGCTGGGGACAATGTATCATCCTCCGTCCTTCGTAAGTCCCCGTAATTCCCGGGGAGGATCCAAGGGAGGGGCCCGCAGGTCCCGCCTTGGCCGTCGGGGAGGGATTCCAAAGGGGACCGCCTCGGAATAGGTCCCCTTTGGCGGCTTTCTTTCTTCGGTTTCTTTCCACGCCGGAAAGAAACCGGACCGCCGGAGGCAACCTGACGAAGACATTGGCAGAAATGAAAATCGCGCGCGACCTCGCCGGAGGCAATTGGACGAAAACATCAGCAGAAACGATCCATGATACAGTTCCCTGGCAAGTGCCGCGCCTGCAGACTCAAAACTTCCGCCCCTTTCCTGAAATTACTGGTTGACAACTGTTTAACTATGTGCTAGGATGCAGTTAAACAGATGTCAACCAAATTCTTTCGGGAGGACGAACCCATGAGCGTATCCCTGTCCAATATGGAATGGAAGCTGATGAATCAGCTCTGGTCGGAAGCCCCCATGACCCTGATGCAGCTCACCCGGGCCCTGGAGGCGGACACGGGCTGGACGAAGCATACCGTTATCACCATGCTCACCCGGCTGGAGAGCAAGGGGGCGGTGCGCTGGGAGCAGGCGGGCCGGGCCCGGGAATACTATCCCGTGATCGCCGCGGAGGAGGCCAGGCGGGAGGAGACCGCGGGCTTCCTGGACCGGGTCTACGGCGGGAAGCTGGGGCTCATGATGAGCGCCCTGGTGGAGGATCACGCTCTGAGCAGGGAGGACATCGAGGAGCTTTCGGCCATCCTGAGAAAGGCAGGGGAGGGGAAATGAAGGAGATCCTCATCACCTCCTCCGTGCTGATCCCGGCGGTGCTTCTGCTGCGCCTCCTGTTCCGGAGGACCATCTCCCGCCGGGCCCAGTACGCCCTGTGGGCCCTGGTGCTCCTGCGGCTGCTGATCCCGGCGAACCTGCCCGCTTTGAAGTACAGCGTGCTCACCGCGGCGGAGCCGGTGAAGCAGACGCAGGTTTGGGAGACGGCGTCCGAGGCTTACAAGCAAAACATGCCCCGTATGAGTTACACCAGGGCATACGAGCAGGTGATGGAAGAGGCGCGGAACGCGGGGGAGGACCTGTCCGCCTTCAGCGACAGCGAGCTGGACGACAGAGCCTATGTGCGAATGATGAGCAGCCTCACGGTTCAGGACGCCCTGCGTCTCATGTGGTACGTAGGCATGGGCTTTATGGCCCTCCTGTTCCTGGCAGAAAATCTCCGCTTTGCCTTAAAACTCCGGCGTACCCGGGTGTCCCTGGAGGGGGCGGAGAGCCGGTACCCGGTCTATCTCTGCGACGATATCCCGTCCCCCTGTCTGTTTGGGTTATGTAAACCAAAGATCTATGTCACCAGCGCGGCGGCGAAGGACCCGGAGACCCTGCGGTACGTGATCGCCCATGAGGAGACCCACGCCCGGCATCTGGATCCCCTGTGGTCCCTGCTGCGGAGCCTGTGCCTGGTGATCTGGTGGTTCGATCCACTGGTATGGCTGGCGGCCCACTTCAGCAGGATCGACTGCGAGCTGGCCTGCGACGAGGGCGTTCTGCGAAGGCTGGGGGAGGAGAAACGCATCCCCTATGGGGAGACGCTGCTGAAGCTCATCCCCGTGGGCCGGGCGGGGAATCCCGTGCTCACCGCCACCACCATGACCGCGGGGAAGCGGCAGATGAAGGACCGGATCCGACGGATCGCGGAGCACAGAAAGCCCCTGTTCATTGCCCTGGCGGCGGCGCTGGTCCTGGCGGCCGTCGTCTGCCTCGTGACCTTCACGGGACCGAAGGGGAGGGAAACGGCTGAGGAGGGTCCTTCAGCTACCCCACATCCGGTCAGCGGGGAGTATGTGCGGCCTGAGGCCTATCTGGATTCCCTGCGGCGGGAGATGAAAGAGGTGACTTGCGTCGCCGCGGACGGCGGCGGGGAGATGACGGTCCCCGTGCTGGATACCCGGGTATTTCTGCAGAAGACGGGGAAGCTTTCCGATCTGGCTCCGGAGGGGACCCTGGAGCTGTACGGCTATGTGTTGGAAGTGAAGCCGGATGCGGAGCCCGGCAGCATTGCCCTGGTGGGGGGCATGTCAATGGATGAAGAGGGCTGGTATGACCTGGAAGGTCAGGGAGGCCATTCCCTGGTGATGCTCCGATATCCGGACGGCAGTGTGACGCCCCTTCATGACCGGCCCAACAACGACGACATGGGCGGACTTTTCTACTATGAGGAGACCCCGGAGGAGATGCTGTACGACTGGTACGTGCGGACCTATCGCCCGGATCTGCCGCCCTGGACCCTGGACCTGCTGCCCGAGGGAACGGGAGGCAATCATCCCGCCCGCCGCTGGGACGTTGACGGCTGGTATCTCTATATCCCCATCTCAGGCTGGTCGGAGGCGAGCAGCGGGGGTACGGCACGATGGGTGTCCCGGTACGGCACCGGCTCCAGCATCGCCGTGCGGGCAGCGAGCCGGGAGGAGCTGACGGCAGAGCGCCCGGCCCTTGCGGAAGGCCAGGCGGAGCGGTATATCGAGGGGGAGAACGGGAAACTCTGGCTGGTCTTCACCCAATATGACCCGGAGCGGATCACCGGTTCCCCGGAGATCCTGGATGAACCCCGGCTGCTGGAGGCCATGCTGGAGAGCTTCACCGTCCCCGGAGGCCGGACGGCGGAGAGCAGCGGGGAAGAGCCTGCTGGGGATAAGATTACCCAGCAGTTCCGGGATGCCGCGGACCGGGTCTTCGGCACTTACGGCCTCCAGGGCTCGGACTTCCAAATCTCCGTGGAAGCCAACGGCCGCCTGGACGAATACACCTTCCCGGGGTCCCGGTACAAAGTTCCCAATGTACAGAGCTCCCAGGGCTACCGTATGAAGACGGATTACACATGGTCCCCGCTTACGGAAAGCGAGGCCGCGGCCCTGCCGACGGACCCCTCCGGCCCGTTCCTGCGCATCCGGACAGAGGAGGCGAGCTTCACCGTTTATGGAGAGGAAAACCTGCTGCTCTGGGTCGAGGGAGACGGGACCGGGCACTGGTTCCGACCGGAGCCCGTCGGGGATGACACAGCGCCCCTCTATGACTGCTTCCTGGGCTACGCCGGACAGGCGGAGATGACCGAGAAATTCTATGACCGGATCGCCGTCCCCGGCACGGTCACGGATCTTGAGGAAGTGGCGAGACAGGTATCCGAGCAGTACGCCGCCCTGCTTCTGGACCGACCCGATTGGTGCTCCTATGGCAGGCCTTACGGCGCGGGGGTGCTCGCCGCCGAGCTGTTCGACGCCTACTATGGGGAGGATTTTCCCAATTTCTGCTTCGTCATGCGTCTGGCTCTGGACGTGGACGAGAAGAACGAGCTCTGGTTCCAGGCGGGTCCGGGCCTGGGCGTCGCCCTGGAGGAAGGACCGTACGCGGGCTGGCGTCCCTGGTGGAGCGAAACCACGGTGGGGTTGGTGGACGGGACCTGGCGGCTCCTGGCCATGGGCTCCGGCGGGGCTACGGTCTGGCTGCCCTACGGTCTGGGCTGGGACTTCCCGGATGAACGCCTGAGCACGGAGCAGCTCCTGGAGCTGTACTTTCTCACTTCCGGCAATACCCGTGACTGGCGGCTCATGCGGGCCATGGCCCAAAAGCCCGCGGAGGAGCTCCGGGAGGAGATGGACAAGCTCCCCGAGAACCGGAGACAGGAGCTTCTTCGGAGCATGGAGGCCTACAACGAGAATACCGCCGACTGGGGAGAAGGCGACTGGTATGGCTCCTTCGATCCGGAGACGTATGGGATCATGGAAGAAGCGCCCGGATTTGCCCTTTTGAAAGAATTGTCCGAGTATTCCCCGGCGGATTGGGACAGGCTGAGCCGGGACGGACAGTTGGAAAACCTGTATGAATCTCTAAGCCAAGCCGCAGTCGGGGAAGGGCAGGTCCGGCGGGACATTTACGTGATGACCGCCGCCCTCCGCTCAGACGGGGCTTATGCAGAGCTCCTTGCCGCCGTCCTACGGGATCAGTACGAGGCGGACCCCGGCGCCTGGGCGGAGGCGCTGGCGGCCTTCCCGGAGGAGGCCCATCTGCTGCGGCAGATGATCGATCTCGCAGGAGAGGGCAGTATCCCGTAAATATGCCGACGTCGGCACGCTTTTGCGCCGGGCTTGTAAGAAGCCCGGCGCTGTGTTATATTGATTAAACCCTGATGGACAAAGTGAGGATATGCGACAACGAGGTGCAAGATGAAAACGTTTTGGTTTAAGTCCGCGAAGCTTATGACTTTGGCCCTGATCCTGCTCCTGACCCTCTGCGCCTGCGGGAAAAAGGAGGCGGCCCAGGAGGCGACGGACGCCCGCCTGACCAGCCTCTCCTTCACCGCGAAGGATATCGACGGCAGCAAAGTGACCAGCGAGAATCTCTTCGGGAAAGCCAAGGTGACGATGATCAACCTCTGGGCCACCTGGTGCTCCCCCTGCATCCGGGAGCTGCCGGATCTGGAGGAACTGTACATGGAGTACCGGGACCGGGGCGTGGAGGTGGTGGGCATCCTTCTGGACGGCACCTCGGATTCCGCCATTGAGAGCGCCAAGACCCTCATGATCAAGGCGGGGATCACCTATACCGTCCTGCGCCCCAGTAACGAGATGGGGGACCTGCTGAACGTGCAGTATATCCCCGCCACGGTATTTGTGGACAGCCGGGGGAACCTGCTGGGGAATATGGTCGTGGGGGCGGACCTCCAGGCCTATCGGGATAACCTGGATCAGCTGCTGGGGGAGACCGGCGGCTGAGCCGGATGACGGTTTTTGCGGCTCCGGGCTTGTACAAAGTCCGGAGCTGTGTTATACTCATTTAATCTTCCGAGATGGGAGGCTTAACACATGAAATTAGGCATCGTGGGTCTGCCCAACGTGGGCAAGAGCACCCTGTTCAACGCCATGACCGGCGAAAAGGCGGAGACCGCCATGTACCGCTCCTTTGACGATAAGCCCAACCTGGGGGTCGTGAAGGTGCCGGACAGCCGGCTGGACTGGCTGGCGCAGCTCCATCAGCCGGATAAAGTCACCCCCGCCACCATCGAGTTCGTGGATATCGCGGGCCTGGCCCGGGGCGAAGGCTCCGGGAACAAGTACCTGGCCGCCGTCCGGCAGACGGACGCCCTGGTGCACGTGGTGCGCTGCTTCGACAACGACGAGATCTTCGACGAACCGGCGGATTCCCTCCGGGACGTGGAGGTGCTGAACCTGGAGCTGGTGCTGGCGGATATCGAAGTGGTGGAACGCCGCCTGGAGAAGGCCCGGAAGAACATGAAGGGGGACAAGAAATACAAGCACGAGGCGGATCTCTTCGAAGGCCTTCTGCAGCACCTGAACGAAGGCCAGCCCGCCCGGACCTACCCCATCGCCGACGAGGACCAGTATTATTTCCTGGATGGCGGCCTCCTGAGCCTGAAGCAGGTGATCTACGTGGCCAACCTGAGCGAGGACGGCTACGCGGATCTGGAGCATAACGAGAACTATCTGAAGCTGAAGGCCTTCGCCCAGGAGCAGGGGGAGCAGTGCATGCCCATCTGCGCCCGGCTGGAGATGGATCTGATGGAGATGCCGGAGGAGGAGCGGGAGCCCTTCCTGGAGGAGATGGGCATCAAGGAGCTGGGCCTCAACCGGCTCATCAACTGCGCCTATGATCTGCTGGGCCTCATGAGCTTCCTCACCGCGGGCAAGCCGGAGGTCCGGGCCTGGACCATCAAGAAGGGCTCCAAGGCGCCCCAGGCGGCGGGAAAGATCCATACGGATATCGAGCGGGGCTTCATCCGGGCGGAGGTGGTCTCCTTCGACGATCTGGTGAAGGCAGGCACCATGCAGGCCGCCAAGGAGAAGGGCCTCATCCGCAGCGAAGGCAAGGACTACGTCATGCAGGACGGGGATATCGTCCTCTTCCGTTTCAACGTGACCAAATGAGTTCCCCATCCGGCGGACGCATCCAGGCCATCGACGCCCTCCGGGGCTTCTGCGTGGTCCTCATGTGCTTCCACCATTTCTTCTATGACCTGGCGGCCTTTCTGGGCGCCCCCTGGTGGATCTTTTCCAATCCCGTATTCAACGTGCTGCACTATATCTTTGCGGGCTGCTTCATCCTCCTGTCCGGGGTGTCCTCCCGCTTTTCCCGCAGCAATCTCCGCCGGGGCGGGATCCTTCTGCTCATCGCCCTGGCCCTCACCGCCGTGACCTGGCTGGGGGATCATCTGGGCGGGAAGCTGCTGGGCTGGGAGCCGGGCGTCCTCATCGTCTGCGGCGTGCTGCATATGCTGGCGGTTTGTATGCTCTTTTACGGCTTTACCCACCGGTTCTGGGACCGGCTGCCGGATTGGGGGATGATCCTTTTCTGCGTTCTGGCCACGGTCCTGACAGCCCGGCTGGCAAACGGGGTGCTGATCGACGGGCCGGAATGGCTCTTTCCCTTCGGTTTCATTGCGGAGGGGTTTTATTCGGCGGATTACTTCCCCCTGTTTCCCTGGCTCTTCGTCTTCCTCTTCGGCACCTGGCTGGGGGAGAAGATCCGGGCGGGGAAGCTGCCGGAGGGGTTTTATACCTACCGCGTGCCCTTTTTCCCCGCTGTGGGACGGCACGCCCTGCTGATCTATATCCTGCATCAGCCCGTTCTGCTGCTGATCACTCTGGGGATCGGCGCGATATTCGGCATATTATAGGCATACGGCCTGTGATATAATTTACAAATGGGTAGTCTTTCGTATGGACGCCCAAGGAGGTTATCACACATGATCAACGTGACCCTGAAGGACGGCAGCGTCATCCAGGTGGAAAAGGGGAGCACCCTGCTGGACGTGGCCGAAAAGATCTCGGAGGGCTTTGCCCGGAAGGTCCTGTCCGCCACCGTGGACGGGGAGGTGCACGGCCTGCCCCTGCCCCTGAAGCACGACTGCACCGTCAATTTCCACACCTTTGAGGACGAGGGCGGCCGTCTGGCCTTCCGGCATACCTGCTCCCACGTCCTGGCCCAGGCGGTGAAGCGCCTCTATCCCGAGGTGAAGCTGGCCATCGGCCCCGCCATCGACGACGGCTTCTATTATGATGTGGACAGCGATTTCCCCTTCACGCCGGATATCCTGGCGAAGCTGGAGGTGGAGATGCGCAAGATCATCAAGGAGAACATCCCGCTGGTCCGGTATGAGATGCCCCGCGCCCAGGCCATCCAGTATATGGAAAGCCTGGAGGAGCCCTACAAGGTGGAACTCATCCAGGATCTGCCGGAGGACGTGGCCATCTCCTTCTACAGCCAGGGAGATTTTACGGACCTGTGCGCAGGCCCCCATCTGGTGAGCACCGGAAAGCTGAAGGGCAACGCCATCAAGCTCACCAGCTGCACCGGCGCCTACTGGCGCGGGGACTCCAAGCGGAAGATGCTCCAGCGGATCTACGGCACCTGCTTCCCCAAGAAGGAGGAGCTGGACGCCTACCTTCAGCGGATCGAGGAGGCCAAGAAGCGGGACCACCGCAAGCTGGGCAAGGAGCTGGGCCTGTTTACCCTCATGGACGAGGGACCCGGATTCCCCTTCTTCCTGCCCAAGGGCATGGTGCTGCGGAACACCCTGATCGACTACTGGCGGGAGATCCATAAGCGCTACGGCTATGTGGAGATCTCCACCCCCATGATCCTGAACCGGCAGCTCTGGGAGCGCAGCGGCCACTGGGACCATTACAAGGCCAATATGTACACCACCCAGATCGACGAAGAGGATTTCGCCATCAAGCCCATGAACTGCCCCGGCGGCATGCTGGTGTACAAGCTGGAGCCCCATTCCTACCGGGATCTGCCCCTGCGCTGCGGCGAGCTGGGCCTGGTGCACCGGCATGAGCTCTCCGGCACCCTCCACGGCCTTTTCCGGGTGCGCTGCTTCACCCAGGACGACGCCCATATCTTCATGACCCGTGAGCAGATGAAGGACGAGATCCAGAACGTGGTCAAGCTCTTTGACGAGGTCTATTCCGTCTTCGGCCTCAAGTATGAGATCGAGCTTTCCACCATGCCCGAGGACCATATCGGCACGGTGGAGGAGTGGGAAGTCAACCAGAATATCCTGAAGGATGCCATCACCGCCATGGGCAAGACCTTCATCATCAACGAAGGGGACGGCGCCTTCTACGGGCCCAAGCTGGACTTTCATATCGAAGACTGCCTGGGCCGGACCTGGCAGTGCGGCACCATCCAGCTGGACAGCCAGCTGCCCGAGCGCTTCGAACTGGAATACACCGGCGCGGACGGGGAGAAGCATCGCCCCGTGATGATCCACCGGGTGGTCTTCGGCTCCATCGAGCGCTTCATCGGCGTCATCACCGAGCATTTCGCCGGGGCCTTCCCCCTGTGGCTCAGCCCGGTGCAGGTGAAGGTCATGCCCATCACAGACCGGAGCGGCGACCGCTGCAAGGAACTGGTGAAGCTGCTGGAGGAGGCCGGCTTCCGGGCGGAGGCGGATCTGCGGAACGAGAAGATCGGCTATAAGATCCGGGAAGCCCAGATGCAGAAGGTCCCCTATATGCTGGTCATCGGCGACAAGGAAGTGGAGGACGGCAGCGTGGCGGTCCGCACCCGCACCGGCGAACAGATGAACATGAGCTATGCCGATTTCCTGAAAAAGATCACGGAGGAACGGGATACCAAAGCCCTCTGATTTTTCCGGCTTTAGAAAGCAGGTCCCTGCGCATGCTATGCGCAGGGACTTATTTGTTCGGGAGGGATCCATATGGACCGAAAGAAGACCGCCGCGGCCCTGGCGCTGCTGTTTCTGCTGAATCTTGCCCTCATCACGTTTTCCCAGCGGGCGGAGGCCGCGTCCTATCGGCAGGGCTCCTCCGGCTCCGTGGTCACCCAGATCCAGAAAAAGCTGGCTGCGGAGGGGTACTACAAGGCCTCCATCGACGGGATCTACGGCAGCCGAACCGCAGCGGCGGTGCGAAGCTACCAGCGGGACAGGGGCCTGAAGGTGGACGGCATCTGCGGGCCGGAGACCCTGGGCGCCCTGGGGATCAGCGTCAAGGCGGCAGACAGCACGGAGAACAACGTGAACCTCCTGGCCCGGCTCATCTCCGCCGAGGCCCGGGGAGAGCCCTACGTGGGCCAGGTAGCCGTGGGAGCGGTGGTGCTGAACCGGGTGGAGCACCCATCCTTTCCCAATACCATCTCCGGGGTCATCTACCAGTCCGGGGCCTTCACCTGCGTGACGGACGGCCAGTTCCAGCAGCCCGTGGCGGAGAGCGCCTACCGGGCAGCCCGGGACGCCCTGAACGGCTGGGACCCCAGCGGGGGAGCCATCTATTACTTCAACCCCGTCACGGCCACCAGCAAATGGATCTGGTCCCGTCCCTTGATCGTCACCATCGGCAAGCACCGTTTCTGCGCATGAGAGCGGTTCCATTTTCCGGATGCGTCGACAATATCTGGAGATTTATCCTTGTTTTCCCCATGGGACTATGCTAATATCAACTGGTGATGCGTTCACAAATACAGAGACGCAGATATTTGGTATATCGTGGTATTATTTTGTATTCTATTTGAAAGGATTGATCATATGAAGCATGCAGGGAAAAGAGCGCTGGCTTTTATCCTGTGCCTGATCCTGTGCGCAGGAATGCTGCAGTTTGGGGCATTGGCAGCAGAGCCGCTCTCGGTTACCGGAATCAAAGCGAACAAAACCACAGCAAGTACGGGTGAATCCATCACCTGGACGGCAACGGCCACCGGCGGGACCGGCACGCTTCGATACTGCTTCTACGTTTTCAAGGACGGCGCGATTGCCGAGCGTGGGGCCTACGGCACCTCCAGGACTTATACCTATACCCCCGCCGCCGCAGGAGCCTATACCGTCCGCGTCTATGTGAAGGACGCCGCAGGCACCGCCATTTTCACAACCAGCGCCGCGACCGTCGTTTCCTGACGTACGCATCTCCACGCCGTATCGCTCCGCCCCGGCTGCTGCG
>JAEEGF012015482.1_pt1 | contig 10219 bp, 5 predicted proteins | sample 9134171 | NCBI WGS metagenome assembly JAEEGF01 (sample SAMN16246542, study PRJNA631951) | gut metagenome | biome: gut microbiome; feature: rumen; material: AP-attached | host: Bos | place: Iran: Karaj | collected 2018-10 | reverse complement strand
GTTCTTGTCGTCCTGGTTGTAGATGTTGTCAGTAGCATATTTGTTCTCCATGCGACGCTTGATGTCATCTTCCCAGCTGTTTGACTTCTTATCGGATGCTTCTGCTTTCTGCTTCTTTTCCTTCTTTTCAGTCTCTGCAACTTCGATGATCTCTTCTGCAGGCTCTTCTTTCTTGATCACGAGAGGAATATACTCGGGCTCGGGATCTCTTCTTTCCTCTTCAAAATAAACTTCTTTTTCCTCAGGTACTGCATTCTCAGCATCAATGGCATTTTTGATTCTTCTTGCATCTGCAAGGAGCTTATCAAATGTAACTTCCTGACGCTCTTCGCCTTCTTCGGGCTCTTCATCAAATCGAAGATTTAAAGCCTTGTTAACATATAAGCGCTCTTCTTCTGTCAGTTCGCTCCATGCCTTGGCGCCTCTGAGGATCTGAACATAATTTCTTCTGTTTGTATTGTCGTATGTTACTCTCTCGTCTTCTTCATCTTCCTTGTTGATAAGGATTGATGCGTACTGATCTACGAAAGAATCTGCTGTTTCTTTAAGATTTTTTGCGCGCTCAACGATCTCTTCATAAGATGCTGCTGCATCTTCGATCTCGCCATTGGCTGCAAAATACTTCTCGTTGATAAATCTCTTGAGAACTTCGGGAAGATTCTCATACGCTTCCTGTGATGCAAGTATCTTATCGGTATTTGCTGCTGTTGCGTCCTCGAAAGGATTCTCTGCGTCTTCTGCCTTAAGGTGATTCTGGATGAATCTGTCTGCTTCCTCGTTGACCTTTCTCTCAACGAGTGCCTGCTTAGCTGAAAGTGTAACATTCATATAGCTCTTGATATTCTCAGGAACACTTGTGTTATACTTTGTATTTGTACCTGTAATAAGGTCGTAATTAGTTACATCTTCAGGATCTGCTGATATGGCATCCTTGTTGTTCTCAAGCCATATTGCAGCTGCAAGCTTTTCAAATAATGCCTCCATCTCGGGATCATCGGCTGAAACCTCAGGATTGGCCATACCTTCACTTATTGCCCTCTGAATAGCTGCAATATCATCGCGTTCAACGGTAGTGGCACCTCTTGCGGCGGCATTATCTTCCTGCCATACCTTCTTGGCAAGGCCGGTTGTATCTATATGGATAACCTTTACAGTATTTCCGAACTGAATGGAAATAGTGTTATCGCCATGTCTAAAGTCGATTTCTCTGTCAACAAGAGTACATCCACCGACAATATAATCGTCATTTCCGATCTTAAGTGATACATCGAGATACTTTGACAGGTCAGAATCTGCTATGGAGAACTTTGTAGTCTTCATGTCAGAAAAAGCTTCTTCCTTAACGGATGCCTTTAAGCTGTCAGAAGTTACTGTAGTGGTCTGATATGTATATACTCTACCGAAAATGTAGGAGTAGGTTCCTTCGGTACGGAAGGCCTGGGCTCCACCATACTGACACCAGTAAGCCATTAAGCCATTAAACTGTGCGAACTGGCCTGATGTAATTCCATTAACCTGGTAAAGAGTACCGGTTGTACAGCTGTCAAATCCTCTTCCGGCTGTATCAACTCTAACATTTACTGTTACATCATTTGCGTTATAGGTTGCATGATTAGCGCTAAGCTGTCCTGTAGCATAGGTATTTTCTCCACCTGGTGCATTATAAGAGTTAACTTTAGCAGTTCCCTCGGGAACACCGATAATAGCATTTTCTCCGTCAAGAGAATCGTAGGTATAAGGTACAAAGTAGTAATTATTGTTGGGCTGAATAGTTGTTACTTCACTAAATGAATAGTATACGGTTGTTGATGTGCTGGTTGTATTTCCGCCGTTGTTGCCGCTGTTGTTGCCGCTGTTGTTGCCGGTAGATCCGGAGGAAGCGGGTTTTTTCTTGACAATGTTGATTATTCCACAATCAAGATCATAAACAATGTCGTACAGATTTCTATCAATTCCTGATAAATCGAAATCTTCTTCTGTAAGTGTTATCTCTGAATCATCATCTGTATAAAGAAGAATACTTGTAATTTCGTCGCCTGTTGCTGATGTGAAGTGTGTTATTGTAGCAGTATATCCGGCAAGTCTTCCTGCGCCTTCAAGGCCATCATCTATCATGGTAGCATTGGCTGTGAACTGCTCAAATGATACTGTGATCTTGGGAGCTTCTGTCTCAGGTGCCAGACCTATGGGATTTCCTTCAGGATTCTCACCTGTTGCGGGATTATTTACTATATTAAATACTGTTGCCTGAGGTGTAGGCTCTACTACAGTGGGAACAATATCAGAAGAAGGATCTTCTGTATTTGTAGGCTGTACTGCCGGTGCAGGTTCTACTTCAGGTATAATATCTTCTACAGGATCAGCTGCGGGTGCAGGATCGGTTGCAGGTGCAGGATCGGTTGCAGGTGCAGGATCATTTGCAGGTGCGGGATCTGCTGCGGGTGCAGGATCGGTTGCAGGTGCAGGATCAGCTGCAGGTGCAGGATCGGTTGCAGGTGCAGGATCGGTTGCGGGTGCAGGATCTGCTGCGGGTGCAGGATCGGTTGCAGGTGCAGGATCATTTGCAGGTGCAGGATCATTTGCAGGTGCAGGATCATTTGCGGGTGCAGGATCATTTGCAGGTGCAGGATCATTTGCAGGTGCAGGATCATTTGCAGGTGCAGGATCATTTGTAGGAGTAGTAACTATTACTTCTTCCTTATCATCATCTTCTGCGTAAGATGTAACTGATCCTACAAACATAAGAGCGAATGAAATAAAGAAAGCGGCGATTATATATGTAGCTTTGCCGGTTCTGTTTTTCTTCGTTACTTCTGTTGCGATTTTGTTAATTGTATTCTTCATAATCTGTTCTCCTTTTCGAAGGCCTCATCCGTGAGTTTATGAACATCGTGTTCCGAAGTTGTTACAGACAGATTATTCTTGTGACAGTCACAAAAGAATCACAAAAAGCATATATAACATATGTTATCATGGTTTTTTATGATTGTTTTAGGATTTCGGAATATTTTGTAAATAATATCTCTCGTTATTTTTATAGCTATACCTATTTCGTTAATAAAAAGAGCCCCATTTTAGGGGCTCTTTGCATATAATTTCGCTTGTTATCATTCTTTAGGGCAGCTCTATGCGCCTGTTTTTGTAGTAAAACTCACTGTCATGCTCGTTTATAGGCCTCATAACTCTGCAGGGATTCCCAACAGCCACAACGTTATCCGGTATGTCTTTGGTCACAACACTTCCTGCACCGATTACGGAGTTATCTCCAATAGTGACACCCGGCATTATAATAGCACCTGCTCCTATCCAACAGTTCCTTCCTATATGAACAGGCATATTATACTGATATACCTGCTCGCGCAGCTCGGGAAGAATAGGATGTCCTGCGGTGGCTATGGTAACATTGGGACCAATCATGGTATAGTCTCCAATGTATATATGTGTATCATCCACACAGGTAAGGTGGTAGTTCGCATACACCATTTTTCCGAAATGACAATGGTGACCTCCGAAATTGGCATAGAATGGCGCTTCTATATATACACCTTCTCCGCATTCAGCCAGCATCTTATGCAGGAGCTCAGTTCTTTTGCCGGATTCAGAGGGCTTGGTCAGGTTATATTCCCAGGCCAGATCCTGATAGACAATCTGTTCCTTCATTATTTCTTCGTCTCCGGGCAGGTAAAGCTCGCCGGAGTGCAGCTTATCTTTCATTGTACTCATGGTGTCCTCCGTAGTCTGTGTAGATAGCGTACGTTATTTATATAGAAGTTATCCGATCTGCTCCGGGGCTGAAAGCCTGTTCCTTTCCTCCTCGATAACCTTTTTATCAAGCCTTTCAAACAGTATCTGAATCTCAGGCAAAGTATAACCGGGATCTATTTCCTTGTAGCTCCAGTCGTTTGTGATGTTCAGCCATTGGCACACCTTCTCGGAGGAGAAGGGAATAAAGGGCGACAGGAGAACGGCCAGATTGGCGATGATGTGGGTACACTGATACAGAGTATTTTCGCAGGCTTTTATATTCTCTGTCCTGGTCTTCCATGGAGCCTGTTCATCAAAGTATTTGTTTGCTCCTCTGACAACTTCAAAAATACCCTCGATGGCATCCTTAAAGCAGCCTTCCTCTATTCTTTTTCCTGTAGTCTCATAGAGCCTTTGCAGTGTCTCCTGCCACTTTGGGGATACCTCGCCCTCAGGAACCACTCCGTCAAAGTATTTAGTAATAAAGGAAAGAGTTCGATTTATGAAGTTACCGTAGGCACCCAGAAGCTCACCGTTATGGTTGTTGACGTATTCAGTCCAGGAAAAGTCAGCGTCCTTCTTTTCAGGTCCGTTGGCCAGAAAATAGTATCTCAGGGAATCAGGATCGTACTTATCCAATAGCTCTTTTACCCAAATGGCATAGTTCCGGCTTGTGGAGATCTTATGGCCTTCAAGGGTCAGATACTCACTTGATACTATCTGGTCGGGAAGGCGATAGCCCTTGCCGTTGGCAATAAGAAGTGACGGCAGGATTATTGTGTGGAAGGGAATGTTGTCCTTGCCATGGACATAGTAATGCTTGGCATTGTCGCCGAACAGCTCTTCAAAGCACTCTCCCCTTTCATCTGTGACGAGCTTGGCGGCAGACAGATAGCCAAGCACGTTTTCAGCCCAGATATATATGGTCTTGTTCTCATAACCTTCCCTGGGCACAGGTATGCCCCACTCAAGGTCTCTTGTAAGGGCCCTGTCCCTGAGGCCCTCATCGATGTACTTATTGGTAAAGGCTATGGCGTTCTTTCGCCATAAAGTTCCATGGTTTACAAGGTTTCTCAGCTCTTTTTCCAATTTACCGATTGCTATATAAAGATGCTTGGAATCCTTGAAGGATATGGGATTGCCGCATACTGCGCAAACAGGCTCCTTAAGGCTCTCCGGGTCAAGCACTGTTCCGCAGGCATCGCACTGATCCCCTCTTGCAGGCTGTCCGCAGCGAGGGCAGATTCCTGTGACAAACCTGTCTGCCAGAAAGGTGTTGCAGCAGTCGCAATAGGCCTGTGGAGCGACTTTCTCATATGCATAACGACTGTTATATAAATCTCTGTGGAATTGGCGGACGAAGTTCTTGTGCTCGTCATCTGATGTTTTGATATAACGGTCATAGCTAAAACCCAGACGGCTGAAGCAATCCACAAATTCTTCATGGTATCTTTCGCTTATTTCTCCGGGAGTCTTGCCCTCGCTCTTGGCTCTTATGGCAACGGGCGTCCCATGACAATCGCTTCCTGATACAAAATACACTTTGTCCTTGCAGGCCCTGTGATAGCGTGCCAGCACGTCACCCGGCAAAAGCCCTGCAATATGTCCGATGTGGAGAGATCCGTTGGATGTCAATCTGAAATGAAAAGTGTATTCTGTGTCGTCTTTTTACTCCGCAATATCAGGGCAGCGGGACGGCAGGTATGTACCGTACTGCTCCTCCTCGCTTTCATCACCCCAGTCGTCACGGTAGCATTCCGACTCCATGTCCCAGTTGCGATGGCGATAGTATATGTAACCATCAGCATCGGTTCTTGAATAGTTGATATTGATTATGCCGTTCCGGCGATAATAGATTGTTCCAAGCTCATCCCCGGGGCTCAGGCACTCAGCCTGAAAGTCGTGGCCTGTAAGTTCTTTGGCCTCCTCAATAGAAATCTCGGAGCCGCCATATTCTTTTACCTGACCTGATTCCCTGTCGTAATAGAAATAGTAACTCTTCCAGGTGTGACCAAGAGGCCATTCCATATCGGGATCCTGCTCGGAGTCATAGCTGCTGTCAATTATAGTAAAAGTGTCCCCATCAGGATCCTGCACGGTTCCGTATTGAGAAAAGGGAGCCTCGGTTACCTCTTTTCCCGAAACTTCAAAAACGTAGGACAAGGATCCGGTTGCATATATACTATCGAAAACTACATACTTTTTGTCACCGAAATCCAGACGTCTGCCATGAGTACTATATCCCATGCCGATACCATACCCAAAGGGCTCTGTCCCCAGGCTGTTGACGAACCATATTTTACCTGCAACAAGTCCCTCCTCGTAGAAATCGTAATCGGGCTCATCTCCTACCAGGGCAAAGGCTTCATACTCGCCGTCCCCATCGAAATCATCCATGTCAAAAAACCGAATATCGTCCTCGGGGCTTCCTGCCGCCTTGGTGATCTCCTCTTTATATTTCTCTGATAAGTCATCAAGGCTTATATCTGTATCATCCTCATCTGTGGTCTCTTCTTCCGGTTCCTCAGACTCTTCAGGTTCTTCTTCAGTCTCTTCTGTATCTTCCTCCTCGGCGTCTTCCCGGCTCTCCTCTTCAATATCAGTCAGATCTTCATCGGCAGAATCTGCAGTTCCGGTGCAACCGGCCAGTGACATCATAAGTGTGGATACAATACCAAGAGTTATTATTTTAATTCTTCTGTTTCTCATATGTTTCCCTCTATACTTTTAAATTCAATACACCTTCACAATAGTAGCAGAAATACGCCACTGCGTAAATGGTCCCTTAACCCCGTCCCCTAGGGCCAAAAAATGACCCTAGGGGACGGGGTTAAGGGACCATTTTGGTGTTATAATTCTGTATTGTTAATAAAGGAGAACGATCATGAAGTACAGAAACTACATTTTTGATTTATACGGAACACTTATTGATATCCACACAGACGAGGAATTTCCGGAGTTGTGGGAGTTTATGGCCGATTACCTTAAAGATCATTTCGGCACTGTCACCACTGCAGCCCAGCTTAAGGAGGATTACGCCGCCGTCTGCAGGGATGAGACAATAAAGCTCGCTGCGGCCAACGGCAGTGATAATCCCGAGATAAAAATTGAGTGGGTATGGCGCAGACTTATAGGGAAAAATTGTAGTGATGATGAAATGCGTAAACTGTGTGTGGCTTTCAGGGAGAAGTCCCGGGATAAGCTTATCTGCTACAAGAACGTTCACGAAGTTCTGGATTCCATCAAAGAAGACGGCGGCCGCATTTATCTTCTTTCCAACGCGCAGCGCCTGTTTACCGAAAAAGAACTGGATGATACCGGTCTTACCGGCTATTTTGATGATATATTTATTTCTTCCGATATGGGGGTAAAAAAGCCTGATGCTTCCTTCATCAACAGTCTGATGGCCAGACACGGCCTTATTAAAAGCGAGACGGTTATGGTCGGAAACGAGATCAGCGCCGATATCGGTTCTGCCATCGCAGCAGGAATAGACGGCATCTACTTAAACACCTACTGCCACACGCCGCAGGAGCTTGATGCGGATCTTGCAGCCTGCGGTTATGACAGCTCAGGTATAGAGCTTACCATCATAGATGATGGCGATGATTGCTTTAAATCTTTATTTTAGTCCAATTGCCCTGCCTGAATCTTATGGATCCGAAGATGAAACGTGATACCTGATCTGCCAGAATTCCCATCCACACTCCGTTTATTCCAAAGCCAAGGGTGTAGCCGAATACATAGGAAAAGACTGTTCTGATAACCGTTACGCTTATAATCGAAGCCATAGCTGTGTATCCTGTGTCACCGGCGCCTCTAAGGCATCCCATGTAGATTACCTGCGATACCTGGAAGATAACTACCACAATAATGATCCTGGTAATATCAACGCCAATCTTAACTATCTCCGGCTCCTTAAAGAAGGCCGACATGAGGGCATGTCCTCCAAAGAAATACAGACACGCCAGGACAAAAGAGATAGCAAGACCTATCACTCTGCAGGTCCGACCGTACTCTTTAGCCAATTGTTCTTTTCCCTGTCCAAGGCTGCGTCCTATAAGAGCCACAGCTGTGGCCTGAAGTCCGTCGCCAAAGGAAAATGAAAGTCCCATGATATTCATTCCGACCTGATGAGCGGCCATGGCGTATGTTCCTATCCTGGCTGCCATGATGGATGTAGCCATAAATCCCACTCTCATGAGAATCTGCTCAAAGAAAACAGAATATCCAACTTTAATAACTGATGTTATTGTTGCAAGCCCAGGTTTTATCTTGTTCTTAAAGATGTATGGGATGCTGACAAAGCAGCCGTCCTTAAACAACGATCTTATGCTCATTATGCTTGCAACAATGGTTCCCAGAACCGTAGCCAATGCAGCTCCCCTCACTCCAAGAGCCGGGAATCCAAACTTTCCCCCTATCAACAGGTAATTGAAAATGACATTTACAGTATTGGATGCCAGGTTGGTCCTCATGGTGATCCTTGTATTTCCTGCACCTCGCTGGGCAGAGTTTATTCCCATCTGAATGCAGTTAAAGATCATTCCGCCCATGACGATCCTGAAATAGCTGGTGGCCAGATCATGTGTGTCCTGATTGGAACCGCAGAATCTTATGATGCCATTTGCGAAAAAAACCAGAAGCGCACTGATGATGACCGCAGCAATCAGGATAAACATAATACCTGACGCCAGGATCCTGTTGGCATCTTCCTTTTTATCCTCTCCCTTTCTCCTTGCTACAAGAGCAGAAAGAGACACGTTTATGGCAAAAAACAGGGAAAGGCCCATAAACTTGGGTTGGGTGGTAAGTCCTACGGCAGCAACTGCGTCACTTCCAAGGCCGCTTACCATGTATGAGTCCACCAGTCCCACAAAGGCGGTAAAGAAGGATTCCACCACCGCAGGCCAGGCCATATTTATTGTTTCTTTGAAAAGGCTGTTATCTTTACTCATGTTCCAATCTTATCACATTCTATGATAAAAATGGACCTAGGGGACGGGGTTATGGGGTCATAAAATGACCCCATAACCCCGTCCCCTAGGTCCATTTTTGGTCCATTTTGGGCCAAAGAAAAGACCCGGTACTTTCGTACCGGGTCTAGCCTCACCGGGGCTTATCAATTAAAACCACTTTAATATAGCTTTTATAATTCCGGTAACCACCTTGACCACAGCTTTAACAACCTTGGTAACCACTTTCGCAACCGGATTTACTATTATCGGCTGACTGGGAACCGAAGGCTGATCAGGCTGATCTGGTGTATCAGGATCATCAGGTGTGTCAGGGTCATCGGGAGTATCGGGCTGGTCGGGATCATCGGGATTCTCGGGGTCTTCCGGATCCACGATGACAGGAGGCTCGGGATTAGGTGCAATTGCACTCTCATAATCGCAATACTCTATGTAATCCAGTGCCGCTGTCTCTTTTCCGCTGACTCCTGTAACGATGACGGTATTGCTGCCTTCGTTCAAAGTCACCTTAAGCTCGTATCCAAACCAGTTATCCACGCAGAGCCTGTTTCCTGAGTTTGCATTGAAGTTGTAAACGTCCTTCTCATATTCCTGTCCGTTTACAGTGGCCTTAAGGGCTGCACCGTTTACGTTGGCTGATGCACCCAGATACAGCATGTACTCGCCTGCCTCTGCCACATCAAAGGTAAACTCAGCGCTGTTTTCTTCGCTTGCAAATCCATAAACACAGCCATCTGCAGATGAATTGTAGGTCTCGGAAGCGCTAAGACCTGTAAGCACGGCATCCTCTGCCTCAAATCTTACATAAGAAGCCTTCTTGGTTCCTGAAGGAGTCTTGATCCTGTCTGTGTACTCCGCTGCTGTTCCAAGGAAAGGTGTGCCGTCTTCGTTCCAGTAGCTTCTCTGAACTCTGACGCCTCTTCCGTTCCAGCCGCCGCCTGCATAAACAGTTGCGTGATAAACGAGGTAATCCTCCGTTCCATCGGGAGACTTTACAAAGCATGCATGACCTGTTGAGAAGGTTGTGCTGTCGTTTTTCTCAAATACAGGTTTTGTGGCCTTGATCCAGGATGACTTCTCCATGGGATCTGCGCCCTTTTTAAGTGTCAGGCAGCCAAGGCAGTATGTATCTGACCATGAACCGCTGGCTGAATATACGATATTAACTGTTCCGTCGGGAGCTACAGCAATCTCGGGTCCCTCATTGATCGTGGGATGCTCGTTTACTTCCCATGCAAATTCAGGTCTTGAAAGCTCAACTCTGTCTCCTGAGATTGTTGTGGGTGAATCCATCTTTGCAATGTAGAGTCTCTGCTCTCCGTCCACAAAGCCGTCCCATCCGGACCAGATCGCATAGAGCTGTCCGTCAAGTTCAAGAACAGTCTGATCGATAGCCCATCTGTCTGTCTCAGGGCTCATCTTGCCCTTAAACACGTACTCACCCTGGGCATCATCGGTTACACTTTCAAGAACCATCATGCGATGGTCTGCTCCGGCGC
>JAEEGF010334095.1_pt1 | contig 10220 bp, 5 predicted proteins | sample 9134171 | NCBI WGS metagenome assembly JAEEGF01 (sample SAMN16246542, study PRJNA631951) | gut metagenome | biome: gut microbiome; feature: rumen; material: AP-attached | host: Bos | place: Iran: Karaj | collected 2018-10 | reverse complement strand
CGAACGCGGCAGGCCGATATCTGCTAGACGTTATGTTCCCCGTCACCTTCAGATTCTGAATGGTGGCCCCGCTGATGAAATAGAAGAGCGAAACGCCATCGCCCCCTCCGGTAAGATTGACGGTGATCGTGTGCCCATTGCCGTCTAGTGTGCCGCTGAAGGGACATCTGCTGGCGCCGGCCATCGTCGAGACGCTGATGTCGGCCGCGAGCCTGACGAACCTGCCCGCGTAAGACGTGCCGCTGGAGACGCTGCTTGCGAATGCATTCCAGTCGGCCGTCGAGCTGATCGTTATTACAGGCTCCCACCTGATGATGTACGGCCTGCCGGCCTCGATCGCCGCCACATCCGCAAAGTTGACCGTAAGCTTGCCGCCCGCAAGGCTCGACGCCGCGCCGTCCAGTTTCTTTATGACGGCCCCGGCGAGGGGCGATGCGGCGATCTGCGCCGCGCTCATGCTGAACGGCAGGCACAGCGTGTTCCACGAACCGTCTCTGCGCAGCGCCCAGTCTTTTATCTGCACGGGCTCCGTTCTGCCGTTGTGCTGGGCTATGGTGAGCGCATTGCCTTCATTTCCGGCGATGACCGCTCCGCGAGATATCATGTAGCGGCTGGCGTCTGACATTACAATCAGATCGTCGCGGGCCGAGACGTCGCCAACGACGTAGTTCCCAACGCCATTGCTGCCTGCCTCGAGCCTGCCGTCGCCCTGTACGACGAGCGTGCATCCCTCTGGAACGACGATTCCGGGGAACGCTTCAAACCCGCCCTTCACGACGTTCGCGTTCTTGAGGATGATGGCGGCGTATCCTTTGCATGTGATGCCGGCCCACTGATGAACCGCGTCATTGGGGATGCCGGTGACGTTCACGTCTCGCAGCATGACCGTGGCGCCGGCGGCGATTTCGACACGCGTGTTCTGGCCGCCTGTGCCCGTGAGGATGTCGCCGTCCTGAAGCGTCACAAGTCCAGTCCCTGCCGTCAGCGTAACCATGTGCGCCGCCTTGTAGTATGTGAGGCCATCGGCGGCCGCCACGGCCATCGTCCACTCGAATGGAACGAGCGTGGCGCTCACCGGCTCGCCGCCAGAGACCACATTGCCGCTTGGCGCCGTAGGCTTCATGGCATGCAGGTAATAGACGCTGGAGACCGTGGCGTTGACAGTATATGAACCACCATTCTTGCAGGCGATCGGATGGTATTTGCCTCCAGAAGCGGGAACGAACGAACCATTCATCAGGCAGTTGGTGATGACCAGCGTCATTCTGTCGCCCCAGCCGAGGATTCCTCCGGCGCATCCGGAAAAGCCGGAGATCGTGCCGGAGAAGACGCAGTCTTTGAAAAGGTTCTCATTTCCGTCTCCGCCGTGGCCCACGATGCCGCCGGCGTGCCCTGCAGCTGAAACGGCAACCGAAACTGTGCAGCCGATTATTGCGTTCGTGGAAGCGTTCGCACATCCGCCGACGAGTCCGGCGGAATGCATGCCGCCCGCAACGGAGCCTGAGACGTTGAGGTTGCGGATCGTGGCGCCTCTGATCTTGCCGAACAAAGCGCCGGCGGCGTCTCCGGCGGAGATGTCCACGGCGATCGAATGGCCGCCGCCCTCGAATGTGCCGCTGAAGGGACAGTCGACGGATTCCACCGTTCTGCCCACCATTGTCGTTACGCTGATGTCGGCCGCAAGCGTGACGGTCATGTCCTTGTATGAATCCACGCCGCGGTTCACGCGCGACGCGAACGCATTCCAGTCGGCCAGCGAGGTGATGTTGGTGATGCAGGGGTTGTACACAAAGGGGTTCACCGTGATCGCGCCCGTCTCGTTTCCCGTTTCCTTCTCCACCGTCACAGTGCCGCACATGCCTCCCGTACCCGCGCCGACGCTATATGGAGTGCCTTCCTCGCAGGGGCCGCCTCGAGCGGTGACGCTGACCACGCTTTCCGCGATGGTGACGTCGCCGCAGGCTCCATATGCGCCTGCGCCTATGCCCGGCGCCTCTTCTCCGCCCATTGCAACGACGGTTCCGCCTCGGAGCAAGATGTCGTCACACATCCCGTTAAGGCCGCAGCCTATTCCAGACGCGAAACTGCCGCCTATGGCGCTCACGGTGCCGCCAAGAATTGAGATGCTGCCGCCTCCCGGCGAAGCCTGGGCGCCGCCGATGCCCGCAGCGCCGGTGCCGCCTGTGGCGGTTACGACGCCGCCAAGGATGCAGATATGTCCGCAGGCCGCTCCATAGGCGGCGCCGATGCCTGCGCCGAAGCCGCTGCTGCTTGCATCTAGCGAACCGCCGCCCTGGATGGTCAACGTGCACTCGAACGGAACCATGACGCCGGGGTAGTTCTCTGCTCCGCCCTTGACGGCATTGGCGCCTTCGAGTATGATGGTGGCGCTGCCCTCGCAACTGATGCCCGGCCACATGTGGTTCTGGTTTTTCGGGATGGCGGTGATGTCCACGTCGCGCAGCGTAACCGTGGCGCCGGCGGCGATGGAGACGTGCGTCTCGCTGCCGCCCGTGCCAGTCAGAATGTCGTTTTCATGCAGCGTCACATCGCCCGTCCCGCTCGTGAGCGTCACCAGGTCGCCTTTGACGACGGCGGCGATGAGAAGCAATGAAAGGCTCAAGACGGTCTTTAGGGTCTTCATGGCATCACTCCAAATCCTTTTCCGGGAAATTTTTTTTGCCTATTAGTTTATCATGTATGCCCGCACTTGTCACGGACAGAATATCGCACCCGCCCACGTTCGGTCTGACGGGATGCCCATGATTCCACATTCGCCACTCCGTCAGGGGGGTATTGTGTCACGGGCAAATAATTGATATACTTCTCGCGTCATGAAAATCCTTCAGATTCTACCTTCGCTACAGATGGGCGGCGTGGAGCGCGGCACCATCGAGATCGCGCACGCCCTTCACGCGGCCGGCATTCCCAACGCCGTCGCCTCGCAGGGAGGTCCGCTAGTGGAGGCGCTCGACGCGCTGGGCGTGAAGCACTTCACCTTGCCGCTCGCGAGCAAGAACCCCTTCACCATGCGCGCGAACGCGGCGCGCCTCGCCCAGCTCGCGAAGGAGGAAGGCGTGACGCTGATGCACGTTCGCTCGCGCGCGCCCGCTTGGTCCACGATGTGGGCCTCGAAGCAGTGCGGCGTGCCATGGATCGCCACTTACCACGGCGTGTACGGCACATCGCCCGCGTTCCTGAAGATCCCGTACAACCGCATCATGCTCAAGGGGCTGCGCACGATATGCGTCTCAGACTACGTGATGCGCCACGTGATCGAGACGTACCACGCCGATCCCGCGAAGCTCGTTCGCATACACCGCGGCGCCGACACGTCCGTGTTCCGTCCAGACGCCGTCACCCGCGACGAGGCGATGGAGAAGAAGACCGCCCACTACCGCCTCACTGCAGACATCCCCGTGATCACCCTTCCCGGACGCCTCACCCGCTGGAAAGGACAGGAAGTGTTCCTCGACGCCCTCACCAAGATGCGCCACAAGCGCCTCGGCGTCGTCTTCATCGGCTCCGACCAGGGCCGCACGGAATACTCCGACCATCTGCGCGCCCTCGCCTCGCGCCTTCCCAACGAGACCGAAGTCGTCTTCAAGGACCACACCTCCGAGATCCAGAAGGTCTACGCCCTCAGCGACATCGTGGTCAACGCGTCCTCCGCCCAGCCCGAGGCCTTCGGACGCACCATCCCCGAGGCGCAGGCCATGGGCCGCCTAGTCGTTGGCACCGCGCATGGCGGCGCATGCGAGACGATCGACGACGGCCGCACCGGCTGGCTCGTCCCTCCAGGCGACGCCGCCGCTCTCGCCGCAAAGCTCGACGAAATCCTCGACCTTCCCGAAGAGCGCAAGGCCGAAGTGCGCGCCGCCGCCGTCAAATCGGTGCGCGACAACTTCTCCACCGCCAAGATGTGTTCGCTTACAATAGCGTTATACAGGGAGATAAGTGCCTAGTGCCTAGTGCCCAAATTTTTAACGCAGAGATGCTGAGAAGCAAAGGCGCAGAGAATCCCATAAGCCTGAAGAATGAGCATCGAAACCATAAGGAATATGAACACATGCGATTCTTTCACCTTCTCTCTTTCTCCGCGACTCTGCGCCTCTGCGTTGAGAAATGCCTGTAATTTAGGTTTCTTTTCCAAGGGAATCAACGCTGGGCGCATCATAGCTGTTGTAAGGACAACGGCAAAGCGATGAGTGACGACGACGAAATACTTGAGAGGCTGAGGACGCGTCCCGAAGACGGGGCGCGCCTTCTCGTTGGCGCGTACGGACGCCGCCTCTACGCGGCGGCGATGCGCCTCTGCCACAACGAGACGGACGCGGAGGACCTCGTCTCGCGCACTCTCGCGCGCGTCGTCCAAAGCATCGGCTCCTTCAAGGGCGAATCAGGCTTCTTCACGTGGCAGTGCTCGATAATGGCGAACTTCTTCAAGATGGACATCCGCAGAAAAGCCGCCAACGCCCTCGTCTTCCCCGATGAGCTGCCGGAGCGGGCGGACGAACGGCCCACGCCCGCCGAGGCGGCAGAGCGCGCGGACGACGCGCGCGAGGTGCGCGCGGCCGTTGCGTCCCTTCCCGAAAGGCTGCGCGCCGCAGTGGTGATGTTCTACTACGCCGGCATGTCCGTTCCCGCGATCGCAAAGTCGATGGGCGAGCCCGAGGGAACCGTATATTACTGGCTTCACGAGGCGAAGAAGACGATCCGCGAGAAAATATCAGAAAAGCGCCAAGGAAATCAGCGCTTCTCACATCAAACCAAATGACAGGGAGAAAAAGCCATGAACGACAACAAGCAAAAAGATACGGGGTTCGACGAGCTCGACGCGGCCATCGCGGCTGCGCTGGCCGACGATTCCGCATGGCCCGCTCCCAGCGCCGGCTTCGAGGATAGGTGCGTGGCGCGAATCGAGGAAATCATCAGGAAGTCCGAGGCGCAGCGCGCGCTGTGGCCGCCCGGCAAATGGACGCTGCTGAAGATCGCGGCCGTGTTCGTGGCGATGCTGGCCTTCTCGTCAGTCGTGTTCAACGCGGTCATCGACCTCGCCCCGCAGAAGACGGCACCATACGACGCGGCGATGTGCGCGCTCAGCGCCAGGACCAACATGGGCAGCAAATGCGAATACACGGCAAGGCTTCTGGAGAAGGAAGTGTCGCGCAAGGCGGCAATGACGTTCCTGGCAAACGTATGCACTACAGACGGCATCTGAAGCCGTCCGCAGCCAAACAGAGAGAGTTTCAAGTCAAACAGAAAAAGCAAGGAGGCCATCATGAAGAAGATGCTCAAAATACTCAAGTGGACCGCAATTGCCGCAGGCGCGGTTTTGCTGGCGGTTGCAGCGTACGTGGCTGTCAACTCAATCGACAGCGAAGCGCCGGATGTCTCAAGGTTTGTCAACAAGCTGGATGTGCCTGCCGAGGCAGACAACGTGTACTACGCGCTTGTGGCCGCCACTAACGTGACAAGCGAAAAGAGCGGCAAGTTCGTACTTGATGACGTATTCGAACAGCACAAGGAGTCGTTTGACAGATATATCCAGCACAAAGGCATGACGGCGGAGGAGATGGATCAGATTCTCGCCGAAGCTGCGAAGCCGCTTGCTCTGTTCCACGAGGCGGCGCAGCGCAGGACATGGTATGCCTTTGACCATGCTTCTGGGAAACGCCTGTTTTTCCCCGCCATCACCAGACTCCTTCAACTGTGCAGGCTTGCGGAACTTGAGGCCATGCGTCATCTGGAGCGCGGAGAGACGGGCGCGGCTATAGAGAACGTCCGCGACATGCTCCTGCTCGGGCGCAAGATGGAAAACGATTCGGAGTCTGGCGTCAGGTGGCTGGTGGCGAATGGAGGTCTTTTGAGACTTGCAGACAACATTGCCACGAAGATCGTGCAGTCGGGCAAGGCGACCGACGGGGACCTTGTCCGCCTTCAGGACGCCCTGCGGCAGTTCGAGCTGCCAAACAGGCTCGAACGCGCGCAGAGGATGCTAAACAACGATTTTACGGTGTACTTCGTGCAGATGGCAGAGAAGGTGGACACCACGGAAATCGCGGACTTCTTGAAGAGCATGGACAACTCGACCACACTGGATGCATGTGTGGCACGGATCTTTCCGCTGATCAAGGGCTACGCCTTCCATCGCAACCGCACATGGGCGACATACGCCAACCTGCTTGACAAAATGAAGGAACGCTACCGTCTCGGCTATGACAAGGCGGAATGGGAAAAACTTGGAGAAGAGCTGAAAGTTGCATGCAGCACTAAAAACAGCTGGCGCTACGGGCCGAACTTCGTCGGCAAGAAGATTCTGGGCGCGATCGTGCCGGCATGGCATGACATTGCCAATTCCATCGCGAAAAGCAGCTTCCAGCATTCAGCCGTGGAGACGATCGTGGCGGCGGCGCGGTTCAAGCGCAAGACAGGCGCGTATCCGAAGGCCCTTGCCGAGCTCGTGCCTGAGTTCATGCCAGCCGTTCCCGAAGATCCCTATGCGAAGGGCAAGCAGCTGAAGTACGACGTCTCGCGCGGCATAATCTGGACGGTAGGCGCCGAAGGCAGCTTCAACGGCGAGACAGTCAAGCCGCGCGCCGACGGAAAGTACGACAGCTACGGCAAATACGGCAGGGAAAACCGCAACTACGTCCGCAACATCGACGGCACGCCCGCGAAGTGAAAGCTTCGGGATGTGCGGGATAGTTCCCTAGATTCCAGACGTTTCTCCGTTGAAAAAAGCGACTATCGTACCCAGAGCATCCAGCCTCTCTTGGCCAGCATGGGGATTGCCTCGCCCGCGGCGAACGTGCGCCCTTCCTGAAAGCCCTGGATTGGCCGAGCCTCGATCTTCGCCTTCGCCGGGTCGAGGCCAAGCCTCTTCCAGTCGATGGAAAGCCTCACGCTGCGCGGCTCATTCGCGAAGTTGCCAAGTGCTACGAGCGTGCGGCCTTCCCGGACGAATGCCGTGGCCTTCACGTCCGGCGAGTCGGTCGTCACCGCCGGATGTTCGTTCCAGTAGCCGATCATCCGCGCGCCCTCGATGCCGAAGTCGGCCCACTCTTTCCAGATCGCGCTGGGATTGCCTGCCGAGAAGTCCATGTAGCAGCGGCGCGTCGTGCCGTAGACCGCGCCAAGCCACCGGTTGCCGCCGCCCTGCAGCATCTCGCTCATCTGCCCGAACGGGATTCCAGAGAACGTGACGAACCACGTGTCGGGGGACATCTCGTCGTACCTGAACGACTCCCCGAACCAGAGGCGGTCCACGTACGGGAAGAACTCTGTGTACTGGTTCATCGGCCCCTTGGAGTAGCCGGTGTTGGAGTGGAGATCGACGACCGCGCCGGGACGGTACTTCTCGATGATGCGGCGTATGCGCTTCATCACCGTGCGGTCGAAGCACACGTCGTCCATGTAGATGCCGTCGATCTCGTAGTTCTCGAACATCCAGCGCAGTCCTTCGAGGTAGTAGTTGATCCAGCGCGAGCGCGGACTCGTGACGAACGCCGCATCGACGTAGCTTCCGTCCACCATCCTCACGTACCACGCGGGACGGTATCCCTCGCCCATGTGCTCCCACATCCACGGCGCGCCATGCGCATTTCCCGGCGCAATCACCTCTCCGCCAAGGCTCCTCAGCGCCTGAAGCTCCGCGACATGGTTGGAGAGCTCGCGTATCGTGTAGTAGAGCTTAACCTTGCGGTTCTTCGCGTGCTGCGCGGCGATGTATTCCTTCAGCTCCTTCTGCACGACGAACGGATAGTTGATCACCGGGTTCAGCAGCTGCGCGTGGTGGATGTTCGCAATGTTCGCGCCGGTCGTCGCGGCCACCTCGTCGAAGCGCGCGGGGTCCGCATGGAAGTACCGCTGCGAGAACTGCTTCTTCAGATCGACTGGCTTCACCGGCGTGATGTTCAGGTCGAACTCCCACCTGCGCGGCGATGCGGAGAGCGAGGTCTCGCCCGTGCGCGCAACAACCGTCATGCCATCTGCGCCGCCGAACTCAAGGCGTCCCTTCCCGTCGTTCGCCCACGCCTGCGGCGGCTTGTAGCTGTACGATCTATCGGCAATCAGCGGACCGTGATACGCGCCGCCGCGGAACTCGACGTGAAGGCCCGCCTCCGGTCCGCCCGTCCAGTAGCTGTCGTAGCAGCCGTTCTGCCAGTCCCACGAATACGCCTGCGGCCGCTTCCCGCCGTCGCGCCCCATGTAGGCCGCGCCCATCAGGTACTCCGATGCGTACGGAGTATATTCCGTCACGAGCCGCACGTCCCTCACTTTGGCGCCCCCTTCCGCCGCCACCTCCACGACATATCGCACAAACCCGTCAAATTCCATCCGTCCCGTCACGGCAACTTGGTAGGGCGCGCTCGCCGAGCGCGCCGCCGTATTCCACTCCACATGTCCCTCTGTCGTCGACTTGACCTTGAGCTCACCTGCGCCAACCTCAAACTCGCCCTTGTCCGTCACGACCACAAACCGCATCGGCTTCTTCAGCACCTCGCGTCCATTGACCTTGATGGACGCCGGGAGTCCGCTCGCTGCCAGCGTCAACGTCTTTTCCGACGCGACCACCCTGCGCGCCTCGCGATCGAACGTCATCGCCTTGTATGGTTTCGTCGGCGTGTCGCCTTCGCCGATGCGCGAATTGAGCCACCGAAGACGCGAATGACGCCACAGTTCGCCGTCGCCGTGGTCGCGTGCCGTCTGGTCCGACACCGTAATTGCAAGCGCTATCGTGCGTGGGGACATTCCCTTAGCCGTAATCGTCGCCGTGCCGCGATACACGCCAGGCGCGGCATTGGAAGGAATCATCACGCCGCACCAGAGCGGCTGCACGCGGTTCGCGGGAACGTCGAGCGTGATGTCCATCGGCCTGCCGTCCCAATTAACGCCCTCCGTGTTGAAGCAGGTGATTAAAGATGCCGAAATTCTGGATGCATCCATTTGGTAGGGCGCGCTCGCCGAGCGCGCCGTATCTGGCGGTCGCGGGGCGACCGCCCTACCACCTTCCCGCACGAGATCCGAGAACTTCACCTTCACGCCCTCAACGGCGCCACCGGGCGTCCAAAGCGCGATCTGCCACACGTAGTATTCGTCCTTCATTGCGATGCCGCTGAACGAATCGCGCACCTCCGCGCCCTTGGTCCACTTCGCGGGAAGCCATGATGCAGGATGGATGAGATTTATGCGGTCTTCGGTGAAGATGACGGGGTTTTCTGGATGCGCATTTCGCAGTGCGGTGGTTTCAGCTGCCGTCGCGCGAAGCCCCATCGGCGTCCACGCCTCAAAAGCCGTGCGGCTCTCGAACCGCAGGACATCCGCCTCGACCGGCGGACGGAATGCGTCGAATGAATCAAGCCACTTCTTGCCCTCCGAGTAGTCCGCCGGGAAGTAGTCGTTCCACAGCGGCTGATGCCTTCCCTCGCTCGACCCCTTCCGCTCGCGGTACGGCATATAGTAGATGAAGTATATGCCGGGGCCGGAGGTCGGGTTGAACAGCACCTCCCCGCGCTCCGCCGTAACGTTGCGTGCAACCACGTGTGCCGCGTCTGCACCACTCGCGGCGTGTTTTACGAGCACGCGCTTGATCTCCGGCTCGGGATCGGTGCGCCGCCATTCGAGGACCGCGCGCGCCACCCTGACGGATTCATTCACGCGCACCACGGCGCGGTGGTTGCCGAGTCCATCCGGCTGCCAAGTCTTTTCCGCCACGATGAACGGCACTCCGTCCGGCGCGAACTCCACACCTGCCGCCAGAATCACTGCGGACGCGAGAGCGGCAAGAGTGATGCATTGTTTTTTGCAGAGCATAGAACCACGCCTATGCGCATCTCCCGCAAACGCCACCAACGCCGCCACCACCACTTGAATGATGCCGATTCTTGCCATAGGGGATTTCTCCATTAGGTTCCATCATTTTTTCTTTCGCCGCTTATTATACCAAACCGATTCTCCCCGCGCCATACCCCCGCCAATTTCAATCCCCAATTGGGAATTGGCAACATTGGCACTGGCAACATTTCCACATTGGCAACACTCCCATCCCCCGGTTGAATCGAAGCGTCATGAGAAGATCTTGTCAAGTCCATCGCGGACGAAGATGGACGTGCAGAGGAAACAGTTCGCGTCGCGCGCAATCTGTCCGCCAAGCTTCTTGACGGCCCCGTTCTGCTTCTTGACGGAGATGTCGCCTGTCTGGAGCGTCTCGTCGGGCT
>JAEEGF010251655.1_pt1 | contig 10221 bp, 9 predicted proteins | sample 9134171 | NCBI WGS metagenome assembly JAEEGF01 (sample SAMN16246542, study PRJNA631951) | gut metagenome | biome: gut microbiome; feature: rumen; material: AP-attached | host: Bos | place: Iran: Karaj | collected 2018-10 | reverse complement strand
TTCGACAGTGTTACATTACTTGTATATACAGTAGAATAATCTGTAGGCAAATCTCCACCACCATTATTGATAGTATATGTAACCTCCGTGACTTCGCTGGACACACCATCCTTAATAGCAATCGCCTTAACGGTAGTGGTCGCAGAAATCGTCAATGCAGAAGAGTAAACTGATTTCGTGTTATCGGGAGTAGATCCATCAAGTGTATAGTAAATAGTTGCACCTGCCGTTTCACATTCAATCTCAACAGTCTGAGTAGAGGTGTAAGTACCCCCTTCAACAGAGAACGTCGGAGTGGAAACAGTAATCGTCTCTCCACCAGTTCCTGCAGCTGTGATAGAAATATCCTTCACATAAAGAGTACTTGTCGAACAATTTACGACAAATTTAACGCTTCCATCTAAATTATTAACATCAAAGGAATACGCAGTCGCCGTGGTCGTGAAAGAGGACTGTGTGCCAATCTTCGTCTCTCCGACATAAATGTCAACGGAGCCAACGCCCTTGGAACTCTTAGACAGAGTCATAGTAACATTAGAGACACCCGTAAATGTAACCGGACTAGTAGCGCCAGCACCACTAGCTGCAGCTTGGATGCTAATACCTCGTGAATCTCCTGTGGCGGAGGCGTTTTTATCACATGTCCAATCGTCCGGAGTTGCAGCCCACGATGTCGAAGTAAACGTGTAAGTGTAGGTCGAAGTTCCACCTTCACCAGCAGCCTGAGAAACAGTTACCTCAACATCATTTGCTCCAGCATAAGAGAGAGTGATGATACCATCGCGAGAAGCAGCACCTGCCGCTTGGGCATCAACCTCGAACGAAACCTCGCCTGCACTAGAATAATCGAAATCATGAATCCAATCCACATTTGCATCAGCGGAGATTGTGACTCCTTCCACCGGGTTGGATACCGTGTATTCAATCGAGTATAAATCGTTTCCGTTGGGGACTTCCATCGGATTCTCGGACGTGACGTTAATCTTGGGAGGAGCGACATAGGTGCCAGAACCTATTACAAGATTGGTGATATAGCCACGATTTGTCATTCCAATAGTGATCTTGGAATTTGCACTTGCCGCAGCGCAATTTACAAAGTACGTCTCATAATCGGCTGTTAAATTGGCATTTGTAATCACATCGTTTCCATCCACCTTAATAACCAACTCGGATGCGTCTGAACCATAGTCCTTCGCTTCAATAGCGATATAGAACGCAGAAGAGAGATCTATTTCCTTTGTAGTAATACTGCCAGCAGCACTGCTGTTGCCGAATTTCATTCCATCACCACCCTTGAAAACCTTAGTAGCAGAATCATAGATTTTCTTGCCATCCTGGGTTACATCGGCCCAGTCCGCAGCAGTTATTTCAGCCCCATCGGAGCCGTGTGTAGTAGCCCATTCCATATTATCTTCGATGGGAAGCACGAGAGACGTTCTTGGAGTACCAGCCGGAAAAGCAACACCAAAGACCGTGAACTGTCCCTTGATGAAATCAATCGTCTTTCCGAACGACTTGGTATAGACCTTCTGGTTCGTCGTAACCTCAACAGTCAAAGTTTGCTCAGTTCCCGGAATCGTCGTGAAATAAACAGGGACCTCACCAACGCCCTCACCATTGTCAGGGATAGTAATCTCATTGTTGAAATTGAGCGTAATGACCTTTCCATCACCCGAAGCAGCCGTCGGGTTATAATTGAAATAGCCCGTAAGATTCTTGTCAGAAGTAATGACAACATTGTCGATAGTCTCCCCAGCCGTAAGATTCTTCAGCGTCATCTTATTGACAACAATCGGACGACGGAAGGTCATCAGTTGCGGATCCGTAGACATAGTTGCTTCGCCGCCTTCGACCAAACTAACCTCCTTATCATCAGAGACAAGAACGTCCGCATTAGGATCGAAGTTATTGGATTTGGGGCTCTGAGAGGCATTCACGCGCGGCTTCTTTCCATCATTGGTCCAAATCCCAGAAAGGACAGCCCGGAAAACATGATTCCCAGGAGCGACAGAGGCGGAAATAGTCAGCCTGGTATTTGACTCTTTGGTTACAGTGGGATTCTCGACAACTGTGAGAGCCTCTTTCCCTTGATCATCTTTACCAACTTCAAAAAGCTTGATATTGGCAATATCTTCTTCCGTCCAAACAAAAGAAACCTCTTCTTCTCCCTCTACAGCCGCGGTTTTGGTTCCAACACCAGCTTTTTCAGCAGTAAAAGTAACAGTAACAAGATTGTCAGAAGGCTGTTCGTCTTTGGTGGACTGCTCCTTCTGGCAAGAAGAAAATGCAAATGCCGTTGCGGCAATTATTCCGAGTGAATAAAAAAACTTCTTCATAAGGCAGAGTCCATTAAAAGTCTTCTTTATAAGGATTGTAGGAGTTCGTCTCGCCGGCCTCGCCGGCAACAGGGCTCGCGCAGAAATTCCCCTCGAATTTCACGAGGATCAGCTCCGTCTCGGGAGCTTCGTAAAGTGATTTTTTGTTCATAACGTTATGTTTATATTTTGTATCTATTCGTTTGATATAGAGTCACTTCATGCCCGCTCGTACGGAACGGAGGGGGCAAATCGTGTCTTGTATGTGGCGATTTTCTTCATTTCAAGACCGCAAAATTACGGATAATCGCCCGGTTTTCCAACAAAGAAGATATAAAAACGCGCGTAATTATACGCGCGAGAAGGGTGACGATGGCTCCGGGGAGAAACATTATATACAAGATTGGGGGCATAGACAAGACCGGCTTCCATCAATGGAATGCCATTTTTTCAAATTATTGCTATTTTTGCATAAACCGAAGTTGCTAGAATGTATTCTCTCATCGTTAAACATTTGCCTGCTTATTTGATGCGGCTGTTGTCCACATTTACAGTTCTCTTGTTTTTTACCGTTTGTGCGCCTGAGGAAAATCAAGGTGGGAAAAATGAGCCCAAAGACGAAGATCCGAAGGAGAATCCCGGAACTGAGACCGAGGAAGATGTTTGGAAACAATTCACGGAACAAGACATCATCTTCCAGGGTAACTTGCCCGACACCGAGTTGATGTCTTTCACCGGCATCGACGGCTCCCCGCTATATGTAGTCGGTTATCCCGGGCTGCTATCAGTCTCCTTTACTCCGGCCACTCCCGTAAAGACTGTTTGGGAGCACGTAATCAATGCTTCCGGGAAGGTCGTCGGGCAGTATCCAGAGCTCGGATATTACGTCGTTTCGGTGAAGGCCGGTAAAGAGAATGATTTTGTTGCCAGGATGAAGGATGCATCTGGAATCAGAAGCATTTACCCCGAGTTTGAAATCGGCGAGGATGCCTGTTTTGTTATTGACAAAGGTCAATAGGGAAGAAACGTTGAGAACCAGTTGAATAAATGGGATGATTACGTTTGGACTGAGTTCGTGGACATTTCCCATGGTCAGGATGCTAGCCAAAGTATTCCCTTCGAAACCATAAAGCATCCGCTTTTTTCCTGCCTGAAAAGAGGAGATTGTGAAATTGTAAATCTTTCCTATGGAACCCCTTATGGAATAAAAGGGAAGAAATATGGTTCTGATCAAAAACAGGATAGCGCATACGTAAATAATCGGGCTGACTATATCGACTGGATCTGCGACATTGTTATTCAAAGCGGAAACACGACTACTCCCGTTATTCTCTCCGCAGGGAACGACGGCATGCATGAACTGGAGAAAATAATCAAAAAGACTAACAAGAATAGTAAATCACTTCTGGGCAAACAGGTAATTCTCGTGGGAGCCAAAGATGATAAAGCGCCGACGTATTCGAACAGTATGAATAATCGGGAGCCTCAATCCCCCGTTATCAACCCCATTGTAGACATCACCGATATCAGAGATGTCGATGATCCGAATATACTCATCCACGGGACTTCCTTCGCCGCTCCGAATTATGTCCGGTACCTGCGGGCGGTGGCCGTTTATTTCGAGCTGACACTTATGGAAGCCGTTGAATTACTGAGTGACGAATGGGTAAACCGGGAAATAACCGCCTGGGATGATGACCAAATACTGAGATTGTGCCTCGGCACTCCTTCGACCGACATCCTGATTGAAGATATTCCGCAGAAGGTACCGCCCCATGGAGGGTCATTCCAGATTGATGTGGAGATTTCCGCGGAGAACTGGATGGCCGCGGATTCCACTCCCTGGACGATATCTGCCGATTGCGACTGGATCCATTTTGATCAGACGACCGGAACCGGTAATGAAAGAATCACGATGACTGTCGATGGAAACGTCACCGGCAGGTCCCGGAGTGCAACGGTTTTCGCAGAGATTGACGATGCACAGGATGGCGATCAGAAAAAACGTTTCAAAGCAACCATCGAACAAGACGAAGCAAAAGTGTTTGCCCCCAATCACGACCTCTACTATGTGCTTCCCGGAGTTGAGTCTTCCGCGGTTTATTACGGGAATGGCTGGTCCAGCAGTTTTTCCGACTTGGAATTCAGCATCGACTTCAAAACGAATTACAAGGTTACGGAATGTTTCCTGGAGGATGATACCATCGAACATACACTGAATGGATATTATGGCAGTTATCCCGACGAGAATGGCTATTACGACAATTCCGTCATTGTTTATTTCTCTCCACAGACGCCGATACAGAACAACTGTGGCACCAACTGGAGGGAAATGGGACTTCGGCCCGAATCTCCGATTCCATCCCGCAGTACCTATCTGAAAGTCCGTCTTCCCGAGTCGCCCGACAAGTCCTATGTCGCAACACTTGCAAAGGTTGTCCAGGTGGGGCTGCCTTGCATTACCATGAAACAGTGCCATCTTAATGACGTTTCGATCCCGTCCGGCGTGGACATGGAAGGCCAGTTCGTCCTTGATTTTGAAGTGACTTACCCGGACGAATTGACCAAATCCGCTTGCAAGGGGCTAGGCTTTCAATGGTCCAGCAAAGAAAAGTACATCCTCCAAAACGAAGACATGGGAATTCAGATGCAGGGATACGGCGGGACGATAAGCATCCCTGTCTCTCAGTCCTCGTTGACACTATCGTTCATGCAATTTCCTCTGTCTTCCCGGACATTCGACTGGACCGTGGACATGTATGTGGAAATGTATGGTCCCGATACAACCGAGAGAATCTATGCCCCGGAACCGGCAAACATCAGCATGACATTCTGATTATCCACCGGGTTTTTTATATTTGTATACAAATCATCCATACAACTATGACCGACATTGAGACCATCCAGGCCGAACTCCGCAAGTTCAACCAGGAACGGGACTGGGACCAGTTCCACAATGGGAAAGACCTCGCCGTAGCCATTTCCATCGAGGCCGGCGAGTTACTGGAAGCCTTCCTCTGGAAGTCTCCCGAGGAAGCCAAAGTCGAGAAGGTCCGGGAGGAACTGGCGGATGTCCTCAACTATGCTTTCCAGATGGCGGACCGCTATGGTTTGGACGTCAAGGAAATCATGCTGGAAAAGATGCGGAAGAACGCAGAAAAGTATCCTGTTGCCAAGGCAAAGGGGTCCGCGAAAAAGTATAATGAAATCTAAGGCCGATGATTCCCTCTCCCGTTTTCTTTACGACCGCCGAAGACGCCGGCTTTCTTCAGGATTTCCAAAACAGGATCCTCACTGATGCACGGGTCAAGGATCCTGAGACTTTCTTGAATTATCCCATCGTCTATATCCATTACTGGCCTTCACAAACCATCACTTATGTCGAAAAGAAGAGTGGCCAGGAGAAGTCGTTTACCAAGTACGATGTCTATGTCGGCGAAAGCATTGACCTGCTGGGAAGGACAAACCAGCACTTCGACACGGGCAAAAAGGCGGAGTCAGCGGAAGATGCGTGGCAATACAGTCTCGTAAACTTCAAGAACAACAATGAGATCCCCTATATCATCGTCATCGGCCAGGCGCACTTCAACAAGTCTTTTACGCTCGACGTCGAGAACCGGCTTATCGAGTATGTCACCTCCATGCAGGAGAGTGTCCGCTGCTCCCATAATGGAAGAGGAAATCCGCAGGGAGACTATTACCCTTCTGAAGAGTTTGACAAGGTCTTCAGCAAGATCTGGTCAGGGCTCAGGAGGATCAAGCCGGACCTGTTCCTTTCTGAAACCAGGATCAAGGATTCCGCGATTTTCAAAGCCTCGCCGCTCAAGAAGCTCAAGCCCGAACAGATTCAGGCCAAGGAATTAATTATCAGGAAAGTATGTGATGCTTATGAATGCGGTAAGGAAGGACAGCTGATTTTCGTCCAAGGAGAAGCCGGAACGGGAAAAACGGTTTTGACCACATCGACTTTCTATGAATTGATCAAAAGAGGAGAGGAGACGCCCCCGCCCGGTCAACCCCGGTTCCCCAGAATGAAATGCCATCTGATGGTCAACCATGACCAGCAGGCTCATGTGTATGAACAGATGGCCAAGAGGTTGAACCTTGGAGAAGATACCGTCAGCAAGCCGACTGCCTTCATCAACCGATACAGCAAGGATAACAAAGTGGATGTCGCTTTTATCGATGAAGGGCATCTGCTCTGGACACAGAAAAAACAGGCTTATGCCTCTGATGCCGCGAATCAATTGACAGACATCATCGAACGGGCCCGTGTCACGGTCATCATGTTTGACGAGTATCAGGTACTGACCACCGAAGAGTATTGGGAACCGGCCATTCTGGAGAGATTCAAACAATTGTCCATCAGCCAGAACAACTATATCACGCTGAGCAACCAACTGCGAATGGAGTGCTCTCCTTCGACGATGGAGTGGATAAGCAACTTCGTACTGCACAAAAAGATTGGCCTGTTCCAGCCCGACAGCCATTACGAGGTAAGGTCCTTTGATTCTCCCAGGCACCTTCATCAAGCCATCACGAAACTCGCATCGAAAGAAGAAAGCAAACTCTCCAGATTAGTAGCCACATACGACTGGGATTACAATCAGAAGTCGATACCGGAAGATGGTGGATTCTGGAAGGTCCAGATCGACGACTGGAGCCTTCCCTGGAATTATGAGCGCGAGCGCCATATGACCCGGAAAGAGAAAAGGAGGATCAGTTCCCTCGCCTGGGCGGAACAGAACCAGACCATTAATGAAGTGGGTTCTACCTTCACGATCCAAGGATTTGACCTCTCCTATGTTGGAGTGATTTTAGGGCCCTCCGTGCAGTACAGGGACGGTCATGTCGTGTTTTGTCCCGAATACAGCAAGAATGAAAAAGCCACCAGAAACAGGACACTGACCGACGGCACCAAAGCCCAATTCGGTGAGATCTTTCTCCGCAACGAAGTCAAAGTCCTTCTGACACGCGGCGTAAAAGGTCTCTACATCTACGCCTGCGACCCCGCCCTCCGGCAAGCCCTCAAGGACCTCGCCAAGATCTAGTATGCCTCGCCGAAAGGCGTCCCCTCAACTACCTGACAGACAGCTACTTACGCATAATTCCCTGGTCATTTTTACCCAGGGAATAATCCATAACACATTAGTAGCCAATCACTTCAGCGCACCCGGATTCTGCCGGGACACCGCTGGCGCAGGCGGAATTACAGCTTTCAGCACCGGACGAGCAGGCGGGAAGGCGCGGTCCCGGAACGGGATGACGGAGTTTGTCTGAGGACGTTACAGGCCCGGCTTGCCGGGGCTGTAAAAGGACGAGTTCGACGTCAAGCGCCTCCCCGTCTGCGCGAGCCGCTGAAAGCTGTCATGGAGCCTGCGCCAGCGGTGTCCCGGCAGATCTGGGCGTCATCACGATTTGTCAAACCGGCATATAATCCTTTCGACATAACCTCGATTTCCAATCGAAATCATTATCTTTGTTTTGTATGTATCTTGGTCGTGAAATCGGCCGGTAATGAAATCAGGAGCCTCAAGTCTTTCCCATTCTGGGAAACCGCTCTCTTCACAAAGGACTAGCAGCAGCCCATTATCTTGATTATTGGTTACTGTTAATGATAATTACCAAACGAATGATTCCATGGAGATTCCAAAGGGAAAAACGCGTCCTGAAATAAAGGTGCGTGAGCAAATAATCAAAGAATTCTACGCCAGATGGATTGCTGAGAACCCATCCAAATCAGTGTGGAATAAGTCCTTGAAGGCTGAAATAAAGATCAAGGGTTTGTCGTACAATGAGACAATTGAACACGCAGCTCGCTCATATGAATCAACCTTGGCTGTATTTCAATTGACAGATGTTCTTTCAAAAGCAGTAAAGGAGTCTTCCAAACCCAAGAAACAAAATGACAGAAACCAGAAATCCTTTTCTCGAGTTATCATTATGCGATATAAGCAAATCAGGCTCGTTGTCGGATTCCAGAAATCGAAAAATGAATATGTCCAATATTCCATCTCTGCAAAACCTGCCAACGAAAACAAAAAATAAAAGCCGCCCAGGCAGCGACTTTCAGAGGGGCTCGAATCAAGCTATTGGCTCAAAAGGGTTGTCAACCCTTCAGCGAAATCCCCGTGACGATTCCAATTGCAAAGATAACTCTTTTTCGTCAACCAACAAAAAATGCTATATCTTTTACCCGTCCCCTACCTACCAAAAAGCGTCGAATGTAACCACCTTACAGACAATCTCTTACGCATAAGTACCCAGTTAAAAACGACCGGGTAGTTTTCAATAACCAATTAGCAATCAATCACTTCCATTCAACGCCCAGATTCAGCCGGGACACTGCTGGCGCAGGCTGATTCCGGGCGTCATCACTGTCTGTCAAACCGGCCCATCATTACAGCACTGGATGTAGAATAAAAAAAGAGGCATCTCTACACGAGATGCCTCTTAACTTTGCCCCAGTCCTGCACAATTCCTGTTTACCAGAAGGTGGGCTCCACCCGGGCGGGGACTTGTTGCACTACGGTTTATCAGCCCAGAAAACTGTGTCTCAATAGACCGTTGCAAAGATAACCCTTTTTTGTCAATCAACAAAAAAAGACACACCTTTTGTCCGTCCTCTACTCCCCGAAAGGCGTCCCCTCAACTACCTGACAGACAGTACCTTACGCATAATTCCCTGGTCATTTTCACCCAGGGAATAATCCATAACGCATTAATAGCCAACCACTTCAGCGCACCCGGATTCAGCCGGGACACCAACTAGAACGGCAACTCCCTCGTACCATTGACCACATCCAGGCCCAACGCCAGGGCCTCCTTCAGGGAGAGTTCCTGGAAGCGGGGAATGCTTTTCCCGTCCCGGACGACTTCGCCGAAGAACATCTCCTTGGGTCGGACCCACATCTGGCCGTCCCCATACATGGCCTGATACACAACCATTTCCTCCAAGGTTTCGCTGTCCTTAGCGATACCGACGAACCGGTAGATGTTTCCTTTAAAGTGCCGATAGAACGTTTCCATGGATCCAAAGTTACGCATTCTTGCCGGACCCACCACCTCCATCCAGGAATAATTCGTATATTTGGCTTCTGAACCTTTATCCCCTTCTGTTATGGCAACTTATCCTTGCGAGAACTGCAAGTTCAGGGCGCACTACGACAAGAATCCCCAATCGGTCCTCGGCCGGTTCTGGCGGTGGCACATCAATTTCTGCCCGGGCTTCAAGGCCTATTTCACCCATCAGGACGATGCGGTCAAGGCGGTGCTCCGGGAGAAGTATGACTTCAAGAAGTATCAGTAGGCCTACAGGAAGTTCTCGGTCTTGACTTCGACGGCCGGATTCACTTTCCGAATCTGGGCCACGATCTTTTCGGCTGTATCCCGCGAGGTTTGGATGTCCATGAAGCCGACGCCCGTGTCATGCAGGAAGAGGGAGCGGAACCTTCCCTTCCTGCTTTCCTTGTAGGTCGCCGTCTTGATCTGGGATATCTTGAGCGGGTACTTTTTCAGCCGGCTGTCCGTGATGGTGTCGGCTTCCTCGTCAATGGTCAGGGTCAGAAGCTTATACTGCCCATAGAACAACGCCCCATAGATCAGCAGGAAAGACGCAATGTACAGGGACAGCCGGACACCTTCGTTCCGGGATATCTCTAGCAAATAAATGACAAAGAAGATGATTCCGACAACGACGGCCACGATCGACGACCACTTGACGAGCTTGGGATGGGTAGAGTTGGAATAAACAGTTTTCATGATCCATATGAGTGCATCCCGCCCAGCAGGAGGTTGACGCCGAAATAGGTGATGAGCACGCAGAGGAAGGCGGCGATGGTGAACCAGTGGAAGAAGCGCGCATTCCGGAAAGGCTTCAGCGCGCCGCCGTGCAGGGTGAAGGAGT
>JAEEGF010158029.1_pt1 | contig 10221 bp, 10 predicted proteins | sample 9134171 | NCBI WGS metagenome assembly JAEEGF01 (sample SAMN16246542, study PRJNA631951) | gut metagenome | biome: gut microbiome; feature: rumen; material: AP-attached | host: Bos | place: Iran: Karaj | collected 2018-10 | reverse complement strand
GTTCTCGGTCGAGCTGGCGATCTTCGGCGCGCTTCCGATGCCGGTGCTGTTCAACGTCGAGGAGCCGGCGTGGCGCGTCGTCAGCGTGATCTTCGGCGCCGTCACGATGGGCTTTTCGGGCGGCATGATCGTACGGCTCGGCGGCAGCACGGGCGGCATGGACATCATCTCCCTGCTCTTGAACCGCAAGTATTCGATCTCGATGGGCACGATCTCGATGTCGCTGAACGTCGTGATCGCGATCGCGCTCGGCGTCGTGAAGGCGATCGGCGCGCACGATTACCGCGTCGGCGTGGAAGGCGCGGCGTTGTCGATCATCGCGCTGTTCGTCATGAGCATCGCGTTCAACAACATCATTTTGGGCATCAACCGGACCAAGACACTGTTCATCATCTCCGACAAGTGGGACGAGATCGCGCCGGAGGTGCTCAATAAAATGCACCGCGGCGTCACGTATATCCCATGCCGCGGGGCGTACACCAATCAGGAAAAGACGCTGGTCTACATCCTGACGAAGACGATCGAGCTTGCAAGCATCCGGCGCATCGTCCTCGAAAAGGATCCGAAGGCCATTATCTCCATCATAGATACGCGGGAGGTCATCGGCAAGGGCTTCTCCGCAGTCAATTGACAGAAAGGAAGGAACAGTATGAAGAATTGGATCGAAAACACGCTCAGAGATCAGATCGAGGACCTGAAGGCGCTCGTGCGCATTCCGTCCGTTTCGCGCGGAGACCCCGCGGAGCCCGGAAAGCCGTTCGGCAAGACGGTCTATGAGGCTCTGCAGGCGGCGCTCCAGATCGCAAGAAAGCTCGGATTGAACGCGTGGGACGTCGACGGCTACTGCGGCGTGGTCGAGTACGGCGAGGGAGAGGAGGTCCTCGGCATCCTTGCGCATCTCGACGTCGTGCCGGAGGGCGAGGGCTGGAGCGTTCCGCCGTATTCCGCGACGGAAAAGGACGGCCGCATCATCGGCCGAGGCACGCTGGACGACAAGAGCCCCGCGCTTTCCGCGATTTACGCGCTCGCCGCGATCAAGGAGAAGGGCTTTGCAATGAAGCGCCGCGTACGCGTCATCCTCGGCTGCGACGAGGAGATCGGTTCGTTGGGCGTCGAGCATTATCTGGCGGTCGAGGGCCAGCCGACGCTGGCATTCACGCCGGACGCGGAATACCCCGCTGTCAATTCCGAGATGGGCATCCTGCAGAGCACCTATGAGAAGAAATACGCGTCAACGTTGAAGATCGACTGCGGAACGGCGGCGAACGTTATCCCCGGCGTGATTCGGGCGACGCTTCCCGTAAAGGCTGTTCCGGTAGCCGCGCCCGAGGGCTTTACCGCGACGTTTGACGGAAACAGCATCACGGTCGAAGGCCGCGGCGGACATGCGTCCATGCCGGAGTTTGCGAAAAACGCGCTGCAGGCGCTGATGGACATCCTTTCGGAGCAGCCGCTGCCCGAGGAGGACCACGCGACCGTCGCCGCGCTGCACGCGCTGTGGGGCTACGATCTGCACGGCGAGACGCTCGGCGTCGACGTAAAGGACGAGTCCGGACGCACCACCTATCAGCCCGACGTGATCCGATTCAACGAAGAGGGCGTTCGCTTCATTGCCGACTGCCGCCATCCGTTCACCGCAAAGGCGGAGGACCTGCTGAAAACGTGGGACGCGGCATACGAAAAAGCGGGCTTTGTCCGCACCGGCGAGACGATCAAGCCCGGCCACTTCATTCCGGCGGACAGCGAGCTTGTCTCCACGCTGATGAACGTCTACAACGAACTGAACGGCTCCGATTCGAAGCCGCTGTCGATGGGCGGCGGCACCTACGCGCGCGAGCTTACCAACGCAGTCGCGTTCGGCACCGTGCGCGAGGGCGAGGAGAGCATGTGCCATATGCCGGACGAGTCGATCTCCGTCGAGGACGTCCGCTTCAACACCAACGTCATGGCGGAGGCGATCCGCCGTCTGGCAACCGTCTGATATGGACCGTATCTACATCGTCGAGGACGACGCCGACATCCGGGAAATGGAGGCTTATGCGCTTTCGAGCGCGGGCTTTTCGGTCGAGGCTTTTGAAGAAAGCACGGCGTTCTTCGCCGCGGCCCGAAAACAGCTTCCCGACCTCGTCCTGCTGGACGTCATGCTGCCCGGCACGGACGGGCTTGCGATCCTGAAGCGTCTTCGCGCGGACCCGGCGGCCTGTGCGATCCCGATCATCATGGTCACCGCAAAGACCGCCGAGGCGGATAAGGTGAAGGGACTTGATTCCGGCGCAGACGATTATCTTACAAAACCGTTCGGCGTCATGGAGCTCGTATCGCGCTGCAAGGCGCTTCTGCGCCGCGCGCACCGGCAGACCGCCGTGCTTGCGTTCGGGCCGATCGAGATGGACGACGACCGTCACCGCGTGACCGTCGACTGGCAGGAGACGGAGCTGACGTTTAAGGAATACGGACTTTTAAAGTATCTACTGAGCAACGCGGGCATGTCCGTCACGCGCGATCAGCTCATGGAGGCCGTGTGGGGCTTTGCGTTCACCGGCGAGACGCGCACCGTCGATATGCACATCAAAACGCTGCGGAAGAAGCTCGGTTCGGCGGGCGGTCTCATCGAGACCGTGCGCAACGTGGGCTACCGGCTCGGGAGGTAAGCATGAACGAAGCGATGTTCTCCGGCATCCTTGACGCCATGGAGGACGGCGCGGTCGTTTTCGATCTCGAGGGGACCGTGCTGTTCTGCAACGAGAAGGCGTACGCTCTGCTGCACGCTGCGTCGGGAACGGTCAGAAGGCTTTCCGATCTGCCCGACGATGTTCGGAAGTTCTTCGGCGGCGTGCGGAGCGGCAGAAGCGAAACGGTCGAGCTCTTCGGACAGGCCATTCGCCTGCACTATCAGGATATCCGGGAAAACGGACTGCGCGCCGGCGCGGTGCTGATCCTGACCGATCTCGGTGAACAGCAGCGGGCGGACCGGATCCGTCACGAATTCACCGCGAACGTTTCGCACGAGCTCAAAACGCCGCTGACATCGATCTCCGGCTATGCCGAAATGATCGAAAACGGCATGGCGCGGGAGGAGGACGTGAAGCGGTTCGCCGCGCGCATCCGCCGCGAATCGAACCGCATGCTCTCGCTCGTGACCGATATCATCACGCTGTCCGAGCTGGATGAGAAACAGATCCTGGAGCAGGCGGAGCCCGTGGACCTCTATGCGCTCGCCGAGGACACCGTGAAGACACTGGAGAGCGCCGCCATGCTGCGCGGCGTATCGGTACGCCTTTCCGGCGGGCCGACGAAGGTCTTCGGCGTCCGGGCGCTCTTGTCCGAGCTAACCTATAACCTGCTGGACAACGCGATCCGCTACAACCGCGACAACGGCTCGGTCTGGGTCCGCGTTACGGACGGGAAACTCTCCGTGCGCGACACGGGCATCGGGATCCCGAAGCACCACATCGGCCGCATCTACGAGCGGTTCTACCGCGTCGACAAGAGCCGCAGCAAGGCGACGGGCGGCACGGGGCTCGGGCTTGCGATCGTCAAGCACATCTGCGAAGAGCACAACGCCGAGATCACACTCGAGAGCGCCGAGGGCATCGGCACTGAGATCACCGTGACCTTCCCGCCGGATAAAAGAATCAACGCAAACGAAAAGAACGGGTGAAAAACCCGTTCTTGGTTTTTGGGAAATCCGCTGCGCCGGGGTCACACGTCAAAGTGCAGCGTTTGCGAGGCGGGGAAGAAGAAGACGTCCGAGAGCAGCGGTTCGCCGTCGGGATCTTCGCAGAGTATGCGCACCTCAAGCACCGGAGAGCCGACCGGCACATCCAGCGCGGACGCTATGGCCTCGTCCGCGACAACGGCGCAGAAATCGCAGCGCCGCGAACCGATGGGGACCTGAAGCTTGTTGCGGACGATGTCGCCGAGCGAGGTGTCGTAATCGCGCTTGTAGACCATCGGCACCTTGTCGGTGCGAAGGAAACCCTCGCAGTAGGCGAACGGCTTGCCGTCGACCCAGCGGATCCTGCTGACCTTGCGAACCTTCGTGCCGTGCGGGACGTGCAGCAGATCGGCGACCGCCGGCGTTGCGGGCACAAGCGTGACGGACAGATTGCGCACGCCGCTGTTCATACCGACCTTGCGGATGGAATCGGTCAGCTCCTGCGAGAGCGTGAAGCGATACGGCGAAAGCACCGGCTGCGAGCGGAAGGAGCCGCAGCCCTGCGTGCGAAGAAGAAGGCCTTCCCGGACGAGCACGTCGAGCGCCTGACGGATCGTGCCGCGCGCGACGCCGTATTGCTCGGTCAGCGATTGCTCCGTTTCAAACGGCGCGCCGACGGGGAGCTGTAAAAGTCTGGTGCGCAGTTCGTCTGCGATGCGCAGATACAGCGGTTGTTCGGATGCGGTTTTCATGTGTCGTTCCTCCTGCGGTTGATGGGGTCGCTTTGGTGGATCGGGCAGGATCAGAGAAGCAGCGCTTCGATCTCGGGCAGCGCGCGTTCGGCGCATTCCCGGCCGATGCGGATCGCTTCTTCTGCGCCCGCGGTCGAGATCATGCTCATGAATGATACGTCCGGCTTGATACGGACGTCAATGCGATCCATTCGGAGCCTGCTGATCTCTTTCTGCATCATGTCAAAGGAGCGCAGCACCGTGGAGTGTGCGCCGGGCGCTTTGTCCTCGGTAACGACAAAGCGCTTTTTGATCGACAGGTCGACGCCGATCACGACGTCTGCGCCGTGCTCGCGCAGCACTTCGACGGGCAGCTCCTGCAGCATGCCGCCGTCGACGTACCAGTGCCCGTCGATCTTCTCCGGCGTAAACACGCCGGGGATCGCCATGCTGGCGCGTGCGGCCTCGTAAAGCTTGCAATGTTCAAAGATGTGGAAGGTGCCGGACTCGAGATCCGCCGCGCCGATAAAGCACGGGATCCTCGTCTGCTCCACGGTCAGATCGTGCGACAGGGTCCGGATGAGCTCGGAAACCTTGTTGCCGGAGATGATGCCGCCGCGCGTGACGATCGTCGGATCGATCAGATCCTTCGGCGCAAGCGTGCAGAGATACTTTTCCAGAAGATACAGGTCGGTCCCTGCGGCATAGATCGCCGCGACCAGTGCGCCGGCGCTGCAGCCGGAGATCATGTCGATCGGAATATTATGCTCGGTCAGGACCTGCAGCACGCCGATATGCGCCGCGCCGCGTCCGCCGCCGGACGCAAGTGCCAAGCCGACTTTTTTACGTTCGCTCAAATTGCCGTCCCCTCAATCATATAGACATATTTCGAATTTTATTATAACAAATCATTTGACCGATTGCAAGGAAAAATCGACAAAGAAAGCAAAATGTGTTGAAATAAGGAAGGCTCCCCGAAACCGGGGAACCTTTCTAAACGGATCGGACCTTATTTTTTTGTCGTGGTTTTCTTTGAAGTCTTCTTTGCGGTCGAAGTCGCGCCGGTCTTTGCGGCCGTCTTCTTGCCGGTCGAAGTCGTGCCGGTCTTCTTTGCGGTCGTGCCGGTCTTGGCAGCCGTCTTCTTGCCGGTCGTGCTCGTCGACGGCTTCTTTGCCGCGGTCGTGCCGGTCTTCTTCTTGGCGGAGGTCGTTGTCCCCGTCTTCTTGCCGGTCTTTTTCTTGCCGGAAGAGGTCGTTTCGAGCGCATCCTTGTCGCCGAAAAGGCCCATCGCAAGCGAACCGAGGCCGCCTAAAAGTCCGCCGGAGGATTCTTCTTTTTCTTCCTCCTCTTCCTTTTCGTCCTTGCCGCCGAAAAGACCGCCCAGAAGCCCGCCCAAAAGACCGCCGGAGCTTTGGGTCTGCGTTTGCTGCGAGCCCAGGAGACTTCCCAGAAGCGTCGAGCCGACGCTGCCGGACGAGGAGGACGAGCCGCCGCCCAAAAGCCCGCCGAGGAGTCCGCCGAGCGCGGAGCTCGAATCGTCGTCCTTCTTGTTGCCGAGCTGGGTCAGAAGCAGCGGCGCGACCGTCGAAAGGATCGTGCCGACCTTGCTGCCGGAAACGCCGCTCTTTCTCGAAAGCGCCTTTGTTGCCGCAGCTTCGTCGCTGCCTAAGATGTGACCGAGGATCTTCTTGCCGTCTTCGGCGTCGGCGGAAGCCAGGAACGAAGCGGCGTCGACGACGTCGCCCGTCTTATGCTCGTTCAGCGCCTTGTTCAGCGATTCCGCACCGGCCTTGGTCGATGCGTTGTCGGACATTTTGCCGACAAGCACCGGAAGCGCGTCGGTGAGCACCGCCGTGACCTTGCTGCCGTCGGTCTTTGTCAGCTTCGACAGCGTTTCCACGCCGTCGCTGCCGATCATTCCCATTAGGGAATTGATGTCGATCCCTGCCATGGCTTATTCTCCGTCGGTTACGGTCGGGAGATCCTGATTTTCAACAGGCGTATCCTTTACGGCGACCTCGGCGCCTTCCTCCAGGTTGATGCCGGACAGATCGATATTCTGAGCAGCAGCCTTATTCGCGCAGAATTTGCAAAGCGAGGAGCAGCCGTTGTCGATCGCAGCGGTCACGCTGCCGGTGTAGATACCGGTGGAATTCGCAAGCGCACCGCAGTATTCGATCTTCTGCTGACCGTCCTCATCCAGGATCGGATTGCCCTCTTCGTCGACCGCCTTGAACATCAGATGGTATTTGTGACCGTAGGTCGTCCAGCACACGTCGTCCTCGAACAGGTTTTCCGCAGCTTTCTTTTCTTCCGCGGAGATCGGGTTGAAGTCGACGCCAAGAAGGCATGCGATGGCCAGCGCCACACATGCGACGACGGTCACGACGATCTTGGATTTCTTGTCGAGCTTATCCTTGCTGGCAAGCACGAGGATGATCAGCGGGAGGAAGCAGATCGCCGCCATGATCAGACCGAGTTGCGTCAGGATGAAGAACAGGACCTTGTTCTTCTTGCTGAACGGATCCAGATGACTCGCTTTCTTCCAGAGGAAGCCTGCCGCGAGGCAGAAGCCGAGGTCCGCAACGATGAAGATGATCATCCACCACATCTGAGAAAGCCCCGGGAGACGCAGCGCCTTGAAGAGGCAGAGGATCGCGAGGACTTCGCAGCCGATCGCGAGCACCCACAGGATCGCGGAAACGATGCGCAGGGTCGTCGCCTTGCTCTTTTCTTCCGCCTTGGAGAGCGTTTCAACCTTTTTTACGTTCTTTTCTTCGACGGGTTCCGCCGCTTCGGCAACCTTTTTCACCGTCTTTTTCACCTTTTCGCCTTCGGCGACCTTGGTGACCGTTTTTTTCTTTTCTTCCATGCAAACCCCTCTCATTTCTTTATATTTGGTTCGGAATGATATACATTCTTAATTATATATTGTAAGCCAAGACTGCGCCGATGTCAACTATGGATTGGTGTATTTTTGTCGCAATTATTTGTAAAATGCGGGCGGGGAACAAGATTGGACTTGACATTTTCTCCGATTGCGTCCAAACTGAAAGCAAAGAAACGGGAGGTCGGTCGATCTATGGAATGGTGGCAAATCGCGCTGATCATCGGCGGCGGGGCGCTTGTTCTGTTCGGCGGTTTTATGGGTGTGCGCCGCGCGACGCGCGGAATGCGCGAGCGGCTCGGGTATATCAAGAGCGCGATCGACGAGGCGATCGCAGCGGACAAGGAGCCGGAGAAGCCGCGCTCATTGAGCTCGCTCGAATCGGTCGTGCTGCCGAAGATCCTGAAGGATTTTCCGGATTTCAACGCGCGGATCTTTGCGGAACGCGTGCGGCGCGACGCGAAGACATACTATGAAAGCGGCGTAAAGGGCAAGGTCCTGTATACGGATGACGCGACAGAAACGTTCAAATCGGCGTTCGAGGACCGTCTGCCGACCGACGTCAAGGACGGGATCACGGTCCGCCGCGTCACGATCGCGGCTTATGACGGCTCCGCGCGGCAGAAGGTTTTGACCTGCCAGGCGGCCGTCGGCTTCAACGACACGACCGATACCCCGCGCGAGCGTCGGCTGATCCTCGTGTATATCGCGGGATACGCGGATGATCCCGACAGCCCGATCGTCGGATTCAACTGCCCGAACTGCGGTGCGCCGCTGCCGGCGGCGGGCGCGCGGGTCTGCGTCTATTGCGGGACGGCGTTTTCCGCGCCGGTGCGCCTGGGCTGGATGCTTTCGGACGCAGCGGAAGGATGAGCGCCTGACGGCGCAGTGATATCTGTCAGCGGCAGGTGATATCGCCCTTCGGGCGGTGATATCTTCCCTGCGGGAGGGTTCAGGCGGATCCTCCTGCCGGAGAATCGTCTGATTTATGACGGCTCTGCCGCCATGAATTGTTTCAAAGGAATATGAATTGCGCCTGCGGCGCGTAAAAACGGAGAAAACTATGCCGATCGACAAGGAAGATTATCTGGAACCGAACTGCGTGCTGTGCGGGGAGCCGTACGGCGCAAAGCCGCAGGTAAAGCCGGTCCCGCAGCAGCGGATCATGGAGAAGGTGGACGAATGCATGTCCCGCCGCGACTATGCGGGCGTGGAGCGGCATCTCCTTTACTGGCTCGAGGAGGCGAAGCTCGGCCGCGACGAAAAAGGCGAGCTGATGATCCGCAACGAGCTCGTGGGCCATTACCGCAAAACCGGCGAAAAGGACAAGGCCTTTGCGCAGGCGGAGGCGGCGCTGGCGCTTCTGGACGCGATGGACTTTGAGGGCTCGATCACCGCGGGCACGACCTGCGTGAACGCGGCGACCGCGTATCAGGCGTTCGGCGAGCACGAAACCGCGCTCGGCGTGTTCGAGCGCGCGCGGAAAAACTACGAGGCGATCGCTTCGCTGAAGCCGGAGCTTCTGGGCGGGCTCTACAACAACATGGCGCTGACGCTCGTTTCGCTGAAGCGCTTCGACGAGGCGAACGGCCTCTATGAGAAGGCGCTCAAGACGATGGCAAACGCCCCGCACGGCGCTTTGGAGCAGGCAATCACGTATCTCAATATGGCGAACGCCGCCGAGGATGAAAAGGGGCTTTTGGACGCTTCGGAGACGATCGACGCCTGCCTTGAAACGGCGCAGCGGCTTTTGAACGCGCCGGACGTCCCGCACGAGGGCTATTACGCGTTCGTGTGCGAGAAATGCGCGCCGACCTTCGAGTATTACGGCTGGTTTGCGGCGGCAAACGAGCTCAACGACCGCGCGAGGGCATGGTATGAACGGACTTGAGCTTTCCGAACGGTTCTATCTCGAATGCGGAAAACCGATGCTCGAAGAGCAGTTTCCCGCGCTTTTGCCGTACCTTGCGGCGGGGCTGTTCGGCAGCGGCTCGGAGTGCGCGGGCTTCGACGATGAAACGAGCCGCGATCACGATTTCGAGCCGGGCTTTCTCCTGCTGCTGCCGGGCGAGGACGTCGTCGACCGCAAGGCGGCGTTTCAACTGGAGCGCGCCTATGCGAAGCTCCCGAAGGAGTTTATGGGCTTTGCGCGAAGCCCGGTCGCGCCGGTCGGCGGCGCGCGGCACGGCGTATTGCGCACGGCGGAATTTTTCCGGGATAAGGTCGGCGCGGCGGATGGGATCCTCACCGTTTCGCAATGGCTGACCGTGCCGGAGCATGCGCTCTTCGAGGCGACGAACGGCAGGCTGTTCTTCGACGGGTCCGGCGAAGTCGCGCGCATCCGCGAGGGGCTTTCCCGGTATCCCGAGGACGTGCGCAGAAAGAAGCTTGCGGGCGAGCTGCTTTTGATGGCGCAGGCGGGGCAGTATAATTACGCCCGCTGTTTGAGGCACGGCGAGACCGGTGCGGCGCAGCTTGCGGTCGCGGAATTTACGAAGGCCGCGATGCACGCGGCGTTTCTGCTGAACGGCGTCTATATGCCGTATTATAAATGGAGCTTCCGCGCGATGCGGTCTTTGCCGAAGCTTTCGCTGCTTGCAGAGACGCTCGAGGTGCTGCTGACGACCGACAACGAGCCCGAAACGGCGGAGAGCAAGGCGTACATGATCGAGGACGTCGCAGCGGACGTGATCGAGGAGCTGCAGGCGCAGGGTCTCACGAAGGCGATCTGCGGCGATCTCGAAAAGCATGCCTATTCGGTCAACGATTCGATCGCCGACGGCGGCATCCGCAACCTGCACATTCTCGCTGCGGTGTGAGCTTGTGCAACTACCCTCCTGTCAGACGGCGTCTGACACCCTCCCTGACAAGGGAGGGTCAAGCGGTTCAGCATTCATTCTGACCTCCTCCTGAAGGGGGAGGTGTCTGCCGACAGGCAGACGGAG
>JAEEGF011791799.1_pt1 | contig 10222 bp, 9 predicted proteins | sample 9134171 | NCBI WGS metagenome assembly JAEEGF01 (sample SAMN16246542, study PRJNA631951) | gut metagenome | biome: gut microbiome; feature: rumen; material: AP-attached | host: Bos | place: Iran: Karaj | collected 2018-10 | reverse complement strand
CGGCCACGACGACCGCCAGTAGCAGGATACCGATCCCTATTTTCCGCAAAAAGTTCATTTCTTCACTGAGTCAGTCTACAAAGATAACAATTTTCTCAGACAATCACCCGGTTCTTCTTGTACATCGCCCGGAATTCCCGCGGCGTCGCGCCCCGCTTGGCCTTGAAGATGCGATTGAAATTGGACAGGTTGTTGAACCCGCACTCGAAACAAATCTCGGAGATATTCCGTGTCGTATCCACGAGCATCCGGGCCGCGTTGCCCAGCTTGATGTCAATCAGATAGTCCGACAGCGTCCGGCCGGTGCGCAGCTTGAAGAAGCGGCTGAAGGCCGACGGACTCATGCCCACCATGTCGGCCAGGTCCGTCAGCCGGAGCGGCTCCGTATAGTGCTCGTCGATATACTGCTTCACCTTCAGGATGCGCCGGCTCTCTGAACTCTTGGCCGCATGGGCAAAGGAAGTGCTCGCAAGGACGCGGGCATTGTCGAACGACGCCAGTTCATTGAGCAGCAGCAGAAACTGCAGGAACTGCCGGAAACGGTCCTCCTGAGAGGGCAGCGTGTCTATGATATGATACACTTTCATGATGTCCGACAGCGGGAAGGCCAGTCCGTGCTCCGCCTGCTGCAGCATCCGGCGGATGGCCGAGAACTGGTTCTTGGCCAGCTGCTCCGGCGAAAACATGTCGCGGGAGAACTGGATGGTGATCTCCCGGATGTCCTTGGACTCGCAGTCGCCCTGCTCCCAGGCATGCTCCAGGTCCTGGCCGCCGATCAGCACCAGCTCATAATCTCCAATCACCTCCACACTGTCGCCCACGATCCGCCGCACCCCGGCGCCCCCCTCGATGAAGTTCAGCTCGAACTCCTTGTGCTGGTGCACCGGATAGGTGAATTCGGACTTGTGCCGCTCCACGATGTAGAAGAAGTCCTTCTCCGACAACGGGGTGATTTCTTTCAGGACGTCGCTCATAAGGGTCTCTTTGTTACAAAGATATCACTTTTTCGCGGAATTGTACCATCGCGACATTTGCAAGGAAACGGGGATTTGACTATTTTTGCCGAACAAACGGCCGAAAGCATGGACTCCGGGCAGCAGCATATCAGTTGGTTCGTCGTCATCACCCGATGGGGGCAGTGGAAAAAGATTTCCGAGCGGCTCACCGCCCTGCGGATCCGGCATTTCATTCCATCGACCTACAACACCCTCGTATTCTTCCGGACGGAAAAGAAACGGGCGTTAGACCTAGTCAATGCCGGCGAGGTGAAAGGACGCTTCATCGTGGACCACGGCACCCGGGCCATCCTGGAAGTACCGGAGAAGCAAATGGAGGCCTTCATCAAGGTCGTTACGGAGTATCCGGACACGCCCGTGACCTCAGAGTTCCCCATAACGAAAGGAACCCGCGTACGTGTGGTGCGAGGGCCTTTAAAGGGTATTGAAGGTGAAGTGGAGGAGACCCCGAACGGGGTTCAGTTGATTGTTGCGATCCAGTCGCTAATTTGCGCAAGGATTACGATTACGCGGGCGGATGTCGTGCCTATAGATACCCCTTGAACTTGCGCCAGACGAACTGGCTTACGCGTGCAAAGGGTGACCAGATGATTTCGCGGGGGTAGTAGCGGAGGTTGGAGAAAACGCGGCGGTTCTTGCGGAGGAATTTGGCCCATTTGGTTTCTCCCTCATAGGTATAGTTCCGCTTGTCCATAATGCCAAAGTTACCCATGGCAAAAGAGTCGTTAGCGAGTTTTTTGCCATGTTTCTTGTCTGGAGGGCACAAAAGGAAATCGTCCTCCAACCCGAAGCTGTACCACATGCAGGTCATCACGCTGGCCGTGAAGCGCTTCATGCCCAAACGCTTCAAGGTTTTCATCACCGGCTCGCGGTCAGAAAGCGCGAGATTCTTCAGGATGTAGTAATAATCCATCATCTGCCGCATGCCAAGACCACCTTCCAGATAATGGCGGAACATATGGGCCATACAGAAAACGGCATTGAACTTGGCATCAGGATAAGTGATGGTGACATCGTCACGAAACGGGGAATTCCGCTCGAAAAACCGCTGCAGGCGGGCGTTTGAGAAAGGATTGTACATCTTGCTGGGGTGGAAATGGATTTCCACTTCCGTATCCAGGAAAATGCCCGCCTTACACTCCTGGTAAATAATATCGTAAATGGGGATGCCCTCATCCTCAAAAGCCTTAATGATGGCATCCCGATCACCGGCAACCCAAAGATCGATATCACCGCACATCCGACGTTCCGGGACTGGATGCAGATGCGACAAGCCCGTTCCCTTCAGAATGCAGCCACGAAGGCCCAATCGCTTCAACAGTGCCTCGAGTTCGGAGACATGCCCCTCATGCACATGGTAAATCCGGGCGATTTTCGCCGTATTCTCATCCCATTCTTTCAGAATCTCTTCCGGTGGCATCTGCTCCGCCGGAAGCCGATGGACCCCCTCATTTAATGAGCCGACCAACGCCTGGCGGACCGTCCAAGCATACAATTGTTTCCAATCTCCCGGCGTCGGGTTCTTCTCGAAAGAAGACTCCCGCTCCAGTGAAATCAGAAGCAGTTTACGAAATGGATGCATGAATTATCGGTGGTCGTCCCAGCCGAAAGGATGGTGCGACAAAGGCAACTTGGCAAGCGGATGATAATCACCGACCAGGCCGATGGGCGTGGCATTGCGGATTTGGCTCACGATTTCAATGCAAGGGCGGGCCTCGCCAATGCGGAAACCGTTGCCTGCAAGAATCTGTCGATAGCTCTCCGTATGGAGCTCGGTGAATCCCTGGGAGAACTCAAACTCGCTTCCGTCAATGGACAGCGTCCGATACGTGCGCTTCTCCCCCTGCACGGCATTCTCCGGCAGGCAGTCAGCATTGATACTCAGGAAATAACGGACGCGAGCCTTTTTAAGCCCGAGGTAACCCGCCACCCGGTCAAAACTCATCACATGGACGATGTTCTCCTGCACAGGGCCGAAGATCCACTGAAGCATGTCGTAGAAATGCACACCGATGTTAGTGGCGATACCGCCGCTCTTGTGGACATCGCCCTTCCAGGAAGTATAGTACCACTTGCCGCGGGAGGTGATATAAGTCAGGTCCACATCATACACCTTGTCCGCCGGGCCTTCATCCACCTTCTTCTTGAGATCAACGATGGCCTGATGAAGACGAAGCTGGAGAATGTTGTAGGCCTTGTGACCCGTTTCCTCCTCCACTTTCTGAAGTGCGTCAATGTTGTAAGGATTCAGCACCACTGGCTTCTCGCAGATGACATCACAACCCAGACGCAGTCCATAACGGATGAAAGCATCGTGCGTGTAGTTAGGCGTACAAATGCTCATCCAGTCCAGCGGCTGGTCGCTCTGCATCTGCTTGGAGCAGAAACGGTCAAACAGTTCGTGCTCCGTGAAGAAAGAACACTCCGGGAAGAAACTGTCCAGACGACCAACGCTATCGAAACGGTCATAGGCCGCCAGCAGGTTGTTTCCCGTATCCTTGATCGCTTTTAAATGACGGGGGGCGATGTAACCCGCCGCCCCGATCAATGCAAAGTTTGCCATAGACTATGCTTCTTTCTCCTCCGACTCGGACTCGTCTTTCTTGTCCTTGCCCTTACGATGGAATAAACGATGCTTCTTTTTGCCATCCTCGTCGTCATTGGCATAACCATAGCCATAGCCGTAACCATAGCCGTAGCCGTAACCGTAACCATAGCCGTAGCCATAGCCAGCGCCGTAGCCATAACCATACCCGCCATATCCCTTATGCTTCTTGAGCTCGATACCGTTCAGGATGATCATCATGTTCGGGAACTGGTTATTGTTCTTGAGCTCCTGCAGGTCAGGCAGCATCCGCTTATCCACAAGGTTGGAACGGAGGATGAACACACTCACGTCGGCAAAACGCTTGAGAATCGTCGCATCGGCTACGATACCAGCCGGGACAGCATCAATGAGGATGAAGTCATAGCGTTCCTTAAGGTAATCCATGACCTCGTCCAGGCGCTTGCTTGCCAACAGCTCAGCCGGGTTCGGCGGCAGGGTGCCGGAAAGGATGGTATCCACACCCGGTGCAACGATATCGTGGGAAATGATCTCTTCGATATTGTTGATCTTACCTGAAAGATAGTTAGAGAAACCAACTTTCCGTCTGGAAGAAATGTTGTGCGTCAAGGTTCCCTTGCGAAGGTCAAGGTCCAGCAAAATGACCTTCTTCTCCACCATCGCGAGGCTGGCAGCCAAGTTGGTGGTAAGGAATGTCTTACCGGAACCTTCCATCAGGGACAAGAATAAATAACTCGTCGCTTTCTGACCCGGGACACGGGTGAAATCCATATTACTACGTAGAATGCGGAAAGCTTCCGTAAGCGTATCTCGTCCCTTATCGGTCACAACGATATTGCGTTCGTCCTTCTTGTCCTTAGCGGGAATCTCACCCAAAACAGGAATATCGGTATAAGCTTCCACATCCTTGCGGAAACGGACTTTGGTGTCAAGGATACGGCGGAGAACGAAAACAACAACCGGAATAAGAAGGCCGATGAGAAGCCCCAGAAGAACGTTTCGACGAGTATTCGGGGCAATCGGCGAGCGATTTACGCGGGCTTTGTCAATAATCTTGGCATTGCCTTCGATGGAAGGCTGGCTGATAAGAAGTTCTTCGCGCTTGCTCAAAAGGGTCAGGTATAACTGCTCCTTAATTCCTTGGACACGTGACAAATTGTCGATATAAAGCTGGCCGCCAGGAACTTGCCTGATCCGTTCATTCGCCCGGTCACCGATTGCCTGAACACCACTCATCTTTTGCCGAATGGCACCAATATAAGTGGAAAGCAGTTGATTCAGATTACTTTTCAGCGAAGCCTGCTCAAGGCGCATATCCTGAACGATCGGGTTGTTAGTTGTACCGGATTCCTTGTATTTATCCAATTTCAAGACGAGTTCATTAAAGCGAGCAATAGTCGCTTTAATATTCTCGTCATCGATGTTGATAGTAACCGGGAACAACTTGTTATCCGTATTACTATTGGTCAGTTCCATCAAATACTGGGCATGGGAAATCTGTGCTTGAAGACGCTCAACCTCCTCGGATGACTCGATACTTTGGCTCAGATATGCTTGTCCATATTCCTGAATATTCAAGAGCTGGTTATCACGCTTGAAACTGGCAATCTGAGATTCTTGTGCACCCAAATCACGATCAAGCTGAGAAATACGCTCATTGATATAATTGGAAGTCTGCTGGATGATGCTCTTTTTCTCAACAACGGTTCCTTCGTTGTACACAGCAATCATCTCGTTCAGAATATCGGCAGCTCGTTCTGGAGAAGTATCATTGAGAGTAAGGTTAATGATACCGTCGGAATCACTATTGCGCTCCACCACGACTTTGTGGCGATACGTGTTAGCAACATCTTCCAAATTCAAATGGGACACCATAATGGGGTTATCATAGAACAACTCACGAAGTGCCCAAGTAGGACGAACGGCAATACGCCCAAGAGAAGTGCTTACCGTATCTCCAAGATGTCCCTTTACCTCGGGACTTTCCCCAATCTGAATCACAAAAGTGGAATCCTTATCCAAGGTAATGATGAAGGATGCATAATCATTCTCATTAACATCCAACATTTTCACGGCAATTGGAGACTCTTTGTACAGGTCGCGCGTACGCTTGACCAACTTGGTCTTGTATTTATAGGTAGTACCAAGGCCTAACCGCTTTGCCACCTCCAACATAGGAGACTCTGCCCGAATAACGATAATCTCATCGTTCAGAGCATTCATTGTGGTAGCAATACGCCGGTTGGTAATATTCTCCAGCATGGACGCGCCGTTATCCAGACGGTTCTGCGTGATGGAATTGATTTTAATCTTGGCATGACTCTCGTAAATACGATCAGCCCGGTCGCTTTTGTAATAGGCAATTCCCGCACCGACTATGGCGCATAAAATCAACCAATGAAGATTCCTGATGACAGTGAAAAAGATGTCCTTCCCAGAAAGGGAATTGGCATCCTTTTTTTCGAGGAAAGAATAATCGTTATCTTGAGGAATACTGGACATGTCAAAAAGTATAAATTACTTATTTGTATTCATATAAACCCGATAAGACAGATATAAAGACACAATGCTTACGAGCGAAGAGAAGGTAGAAATTATCGGCGTCCACTGACTATATGATTCCATAAAGTTCCGATAACTGGTATTCCGGGTAATGATAAAATCATTCTGCTGTAGCATAAAGAAAGGGTCATGAAAGACCTTAGATGAACGGGGATCCAGGTAGCGCATGACCATCTGGCCGTTCATTTCACGCATCACGGCGATTTTCTCCCGGTTGGTATACACATTGAGATCACCGGAAAGAGCGAGAGCTTCCAGGAAGGTACATCTTTCGTTCGGAATGGTGATGGCCTTTCCTCCATTAGATCCCAAAAAGAAAATCTTGAAATCCCGGAAACGGACCATCACATAAGGATCGCTGATGTAACCGCCGGCAACGAGCATATTTTGGACTTTTTCCTGTAATTGAAGACGTGTCAGTCCGGAAGCATGTATCTTTCCCAAAACAGGCAGTTCAATGTCCCCGTTCTGATCTACCAAGTAGGCTAGATTCTGTTGATTACTCCTAACAGCTCCCTGAGCAGCACTGTAGATATTGAAAGGTTTTGCCAACTCACTGTCAAAACAAGAGATAATAACATCCAACTCATCGTAAGGGCTGATAACCGCCTCGAACTTGTCTTCCAACTCGATTTGTGTCCCATGCTTCATATCCTGAAGATAGGCAACCTTTCTGGTGGTTACACAAGAAACAGCCATCATAGCAGTCAACGCAATAATGGTACCTGTCCGAAGGATTTTTCTCGTATTCATAGTCAACGACAATTTGTTCATCTTGCAAATATAGGGAAATTATTTCAACTTTTTCACAATCCGGGAACAAGCCTTCCCGTCTCCGTATGGATTGACGGCATGACTCATCGTTTCATAATGCTTCCGGTCGTCTAGCAGGGCTGAAACTTCACTCATGATCTTCTCATAATCCGTGCCCACCAGCCGCACAGTACCAGCGTCCAACGCCTCCGGCCTCTCGGTCGTATCTCGCATCACCAGTACCGGCTTCCCAAGCCCCGGTGCCTCCTCCTGAATACCGCCGGAGTCCGTGAGCACAATATAGCTCCTGGACATCAGATACACGAAATCCAGATAATCCAGCGGCTCGATAAAGAACAGATTCCTTTCTTTGTCATTTCGAGCCTGTCGAGAAATCTCCATTCCAAACACCTCCCGGATCGGCTTCCGCACATTCGGATTCAAATGCATCGGATACACGAAATCCACCTCCGGATACTTCCTCGCCAAATCCCGAATTGCCGTGCACATGCTGATAAATCCCTCCCCGAAGTTCTCTCTTCTATGTCCGGTAATCAACACCATGCGTCTGTCATCCTGAGGGAGCGAAGCGACCAAAGGATCTAAAGGCTTATACCCCTTCTTCATCACATTCTCCACCACCCAATGCAACGCATCAATCACCGTATTCCCCGTCACCGTAATCTTCTCCTCAGAAACCCCCTCATCCAACAGATTCTGCCTACTCAACGGCGTCGGCGCAAAATCATACTCCGCAATCCTTCCCGTCACCTGCCGGTTCATTTCCTCCGGCCAGGGACTGTAAAGGTTATGCGTTCTAAGGCCAGCCTCAACGTGTCCAACCTGAATCTGACGGTAAAACGCAGCCATCGCTGCGGCCATCGAAGTCGTCGTATCTCCGTGGACTAGGACAACATCCGGCTTGACAGTATCCAAGACATCCCGCATTCCGACCAGCACACGGGCGGTCACGTCATACAGGTCCTGACCCTGCTTCATAATGTTCAGGTCATAGTCCGGTTTTACATCAAAAATCTGCAGTACCTGATCCAGCATCTCCCGATGCTGTCCCGTCACGCAGACCAAGGTTTCAAATTCTTCCGGATGCTTCTGGAACTCCTTCACCAATGGGCACATCTTGATGGCCTCGGGGCGGGTTCCAAAAACGAGCATGATTCTCTTCATACAAATTCCATTAGATTCCCGGTCAAGCCGGGAATGATGGTTCGTCATGGCCGGCCACGACCGGCCATCTCGTTAAATATGATACACCTCTTCCAAAGGGCAGATGTTATGGCAATCCAGAATCACCTTCCCCTTCAGTTTGTCCCAGCAGCCCTTGATCTGATCGTGCTTTACCATCACAACAACCATGTCCACGTCATTCAGGAACGCATCGAAGTCGTGATACTGGTTCTTCACGATATCCTTCTCAATCAGCGGGTCATACACCTTCAAAGGCTCCGCCAGGTGTCGCTCTTGACACTCAAGCAACTGCAGGGTCGGGCTTTCGCGGACGTCATCGACGTTCTCCTTGTAGGTCAGGCCATACAGACCTACGCGACGGGTGTCGCTGATGCCATTCTCCTTCATGATCTCATGAATCCGGTTCAGCACGAAAGCCGGCTGGCCGTCATTCGTCTTCATGGACTCGTCGATGACCTTCGCGAGACTGGGATAATCCCCCACCAGAAACCAAGGGTCCACGCTGATGCAGTGTCCGCCGACGCCGGGGCCGGGCTGCAGGATGTTCACCCGCGGGTGCATGTTGCAGATGCGGATAATCTCATACACGTCCATATTGTCATGGCGGCAGATGCGTGCTAGTTCATTGGCGAAGGCGATGTTCACCGCGCGGAAAGTGTTCTCGACGACCTTGGTCATTTCAGCCGTACGGATATCCGTGACCACGATTTCGCCCTGGCAGAAACTGGCGTAGCAGGCTTTGACCTTCTCCCCCACCGCCTTGTCATCGGCACCGATCGTGCGATTGTTGTGCAGGAGTTCATAGACCATGTTGCCCGGAATGATGCGCTCGGGGGCATGTACCAGGTTGACGTTTTTACCGGAAGCGACGATAACCGGACGCACCGACTTGTCAATGGTCCCGGGAGAAATTGTCGACTCAATGACGACGGTCGCCCCTTCGGGACACACCGAAAGCACCTGCTTCACCGCGGCGACAACATAGCAGGGGGCTACCTTCTTGGAAAACTTGTCATACGGAGTGGGAACGGAGACGATGTACATGTCCGTCTCCTGATACTCCGTGGTAAAACGGATTCCGCCCTTCACTGCAGCGGCGAACAGTTCGTCCAGTCCATCCTCCTTGAAGGTCGTCTTGCCTGCATTGAGCGTCGCAACAAGCTCTTTATTGTAATCCGTTCCGATGACCTCCAGTCCGTGGGAGGCCAGCATCAAGGCCGTGGGAAGGCCGATATAGCCGAGGCCGATAACGTTGATCATTAATTCTTGATGATTATTCTTTTAACTATATTTTTCACATTCTGCAGCACCATCTCCTTGCACCAGGCGATGCCAAAAGGATTCCAACGCTGAGGATGAACCGTCACCATCAAATCCTTGGGAATGACACCCTGCCGGAGACCGTCGATGATATCATCCGTCGTATGGAAAGTCAAACCTTTGGCCGTCCACTCATCCTGATACTGCGGGATCTTGTCACGGACGCTCACCTTGTAACCGTCCCAGCGACGGCCGGTGTCGGTGAGATAGAAGACCTTCGAGAAATTCGTATCCAGATAGGGTTCACTCTCAATTCCGAGGGCCTTGTAATCGTACTTCTTCCAGATATCCTTGCTGTCATATGGCGATCGAGGGCTACCGTGCATGCAGATACTCCGGACCGGCACCAACTTCCGCAGGGCCTCAAGATTCTTGCAAAAATCCGCATAGGCCTTATCGACATCGCCGTCGCAAGTAGTCAAGGATTCATAGTGATATCCGACTTCGTGGCCCAAGGCCGCGATTTCCCGGATAATGCCCTCGTCCCAACTTTCCGGAACCGCCCGGAAATAGTAGATGCCGAGCATGCCCTTCTCCGCCTCCAGTCGCGCTGTACGCAAGGAATTCCCAGGCAACAGGTCCACGTCATGACGAAGGTCCAATGACTCGAAGCCATAGGCCTTTAAAGCGTCCAGCAGCGCGGCATATTTCTCCAACGTGAAGTCCATCTCAGCGTTTGTTTACTTCCTCGATGATTCCGTCAATGATATCGAAAACTTCCTGCTGCACCGTCTTGCTTCTCTCCGTGGAGGCCTCCTTTCGGGCGGCCGTATCGACATATTGCCGGATGGCCTGCGGA
>JAEEGF011741484.1_pt1 | contig 10222 bp, 11 predicted proteins | sample 9134171 | NCBI WGS metagenome assembly JAEEGF01 (sample SAMN16246542, study PRJNA631951) | gut metagenome | biome: gut microbiome; feature: rumen; material: AP-attached | host: Bos | place: Iran: Karaj | collected 2018-10 | reverse complement strand
TGTGCCGGTGCTGCCCGCGTAGAAGGGGGCTAATGCAGCACCCGATGCCGGAGTGGGGCGGATATAGCAGAGTGTGTCATTACCGATGCGCTGCCAAACAGCACTGGCGCCTGAGCCGCTCACAAGCTTCTCAATCTCGATGGCAAACTCGGGGTTTCGTGAAACTTCGTGCTGTCCGTTCTGCAGAGAAAGGGCATACCAAATGAAAATCAGAGAGTTCTGTGGGCGTACCTGGAATTGGTAACAAAGCATCTCTGCCTCATGCTGGCCACCGCAGTTGTTGCCTAAACGGATGGAACTGGTGTAAGTAGGGTCAGGAGGCAGATAGCTCAGGTGGTTGTAAGTAAGTGCATCGTAGCCCGGACCTTTGATGACAAAGCGGTTCATTTGGTCGCCTTGACCGTTGATATTGGTGGATGCGGGGGAAGCCGAGGTGCAGTACCCAGAACCGGAGGTCTGGGAGGCCAACTGGCTGGCAGGGATTAGGTCTCCCCAGAGTCTCATGCCCCAGTTGCCGCACTGGCTGACCTGATTTTCTCGGGAACCTGTGAATCCGTACCACTGGGCATTGGCTGAGTTGCCGGCAGAGGTAATGACAAAACTGGTGGGATTTTTCAACCCTTTGCAGTAGTCGGTTGTTTGGGCAGTGGCATTAACTACAAGCAGTAGGGATGCGCAAAGTCCAACTAAGTACTTGAGTTGTCCTGTTGTTTTCATAATGAAGGTTCTTATTCGTTTCAGTTTGATACTAAAGATTTATTTTTCGAAGGGTTTATCTATGATAATAATACAAGTTAATTAGTACTATTTTTTTCACTTAGACACATTAAAGTCGATTTTGTTGCATGAAAAACAAAAAAATATTCATTTTTTTCTTTTTCTATGGTATTGTTACCGATTCGGAATTTTTCCGTACCTTTGCAGTCGATTTTTTTAGTATTGTCTGTATGAAAAATACCCCAAATGGTTCGCTCTCAGTTGCTCTGATTCTTCTTATGCTTATTTCAGCAGCATTTCCTTTTGCTTCTTGCCAGTCGGAGCCTGTGCCAGAAAGCCCTGTAATGGATGAGGCTTCTTTTACCGACTTTCTTGAGGATGCTTATCTTTTAGAGTCTTTTTATTCCTTGGAAACCCACTTTCTTTTCGACACCCTCTCTCCCGAAATGATTGCCTCTTACGACACGCTCTTGGCTCGACACGGCATCACTCACGCTGTTGTCGACACCACCATCCTATGGTATACTCACCATTCCGACATCTACCTCCGTGTTTTAGATTCTGTGATGGCCCGCATGGATAGGGCTAATCAGGCCGTGATTGAGGCGCGAAAGAAGGCCGTGGAAGAAGCCATGAAGGCGGACTCCATTAATTGAGTCGGACCTCATTGCTTTCCTGTTGTGTCCTGTGGCTTTTTTCTGTCAAGCACCTGCAGGTGTTCTATATCTCTTTCTTCGTATTTGTATTCGTGTTCTCTCGGACCATTGAATATTTCAGGAACTTCAATAGGCAGGTGGACAAGCCATTTCCCATTCCGTTTACGCAGGGTGATGCTCCCGTCCTGCTCTTGAATGGGAGTGCTCTCGTGGAAGAAGGCTTCGGCACAAGTGTCGTCGGTGATGCTGACCTGGCTAATCGTGATTTTTGCTGGCCTATTGGAGTTCACATATTCCATGTCGGTCGTGGGCATAATCACGTCGCGGAATAAGGTAAGGGTGCTCTTCTGTGTCTCCTCAGTGGCATAGTCCCATGCGCGGTCGAAATCGTAGTTGCCTATTGCGTCGAGGTACTTGTATGCAGCCTTTTCTGCTCGTCCTTCTTCGTTGCCGCAGCTGCATGCAAGTGCGGCAAAAAGGGATAGGGTAAGGGTGAAACCGATTTTTTTCATCATTGTGATTAATATAATAAAAAGAGAATCCGAAAGCGGGTCTCGGATTCTCTTTTGCTGTTTGAGTGCAATTATTCTTTAACAGTCACATTGACAGGTCTGTTACCAATTTTCTTGTTGGTTTTAATCTCAATGGGTCTGTCGGTTTCCTTGGCTTCTTTCTCTGACTTTTGGAGGTTGGAGGTGTTCTCTTCGGTTCTCACTTTGATTTTACCCTTGTTAACCTCAATGTTCACAGGACGGTCGTTGCTTTTCTTTTCAACAACGGGTTCCTTTTTCTTGGGGGCCTTCTTAGCAGTTTTCACAGGTTCCTGGGCAACGGGCTCTTCAACAACCATGGTGTCGGCGACAATGGAGTCGACAATCATAGTGTCAACAGGGATAACGGTGTCGATAGCTTCCACTTCGGCTGCATTGTTGTTGCAAGCAGCAGCAGTAAGCATGGCGATAACGGCCAAAGAGAGGATTTTGAAATTCTTTTTCATTGTTTTTAATTAATTGATAGAACCCCACCTCTTGCATAGAAGGGATGGGGTTCTTGTGTTTGAGTAATCTTATTTAACAAACAGTTTGCCGTGGTTCTTTTTCAGGCTCACAGCACTCTTCATGCCAGTGGAAATGAGGTCGTAGTTGCCAACGGAAACATTCATGGTCTTGGTGGCAGCATTAGCAATACCCTGACCGTTGACGAGAGCACCAAGTGCATCGAACATGGTGGCATTGATGACGGTGGTAACCTTCATGTTGATAGGATCGAAAGAGGTGGTGTTGATGGTAGCAGTCTTTGCCCACCAGTCACCATACCAGTTGGTGTCACCTTCGGCGTCGACGTTAAAGAGAGAAGTCTCACTGTAGTAGTCAACATTGTAGAAAACAGTACCGGGCATGAGGCCATTCTCGCCAGCATCCTCACTGTGGGTGCCTTCGGTGGTGACAGCAATGATGTCGATTGAAGGATAGGAGTTATCCTGAGATTTGAAAGCAAGGATGTTCATGACACCATGGGAGCTGTAGAAAGGAATGCCAGCATAGCCAGCGGTCCACTGGTCGCTACCGAAAGTGACGTTGATGCCGTCAGCGGGAGCATTGGATTCGAAAGTAGCGGTGTAAGCCTCGTCTTTGTTGACGATGATGGTGCGGGAAGGCTCGGTGACATTGTCCTGCCATTTGACGAATTTGTAACCTTCGTTAGGAGTGGCAGTGATGGTGATAGAGGTGCCTTGTGCATAGGTGCCGCCACCGGTCACGGTGCCCATGGTGTTGTCGTTAGCCTGGACGGTGATGGTGTACTTGGTGGTTTCGGGTACGGGCTCTTCAGTAGGATTGCAAGCGGTGAACATCAGCGCACCAGCAAGAGCAATGCTAAAAAATTTAAAAACGTTCTTCATTTTTGTGTTGATTTTAAATTGTTTATAATACTTGTTATTTAACTTTCGCTAGTTATTTAATTTGCAAAGATACGACTTTTTTTAGTAATGTAATATTTTTTAATTTTTTTTACGATATTTTGAGGGTTGCTGCTTCTGCACCTATTACTTTCAGGTGTTAAAGAAATGATGCTCAGCTTTTCTTAATGTCCAGGGCATCGCGCAAGCCATTTCCCAACAGCATGAAGGCCAATACGATGAGCATGATGGCTAAGCCTGGCAATAGCGCCAGATAGGCACTGTCCAACAGAATGTAGCTGTAGTTTTCTTTGACCATGGTACCCCACGAGGGCATGGGCGGCTGCACACCGATGCCCAGAAAACTCAATCCGGCTTCCAGCAGGATGGCGCTGGCGAAGTTGGAGGCGGTGACTACGATGACGGCACCCGTGATGTTGGGCAGTATGTGGCGGAAGATGGTGCGGAAGGTGCTGAATCCCAAGGCCCGTGCCGCCTCAACATATTCTTTCTCTTTGATGCTGTAGACCTGTCCGCGCACCACACGGGCAATGTCCACCCACATGGTAAGACCTACGGCTATGAACACTTGCCAGAATCCTTTGCCCAAAGCAAAGGTGATGGCGATGACCAGCAGCACGGTGGGTATCGACCACACCACGTTGATGAGCCAGGTGATGACATTGTCAACCCACCCGCCATAATAGGCGGCCAATGAACCCAGGGTGATGCCAATAACCAAGGCTATCAGCACGGCAATAAGACCTACCGAGAGGCTTACCCTGCTGCCTATCATAATCATGCTCAGCACATCGCGCCCGTAGCTGTCGGTGCCGAGGACAAAGGTGCGTGTGTCGCTGCCTACGATTTGCGATTTGCTCACGCGACGTATCTCCCCCTCGTTGGGGTTGCCTCCGGTGTAGCTCTCAATGTCGATGCTGTCGCCTACTGCTGTGGTGCGGTAAGTGGGGATGGCGGTGTAAGCTTGGTTTTCACCGTAGAGCATCTTGTGCAGCCATCCGTTGGTGGGTTGGGGCAGGCCGTCGTCGACGTAGGTGAACGTTACCCGACTCATTGGTTTCATGGTGGCAAGTTCCAGGTACTGCTGGTTGCAGTGGGGGGTGCCGTCGGGGGTGATGAGATAGCCGAGCAATGCCATCAGGACAAAGAGCCCTATCACCACTAAGCTCACCACGGACAGCTTGTTTTGTGCAAAGCGTCGCCACGCCATGCCCGAGAGCGAGGTGCCTCTGGCAGGTGCCGTTTCCTTAACAAACTGACGGTGCTTCTTACTAAAAACTGCCTGTATGTTCACAATTCAATGTGGCTTATGCTCAAAATTGTTTTCCTTTGTTAGGGTTTAAATGCTTGTTGCCTATCAAAGCAAGCCCAACTCTATCTTCACTTCGTCGCTCAGGCTGTTGAAATCCCATGGTGGGTTGAAAGTCAGCTCAACATCCACCGACTTGATGCCTTGTATGTAGCCAACCATCTGCTTGACCTCCTGATACATGTATTCTGCTTCCGGACAGTCGGGGGCGGTCATGGTCATCAGTATCTTCACGTTGAACTCGTCGTCGATGTCGATATTGTAAATCAGGCCAAGGTCGTAGATGTTGACGGGTATCTCGGGGTCGTAGATGTTCTTCAGGCAGTTGACGATGGCCGAGTTGAGGGTTTCTTTTGTGGGCTCCATATATTATTGTATTAATATCTTTTAAATAATTATGTGCGACTGTCTTGCAAGTGAGTTTCTGCTATTTGTTGGATAGGGGCCTATTGGGCAATGGAGAATGCCAGCGCGTACATCTTCATTTGTTTCACCATGGCGGTCAAGCCATTGGAACGGGTGGGGGAGAGGTGCTCCTTCAGCCCAATGGCATCGATGAAATGTAGGTCGGCGTCCAGTATGTCCTTGGGTGTCTGTCCATTCAAGGCACGTATCAGTAGGCTGATAATGCCTTTGGTTATCACAGCATCGCTGTCGGCCTTGAACCACAGCTTGCCATCATGGTGCTCACAGCTGAGCCACACACGGCTTTGGCACCCTTTTATCAGGTTGTTCTCTGTTTTGTCTTTCTCTTCTATCACCGGGCAGTCCTTGCCCAGCTCGATAATGTAGGCATATTTGTCCAGCCATTCATCAAAGCTGGCAAATTCATCAATGATGCTGTTGGATATTTCTTCTATAGTCATGTATATTGAGTTTTCGAATTGTTGAGTCGTAAGGTTTTCAAGTTGTTTTGTTACCGAGAGGCTTAGCTCGCGCCAGTTTCATTGTATATGTTACACGAATCATTGTATGCTAATTGCTATTTTGGCGCTGTCTTCACCACGTATGCCGCCACGATTCCGAAGACAATTTGCGGAAGCAGGACCGAGAGGAAGGGGTTGAGGGTTCCGAAGACGGCAAAGACGGTGGTCACCTTCATGAAGACGATGTAGCCGAAGGCCAGCGAGATGCCGATGGCCAGGTGCACACCAATACCGCCACGGGTTTTGCGGCTCGACACGCCCACCCCTATCAACGTCATGATGAAGATGGAGAGCGGGTTGAGCAGTCGTTGGTAGAGTTCGATTTTGGCAGCGATGACGGCCGAGGAGCCGCGCATTTTCTCCTGCACGATGTATTTGTAGAGGTCGATGGAGTTCATCGTGGTGATGTTGGCTGTTGAAGAGTTGAAGTCCTCCGGCGTGACATCCAATTTGCGCAGCGAATGTGGGTCGCGCGAAAGGTGCTCTTGGTGCCCTTTGAGTGTTCGGTGGACAAAGTCTTCGCAGTTCCATTTGCCACTAACGGTATCGTAGACGATCATCCTGCACGAGATGCGATCTACCATTCGGTAGTTTTCATCATACACGTCGCGGTGGAAGTTGTTCACCCGCATTGTGGTGGCATCGTAGCCCTCAGCATATATCTGCACGCCGGGTTTCACCTGGAAATGGACATTGCTGAAGTATTTGGCTTTGTGTAAATGCACGTATTTGTTGTCGAATGTGTCCAACGTGCGGTTGTTCACCGGAATGAGGAAATTGCCGAAGGCCAACACAATCAGGGCCACGAGGGTGGCGCCGTACATGTAGGGACGCAACATCCGCCTATAGCTGATGCCGCTGCCCAGAATGGCTATAATCTCGGTGTTGCCCGCCATCTTGGAGGTGAAGAATATCACGCTGATGAAGATGAACAGGGGACTGTAGAGATTGACGAAGCCAGGAATGAAATTCAGGTAGTAATCAAAAACGATTTCCTGAAGCGGAGCATGTCCGCTCAGGAAATCGTCTAACTTTTCAGATATATCGAAAGTGATGACGATGACGATAATCAGTGCCATCGCCAGTAAGAAGGTCTTCAGGTACTTGAGTAGTAGGTACTGGTCAAGTTTGGGTAAAGAACTCACTTACTTTTCGATGCCAAAGAGTTTCTGATACTTGGTGAGGCAGTCGAGGACGTTGGTCTTCACATGGATGAACTCGTCCACGCCGTAGCCCTTGTAGGTCTCAATCATTTCTTTAGGATTGCCAGCTATCACGATGCTCTTCACCTTGCCCTTCAGTCCCTTGCAGGCGGCTTCGGTAATGTCGGCATATTCCTCGTCAGAGGAGCAGAGCACCACGATATCGGCCTTGGCATCCAAGGCGGCCTTCACGCCCTGCTCGGCATTCTCGAAACCGACGTTGTCGATAATCTCGTAGCCGGCAACACCAAAGAAGTTGGTGCTGAAGCCGCTGCGGGCTTTGCGCATGGCCAGGTTGCCATAGGTCAACAGGAACACCTTGGGACGCATGCCGCTCTTCTCGGTGGCCAGACGCAGGTGCTCGAAAGCCTCGGCACCACGATAGAGGCGCAGAGGCTTGATTTCGGTCTCCTTGCAGTCGCAGGTGCAGCAGCCGTAGGCACTCTCTTTCTTCACGCGTTCCAGACCTTTGTCGTTGAGGTTGGGGTACTGGTTGGTGCCGAGGATGGTGGTCTTGCGGGTGGCGATGTCCATGTCGCGCTGCTGGGCCACGCGGGTCACTTCGTCCTGCACATAGCCTTCGCGGATGGCTTTGGCAAAGCCGCCCTTCTCCTCAACGGTCACGAAGAGCTGCCAAGCATACTGGGCGATGCTGTCGGTGAGGTTCTCGATATAGTAGCTGCCGGCGGCGGGGTCGACAATCTTGTCCATGTAGCTCTCCTCCTTCAGCAGAATCTGCTGGTTGCGGCCAATGCGGTAGCCAAAGCTGTCGGGGTCCTCAAAGGCGATGTCGAAGGGGTTGGTGGTGATGCTGTCGGCACCGGCTATGCAGGCCGACATGGTCTCTGTGGTGGAGCGCAGCATGTTCACGTAAGGGTCGTAAACAGTGGTGTTCCACGTGGAGGTGGTGGCGTTGATATAAACTTTGTAGCAGCATTCGCAGCTGGGTTTGTACTGCTCCATAATCTTGCTCCAAAGCAGGCGGGCGGCACGAATCTTGGCAATCTCCATGAAGTAGGTGCTGCCGATGCCGAAATTGAAGACCATGCGGGGGGCAATGTCCTCGACGGCTAAGCCCATGTCGGTGAGGTGAGCCATGATGTCGTTGGCGGCGGCCAGGGTGAAGCCAAGCTCCTGCACGATGTTGGAGCCGGCGTTGTGGATATGCTTGCCGTTGACGGTCACCACGCGGAACTTAGGCAGGTTCTCTTTGGCATATTCGATGAGGGCTTTGGCCTCTTCGAAGGCTTCGGCTTCGCCACCCTTGTATTCGCCTTTCAGCAGGGCGTGCTCGTAGGGGTCGTAGTTGCAGCTGCCTTCCACATTCTGGGGATTGCCACCGTGAGCTTTGATGAATTCGACAAAGTATTTCAGCGTCTGGAGCATATCCTTGCTGCAAATGAAGTTGATCTTGCATGCTTCGGGAACGATGTCCTTGAGCAGGATTTCCATCTTCTCCTGGCTGTCGACCTTGCAGGCACGCAGGCCCAGGGCATTGGCACCACGGTTGAGAGCCTCGAGGGCGGTGGCGTTCATCTTTTCGAGGGTGTCGGGGAGGATGTCCTCGCGGATGTCCCAAACATTATTGTCGGCATGTTTGCCGCGGGTATAGGGTGCCTGGTTAGGATTACTGTTGAGATATTCGAGGTTCTCGAGGTCCTCGGCGCGATAGTAAGGTTTGACCTTGAAGCCTTCAATAGTCTTCCAGACCAATTTCTTCTCGTAATCGGCACCTTTAAGGTCCTTTGTGATGACTTCTTCCCATTTTTCCGTGGAGATGGGAGGAAACTCGGTAAATAATTTGTTGTCTTCCATTATATTAATTATTTTGTACTTCTTGTCGTTAAACAAGCAAAGATACAAATTTTTTTTAAATAAAAAATATTTATATATTTTTCTTGACAGAGGGTTCGTCAGCGTTAGGGGGTTCCTTTGCCATCCTATGGCATTTGATAGGCACTCTTTCTTCCTCATGGGCACCATTGTCTTGAACGGAATTAACTTGACACTTTTTTGCGCAAAAAAGCAAAAAAGAGATGGAAACCACAAAAAAGAAATGGACGCGGAGGATGTACACCCCGGAGTTCAAGTTGGAAGTTCTGAGCTACTATTACACGCACGGAGAACACCGTCGAAAAACGTATGAGAAGTTTGGGATCAGCGAGACGAACTTGCGTCAGTGGCTGAAGAATTACAGGATTGAAAAAAAAGGCGTATCTTTGCAGTCGGAACTGGAGAATGCATTCCAAATGAGACATCAGCAAGATACAGACAGCCAGGAGGCCATGAGGCAGCGGATAGAAGCCCTCGAGAAGGCTCTTGAATACGAGCGCATGCGCTGCCGCGGGTACGAGAAGCTGATAGAGATAGCCGAGAAGGAGGAAGGGATCAGCATATTAAAAAAAGATGGTGCCAAGCAGTGACGGCGCTGCGCGAGGAGTATCCGCACACCAGTGTGGAAACCCTCTGCAGTCTGTTTGGCAAACGTCGCCAATGGTATTACAAGAAAAGCACGGTCGTGGTTTCGGAGAACCAGCGGGCGAAACTGCTGACGGCCCTCATCGAATACTACCGGGGGCTGTGTCCGAGAATCGGAGGCGTGAAACTTTACTTCCTGCTCGCCAGTGACTTGGGGAAAGAGGTGACGCACGGGAGAGACGCCTTTCTGAAGTTCTATGCCGAGAAGAACTTCCGCCTGCCCCGCAACAAGCCGATACACACGACCAACTCGAACCACGTCTACCGCAAGTACCCCAACCTGGTGAAGGGCTTGGAAGTGAGGCACGTGAACCATGTATGGGTGGCCGACATAACCTACGTCTGGATAGAGGGCGACGTGCTTTACCTGCACCTGCTCACCGACGCCTTCTCGCACGCCGTCATCGGCTGGTGCCTGACCGAGACCCTCGAGGCCGACGGCACCGTCAAGGCGCTGGAGATGGGCATCAAGACGGCCGGAGGGGGCAATCTCTGCGCCACCATACACCACTCCGACCGCGGAACCCAGTACGCCTGCTACCGCTATGTCGACACCCTCGTCTGGCACCACATACGGATCAGCATGACAGAATGCTACAAGCCCACTGACAACGCCGTCGCAGAGCGCATGAACGGCATCCTCAAGACAGAGTGGATATACCATCAGGAACTCTTCCACGACAGGCAGGAGGCGGAAGACGGCATCGCCCGCATGATACAATTCTACAACGAGATACGCCCGCACATGAGCATCGGGATGCTCACCCCGATGGAGGTCTACCGCGGTGCAGAACCAGGCAAAAACCTATGGAGAAAAGAAAAATATGCCGACAATTGAAATAATAGTCGTAACTTTGCACCGCCAAACAGTCAGGGTGGCGACCGCTTTAGGCCATCGTCATCCTAAAAGTCGGGCGGGGCATCGAGCCCCGCCCCGACTTTGCCAAACAGTCAGGGATGGCTCTGCATTATCCATTGTCATCCCCTCTGTCAAGCGATTCAGTACGGCAGCAGAT
>JAEEGF011164688.1_pt1 | contig 10222 bp, 7 predicted proteins | sample 9134171 | NCBI WGS metagenome assembly JAEEGF01 (sample SAMN16246542, study PRJNA631951) | gut metagenome | biome: gut microbiome; feature: rumen; material: AP-attached | host: Bos | place: Iran: Karaj | collected 2018-10 | reverse complement strand
CGATTTCTTCCCCCGCGAGAGCAAGCGGGGCGGTGCCTGGATGACGGAGTTCCGCGGGCAGAGCATCGTGGACGGGGTCGAGAAGCGCCCCTTCATCAGCCTGGTGACCAATTTCACCAAGCCCACGGCGCAGAGCCCTTCGCTGCTGACGCACGACGAACTGACCACCCTCCTGCACGAATTCGGGCACTCCCTGCACGGGATGATGGCCGAGGGACGCTACGGTTCCCAGACCGGGACCAACGTCGCCCGCGACTTCGTCGAACTTCCCTCGCAGATCATGGAGAACTGGGCCTTCGAGCCGGAGTTCCTGGCCGGTTTCGCCCGGCACTACCAGACCGGCGAGGCGCTGCCCGCCGACCTGATCGGGAAGGTCAAGGCCACGCAGAACTACCTGGCGGCCTACTACCAGGTGCGCCAGCTGCAGTTCGGCATCCTGGACATGGCCTGACACAGCCTGACCGCCCTGCCCGCGGAAGGGACCATGGAGTTCGAGAAAAAGGCGCTCGCCCCGGCGGCGGTCCTGCCGGACGTGCCCCAGGCCTGCCTCTCCGCCTCCTTCAGCCACATCTTCTCCGGCGGGTACAGCGCCGGCTATTATTCCTACAAGTGGGCGGAGGTCCTGGAAGCCGACGCCTTCAGCCTCTTCAAGGAGAAGGGCATCTTCAACCGCGAGGTGGCCTCTTCCTTCCGGGACAACATCCTGTCCATGGGCAGCCGCGAAGACGAGGCCGTCCTGTACCGGCGCTTCCGCGGCCACGACCCGCAGCCCGAAGCGCTGCTCGAAAAACTGGGTATTACCGAAACTTCCAAATGATGAAAAACAGAATTTCCGCCAGGGCGCTGCTCCTGGTCCTCCTGCTGCCCCTCGCCTTCTCCTGCGAGCAAAGGCCGGTCGTGGAGGAAGAGCCGCAGTCCTCCTGGCAACGCACCCGCAACGGCGTGAACTATTTCGCTGCCAACTGCATGTCGCTCTACTACCTGTGGGCGGACGAGGTCGACGGAGCGCTCCAACGCTGGCTCTCCCAGGAGTTGGACACCGACCCTGTCGAGAAAGTCAAGGCGATCCGATACAAGAAAAACGGCAAGGAAATCGACCGATGGACCGAGATGACGGATGATTACGGGGCCATGGAGGCCAGCGTGGGAGGCGTCTCGACCACCTACGGCTGCGACATCGTCCTGATGAAACTGGATGCCACGGCCGTCTGTGCGGTCGTGACCGTCGTCTATAAGGACAGCCCGGCCGCCCGGGCGGGCCTGCAGCGGGGAGACGTCATCGTCCGGATCAACGGGCAGCGGATCCTTCAGAACAACTACCGCATCCTCGTCACGGAAGGATTCCTCTACAGCAAGGAGTGCACCCTCGCTCTGCTCGACCGGTCCACCGGAGAGCCCGGAAGGAACGTGACGATGACCTCCGTCGAAATGTACGAGGACCCGGTCGTCTACCACAGCATCTTCGACGTCGGCGGCAAGAAGGTCGGCTACCTGGTCTTCACCAGTTTCACCCTGAAAGCGATCGACACGTTGCTGGGCGTCTTCGAGCAGTTCCGGATGGAGCACGTCACGGAGCTCATCCTGGACCTGCGCTACAACGGCGGCGGCTACGTGACGACCGAGGAAGTGCTGGCGTCGATGATCGCGCCCCTCGCCAACGTGCAGGCCGGAGACCTCTTCGAGCAGCAGGTGTACAACGATGCCATGCGGGACTTCTACATCAAGGAATACGGGGCCGATGCACTCAAGACCTTCTTCAAGACGTCCTTCTCCTGGAAGGAAGATCTCTTCACTTCGACCTGCGACACGCGCTCCGGGCACCTGGAACTGGACCGCCTGTATGCCATCATCGACTCCGGGAGCGCCTCCGCCTCGGAGAGCCTGCTCGTCGGCCTGATGCCCTACATGGACGTCACCCTGATCGGAGGGCAGACCCACGGCAAGTTCTGCACGGGTATCATGTACGGCGCCCAGGAGTGGTACGACGACTATAAAAAGGGCATGCCGGCCAAGCTTTACGCCTGGAAGGAAGATGTCAAGGACTGGGGCCTGTACGTGATGATCGGCCGCTATGCGGACAAGAACGGCAATTGTCCGGCGATGCCGGACGGCCTGATGCCCGACATCGAGGCCGAGGACCGGCCTGACCTGGGCTACGGGTTCGGCGACGAACGCGACCCGATGCTGCGGGAGGCGCTGATCCTCGCCGGCCGCACGGACCTGAAGACCGCCTCCACCCGCGCCGCTCAGTCCACCGCCCCGGACAAGACCCCTTTCCAGGTCGTCAAGCCCGTCTTCGGCAAGCGGATCCTGTCCCGCTGATACATCCCGTCATCAGCACAAAAGAACCGGCCTTCAGGTGTGAAGACCGGTTCTTTTATAATCGGGATCCATTCTTTACTTGGAAGGGAGCGGCTGCGTCACTGCCGGAACCTCAGGGACGGACGGCAGCGTCCAGTCTTCGATGAAATTATCCTTGTCCTCCGGGTAGCCCGTACGGCGGTAACCGACGACGTAGTAAGGATAGGCGTAAGGCTCCTCGTCATCCGCAAAGGCGATGAAGAACTCGATCTTGTCGACGGTCGTACCCGAGCCGGGCGCCTTGGCGCCGTTCTCGGTGATTTTCCCGCCCCAGATCATCTGTCCGACATCGTTGTAATTATCGAGGACCTCGACCCCGGCGGCACCGAACGTGCGCTCGTCATTGGAGGCAGCAACCTTGCAGAGCGTACCCCAATAACCCTCCTGGTCATTCACCCAGATCTCCGTAGAAAGATTCGCGGCCGTATTGTAGGTGATGAACTCGGCATCAGCGTCGGCTTCAAAACCCTCTTCCCCGGCGTAATAGACCGTGCAGAGCCAGTTGCCGGCGAGATCCATCGTCGCAGTCTTACCGGGATCGAATTTTTCGCAGGAAACAGGCAGGACGAGGAAAGAAAACGCAGCAATTATCGTGTATACAAATCTTTTCATTGCCATGATTGTTTATTATTTGGAATAAGTACATACAAAGCTGTCGTTCCATCCAGTCCAAGCCCAGTGCATAACCACATTTCCGGTCTCGGGATCATAGTGGCAGCCGTCCAACTGACTCGAAACAGCCGTCGTCCCTTCCCAGTCGTTCGTAACGCTGAGGATATCGATGGTATTATCCAGATTCAACTGGATAAACGCCTTGAAGGCATAGCCCGGACCGTATTCGCGGCCTGTTTCCCAGAAACCGCAGAACAGGTCGGCGATATAGAACAATCCGGTACCCGGCCCCTTGGTAATCTTGACGGGATATGTTTTAGGCGACCATCCGTCGGAATCTTCGACCAGGCTGGAGTTATAGGTTCCGGAGATATCGGTTGGATTGGCATTGGCCACATCGTAGACGATAACAGTACGGACGGAATTGCTCGGGAAACCATCCTTGTTGACGAAAGAATAGGTAACGGTATAGATACCGGAGACATCGGGATCCACTTCGTCGACGATGGTCAACTGGTGCGTAATGTCATTCCCCTCAAGGACGGCTTTCACACCGGGGTCCTTCCAGGGGGTGCCGACCTGGTGGACGACCGTACTCCCCTCTGCAAGCGTAATAGCAGGATAAACTGTCACAAACTGGTTGACGGCATGATCTACTTTCTCGCAAGACGCGCAGACCGCCAGGACAGCACAGCAGAATAATATTGCTCTTTTCATAGCGATAATCATTTAAGGATTATTTCGCCCAGAAGACCTTGGCAGTCGGACCCTTCTGAGCGGGAGCGTTGCTGTTGGTCGTACGGGAGAACTGGGCATAACCGAGGCGGGCCAGCGGGGTGCCAGCCGGAACACCTTCAACATACACCGGCGTGATCAGGGTGCCGGGGGTGTAGAGACCTTCTTCAATGAGCTGGCTGGTCTTCGGGGTAGGATCCTCCTCACCGCCGTCGACATTGGCTTTGGCAATCTCAACCCAGCGGGTGTAGATATCCTTGCCGGTCTTCTGACCGAAGGCAGGATAACCCGTGCGGCGGATCTCACACCAGCTCTCGAAGCCGTTTACGCAAGCGAGATGGACCCACTTCTGGACACCGATCAGCTCCATGGCCTTGGAGGCGTTCCAGGCATACTTGCTGCCGGAAGCATAGATTGCGTCGATATCCTTCACACCATGGGTCTCTCCGGAAAGCTCGATGGCCTTTTCGTATGCGGCCTTGGCCTTGGCGGCGTCATTGCCGATCGTGGCCCAATACTCCGCCAGGAAGAACTCGGTTTCAGCCATCGTCAGGAGATAGATGGGAGTGTTGTATTTGAGATTGAGCTCGGCGTAGGTATTATCGTCGACATAACCGGCAGTGATTTCCTTACTCTGCTGCTCATCGATGAAGCCGCCTTCGAAGGTATTGCCATGAGCGGCGGAAGGGATGAACTTGGCGCTCAGGCGCGGGTCGTTCACCTCAGACAGCGTCGAAGCGATGGCCAGATGGGCGCAGATCTCGATCGTCCGGCCGGTCTTGATGTCACCGCGCTTGCGGACGACCTCGGAATAAACGGGATTGTCCTGGCCTGCCTGGTCGGTCCATTTGTCTTTGTCGAAGCCGATATCCTGGGTCGGGAAATTGTCGGAGGCGACCAGGGCGGCCAGATCCGACTTCACATCCACGACGGCGTGCTCGCGCATCAGGATACGGAGTTTGAGGGCATTGGCAAACTGGATCCAGTTGTTCACATCCGAACTGCCGTCAAAGAGCATGTTGTCGGACACGGCATCGGTGGCGGACACCTTGGAAAGGGCATCGTTCAGCTCTTCCAGGATGCCGGCATAGACATCCTTGCCCTCATCATATTTCGGTGCAAGGTTGGAGACGTCGAAGGCCTCGGAATAAGGGGTCTCTCCGAAAGCGTCGACCATCACCTGGAGCGCGAAGACTTTCATGACGGTCGCCGCAAGATAGTCTCCCCACTGCTCCGAGGCTTCCGCCTGGGAACGGATGATGTTGGCGTTGTTGCCCACGCGCCGATAGGCGTCACGGTACATGAAATTGGAGAAACTGGCTCCCAGCGTACCGTCCTTGATATCGAAGTGGGACAGGCCCAGATACTGGGGGCCGCCCGGCTTGATGGAGTAATGCTCGGAGAAATAGGAACCCATCATGTGGCCATAGAAACCGTAAATGTTGATCAGGTTCAGTTCCACGGCGGGAATGATCAGCCCGTTCCCCACTTCAGACACGGCATTGGGGTCGGAGTTGACATCCAGCCACTTGCCGCTGAAGATATCGGTGACATCGCAGGAGACAACGGAAAGCGTTGCTGCTGCAGACACGAGAATGGTGAATATTTTCTTCATGACGATAATGCTTTAGAACTTGACCTGTACATTGAAACCATAGTAACGGGTCGGGACAGTACAGTCGATTTCACCGAAAGTACCCTGGACATCCGTCTGGAATCCCTGGTCAGGATCGATGTAGATATTGCTGACCGGCGTCCACAGGAAGAGGTTGTTGCCGACGGCAGAGAGCCGTACGCCCTTGAGGTGCATGGCCTCGACCCACTTCTGGGGCAGGTCGTAGGACACCGCCAGGTTGCGGAGTTTCGCGTAGGTGCGGTCGACCAGTTTGCAGAGGCCGCCCTCCAGCGGATAGGAGTCGTTACCATTCATATAATACTGGAAGGTGGAAGCGTACAGGGTGATCGGAGTATGGTTCTCCACGTAACCGCCATCCCCGTCGGGAACGACCGAGTTGGGCACGACAAAGGCGCGCCGGTCATTGTACGAATTCTCCAGCGAGTTACCCGTAAACCAGAGCAGGGTCTTGGTCCGGCTGTACATCTTGCCGCCCCAGCGGACGTCGAGATTGGCGCTGATGGAGAAATTCTTATAGCGGAGAGACGTGCTCACGCCACCGATCCAGTCGTTCTGGGTCGTAAAGCCGGTATCGGTATATTCCGTGCTGATGTCCGGGCAACCGTCCTCACGCACGATGATCTTGCCGTCTTCCGTGTACTTGGGCAGGGTCGTGTAGATCACGCCGATCGGCCGTCCGACCACAGCGTAGGTATTGATACCGTCGTAACTGACCAGCGAGGATTTGCTGTCCTCCAGGCCTTCCGGCAGGCTGACCACCTTGTTGTAGTTCTTGGCCCAGTTGAAGTCCAGGTCCCACTGGAAGTTGGCCGTACGGACGGGCGTGGTGGAGAGCAGGAGTTCGACACCCTTGTTGTTGACCTTACCGAAGTTGACCACCATCGTGCTGTAACCCGTGGCGGGATCGGAAGGCAGGGAGAAAATCTGCATGTCGGAAGTACGGTCGTAGTAGGCGACGTCGAGACCGATCCGGTTGTTGAAGAAACGGATGTCGGCACCGACTTCAAACTCGGTCGTCATTTCCGGCTGCAGGCTGGCCGAAGACAGCGTAGCGGTCGCCATATAGCCATTGTAACCGGCGAGCGGGAACGAAAGGTCCTTGTCGGCGATATAACTCGTGGCGAAGCCCTGCGCATAGACAGCCTCCGTCAGGTATGCATTGGGATCGTTACCGGTCTGGCCGTAAGCGGCACGAAGCTTGGCATAACTGATGGGAGTCTTGCTCAGATCCACCATGTTGCTGACGACCCAGCTGAGCGTCGCGCCCGGATAGAAGTAACTGCGGCTGCCGACCGGAAGGGTCGAGGACCAGTCGTTACGGGCGGTCAGGTCGAGATAGACCCAGTCGTTCCAACCGATCGTGACGTCCGCAAAGGCGGAAATGCTGCGGCGAAGGCTCTGGGCCTCGCTGGCGTCCGGCTTGTTGGCCGTATTGGAAAGATCCCAGAAACCGGTGTCGAAAGTCAATCCGGTCACGTTGGCATTCATCGAAGTCGAACCCCGCTCGTTGAAGTTGAGACCTACAGTTGCGTTGACGTCCAGCCTGTCGTCGACATAGCGGTCTTTCCAGTTGGCCAGGAAATCGTTGTTGAACTCGTGGTAACGGCCGAAAGAGGACGACACGCTTCCTTCCTGGTTCGTGGAAGAACTGTTCCTGTAGGAAGAATCCATCGCGATCTGGTACATCGACAGCTTGTTGTCGTAGTTGGTGTAGTCGAAACCGTAGCGATACGTGAAGGTCAACTGCTCGATAGGCTGGATGTCGGCCTGGATCTTACCGAAGATCTTCTGAATGGAAGACTTGTTGTAAGAATTGTCGATGATCCAGTAAGGGTTCGTGATCCCGTAGGGGGTGTACCAGCCTTCGGGACGGTTGAAGATGTTCGTCAGATCCTGGGCATCGATGAACGAGATGTCACGGCCGGCCTGGTAGAGGCCTTCCAGGATGGACTGCTGACCGACACCCTGGCTGACCTGGTTGGTCACCTGGTTGGAGAGATTGAAGCTCGATTCGAGCGTCAGCCAGTCGTAAGCCTTGTGGGAACCGTGGAAGTTGATCGTGTTGCGCTTGTAGGTATCCTTGTCGCGGGGAAGGATGCCGTCATCCTTGAGGTTGGAGTAAGACAGGTAGTAGCTCGTCTTCTCGTTTCCTCCGGTCAGGGAGACGCTGGTGTTGTACTGCACGCCCGTCTCGTAGAAGTTGCGGACGTTGTTCGGGATGGCAGAGTAGTTCTTGGCCATCTGCTTGTGGTCAACGATAGGGCCGTACACACGGAGCTGGTCGTTGAACACAGGGCCCCAGGAACCGTTCTCATCCAGCGTAAGGTCGCCGTCCCAACCGGTACCGAACTTGTTCTGGAACACCGGGAGGGTGGAGACGCTCTCGAACTGGACGCCGGCGTTGACGGTGACATCCGTCCGGGTCTTGCCCTTGCCGCTCTTGGTCGTGACCATGATGACACCGCCGGATGCACGGCTTCCATACAGGGCGGTAGCCGCAGCTCCCTTGAGGACCGTGATGCTCTCGATGTCATCATTGCTGATGGAACCGATACCGGCCTGCAGGTTGCCATAACCTTCGTACGTGTTGTACAACGTCAGGCTCTGGATCGGCATGCCGTCCACGATATACAACGGCTGGTTGGAGTTGCCGATGGAGCTGAAGCCGCGGATGATGACGGACTGCGCGCCACCGGCGGTGGTAGCGGATCCGGAGACCTGCATACCGGCGACCTTACCGGCGAGGGAGCTCATCGCGTTGTTCCCGCGGGACGCCGTGATCTCGTCGCTCTTCACCGTCGTGGCCGAATAGCCGAGGGCTTTTTCGGACTTGGTGATGCCGAGAGCCGTCACGACCACCTCGTCGAGGAACTCATTGTCGATATCGAGGATGGCATCGACAACGCCCGACACGGGAAGGACCTTGCTCGTGTAGCCAATGCAGGAAAAGACCACATATTTGGCTCCTGCAGGCACGGAAGGGATGACATACGTACCGTTCACGTCGGTAACGGTACCTGTCGTTGTGCCCTGAATGAAGACAGAGGCACCGGGTACGGGTTGTCCGTCTTCGGAAGAGGTGACGACACCCCTGATCGAAGTCTGGGCCCACACCGTACTGACTGCGCATAGCATGGCAAGCGCAATCATGAAGATGCGTTTTTTCATCTGGTTAAAGGTTAATAATGAATCGTACAAAATACTAAATTAATAATAATAGTCTCGTCAAATGCCTGGAAGACACGCTTCCTACAAAAAACTTAGCGGCAAAGTTTGGAATTATTTTCTTGAATTGCAAATTTCTGAAAGTACTGAATAAGTGACACTTGCGGCGATAGAACAGGCTTTTTTCTGTAATAATACCCGCGTATATGCATATTCACTTTCACTTTTTTAAAATATGCATTTTTTCGCTTACAAAATGAAAGCGAAAAACTTTTTTAATAAATTTAATTGAGGAGGGCCTACTCCTGCATTCCGCCGGCGAGGTCAAGGATCTCGGCGGTAATCTTGGCCTGGCGGGTTTTGTTGTACTCCAGGGAGAGGTCCTGGAGCAGGTCTTCGGCGTTGTCGGAGGCCGTCTGCATCGCCACGGTGCGGGCGGCGTGCTCGGCGGCGGAGGCATCCAGCAGCACGGTATAGATCCGGAGTTTGAGCAGCTTGGGGAGCAGGACGCCGAGCAGCTCCTCCCTGTCCGGCTCGATGATGTATTCCTCTTCGGACGGATCCCCTTCCGCCGGGGCGGCAGCCTCCATCGGGAGATAAGTCTCGCACACGGTCCGATGGACGGCAGTGCTGACGAAATGGTTGTAAATCAGCTCGACCCGGTCGGTGCGACCCTCCCGGAAATCCGCCACGAGCGCGTCGCTCAGCACGGCCGCAGCCTCGTAGGACGGCTTGGCGGAAAGCTCCGTGAAGTCCTCGGGCGAGGGATAGCCTTCCTTGCGCATGGCCTCCGCCATCTTGCGGCCGACGGACAGGACGGTGACCTCTTCCACCCCCTCCCGCTTCAGGGCGTCCAGGCGCAGGCGCGCTTCCCGGATCGCATTGGCGTTGAAACTGCCGCACAGTGACGAATTGGAAGCGACGCAGAGGAGCGTCACACGCCTCGGCGGCCGCCCCTGCGACAGATCGGACTGCAGACGGGCTTGTCGAAGCAGCTCGTCCAGCGTACGCTTCAGGGACTGCTCGTAGGGCAGCATCCCCTCGATCGCCGTCTGCGCCTTGTGAAGTTTGGCCGAAGCGACCATCTTCATCGCAGTGGTGATCTTGAGGGTGCTCTTGACGGAGCCGATCCGACCCTTGATTTCCTTGAGCGTCGCCATACTTCCGTTACATGGATGCGATGACGGCCGCAGCCGTGGATTCGATCTTTTCCGTCAGGCTGTCATCCAGCCGGCCGGCGGCGAGGGCGTCGAGGACATCCTGGTTCGACGCATGCATGCGGTCCAGGAAGAGGTCCTGGAACTCGCGGACACGGTCGATCGCGATATCCTTCATCAGGGCGTGCGTGCCGCAGTACAGGACCGCGACCTGGTCGCCCACGGGCATCGGGCTGTACTGGGGCTGGATCAGCAGCTGGTTGTTCTTGCGCCCCTTGTCGAGGGTCATGGCCGTGATGGCGTCCATGTCGGAACTGAACTTGGAGAAGGACTCCAGCTCTTCGTACTGGGCCTGGTCGATCTTGAGCCGGCCCGCGACCTTCTTCATGCTCTTGACCTGGGCGCTGCCGCCGACACGCGACACGGAGATGCCGACGTTGATGGCCGGGCGCTGGCCCTGGTTGAAGAGGGCGGCTTCCAGGTAGATCTGGCCGTCCGTGATGGAGATCACGTTGGTCGGGATGTAGGCCGACACGTCGCCCGCCTGCGTCTCGAT
>JAEEGF010926051.1_pt1 | contig 10222 bp, 13 predicted proteins | sample 9134171 | NCBI WGS metagenome assembly JAEEGF01 (sample SAMN16246542, study PRJNA631951) | gut metagenome | biome: gut microbiome; feature: rumen; material: AP-attached | host: Bos | place: Iran: Karaj | collected 2018-10 | reverse complement strand
AAGATTTGAAGCGTCTACTTTATTTGTAATACCTGATGCTGAGTAGGCATGTTCTATCGGAATGCTATTCAATTCTTTACTGATGCCATTAAATATGGTATTGTACTCATCTTCAATATTGTATCCGAGACCATAGGCTTCCATCATGTAGCTAAGCCAAATATCTGACCATAATATAACGTCATAATCAAAAACTCTTTTATTGTATACGTCTTTCGTAACACCTATTGGAATAATCGCTCCATCAAGAATAATAATCACATGAATGCAACCATCATCACAATTAAGCAAACTATCAATAAGCATAGTGATGCGTCCTTTTTCTTCCTGTAAGAGCTTGATTATTTCATTTTTTTTCATGTTTGTTTCCTCCTTATTTGAATAAATGTTTTGTTTGAACAAATAAAAAACCACCTAAACGTTGTCATAGATTTCAGCATAGTTCCATACAGAGCTTTGGAGCATAATAACAGCTTTGTAGATTTATAGGAAGTTGATTTGCTTATCATGTGTTCATTGCTTTTATTAAAGTATCAAATTGTTTTTATGTATTTCCAAAAATCAATAATTTCAAGGCACGGACTAGCCATGAGGGGACTGGAATTAAAAGGGTCAAAATCAAGCAGATAAATAAAATCAATTGGATTGTCCAATGTATATATAAGGTGGTAAAACAGAAAGCATCTTGAATCCATTGATAATTCAGGATTATAGCAGTTAATACAATTAACGAAATCATTATAGTTAGGGAACTTTTTGGACATTATTTGCTTGATTTTGGTGATAAATCCAACCTGTTTTTTTGAAAAAAGATTATAGGAGTGCACTGGGGGGAATGAAAAGTCTACTTCCAACAGCTTTTGATCTACAGGAGAAGATAAGGATTCTGTAGTATCATTATTCTCATGTTGTTCTTCTAAAGATGGCCCAGATTCAGCTTTCAATTCTTCAGATGGGGCAGTATCGGTTACCACGGCTTCTGCTGCGCGTTCCTCTAATTCTACGGAATCTACTGGATCTTCAGAGTAGATATCAGATTCGTTAGACTCTGCCGGGGACAGCGTTCTTTTAAAGTCATCTTCGTAATGTACTCCTTCGTTAATGTTTTCCTTTCGTGCAAGAGTACTTTCTTCTAGCAGGGTATCAATACTTTTTGCTTCGGGAATTTCAAAATCATTTTCATAATCTAAATCATAACCCATGGTCTATTTACCTCCGTTATTTAATGTTCGATGGGATCACAAGGATTGGTGCATTTTTTAGTTTTTCTGCGCGTTGCTTCATGCGTGCTTTTGAACCTTCTTCAAGGATCGCATCGATAGAACTGCAGGTCCCTCCGATAAAGTTGTCGTCAGGTCCATATCCACGTCTCTTTTCTTTTTTTTCTTCACTCATAGTTGGTCTCCTTTATAATGAAAAATCCTTTGTTTTTTGTGATGAAGTGTAACCAATATTCAGCTCCGCTTTTGCTTGCTGATATCTTTGATAAGTTAATTGTTTCTGTTTTTCTTCATCTTCATCTTTTGACGATGTTTCATGTAATTGCTGTAATATTGCTGGATGGATTGTAGATGTTTCCTCTGATATTATTGGTTGTTTGCCCTCTGTAACTGTTGGTGATGGAGTCTCCTGTGGCTTACTTTTTTTGGTCCTAAGTTCAAGCTCGTACTCTTCATGAAGACGTTCCATTTTGTCGAAATCTGTCTTGATGAGCTTTCCAGAATCCGAAAAGACAAAATAGCTTTCGCCCCTGTTGTGCATCCATTTGACAAAATCATCTTCCTTTCTGGTATCTGAGTTGTCTATGGTTCTGTCTCGTTCTCTCCAATAAGACTTGATGGCATCTATCGTGTAGATTGATCCAAGTTTATAAGAACTGGACTGTCTTTTTTTGGATTCTTTCTCTGAAAGCGGACACCCAAAAAAATCATATACAAGATAGTGACCGTATTTTTTTGATGATTTTCGCTCAACACTCACACCTGCAGTCTTCAGATTTCTTTTGAACTCCTTTACGGACTTTGAATACTCCATGGCAGCACGGATTCGCTGCTTCATATCTGCCTTGTAGCTATAAGCCTTTTTTTCTATAAGAAGTGCCTGTAGTTCATCCTCTGACAGATCAGGATTTTGCTCACGGATTTCCCTGGCTTTGTCCTCCTTTGCACGCTCGGTTTGGGAAGATTTGTTCCTGGGAAAGTCATGCGTTTTCTGCTCTAAATATTTTTGATTGACCTCATCAATCCATTTTTTTACGTTAGGATGAAACCTGTTTTTAGGGGCTACAGTTTTACCATTCATATTCGAGTTCAGAACCAATAAATGGCAATGCAAGCAACCACTGGACCCATCTCGTTGAAAAAAACAGATCGATTTTCGAGCATCATCTGAATAGTGCTCTTTGACAAACTCCTTTACTACTGAATTTGCAATTTCAAGGTCCTCTTCAGAATTTGGATCTAGCTCATCCTTTGACCATGAGAGGATGATGTTTATACACTCTATTTTTTTCTTACGGCCTCTAAAATCGCGTTTCATTTTTGAGACAGTAACGCCAGGCCTTTCTTTAGAGGATATTGTCATGTTGATCGGAGTTATTAGGAGATTGCGCTTTTCTTCTTTTTTGCTGTGAGAGGGACCGCAGCAGTAAAAGAAACTTGCATCTAGATTTTTGGAACAGATTACTTTACTATACATTGTCCACTACCTCGCTAAATTCGTCTGCTATGGATTGAAATTGCTCCGCTATATTTTCCAGTTCTGTTTTGCTCAGAATTTTTTCCTGCTTATAAAGATTGTTCATCTGATTGCTATTTATCTTTTTTACAAACATATTAAAATTCACGCCGATGCGTCTTATACTTTCGTTGACACGAATAATCTGATTTCCTATTTCACTTAGTCTTGTAGCAATAGCTTTTCCCTGTTTTTCATCTATATAGCTGACATTTCCAAGGTACTTCTCCAGATTATCGTCTATCGCAAGACGTAGGACTTCACTTTTGTTCAGTCCAAACTCTTTGGCTAATCTTTCTGCTTTCTCTACAGTGTCTGCATCGAGTCTGATACCAACGAATACCTTTTTATTTTTTTCTTCCATATATTTTTCCTTTCTGGTATCCGTTGCTATCAGACTGCAAGCATATAATTTGTTTTACAAATTATGAGCTTGCAAGAGTGGGACACCCCTCTTGATACCCCGTGTGGGGGGGAAGGCTGCTGCGCCCTTCCCCCTAGGTGCAATTAAAAATTGCACCACCCCCAGCCAGCCTATGGCTGCTTAATATGTCCTTAATGATTCTGTTTCTTTTACAAAACTGGAATCATTCTCATTCATATTTGCATCCCGGTAGTTTGATAAATCTTCGCGTCCAGAATCATATTTCTTAGAGTCTTTGCGCTTGCGTTTCTGATTCTTTTTAGACCTATGCAGCTGGTTTTTGTGCACATCTTCAGCAGCATAGGTATCAAAAATATCTGATAATGATGCGGCTATTTTTGATGCAAAAATCTTAGAATCATCTGCTGTGAGTTTTTCTTTTGTGATAACTTCAAGAAGCATACTCGAACAGAGCAATTCATTCACAAAGGTTTCAAACTGCCGTGCTGATTTCATTCGCAAATATTCTGCTTCGATAGCTTGCATTTCTCTCTTTTTTTCTTCAAGTTTCAGCTTAAGTTCTCTTTCGTTCATGTTAGTTATCCTCCAGTTTTCTTCCGCACATAGGACAGTAGTAAATCTGTCTACTCCTATGAACTGTTTTTCCGCCCAAACCATAATTGTTCAAATTAAGATCCAGGAAGGTGCCATAATCGGAGTGTTTTACGTATACTCCAAAATTTGCTTTACCGATATCGCCCATGTCGATATCGCATTCTATGACAGGTACTTTGGCCACCAGTGAATTGATATTGTTGCAGTAATCGCACATGATAAATGCCTCCTTTCTGTGCGCAAAAAAAAGAACACATAAACCATTTATTTCAGGGAATTTGCCCCTTAAAAATGATTTATATGTCCTCTTAATTAGTATATCACAGTGTCAAGTGGAGTAAATTCAACAATATTCAACAGTTTACGTTTAAAATCTGCTCATATACGAATTGATTTTTTTTGAAAAAAAGCGTGAAAATGGCATTTTGAAGAAAATTATTAAATTTATATAAAATTATTATTTCAGGGGAGAAGACTCTCCCCAGGTGCAAGCTTTGGATCTTGCACGCGCCCCTCTCGCCTACGGGGCTCCGCCCCCTAAGAGCCCTGGAATGCTCCAACTAAATTCGGTTCAGACTAGCTCGTGCCAAAGGAAGCGAAAGCACTCGCTGGAAGTCTGACCTCATTAAGTTTCCGCTCTTCCTTTGATGAAAAGCCAAAGCAGCAGCTCCTACCTTACGAATAGTTTAGGATTATCCACAGCCTTTGAGAAGTTGGGCTGCTGTTATCTTCCGTAAGTGCCGCATATCTTCCATTGCAGTCATGACCACATAAGGACCTTATAAATATGCGCTGCCCTGTGTCAAATCGGAAAGAGACCTCTGCCTTGAAAACACTTGGCTCCAGTAGAAGTACGGTGGTCGATGCTGATGATTGCAATTTTGCTGTCTGTTACATTGTTTCATCACAATATAGTGAATCTTACCTTTCTTGTTCGTTGTGTTGTTGTCGCACCTCTTGCGTTATGGCACTGTACTTCGTTTGCCGCATTAGTATGCAAGGACTTCAGATTTTTTTCTGGCCGCTGTGCTAGAAAATAATCTTCGCACGTGCCGCGGGCATCCTTGCATTCACGGCGCACTTAGTACCGATTGTGCCACGCAACGAGGTTGCGGAAACAACAATCAACTCGCATTAAGAAAGGAGATTTCACCATGTATTGTGATATCAACAATGTAACTTATAACAGCAAAAAGAACCTTGCGATCATCGAGGGCATCGACCTTGATACCGTACTTCTTAATTCCTGGAGCCAGGAGTTTTCAGAACAGGCAGACATCGTCTTTTCCTTCGATTTGTCTAAGTCTGGACCGCGCATTTATTTGTACAAGCTCCTTAAGAGCGTGGTCAAGGAAGACTGCAAGAGCATGGAAGAGATGCTGATGGCACTGACAGGAAAAATAACAAACATCAGCGCCAACTTCTTGGCAAAGGCTGAGGGATAATCCCTCAGCTATTCCTAAAAAAGATCGGAGCAGCTGCTTCGGCTTTTTTTCTTGAGAAAACCCCCGACACCCCTGCGCATAAAATACATATGCGCTGCGCCCGTTTTCTCAAACTCTTTCCCTGGTTAAAAAGAAAAGGGATAAAGAGTAGGTAAAAAAGTAGAGAGAATAGGGTTTATCTGACCCATTGGAGCTGTGCCACATTAGAGCACTGCAATATGCATACAGCTGCTATCAGCCGACACTACGAGCCGTATAAGAACCCGCCAAGGGGCAAGCGATGTGTCTTTGACACCCCTTGGCAGAACCTTATACGGCTCGTGAACGCTCTGGCATAGCAGCTGCGAATGCTGCATATAGCAGCACTCAAAGCAATGTAGCACAGCCCCAATGGGGCTAAATAAAATTCATTTTAGATGAAGGGCAAAGCCCAGAAAGGGAAAAAGATGAGCAAGATGATGTTTGAAGAGTTCACAAAAGAAGTGACAGGGAAGATTAAGGAGTTTCTGCCAGAAAGATTTTCAGATGCTGAGGTGGCGATTAAGGTCGTTACAAAGAACAATGACACAAAGCTCACAGGACTGACGATCAAGGCACTAAATTCAAATATTGCACCGAGTATCTATCTTGAAAAATTCTACGAGGATTATGAAAATGGAGAGGATTTTGAAAAGGTTCTCAGAAAAATTGCTGAGACAAGGATTGCAACTGATGTTGAGAAGAACCTTGACGTAGAGTACCTCATGAGTTTTGAGACCAGCAAGAGCAGGATTGTTCCGAGACTGATATCGAGAGATATGAACACGGAGCTTTTGGCAGGTAGACCGCATAAGGTGATCGAGGACCTGGCGGTTACATATCATGTTCTGGTTAATAATATTGAGGATGCTACAGCATCTGTTGCAGTAACCAACGATATCATGAGCAGATGGGGAGTTACAGTTGATGAGCTTCATGAAGCTGCTATTGCTAATATTCCTATGTTGCAGAGAAGCACTTTCCAGTCAATGTCTGAGGTCCTCTTTGAGTCCATGGGAAGTGAATTCTTGCGTGATTTTGATGGGGATGTGGGAAGAGCTAAAGAGGCATTTGATGAGTTCTTTCCTACATCAAATATGTATGTGCTAAGCACAGTGCATAAGTTATATGGAGCCGCTGCACTTCTGGATAAAAACATGATGGCAAATATCTATGAGAAGTTTGATGGAAAGTTCAATATCATTCCTTCAAGCACTCATGAACTCCTGATTGTAGGAGATGAGTTTGATTCAGAGTCGCTTAGATCCATGATCCAGGACGTTAATAGGAGCACCGTTGAAATCGAGTCCCAATTGTCGAATCACCCCTATCGTTACGATTTAGAGCGTGGACTAATTTCTGTATAAGTCAGTAATAGCTGTGCTATCGGCTATACGGGCAGAAAGGATTAGATGAATGAATAATGATGAAATCATCAGTAATATAGCAGCAACAATTTATGGAAAAGATGAGGTTGATAATATGATAGCACATGGACAGGAAGTTCCTGTTCATACAGCTCTTGGGTGGCGGATGAGAGGCCCTTATAAGATCAAGGACGGGGAAAAACCTATCGAAGTAAAGCTTTGGAAAAAGCGAATTGGGGCTTCGGAGTCAGGCTCTAACTCCCAGAAGCCCCAGTTTTATCTTTCCAAAGCATACTTATATTGCAGGGAACAGATGGAACGTGTTGAGGGATAGTATTTATATTACGTAACTTTTATTAATGTAAATTTTAGAATTATTTTTTCGTAATAATGTAAAATAGAAGTGTATAACATTTTTCTTTTCGGAGGTGGAATAATGAGAAAAATGAAGGTGGTTTTTGTTTGCATTGTCGCTTTATGTATTATGTTATCTGCATGTGCAAGCAAGGAAACTGAATTGCCGGAAATGGTAAGGGCGGTGCAACATAAGATTGATAAAGCATTGGAAAGTGAGCCAACATATTCAGATTTATTAGAAATATAGAATGATTACGATGAATTATTAAAATCTGAACAGGAACTTGTGAAAAACTATGATCGTATAGAAAAAATGATTTCGGAAGCTGATGCCTCAGCTTCTAGTGATGATAGCTTGCAATATTCAATTGCTGCTGTGAAAATGCTAAAAAAGTACCTTAAACATCCAGATACACTGGATATACGTAAAATTGAATATGGGGAAAGGACTAATGAAGGTGTAAATATCGTTCATTTTGTGCATATTGAATTTGCAGCAGAGAACGAAGTTGGAGGTAATCGTATTGATGAAGCCATGTACAGTGTAATAATAAATGCAGATGGTTCATATGGTCTTGATGGTGAAGAGGGACGAATTTCAATAAAAAATGATAAAAGCGGATATGCATCTGACGAGGTTTTGCTAAATCATGCAGACTTTATACAGGATGTGGATGTGGATTCTGTTATGGGAAGACTATAAGATTACTTGAGTGGATTAAGTTGATAATCGAAACGATTCACAAAAACAAGCGAGGTTCGTATTAGATACTAATACGAACTCGTTATTGTTATTCGGGAGTAGGATATGTCTTATTTTGATATGGTTTTAATTATAATCAAATTATTATTGCATGTAGAATAAATAAAAAGAAGTTAGTGGTAAAAAATGATATCTAATTTAGAGAAACAAAAGAATTATAAAACGCAATTCTCACGGCTGAATAAGGCGATGAATAACGCTTTCTACTTAGAGGCAATTTTTATTGAATATGCAATTATGGAAGATAGAGCTGAATCAATACTTTCATATGAGGGGTATCAGATAACTCCGAAAAACGAACAGGAATTCATTTCATTTACTAGAAAGAAAAACAGAATTACAAAATTAAGTGAACAAAAGAATTCTATAATTGGCAGATATTTTTCGGATGATCTTTTGCAAAAAATCACAGCATGGGTAAATGAAAGAAATTCGGTTATTCATGCATTGTTAAAAAAAAATATAACTACAGATGAGTTAAGAACATTTGCTGAACGTGGTGAAGTATTATGTAAAGAATTTAGAAATCGTGCAAATAATTACAAACGCATGGTTGCACGAAAAACTAAAAGTATGATATAAGGAGAATCTATGGAAAATTATACGTGCAAAAAATGCGGAACTCATATTGCTTGGCTTTCTCCGAATGAGTATAGTTTTATGCAATCAGTATCAAAGTCTGCTCAACATGTGTGTTTTAGAAAAGAAATAAAAAGCGTTTCAAAATACAATAATAATAAATCAATTTTATTGCAAGAAGTATCTGTTTATAATAATTCACCTAACGCTTTCTTTAGGAATTTATCTCAAAAAGAATGGTCAAGAAGTAAACCTTTTTTAAAATTAGATTCTTCTTCAGCTCCATTTCCACTGCCTGTTGATGAAGGATATTGGCGGTTGTTGCACATAATAAATTTTAGAGCTTCGGAAGTAGTAGAACAGGAAGACTTAGTTTACTTTGACATATCGTTTACAGTGAATGCGTTTGAGAAAGAGAAAGATGTAATATACTGTGACGATGCACATGTGTGCCCTATTTGTGGGGGAAAAACAGTATCATGGTATGACGTAACAAAGACTACAGATAGAGATAATTATTATAAATATCCCAATCTAAAACCTCTAGATATTGAATATTCAAAAACAGAATTGGAAAAAGTCAAAAATGAAATTCGGACGAGTTTAGTTCAAAATGAATTACACGTTCCTTCGGATATCATTGTTTTAGACTATCTAAGGGAACTTATTGATGTAGAAAGCTCTATAAGGTACTATGAAGATTTTATAGAAAAACTGTTCACCAGGCATTGTGAACCAAAACGAAATTATGTAAGGCTAAAGACATTATCAAAGGAAACTGCAAAAACTAGATTGAAAGAACGACAAGATGAAATAGATAATTTAACATTATGTATAGAAGATAAAATCAATCCATCAGATTCAAGAATAAAAGAAATAATAAAGCAACAGACCAACATGGTAGAACCTATTTCTCCATTAGGTCCTGTGGCACCTTCACCCATAAATATACCTTGTCCACAAGAACCGACTTTACAAAAGGCGGGATTGTTTAATAAATCGCAAATCAAGGCAGAAAATGAACGAAAGTTGTCAGAGTACAACGATCAGATGGAACTATATAAAAAGTCTGTGGAATCATATAATGATGCCATGCGATACTATCAGGAAAACTTGCAGCGATATAACAACGAATTACAAGAGTATAACGAGCAGAAAATTCGATATGATGTGTTATTCAAAAAAACACGTGATGAAATCGTTGCTGACAACAAAAATAAATATGACAATGACCTCGCTATTATAAAGCAAAAGCAGGATTCATTGGAACATGACAAGAATAACATAGATGAATATACATCACTTATGCTGCAGGATTCTACAGAAAAGCAATGGGATGACTTTTTTTGCAATGAAATAGATGAAGCAAAACAAATGCTAACAAAGTTCATGCAATGCAAACAAGATCTGCTGGCGATGAATGTGATTTTTCCTAAATATTTAGATTTTATAGCAATAACAACAATATATGAATACTTTATATCAGGCAGAGTTTCTGAACTGACAGGTCCACATGGAGCCTATAATTTATATGAAGAAGAATTAAGGCAGAATATCATTATAGGAAAACTAGATGCTGTTATAGAAAAACTAGAAACGATAAAACAAAGCCAATACACTATTTATGATAAACTGTGTGAGATAAATAATAATATTGAAATTATTGGAAGCTGCTTGAACAATATTTCGTCAGAGATTAGTTCTGCAAATAAGAAACTAGATAAGGTCGTTGAATCTTCTTCTGTAACAGCATATTATTCTAAAAAGACAGCCCAATATGCAAAGCAACAAGTACAACTCACAAATGCTATAGGTTATTTGATTGCATTCAAATAAGGAAACAGTTCGTATTATTAGATATAAAAGGGAGTTGAAAAATTGACACAACACCGCATTAATGCTATATTTTAAGTACAAAAAGGTACTACCCGTACAGCAACGGCTAGTCCGAAATTAGTGGTTATTAAAATAACCGCCT
>JAEEGF011940881.1_pt1 | contig 10224 bp, 7 predicted proteins | sample 9134171 | NCBI WGS metagenome assembly JAEEGF01 (sample SAMN16246542, study PRJNA631951) | gut metagenome | biome: gut microbiome; feature: rumen; material: AP-attached | host: Bos | place: Iran: Karaj | collected 2018-10 | reverse complement strand
ATCAACGATGTCACCGCCGGGATACTCCTTATTCCTATAACGCTTGATCATTGAAGCATAGTCCCCGTCAGGAACAAAGCATATATCCTGGGAATCGCTCTTATGGGATGTTACGAATTCATTTTCCTCTGCAATCTGTCTGGCCTCTGTCTTATGAAAATCTCCACGCGGGAAAACCGTATGGGAGAGCTGTTCCTCAGTAAGATCATAGAGAACATAGCTCTGATCCTTGGACAGATCCGCTGCTTTTTTCAGATAAAAATGTCCGTCCTTCTCCTCTATTTTCGCATAGTGCCCTGTGACGATATAATCGCAGTCCAGCTCCATGGCCTTTTTATAAAGGATATCGAACTTAAGATATTTGTTGCATCTGATGCAGGGATTGGGAGTCTCACACCTTTCATAGCTGCAAACAAAGGGCTCGATTACCATTTCCCTGAACTCATTTTCATAATGATAGATATAATAGGGGATTCCGATTTTCTCTGTAACTGCCCTTGCATCCTCAGTATCCTTAAGGCTGCAACAGGTTCCGAAAAGATCCTCGCCTATCATGTCATTTTCATATAATCGCATGGTACAACCGATGCATGAAAAGCCTCTCTTCGCCATAAGTTCAGCGGCAACGCTGCTGTCAACTCCTCCGCTCATGGCTATAAGTGCTGTCTTTTTCTTATTATCCATAAAACCTCATTTAATTTAGATAAACTTCTGAACTGCCTTCTGGAATTCTTCAACCGCTCTTGTATCTCCATCTTCAATAGCATGGGTAATGCAGTGAGTCATGTGCTCATTTATAATTTCCTTACCCAGATTCTTAAGCGCTGAATTCACTGCAGAAAGCTGCATCAAAACATCCGCGCAGTCATCATCATTTTCTATCATAAGCTTTACATGGTTGAGATGTCCTATGGCTCTGCTAAGTCTGTTTATCTGTTTTTTCTTCTCCTCGGGAGAATGGAAATGTCCGTGATCATGAACATGCTCGTGTTCCTCATGTGCATGTCCCTCATGACTAAGCTCATGAACGTGATCATGTTCACCATGGCTGTGTTCATGCTCGTGACCTTCATGTGTATGCTCATGGGTGTGTGTCTGTTTTTTCTTCATTTCTGTTTCCTTTATATCTAATCAATAATTCTGAAATCTAAGGGGAAGCTCAAGTCCGTGACTCTCTAAAAGCTCCTTATCCTTCAGAATAACCTCTGCTTTATCATCAGCTATTATAGTACCATCATGCAAAAGAACAACCCTTTCACATGTATCCATTATAAAATCAAGATCGTGGGATGCAACTATTTTAAGGCATTTAAGCTCATTTAATATATTGATAAGATTCCTTCTGTTTCTTGGATCAAGGGCAATTGAAGGCTCATCCATCAGTATTATATCTGGTTCCATAGATAAAATTGTCGCGATGGCAGCTAGCTTTTTCTCACCGCCGGATAGCTTGTAGGTCTGCTTGTTTCTAAGATATTCAATGTGTACCTTTTCAAGTGCTTCATCTGTTCTTCTTTTTACCTCATCCTCAGAAAGCCCGTAATTCCTGGGTCCAAAAGACACGTCCTGCTCTACGGTTGACATGAAAAGCTGACTGTCAGAGTCCTGAAAAACATAGCCTATATGCTCTCTCACATGGTTTAGATTTTTCTTATTAACTTCGTGCCCTACTATTTCAAGACGTCCGTCATAGTCAAGATAAAGTCCCACTAAAAGCTTTAAAAGCGTAGACTTTCCTATGCCGTTTGCCCCAAGAAGGCCTATGCTCTCGCCGTCATGGACATGTAAATTTAAATCAAACAAAACCTGCTGATTTTTTTCATAGGAAAAATTCAAATGTTCAATTGTTAAGAGTTCACCATGTATTCCGGTATGCATTCCTTACTTCCTTTTTATTATCTGCGCCTTACACGTGTCGTTTTAATCACGTTCCAAAACATCCTTCATAAAAACAAATAACTGTGTCTTATAAGTATAAAAATAGTTATCCAGACTATGGGATATATTACATCTATCGCTCTTACTTTTATTTTTTCAGAAGAAAAATCTCCCTTAAAGCCCCTAAGCAGCATGCTCTCGTAGACGATTGTAGCTCTGTCCATACTTCGAATGAGCCACATACCAACAAGCGTACCCCATGCGCTGTAATGAACTCCGTTTTGATGGGGAGCCCTTAATTTATAGGCCGTAGCTATTCTGTCAGCTTCTTCGCCCATAATATAAAAATATCTTCCTATCAGGAGCACAACTATTACGATTATCTTAGGAACATGCAGCACCCTTAGGGCGTAGCATATTTTCTCAATTGACGTTGTGGCTATAAGAATATAGGTTGCAAGCACAGCATAGAACCCTTTTAACATTAGGGTAAACATCGAGATAACGCCTCCCGAGATCCCAACATCTCCTACCTGCAACAGTACCTCTTTATCAAAGAAAGGATTAAGTACTCCCACAAAAATCACAAGTGGAAGTATCAACCTCATCCTGTAAATTCCTGTTTTAAATGAAAGTTCTCCGATGACAAAACCGAAAATGATATAAACAGACATAAGAATCAGCGGTGTCACAGCATATTTATTTATGGACACCACAGTAAAAATGTATATAACGCTAATAAGCAGCTTCCCCAAAGGATGAAGGTCATTCATCCAATGAGAACGCTGCCATAATTCTTCAATGCTTTTAAATTCGTTTAACTTCTTTTCAATAGAATCCATTAAAACTAACCATTTCTTAAAAATGGCTATGAGTTATTAGTTTTCCTGAACACTCTTACCATTTTTAAAGAATTTAAATGCATAGCATACCAGTGTAAGTATGATAACAACCATGAGTGAACCCACGATTCCGGAGAAGCTTGTTCCTACAGCTGCTTCGCTGTCCTTAAATGCGTAATCCGGTAAAAGTGAAGTTGTAGTCTGGATGTTCTCAGCAGTTTCATATACGCTTCCATCAGCTTCAAGCTCTGATGTGCCTGCTACCTTCTCCATGGACCACTCAAGGCCATCCGGGAAAGCAGATGCAAAAAGTGATACAACGCCGCCGCAAAGTGCAGCAGCTACAGCAAGAACGATGATAGTCTTCTTGAATGAAAGCTTGCTCTCGCTCTTGTTCTCGCCTACGCCCCATAAGAGCTCAGGTCTTGCTTCATTAACAAAAGTAAGTACAGCGGCTGTGATAAGTCCCTCAACGGCACCGATTGCAAGGTGAATAGGCTGCATTGTTGCAAGGAATACAGAGAAAGGAAGCTCTGTAACTCCTGAAGCAAGTGTCTCAAGTGTTACTGAAAATGCTCCAAGCTGAAGTGTAAGCACGCAACCAAGTATAGATGCAAGAACTATCTTACCTCTTGTAACTCCTTTTTTCATGATAGGCTTCCAAATGAGAAGCGCTCCAATAAAGCACCCGTAAAAGGCCATATTCCAGACGTTACATCCAAGGGCCAAAAGACCACCGTCTGCAAACATCAGACATTGTATCAGAAGTACTCCTATCATAGTAAGGAATCCTGCGTAAGGTCCAAGAAGTGCTGAAAGCATCATACCTCCGCAAAGATGTCCTGAAGATCCTGTTCCGGGAATTGTGAAGTTAAGCATCTGAGTAGCGAATACAAAAGCACCCATTACACCCATTACAGGGATTTTCTTCGGATCGTCCTCAAGTCTTACTTTCTTGATTGAATAAGCGGCAGCTCCTGTTGAAAGAACGTACATTGTTCCTGCAACTGCGGGAGTTACCAGTGCATCAGCCATATGCATAATTATTTCTCCTCCATGTGTATGTATAGAAACGAAATCGTCATAAGCACGTTTCTAAAAGAGTATAATATTGCATACAACTCACTTACAAGCCCCCTGGGGGGATGCAAATTGCAGATATTTACGTAAAAACTTGAACTAAGTCCTTTTCACAATCATATATTAACGCTATTTTGCATATATAATATAGTTTATGATTTTATAATATTTTCTTTAGCCTTTACTAATACTTCTTATTGTTCTTTTAGGGTTCGTACATACTTTTGTCAAATTTAAAATGTATTATAAACATATCAGAAGCGAAGACTTCTGACTCCCCCAACAAAACTTTTTTCATACCAGGGCTGTAAGGTTCCCCACCTTACAGCTCCTCCTCCATTAATGGGGCTTTTTTTATTTTCTCTTCCTTTTTCCCGAAGCTTTAGTCTTATTTGAAGAACTGTTATTTCTGTTGCCGGATGCTCTTTTTCCATTAGCCGTTTTACTGCTACCGTTTTTTCCATTGGCGGGCTTACCTGATTTTCCAAACCTTCCTGCGGCTTTATCATTTGTAACCTTTCTTGGCGGAATAAGGCATTCCTTACCAAAGCCTATCAGATCTTCTCTGTGCTCACGAAGCAACGCTTCCTTAACAAGATCATAGTTCTCAGGTCTCCTATATTGAATAAGAGCTCTCTGCATAGCCTTTTCATGAGGGTCCTTCGCAACATAAACCTTCTCCATGGTGAGGGGATCTATGCCTGTGTAATACATGCAGGTAGAAACCGTTCCCGGTGTAGGATAAAAATCCTGAACCTGATCAGGATTAAGTCTGTGCTTACAAAGATACTCCGCAAGAGCGATCGCATCCTTAATAGTGCTGCCGGGATGAGATGACATCAGGTAAGGTACCGCATACTGCTGAAGTCCAAGGTCTTTATTTACCTTATCGAATTTCTCGATAAACTTATCATATACGCTGACAGATGGCTTACCCATCTTGGAAAGAACGTTATCTGAGATGTGCTCCGGGGCAACACGGAGCTGTCCGCTTATATGGTATTTACAGAGCTGTCTTAAGAAGGAATCATCCTTATCTGCTAAGAGGTAATCGAATCTTATACCACTTCTTACAAAAACCTTTTTAACACCTTTAAGTTCTCTTAATTCCTTTAGGAGTTTAAGATAATCCTTGTGGTCCACTTCCATATTGGGACAGGGCTTTGGATACAGGCATTTTTTATTCATACAGGCGCCGTTTACAAGCTGCTTCTTACATGCAGGCTTTCTGAACTGAGCTGTAGGTCCGCCTACATCATGGATGTAACCCTTAAAATCCTTCTCTGATAAGAAAATCTTTGCTTCTTTTAATATTGATTCATGGCTTCTGGCCTGAACAATTCTGCCCTGATGGAAGGTCAGCGCACAGAAATTACACTCACCAAAACAACCTCTGTTAGATGATATGGAGAACTTGATCTCACTAAAAGCAGGAATGCCTCCCATTTTGTCATATACGGGATGCCATGCCCTCATATAAGGCCTCTCGTATACATCATCAAACTCCTGCTGAGTAAGCGGCCTTGAAGGAGGATTCTGAACTACAAAAAGACTCTTATCATAGGTCTCATAGAGACGTTTTCCGTTAAAGGGATCAGTATTTTTATACTGTATACCAAAGCTCTCGGCATACTTTTTCTTATCTTCCTTAATCTCTTCAAACTCAGGAAGCTTTATGGCATCATAGATGTTTTCCTCATCTCTTGTCTTATAAACTGTTCCGTTTATAAATGTGATATCCGCAACATCCATGCCGGATGCAAGAGCATCAGCAATCTCTACTATGCTTATCTCTCCCATTCCATAGGATATGATATCTGCGCCCGAATCAAGAAGAATTGAACGTCTTACCTTATTGGACCAGTAATCATAGTGGCCAAGACGCCTTAAGCTGGCTTCTATTCCTCCAACGATTATGGGATTTTTCTTATATACCTTACGGATCAGGTTACAGTATACGATTGTGGCATAGTCAGGGCGCTTACCCATCTCACCGCCAGGACTGTAAGCATCTGTCTGCCTTCTTTTCTTGGCCACAGTGTAATGATTAACCATTGAGTCCATGTTTCCGGCTGATACCAGAAATCCAAGACGGGGTTCACCAAGTACCGTAATGCTGTTTTCATCCCTAAAATCAGGCTGACAAATAAGGCCCACGCTATAACCGTGAGCCTCCAGTGTTCTTGTAATGATAGCACTTCCAAAGCTTGAATGATCAACATATGCATCGCCGCACACATAGACAAAATCAACCTGTGAAAGTCCCATTTCTTCCATATCTTTTTTGCTGATAGGTGGAAATCCTAATGCCATATCTTATTCCATTTCACTAAGAAGTTTATTCGCATAAACAAGTCTTACGCAAACCGTGAAAATCTCCATTGCTGTACGAAGATCTCCAAGTGACGGATATGTAGGTGCTATTCTGATATTGCTATCATGAGGATCCTTTTTATAAGGATAGGTAGCACCTGCGCCTGTCATTGTAACACCGGCTTTCTTTGCTCTGTCTACTATAGCCTTAGCGCATCCTTCAGGAGCATCAAAGCTTATGAAGTAGCCTCCCTTGGGTCTTGTCCAATCACCGATTCCGTAAGGAGCAAGGTCTCTGTCGAGAATCTCAAGAACTGCCTCAAACTTAGGTCTGATAATAGCTGCGTGCTTTTTCATATGCTCCTTCATTCCGTTTATATCGCCAAAGAAACGCACGTGACGGAGCTGGTTAACCTTATCATGGCCAATGGTCTGATTTGTGAGCTGTGCCTTAATCTCTTCAAGGTTGTTAAGAGATGTGGCAATAGCTGCTATACCGCTTCCGGGGAATGTAATCTTGGAAGTGGATGCAAACTTGTAAACCATGTCGGGGTTTCCTGCCTTCTTACACTCAGCAAGGATCTCGATCAGATAATCCTGGTCATCATCATAGAGATGATGAATGCCGTATGCATTATCCCAGAAAATTCTGAAATCTCTTGCAGCAGGGCGAAGTCTTGCAAAACGTCTTACTGTATCATCAGAATATGAGTACCCTTGCGGATTGGAATACTTAGGCACACACCAGATTCCCTTTATTGATTCATCCTCAGAAACCAGCTTCTCAACTATATCCATATCAGGGCCTGTAGGAGTCATGGGTACAGGAATCATCTCGATACCAAAATACTGAGTGATGGCAAAATGTCTGTCATAACCGGGTACCGGGCAAAGGAATTTAACCTTATCAAGTTTACACCAGGGTGTATTGCCCATGATACCATGTGTATAAGCACGAGAAACTGTGTCATACATAACATTAAGTGATGAGTTACCATATATGATAATGTTGTCCGGACTGTTCTCCATCATGGCACCGATCAGCTCTTTTGCTTCCTGGATACCATCGAGGACACCGTAGTTACGGCAATCAGTTCCGTCTTCGCAGGACAGATCAGCATCAGAATTAAGCGCATCCATAAGTCCCATGGACAGATCAAGCTGCTCATGGCAGGGCTTTCCTCTGGCCATATTCAGAGTAAGATCCATATCCTGATATCTCTTGTACTCTGCCTTCAGGTTAGCAACTTCGCGCTGAAGCTCCTCTTTGTTCATTTCCTTATAGGTCTTGACCTTAAGGTCAACGTTTTTCAGATCCGGCTTATTGTTTTTCATAATAAAACTCCTTATCCCAAAATTGACTAGAATGTATTATATCACAACTTATTAATAATGCGATACTTTAATGTGATAAAGAATCCGCCTAATTAAATAAAAAATTCGGAAGAATTTCCCATAAGAAAAAAAACGGAGCAGCTTTTTCGCCGCTCCGCCAAATCACTAATCATCCGTTATACAGGATCAATAAGATCTCTGTACCACTTAAGTGCATCTGTATAGGCCTCGTAAATCTTATCCATCTCAAGATTATCAAGAATCATAAGTCTTGAAACCTCCTGCCAGGAAGCATCCTCATACTGATAAATAAGATTAAGCACAGGCCACAGTTCTCCGGTATTGCCAAGAAGTGCATCTTCTATTTTCTTTGATACATGTACCAGCTTCAGGGATTCCTCCATGGTCTGATCAAGCATTATATCAAGAAGTGAGAAAAGACCTGCCAGGAAAAGCTCTGAAGAAAGTCCTGCCATATCAAACACACTGGCAAGGTTCTCAGCAAATTTTGCACGAATCATGGAGATTCTTGTAATCTCACTGGGCTTATCCGCGCAAAGCTCTTTGGTCACCGCAGTGTTGATCCATCTCTTAAGTTCCTTCTGTCCAAGCATTGCTGCCGCATGCCTTACGGAAGTAATCTCGGAATTGATGGCCATATGATTAACCATCTCAAGCATAGAAATAACTAGAGCTGCATCTTTCCCAATTACATCAGCTGCCTTCTGAAGATCAAAGTCAGGATCATTGACAACATTTAAAAGTTCAATATATGTAACCTTAAGAGGTGCAACAGAAATCTCAGAATCCTCTACAGGTACGCGGAAGAAGCTTCCCTCATAGAGATCGTAGGATCCGTCTGAAGATAGTCTCTCATAATCATCCTTGCTGTCTACATTTACAGCACATAATTTAATCTTGGGAAAAGCCTTCTGGAAATAGATTTTGGCACTTCTGATATTGACCTTACGGTGGTCAAGAAGCACATAATCACACATCTCGAGCAGAGGTCTGAAGGTCTCGAACATGTTGCCTGCAAGCTTCCTCACAGCAATCTTGTAGCCCTGTCCTCTCAGATCCCAAAGCCTTGCAAGATAAGGCTCCTGGGGAAGAACCGTATTGTCTAAAAGAAGAACTATTCTCTGCTTTGGCGCGCTGCACTGCTCTTCGATGTTGGCAAATAAAGAGATATTGTTGATCTCAACAAAGACCTCCTTGTTACCGGACAGTACATTGGTACCGATACTATCTACGATGTCAAGTCCGACGATATCAACTACATTATCAAGATAACCCGTACCCATAAGCTGCGGGTTCATAAGGTAGTTCTCTCTCTGTGCAAATACAGAGTATGCGCAGACTTTCATCTCATCATCAAACAGCGGAATAAGCGAAGCAAGCATGGAACTTTCTCCTTTCGATTGTTTTCTGAATTCTGATAATTTATTATACCATTTTGCAAAAAAAAAGAACAGATTTACTGTTCTTTTAAGACCCGAAATGCCGGTTCCGGTTATTTGACTCCTAGCAAACGCCAGGTGGGTTACCGCAGCAGCGATATCTGTCTTCCTCTCCCATAGCTTGTCTGCACATGTGCAGGGCCGGAGGCGTGACATCAATCCAGCAATCTAGGTGTCCCGTTTAAAGTAACTGTAGGTTCAAATTACACCGGAAGTGTCGAGCATCCCAGGCGAGCTCGAGGCTCGTATAAACTGCTTCTGCAGTTCTTTAATTATATTATAAATCACACGAGCCCCAAATCAATAGAATAATCCTTAAAAATTCTTAAGAAATAATGAAAAAACCGCATAAAATCTTCATTCCGAGCGTTTTCTCATGAAAAAACGTTACATCAAAGCGGCTTTGTAGCATTCTTAAGCCAATCCTTGATTTCCTTCTCTTCAATAAGCGGTTCAATGGTATCATATACCATCTTCTGATACTCATTTATGGCATCAATCTCCCTCGGCTGGAGATATTTCTTATCGATTGCATCACGATCAAGAGGCACGTAGGTAAGGTGCTTAAAGCTAAGGAACTGTCCGTCGCTGTTCTTTACATCCTTAACAACCTCTAAGATGTTCTCAATACGGATACCATGCTTACCCTCAATATAAACTCCGGGCTCATCAGACATGATCATTCCCGGCTTAAGAGGTGCTTCATCCTCTACAGAACGTGACTTCCAGCGGATGCTGTGAGGTCCTTCGTGCACGTTGAGAATATATCCGATACCGTGACCTGTTCCGCACTTATAATCGATTCCGATATTCCAAAGTGGACCTCTTGCAAGGATATCAAGATTTCTTCCGTTACATCCCTCAAGGAACTTTGCATTTGCCAGCTGAAGCATACCTACAGCTGTAAGAGTGTAGTGCTTCTTCTCTTCTGCTGAAATCTTGCCAAGGACAATGGTTCTGGTAACATCTGTTGTACCACCCATGTAGGTTCCGCCTGAATCAACAAGAAGGAATCCCTCGCCCTTAAGAGCAGCATTATCATCCTCAGTTGCTTCGTAATGCATCATTGCAGCATTATCCTTATAAGCACTGATTGTAGGGAATGACAGCTCGATAAATCCTGGAAGCTGAGCTCTCATCTCATCAAGATGCATGGCAGCTGTATATTCGTTGAGTTCTCCCTTGGGAGCTTCCTTTTTTACCCAATAGATGAATTTTGTAAGAGCAGCACTGTCGCGGATGTAAACATCGCGGATCTTCTTAAGCTCCGTATCATTATTACGTGATTTCTTCATACCTTTAGGATCACAGATGTT
>JAEEGF011743576.1_pt1 | contig 10224 bp, 11 predicted proteins | sample 9134171 | NCBI WGS metagenome assembly JAEEGF01 (sample SAMN16246542, study PRJNA631951) | gut metagenome | biome: gut microbiome; feature: rumen; material: AP-attached | host: Bos | place: Iran: Karaj | collected 2018-10 | reverse complement strand
TAGGGGTATTGATCATCTAAAGATCGATGACTTCTCACGTGTCAATGTCTTCCTCGGACAGAACAGCTCTGGTAAAAGTTCTGTGCTGGAAGCTTTGTTGCTGTTGGCAGGAATGTCAAACCCCGATTTACCTCTTAGCTTGAATAAGTCGAGGACTCGCAATTTTCGTATTGCATATCTGCAAGAAACACGATACCAGTTTTATAATTTAAACCTAAATATCACCCCCAACTTTTCAGCGCAACAGTTTGATGGGGTGACACGTCATTTGCAAATGAGACTCGTTTATACAGATAGCGAGGATGATGGAATATATTCTATTGATGAGCCACTTGTCTTTTCAGACGCTACAAGAATGCCCAATACGATAGAGATGCTTTTTGACATTACAAGCAATCAAAAAACAAAACATTTCCGAAGTTCTCTTTTTGTTAATCAATCAGATGTTCCTTCTCGTCAAGAACCAGCGAAGGAATACGTAGAAAAGTATTGTGCGGTTTTGTTCTCATCAGACTTGTTGTCAAGTAATCTGGGAACTGACTTGTCTGAATTGTTTAAACGGAAACAGAAAGACTTATTATTAAAACACTTGCAAATATTTGATGCGAGGATTAATGCAATAGAGATACTTAACAATGATGTTTATATAGGTTTTGAAGATATTAAAGAAATGTTGCCTGTTAGTATGTCTGGCGACGGACTGCGACGTTTTCTGAATATTGTTGCAGGTTCTGCCAACCCTAAGAATACCATGATTCTCATTGATGAGATTGACAACGGTCTGCATTACTCTGCTTACAAAAAGTTGTGGGAGGCGATCTTTGCTTTAGCTACGACAACTAACAAGCAGGTATTCGTGACCACCCATAGCAAGGAAACGCTAAGCCACTTGAATGAAATGCTGGAAGAGCATCCAGAGTACCAACAAGAGATGCGTCTCTATACGATAGAAAATACGAAGTTGAAAGGGCATCAGGCTTATAAGCTGACCTACGATGGTCTGCACGAAGCATGCTCAAACGATATAGAATTAAGAAGCATAGTATAATGAAAGAACTATATACTATCTATGTTGAGGGAGTTGCTGATGTAAGATTTCTCAGTCAATACATTCATCATTTGTTTGGTGTCGTTGTCCCTAACGAAAGAATAGTTAAGTTGGATGGATGGACGAATCTGAAGGGAACGGCCTGGCAGCAAAGGATGAGAGCCATAACAGATAAAGGTGGTACAAATATTGTCATTATAGACGCAGATAATGACATTGAAGCCCGCCGTTCTGATGTGTTGTCATGGAAAGCGGAAAATGCTTTGGAATTTGAGTTGTTCCTTCTGCCAAACAATCAAGATGCAGGTGCATTAGAAGACTTGTTGGAAAATATTATCAATCCAAACAACCGCCCCATTCTCGATTGTTGGGAGGATTACGAGCAAGAACTGGTTCAACTTGACATCCCAGGCAGAACACCCCCACCTCTGACAACTCCTGCCAAGAAAACCAAAATTTATGGTTATCTTGAAGCGATGCTTGGAGAATCAAAAAGTCAGAAAGAGTTGATAAAAGAGTTAAACCGTAATTACGAGAACGCCCAACACTGGAATCTGGATGCAGAGTATTTGGAACCGCTGAAGGAGTTCTTGGAGAGAGGTTTGGGATAAATGACAATAATTGTAATTATAGAAATGGATAAAGATAGAAATAACAAAATCGACATTGATCCTCAAATAGAATCAGATTATGATTTAATCATGAAGGATTGCCCCAAATTAATTTCATCACAATGGGAGATGGTAGGGGAGAATTATAAGCAGTTTTCCTTGTATAATGCTTATTATGAAACAAAGGTCTCTAATTGTATTGAATTATAAAAGGTTTTAAGATATGCCTAGTTGGAGTAAAATATTGGATCAAGTTCAAGCATTATCTAATGAAGGAGCTGAACTTAATAAAATTAGAAAGGAGTATCTTGCAAAGATATCTTCAATAACTGGACGTAATGTCATTTCATATTATTCGTGTTGGTTAAAGATGCCTGGTGCACCTAATTCTTCAATTAATGATCAAGACATGAATGCTTTCATGAATGCAGTTCATGGCTTAGATAAAAGCAAAGGACTTGATCTTATATTGCATACGCCAGGAGGTGATTTGGCTGCCACAGAAAGCTTGATAAATTATCTTCGGACAATCTTCTCCGATGATATTCGAGCTATTGTCCCTCAAATATCCATGTCTGCAGGAACAATTATTGCATTATCATGTAAGGAAATTATTATGGGAAAGCAATCAAGTCTCGGCCCCATTGATCCTCAACTAGGTGGAGTCGCTTGCCAGTCCGTATTGGAAGAGTTTAACACGGCTGTTCAAGAGGTTACTGCAAACCCTGCTTCTGCTGCATTATGGCAAGTTATTTTTAACAAATATAATCCTACCTTTATTACAGCTTGTAAAAAGTCTATAGAATGGTCAGAGAAGTTAATGGAGGATTACATACAATCCGTTTATGGGACATCGTTCAATTTGAAGCCTGTAAAAGATATATTCTTGAACAATAATAATAGCTATTCGCACGCTCGACATATTCCTAAAGATGCTTGTAAAAAAGCAGGACTTTGTATAATTGATTTGGAAGCTAACCCAGACTTACAAGATGCTATTTTAAGCCTGCATCACACATATATGATTCTTTTTGACAAGTTTAGCATCTCAAAAGTTGTTGAGAATCAAATGGGTGGCTGTTTTGTCCAACAATTTGATCCTAAGCAGTTGATTCCTCATTAAAGTTTGTATGAAAACGAATATGGGGTGTTAATGGGTAACTATAAAGTAGTTTATGGGTAATTCAATTATAAATGAAAGTATAACGTCATAAGAGTATATGCCAAGAACTGTAGTAACATACAAAATATTTCTTGCTTCACCCAGTGATGTGAAAGAAGAAAGGGAAATAGTAAAGGAAGTAATAGAAACATATAATCAGATTCACTCTTGCGATAATATTATGCTAGAGTTGCTTCGTTGGGAAGATAACACACATCCGTCATTTGGTGATTATCCTCAAGACGTAGTTAATTCCCAAATTGGAGACGATTATGATGTCTTTATTGGAATTCTATGGTCTAGATTTGGCACTCCAACTCTTGAATATAAATCTGGAACCGAAGAAGAGTTTTATAGAGCATATGAAAGATACAATAATGGGGATGATGTTGAGTTAATGGTGTATCGTAAAAATGAAAGTGTTTCCCCTTCAGCAATAGATGTGGAACAATTACAAAAGGTGAATAGTTTTACTTCTAAAGTTGCTGATTTGGGAGGCTACTACTTTACGTTTATTGGCAAAGAACAATTTCATGATATGCTTTTGAAACATCTTGAGGGTGTGATTAGAGATTTGGAAGAACGAACGAATCATTGTAGACAGAAAGCGCCTTTGGTAACAAATACTGACACTATTGAACGGGTACAGGTAAAAAAAGGACGGGAAATGTGGGGGCTGTTTGAATATAATGAGTTCATCGTATGTACATGTTCTGAAGTCAAAGCAAATGTTGACAGGATTTCAAATTTGACAGAGAAGATAGGCGCGGACATGCAGATGCATACACGAGAAATGAATTTAATTAACAAAAGCAGTAATACACTACATGTCAAGAGCATTTTGATAAATACAGCCAGAGATATGAACAAATATGCTAAGACTATAGATGAGCCAAACACTATTTGGTATGCCAAATATCTTGAAGTCCAGCAGGCGATAAAAGAAATGATAGATCTTGCGGAAGGGTTTGTTCCCGAAAATGAGTGGGAAGGTTTGATTGACAACTTACGTGAAATGTATAGTGGATTGGGGAATGCATATAGTGCAATGCGTCAGTTTTATTCTGCTGTTAATAGATTGCCTAAAATTTCTCAGCCTTTGAATATTGCAAAGTTAAATGTTTGTAATAAGGTAAAGAGTATAATAACAAATTTGCAGGCAGGACAGTTGTATTGTGATGAAACGATTGAATATGTTGAAAACAGAATACATCCGATAGAATACTAAACGGGCAAATATACTGAGTAAGTTGTTGAAATAAATATCTCAAGTCAGTTGAAGGAATTATGATGAAAAGAAGAGTCAAATGCATTCAGATGGATATAAATTGTTTTGGGAGCATTTTCCCCAAAGTAAAATTCTATCCTAATACGAATGAGAAACTGAATTCTTCAACGATTAAGAATGAAGATGGTTATTGGTTTGGACTGAATCTGAATAATCGTTTACCTATTAATGTACATTTATTCTTTTTAGATAGGAAATGGCAAACTAATTGTGAGTATTGCGAACGTGATGCAGATGGCGAATGGAACCATTTTTATGATTCTAATATATATTGCGAAAATGTCAAAGTGAAATATATACGATGATTATGGATACAGGAAAAAGACTAAGAATTGGTGATGTCTCAGATAACGGACAGGTTACGATTGTTGATGAAGATAGGCTTTGTTATCTTGTAAAGTCTGATAGTCGTGGTTCTGTTGGACTGCGTACCATATCCAAAAACTTGTTGGATGAATATATTGCATATTTCACAGAACATCCAAATGCCAATGCAAATCTTGCGAGAGATGTTTTGAGTGGAAAAAGTGATATTGACAAATTCGAGTATGGCTATACTTCTACTTTGACGGTAATGGCCAAAATGGCTATTGAAGGCGCAAGAAACATTCCAATAAATGCTGGTAAAGTACACAATAAAGACAAGTTCCTCCAGCAAATCTTCTTTGGCGCACCTGGCACAGGTAAGTCAAACAAGATAAAGGAACACGTGGATAATCTAGGTAAAATTCATTTTCGAACTACTTTTCATCCTGACACTGATTATTCGACCTTTGTAGGATGTTACAAGCCTACATCTTCTAGATCATGTATAAGAGGAAAGCAACCGATTCTTGATTATGACAGTCTTGTTGACAAATTCAAAGAATATTTGAATGTTCCTAATGTCAACATCACAAAAGCATGCACGTTATTTGGCTTTGACTACCATGACAGTATTATACGCATACAAGAAAATGGGCGTAAAGTGATGGACTTAGTTAATGATGCTTACAAGAGTAACACTTCATACGATTCTGTTGTTCGTGGTGGTATGGCTTGTTATGAACAAAATCCCATTCAAGAAAACGGCTCGAAGATTACCTATGAGTTTGTTCCCCAAGCATTCACTAATGCTTATGTGAAAGCATGGAATACAGATGACGATGTGTATTTGGTTATTGAGGAAATTAATCGTGGTAACTGCGCCCAAATATTCGGTGACCTGTTCCAATTGCTTGATAGAAAGAATGGTGTATCGGAATATCCTGTTGAGGCTGATACTGACTTGCAAAATTATCTTAGTAAGGCATTGGCAAAAACATCGCGAACGGACATCCCTGAGGATGTGAAGTCTGGCAAGAAACTGATGCTGCCCTCGAATCTCTATATTTGGGCAACGATGAACACCAGTGATCAGAGCCTGTTCCCCATTGATTCTGCTTTTAAGCGTCGTTGGGAGTGGAAGTACATCAAGATTAAAGAGGGCAAAGACGAAAACGGCAATAAGCTTGATTGGAAAGTTGATGTTAAGATGGACGAATCGGGCACGTTGTTGTCTTGGTGGGACTTCATCAAGAAAATAAATGAGATAATTGCCTCGATGACATCGAGTGCTGATAAGCAGTTGGGCTACTTCTTCTGCTGTGCCAAAGATGGTGTGATAGACGAAGAGACATTCGTTTCGAAGGTGATATTCTATCTGTGGAATGATGTGTTCAAGGACTATGGCTTTGAAGATGCTTCACTATTCCGCTACACCACAAAAGATGAGGATGAAAAGGATACGGAAAAGGACCTGACTTTCCCAGACTTCTATGATGAAGAAGGTGAGAAGGTGAACACGGAGCGACTGGCTGACTTCGTGAAGAAAGTGATGTCGTGGAGAGTTGATGATAAACGGGATGATGACAAATAAAATAGCAGAGAAAGATGGATAAGAAAACATTGGAATTTGTAACATTCTGTATCGGAAGGCTATCTGCCTCGCTGAAGTTGCCACAACAAGATGTCTATAAGCGACTTAAGGACTCTGGTATATTGTATGACTATATTATTCCGTCGTATGATGTGCTACATACGTTCAGTTCACGATACTTAATGGAAGACCTCACCGATTATATGAGGGAGAAAGGAGTGCTGCCGGTATGAAATTGTATCATTCATCAAATGTTGTCGTTGAACATCCTGACACTAAACATTCGCGCCTCTACCTTGATTTTGGGCGTGGCTTCTACTTAACCTCATTGCATGATCAGGCGGTGAGGTATGGACTGCGATTCAAACGCAGAGGACAACAGGCTTGGCTGAATACGTATGAGTTTGCTTGTGATGACAGCCTATGGAAAATTAAACGTTTTGACAATTATGACAAGCAATGGCTCGATTTCGTTGCACAATGTCGTGACGGGAAGGACGTCGGCGATTACGATCTGGTAATTGGCGGTATTGCTAATGACAGGGTAATTATCACGTTAGACCGATATTTCACAGGAGAAATCACGCAGGAAGAAGCTCTCGGATTGCTGAAATTTGAAAAACCCAATATCCAATATTGTATAAGGTCAGAACGAATGTTGCAGGAATGTCTAACCTATATTAACAGTGAACAATTATGAGTGAAGATGGCAAGCAAACAATGAGAAGTGCCCAATGTGCACGAATCATAATATGTATTAGCGAGATGCATGGTGTTTCGCTCAATGACGCAACGGACATCTTTTACAATTCTGACACAGCCAATTTGATAGAGGAAGGCGTGGCCGACCTCCATTGTCGTAGTGACAAATATCTGGCTGAGGAAGTCTGGAGAGAACATTTAGAAGCGATTGATTCTCAAAAAGAGCAGGAAGACTAATGTATATCCTATTTGAAGAACACCAATATGAAAGCCGCCTTGTTGAAAAAGTCCTGAAGGATATCTACGTTCTGCAAGATGTCAACAAGAAGGTGAGTGTGCAGTATGTGGGGTATTTCTATAATCCGCATCTGCATGATTGTGTGTTCATTCTTCCTAAGGTGTTGCTGACGGAGCAGGAAACGTTAGTCGGCATGGAACTGCCAAATGGTGAACAGGTAAATCCTGAGCAAGTGCTGACGCCAGAGGGACAGAAGAAACTGAGCAAGGAGTATCGAAAGTTTATCTACGAATTTTCGGTGTGGATATATCGTGCGCTGAGCGTTTTCTATAAAGCTAATCCAGATAGTAAGGCCATCCTATACAAACATCTGCCCCAGTCAGGGAGAGGCAGACGCCATCGGGCCAACACTTACTTGGATATTGTGTTGTCGCTAATCTCTTTTAATCAGGAGAACAGGGATTTTGTATTGTTTACCATCAAGAACTTGCATAGGGGAAACAATAAAATTAACTGGGTGCGAACCATCAGCCATTCTCAGGCTTTTGTACAAGATGACGATGTGGCTTATCTGAATCCTGTCAACAAGAAGCGCATCATCAACTATGAGGAAGAGCTTTTCGTTATCTTCTATAGCATACTGAACTATCTGAATAATGAATATGGGTTTCATACGCCCATCAATATTCAGTATGAATTGATAACAGGTAAGCAGTTCGTGCAGTATATGCATGGTATGGGCAAGGCAAGGCTCATGCAGATCAAATATAAATACTTCTCTGACAAAGCCTTGCAACTATGGGATTTGTGCTATGCCTTTTTTGAAAACTCATATCGCATCGCTATCAATACCCATGCCCAGGAGTATATCCTGGCCAAGAGTTTCAACGTGGTATTTGAAGCCATGATTGACGAACTGATAGGCACACCACACAATAGAATACCTAAAGGACTGGCAGATCAAGACGATGGCAAGCGGGTTGACCATATGTACGCAGACCTGGCCTTGACATCGGCTGATGCCCAGAAGAACAGAGAGGTGTATTATATAGGTGATAGTAAATATTATAAGAGTGGGCATCCGCTGACTTCGGAATCTATCTACAAACAATACACTTATGCAAGGAATGTAATTCAGTGGAATGTCAATCTGTTTGCTGCGGATGATTCACGATTTGACAAGAAAGAAAAGGAAGCACGCAATGAAGACAAAAAGCATTTCAACAATATTCATTTGCAAGACAATTCTCTGACGGAAGGATATGATGTAATACCCAACTTCTTTATCAGTGCTTTTGTCTATAAAGACCATCGCTATAACGATGGAGAGAACAACATACGTAAGCATACCAAAAACGGGGAACATTGCACAAAGGTTTCTTGTCAGTTTCCTGACAGACTTTTTGACAGAGACACACTTTTCCTTTCTCAATATGACGTCAACTTCCTCTATATTCTCTTCTTGTATGGCCGTAATAAATCCAATGAGAAAGCGCAATGGAAGCAGCATGTGCGGAAGATTTTCCGTGACGAAATACGTGCTGTGATAGAAAACGAATTCAAAATCTATGCTATGCGTGCCCGATTGGGGGTAGATGGAGCACTATATCTGCAACAACATTTCTATGAGTTAAATGGTCGGGTGTTCCAACCATATGGAGAAAATAGGGAAATGTATTTTGCATACGCTCGCCCTCAGAAAAATCTGGAAGGTACACAGCAGCAATATGATGAGTTGTCGAAGTACTTTGTTATCACAGAATGTGGCATGGGAAAAGATCCTCAAGAGGAATTGAAGTCTAGGGTTGATGCAGAAATGGGTAGAACCGTCGTTACGCCTCAATGGCTGACCCTGCACTATCTGGAAAGAAATGCTGATGGCGGAATTATGGTGGGTTATTATAGGTCTGAGGAACACTTGAAGTGGATTATGGGCAATAACGATAAAGGGAGCCTAGTGTATAATGCGCGTCTGAAACTAAAAGGTGAAGAACCAAGAGATGGCGCTCACTCTGCTGACTTTTATAAAAAGAAAAATGTTCAATTCGTTATTCTTTATACTGATGGTGTGGAGGAAACAGGAGAGTATCGTGTGTTCCATGTAAAGGACACAGCCAGCAAGGTAACAGAGGAGCGTATGAAAGGTACGTGGTATCCATTCGAAGTAAAAGGTCCACATTTCTTCTTCCGCTTCGACGAGGAGATAACCTTGGGAAAATTAAATATAGTAGGGTTGCTCAATGCTCTTAAAGCCAAGCAGCTCTCAAAAGGTGGCTCATTAGTCCCTGGTGAACCGTTATTTTCAACAGCTAAAGAAGTCTTGAACTTCCGAACAGGATTCTGATTATGGATAAGCTCTCGGCAGAACAACGGCACAAAAACATGGCGGCTATCAAGTCGAAGGATACGAAGCCGGAGATGATTGTGCGGCGAGGCTTGTGGAAGAGAGGTTTCCGATATAGGTTGAACCATAAACGATTGCCTGGGCATCCTGACTTGGTGCTGAGGAAATATAGAACGTGCATCTTTGTGAATGGGTGTTTTTGGCATGGACACCACATCAATTTACAATTTGACGATTTACAATTTACGATTGAGAATAGCGAGTGCTGCAAGATTCCGAAGACCAACCGTGAGTTCTGGGTGAACAAGATACGACGCAACAAGGAACGTGACAAGGAGGAGCAGCGTAAGCTAGCGGCAATGGGGTGGCATTGTATTACGGTGTGGGAGTGCGAACTGAAGCCGTCGAAACGTGAAGAAACGCTGGAGTCGATTGCTTTCACGCTGAACCATATATGGTTACAAGACCATCAGCCCCGTATTACTGCCTATCCGCAGCAGAAGGAAGAGGACCTGCAAATACCTATGGCAGCAGAAGGAGACATCGTTTGACAGGAAGTTTGTTGCAATTGTCCGCAACAATTCGAAAAATTTTGAATTCGTCGGACAATTGCGATGAACAGAGCGTTCTGCTGTATACCCAATCCCCACACCAAGTATAAAAGTGTGGGGATTGGGTTTTCTATAGAGTAGGGGGCATGTTATGCTGCATCCTGTTTCTTGGGCTTTCTGCCTCTTTTCGACTTGGTGAGGTTGAACACCTTGTCAAGCAACTTGAAGTTGTTGTCGTTGATGATGGAGAAATCTTTAGTGATATAGACATCTGCAATTTCGTAGTTGCCAACGTGGTTGAGGGCTTCATCAACATCACCCTTACTGAACTTCATGAGATTCCTCGATAGGGTGGCGAAAGTATGGCGGGCCTGATAAAATTG
>JAEEGF010124952.1_pt1 | contig 10224 bp, 6 predicted proteins | sample 9134171 | NCBI WGS metagenome assembly JAEEGF01 (sample SAMN16246542, study PRJNA631951) | gut metagenome | biome: gut microbiome; feature: rumen; material: AP-attached | host: Bos | place: Iran: Karaj | collected 2018-10 | reverse complement strand
CTTGCGGTCGAGCGCCTCGCCGGAATAGCTGTAGAAGAGCGTCGGGATGTGGAGCGTGGAGCCGATGACAAAGGCGGGGACGGTAGGATCCCAGGCTGTGTAGCCCCGTGCCTCGAAGGTGGAACGGATGCCGCCGGAGGGGAAGGAGGAGGCGTCCGGTTCGCCGCTGATGAGCATTTTGCCCGAAAATTCGTTGATCATGCCTCCTTCGCTTGTTGTCGTCAGGAAGGCATCATGCTTTTCGGCGGTCAGCCCGGTCATTGGCTGGAACCAGTGCGTGTAGTGCGTTGCGCCCTTCTCGATGGCCCAGTCCTTCATGGCGCAGGCGACCGTGTCGGCGATGGCGGGATCCAGGCGTTCTCCCTTGCGGATGATGGCCTTGAGCGAACGGAACACGGGTTTGGGCAGTTTTTTCTGAAGAATCTCGAGGGAAAAAACGTCGCAACCATAAATGGCGTCGATATCGGAGGTCGGCGCGGGAAAGGTCCGGTGGCTTTGGGCTATTTGCAGGACGGCGTCGCTGCGGGCAGTCATTGTGGTCATGGTCTGAGCTCCTTTATTGAATGGAAGTGAATGGGCAACCGGCTATGGCGGGTGTTGTGAAGGAACCGTTGATCGGCCCACCATACGGGTTTTGCTGCACGCCGCGTCCGGATTTGCAGGACGGAAGGGCAGACACCGGGGAAAAAAGCAAGAGCTATGCCACGACGGATATTCCCTGCCGGTATTCCCAATGAATGCGATGAAATGAAAAATTACGAATAGAAACGCTAGCATATACAAGATGGAACAGCGTTGTGGATGGCCTTCCCGGGGGATGACGGAGGCTGTATTACATTTTTTGTATAGGCAGCTCTTGGGGAAATTTACATAAAATGTAAAATGACTTTGTCGGATTTGCAAAAAATGTAAGGCCTTTGCTTACATAGCCTTCAAAACCTTACGGCGCAAGGCCTGGTACACTTTTTGCCCTTATTGCTCCCCAAAGGAGTGTTCAATTTTTGCGGGAGATTTCATCATGCCCAAGCGCAGCGAGCTGCAACGCATCATGGTTATTGGTTCCGGTCCCATCGTCATCGGTCAGGCCTGCGAATTCGACTATTCCGGCACGCAGGCGGTCAAGGCACTCAAGGAGGAAGGCTGCGAGGTTATTCTTGTGAATTCCAACCCCGCCACCATCATGACCGACCCCGAGTTGGCGGACCGGACCTACATCGAACCCATAGAACCCGATACGGTGGCCGCCATTCTTCGCCGGGAACGCCCGGACGCCCTGCTGCCCACACTGGGTGGCCAGACGGGCTTGAACACGGCTCTGTTCCTCGCCAAAAACGGCGTATTGAAAGAATGCGGTACGGAACTTATTGGCGCGAACGCGGAAGTCATAGAAAAGGCCGAAAGCCGTGAGCTGTTCCGTGCCGCCATGGAGAGTATCGGGCTGGCCGTTCCCCGAAGCGGGATCGCGCACTGCCTGGAAGATGTGCGCCGTATTGCCGCCGAGTTGTCCTTTCCGCTCATCGTTCGCCCCGCCTTTACGCTGGGTGGTTCGGGCGGTGGAGTAGCCTATAACCAGGAGGACCTCGAAGCCATTGCCGCCGACGGCCTTGCCGCTTCGCTCTGTCAGGAAGTGTTGGTAGAGCAGTCCGTCATGGGCTGGAAGGAAATCGAGATGGAGGTGATGCGCGACCGCAAGGATAACTGTGTCGTCATCTGCTCCATTGAAAATCTTGATCCCATGGGGGTGCATACCGGCGATTCCGTGACCGTGGCTCCGGTCCAGACGCTCAGTGACCGCGAATACCAGAGGATACGCGATGCCTCCATTGCCGTCATGCGTGCCATCGGTGTGGAAACCGGCGGCTCCAACGTCCAGTTCGGTCTGAATCCGGAAAATGGCGAACTTGTGGTCATCGAGATGAATCCGCGGGTGTCGCGTTCCTCGGCCTTGGCCTCCAAGGCAACCGGCTTCCCCATTGCCAAGATAGCCGCCAAGCTGGCCCTGGGATACACGCTGGACGAACTGCCCAACGACATCACGCGGGAAACCATGGCCAGCTTTGAACCTGCCCTGGACTACTGCGTGGTGAAGATTCCCCGTTTTACCTTTGAAAAGTTCCAGGGCGTAAAAGACGAACTGACCACCTCCATGAAGAGCGTGGGCGAAACGATGGCCATTGGCCGGACCTTCAAGGAAGCCCTGCAGAAGGGTTTGCGTTCGCTGGAGATCGGTGTGCCGGGCCTCGGTTTCGGCTTCAGGAGCAAACTGCCCGGTCGTGACGCGCTGGAGGCGGGCTTGCGCACGCCGAATTCGCGCCGTCTCTTCACGATCCGTCACGCGCTTTTGGCGGGGATGAGCGTCGGGGAGATACATGCCCTTTCGGCTATCGACCCGTGGTTCATCGAGCAGATAGCCGATATCACGGCTCTCGAAGAACAGCTGCGCGATTTCGCCCTCGCCAATCCCATGGAGGCCGACAACCCGGAATTGCGGGAGCTGTTTTTCAAGGCCAAGGAATATGGTTTTTCCGATCGCCAGCTTGCCGAAATGTGGAAACGGCCGGAAAGCGATATCGCCGCATTGGGCGAGGCCATGGAACTGCGCCCGGTCTACCGCCTCGTTGATACCTGTGCCGCCGAGTTTGAGGCGTATACGCCGTATTTCTATTCCACCTACGAGACGCTGGACGAACGGGAAGTACATGCCCGCAGGAAGGTTGTCATTTTGGGCGGAGGTCCCAACCGCATAGGGCAGGGCATCGAGTTCGACTACTGCTGCTGCCAGGCCTCTTTCGCCCTGCGTGACGAAGGTGTGGAGGCCATCATGGTGAATTCGAATCCCGAGACGGTCTCCACGGATTACGATACCTCGGATCGCCTCTACTTCGAGCCGCTCACCTTTGAAGATGTAATGCACATCGTTAGGACCGAGAAACCGGACGGCGTCATTGTGCAGTTTGGCGGCCAGACGCCGCTCAACCTTGCCGTTCCCCTGCAGAGAGCCGGCATCACCATACTCGGCACAAGTCCTGACGCCATTGACCGGGCCGAAGATCGCGAGCGTTTCCAGGCCCTTATTCGCAAGCTGAAGTTGCGCCAGCCGCAGAATGGTGCCTGCTCCTCCCTGGCCGAAGCCGAATGGGCGGCATCCCGCATTGGCTGGCCGGTTATCGTGCGTCCCAGCTACGTTCTCGGCGGCAGGGCCATGCAGATATGCTACGACACGGCCGACCTTGAAGACTACTTCCGGAACATCGTGGGGACGAAGGAGCCGGAGCACCCCATACTTGTCGACCAGTTTCTGGAAAACGCCATCGAAGTCGATGTGGATGTGCTTGCCGATGGGCACGAAGTCTATGTCGCCGGCGTCATGGAACATATCGAGGCGGCGGGCATCCACTCCGGCGATTCCGCCTGTTCGCTTCCCGCGTATTCTCTGCCCGGAGACATCGTGACGGAGATTGAGCGGCAGAGCGTGGCCCTGGCCCGGGAACTGCGGGTGGTTGGCCTGATGAATATCCAGTTCGCGGTGCGGGATGGCCAGGTTTACATCCTTGAAGTGAATCCCCGGGCCTCGCGGACCGTGCCCTTCGTCTCCAAGGCAACCGGAGTGCCGCTTCCCCGTTTGGCGACCCTGGTCATGCTGGGCAAGACGCTTGAGGAACTCGATCCCTGGTCCCTGCGCCGGGAAGGTCATGTCTGTGTGAAGGAAGCCGTTTTCCCCTTCAACCGTTTCCCCGGAGTGGACATTCTGCTGGGCCCGGAGATGCGTTCCACGGGAGAAGTCATGGGGATAGCGCCCACCTTCGACGAGGCCTTTCTCAAGAGCCAGCTTGGCGCGGGGCAGAAAGTTCCGGATGCCGGCAAGGTCTTCATCTCCGTAAACGACCGGGACAAGGAATGTATCGTTTCCGTGGCCCGTTCCTATGCGGAACTGGGTTTCACGCTCCTGGCCACACGGGGCACGGCCGGTCTTCTCGGAAAGGCGGGCCTTGCCGTTCGGCTTGTTCCCCGGCTTGATGAAGGGCGGCCCAATATCGTCGACATGATGAAAAACGGCGAGATCGCGATGATTGTCAATACCACGGAGGGCGGCCGCACAACGGCCGATTCCCGGATCATACGCCAGACCGCGCTGCGTTACGGCATACCTTTTACGACGACCATCGCCGGAGCGAAGGCCATGGCCCGGGCCATCCACCATCAGCAGGGGATGCCTCTGCGGGTGGCCTGTCTGCAAGACTACTATGAAGGGGGAAAAGCATGAAAACTCTTCTTGCCCTGGAAGACGGTTTTACCCTTTGGGGACGCTCCTTCACCGGCCCGGTGGAACTTTGCGGCGGTGAGGTCATTTTCAATACCGCCATGACGGGCTATCAGGAACTGCTCACCGATCCTTCCTATGCCGGCCAGATGGTCTGCCTGACCTATCCGCTTGTCGGCAACTATGGCATCAACGCCGAGGATATGGAGTCCGATCGTGTCCACATGTCGGCTCTGCTGGTCAAGGAATGCTGCAAACATCCTTCCAACTGGCGCGCCTCGGAAAGCCTGCCCGATTTTCTCGTTCGCATGGGGGTTCCGGGCATTGAGGGACTGGATACCCGGGCGCTCACCCTGCATCTGCGCCGTCAGGGCGCCATGCGCGGCTGTATCTCCACCCGCATTCTGGATCCTGCAAAACTGGTGGCCCGGGCACGGGAACTGCCCGCCATGGAGGGGCAGAACCTCGTTCTCCGGGTCGCGCCGGCATCGCCGTACCGTTGGGACGAGGCGGCCGGCCGGCCGGTTCCCGCCGGACTTGAAGCCGACGGCTCGTATCGTTGGCCCGCGGGCAAAACCCTGCATGTGCTTGTCTATGATTTCGGTGTCAAGTGGAGCATTCTGCGCCAGCTTTCCGCCCAGGACATGGAACTGCTCGTGGTGCCTCCATCCTTTGGTTTCGGGCAGGTCTGCGCTGCCGCTCCGGACGGTGTTTTTCTTTCCAACGGTCCCGGCGATCCGGCGGTTTTGAAGGACGAGATCGCCGCGATAGCCAGGCTCGCGGAACGTTTTCCCATGGGCGCCATCTGTCTCGGGCATCAGCTTCTTGGACTTGCCCTGGGCGGCGCGACCGTGAAGCTGAAGTTTGGTCATCACGGCATCAACCAGCCCGTCAAGGATCTCCGTACCGGCCATATAGAAGTGACTTCCCAGAATCACGGTTTCTGTGTCGTTCCCCCCGCGGGGGTGGAGGCCCGGTGCGTGAACCTGAATGACGGGACGCTGGAAGGTTTCCGCCATCCGCAAAAACCGCTGATGGCCGTTCAGCATCATCCGGAAGCCGCCGCAGGCCCCACAGATGCGCAGGGCTTTTTCCGCGAGTTCCATGAACTGCTTGAAGCCTCCCGTTCTTCGTTGTTAAATGGGGAAAAACGCTGAGGAAGGTTTCCTCTCCTCGCTGAATCGTCAGGGAGCGCCCTGGTGATTGAACAGCTCTTCCCTCAGGGGTATTCTATGGCGGTGAGCCCTCTTGACAAAAAACTGCAGGTCATACGCGAATTGAGCAACGCCATGGCGCACAGCCGTGATGTCCGTGTTGTTCTTGAACATTTGCTTGGCTCCCTGGGACGCCAGATGGACATGCAGCGCGCCATGATGACCTTGCGCTACGGTGACGAGCTGGTTATCGAGGTTTCCGACGGACTGGACGAAAGGGAACAGAAACTGGGGCATTACCGCCTGGGAGAAGGCATAGTGGGCCATGTCGCCGAAACGGGCCGGCCGCATATCATTCCCGACGTGCGCAAGGACAAGCGTTTTCTCAACCGCACCCGTTCCCGCGAGGCTTCCGAGGCGGTGGCCTTCATCTGCGTGCCGCTCTTTCACCAGAATGAAGTCATCGGCACGCTGAGCGTTGACAGAAGACTTGAAGAGGAGCCCGGTGGGGCCACGGATCTGGAACAGGATGCGGCTTTTCTGGAAACCGTGGGCAATATGGCGGCGGATGCGGCCTTTTTGCTTCTGCGGGAACAGGAGGAACAGACCGCCCTCCGTGAGGAGAACCGCCAGCTTCGCGATCTGCTTGACGGTCCGGAAGGCATGATCGGTCATTGCCGTGAAATGCTGCTGGTGGCCGAACAGATCCGCCAGGTTGCTCCTTCCGATGCCACAGTGCTTATCCGCGGCGCGTCCGGCACCGGCAAGGAGCTTGTGGCAAGGGCCATCGTCCGGCAGTCGGCGCGCAGGAACAAGCCTTTCATTTCCCTGAACTGCGCGGTCTTGCCGGAAGACCTGGTGGAAAGCGAGCTCTTCGGCCACGAAAAGGGCGCGTTCACCGGAGCGGTTTCGCGGCGGCTGGGCCGGGCCGAAGAGGCGGATGGCGGGACGCTTTTCCTTGACGAAATAGGGGATCTTTCGCCCCGGGTACAGGTCAAGCTTCTGCGCTTTTTGCAGGAACGCACGTTCTCCCGGCTGGGCAGCAACACGGAACTGCATGCCGATGTCCGTTTTCTCGCGGCGACCAGCCGTGACCTCGAGCTGCTCATGCGCGAGGGAAAATTCCGGGAGGATCTGTACTACCGCCTGAACATCTTTCCCATTTTTGTCCCCGAGCTTTCGAAAAGAAAGGGCGATATCCTCCTGCTCGCCGAGCATTTCATCCGCAAGATGAATCTGAAATATCAAAAGAGCATCAAAGGATTGTCCTCGCCCGCGATGAACATGTTGATGGAATGGCATTGGCCGGGCAATGTGCGGGAACTTGAGAACTGCATGGAGCGTGCGGTGCTGACGGCGAACGACGGCGACGTCATCCAGAGCTGGCATCTGCCGCCGGTTCTTGGAGGAGGAAAGGCCGGAGGAAGGGAAGAAGATGAGGGGAATTTGGTGAAAAAAAAGGAGTCCCCGGTGCCTTCCCAGCCTCTTTCTCTTGCCGAGCGTCTTCAGCGGTGCGAACGGGAGATCCTTGTTGAAACCCTGCGGAAACATGGCGGCAATCTTTCCGCCGCCGGACGCGAACTCGGCGTTTCCCCCCGCATGATGAGCTACCGGGTGTCGAGGCTGGGTATCACGCGGGAAGATTTTGCCTAGCTTTTTATGAGTTCTCTATTCTTATGGATGAAGCAAAGAATCTCCTGGCATGCGGCTCTCGGGCGCGTTCCGGGAGATTTTTTGTTGCGTTCTCCTCATAAATGGCGGAATCATCTTTTGCATACCGGTTACATTAAGGAGAGAACGATGAACAAGACACGCTTTCTTTGGGGATTTTTTCTCGTCCTGACCATTTTGGCACCCGTGGCCGTCTTTGCGGACGTGCCGGGTATCTCCTCCGAGGAGCGGCAGCGCCGCTTTGAGGAACGGATGGGGCTCTCAAGGATACAACCGGCGGCAAATGTCCGCGTGAGCGTGTCGGAGAATGGCCGGCTTGAACTGAACTTCGAGTTCAATGGCCCCGGGGAGTTCGACTATACCTTGCATGGCCCGAAAACCGGAAAGGAGGCTGTCCCGGTTGCCGCTTCCGGGCACCGCATTGCAGAGAAGCCGGGTTTGCAGGTTCTGGGGGAAGAGGTGATAGTGCCCGCGCTCAACGACAACGAAGGGGTCCGCTACAGTCTCGAAGTGACCTTTCGTTTGAAAGTGCTCGAAAAGACCAGTTTCGGCGTCAAAGAAACCAATCGGGAACAGGAAGAACGTGTCACCCGGAATTTCATCCTCCGCAGACAAAGCGGTGTCTACAGTGTGGTCCAGTAAAGAAGGCGGCATAAGCTGCAGAAAATTTATGGTAAAAATGTAATGAACCGGTCCTGACAGGAGGTATCCAGATGAACAGAACCATCTTTTTTTGGGGGATTTTTCTTCTCCTTGCCCTGTTGCCTGCAGCGATTTTCGCAGATCTGGTGTCTCTGCCTGAAGATCGGCTGAGAGACGAACGGAGAGATATGCAGATGCGAAATAATCGGCAGATCTATGCCCATGTTGCGGAGGATGGCCGTCTTGAACTGATTTTCCAGATCGGAATGAATGGCACATGCGAATATACCCTGCGCAGCCTGGCAGGCGGGGGAGAAGAGGGACCGCTTGTCGCCAGCGGCCGCTATGAGAATGACGTACCGTCGATGCCGCTGGAACAGCCTGAAACGGTGCAGCTGCCCGAACTCGGGGAAAACGGGACGGCCCGCTACAGGTTCGAAGCGGTCTGCCGCCCGAAGTTTGAAATGACCGGTTTGGGCCTCAAGGAAACGGCCCGGGAGGAACGGGCTGCCCGGGATTTCATCCTCTGCCGGCAAAACGGCGTCTACAGCGTTGCCCACTGACGGACGCGGCGTGGGACGCGCTCTGCCCTTCACCTTTTCAAACGTGGAAGGAGAAAAAGCTATGCGACGGTTTTCCGGTATTGTGCTGGCCTGCATGTTCCTGTGCTGCTGTGCGGTTGCAACAGTCCATGCCGCAGAGGCTCTAAAGGATGTTCATTGCGCTCAGCAGGGCTTCTCCACGAAAATCCCCGCCGGTATGAGCGCTGCCTGGAAGAATGGCGAAGGCCTGCACATTTCAGTGGGGGATCCCAGGTATGTGCCCTTTGTGCTGGTGTGGAAAGGATCTCAGGTGAACATCAGCCCTGCCGAATATTTCAGGGCATACACCGCTCATATAAGGAAGAAATACGGTGCCAGGCTGCGCGCTTTCTCGATTATGGAATATTACGAGGTGGGCGGCAAAAAACTGCCCGCGGCGCGGTACATTTACGACGTGGAAGGCGGCAGGTTGTGCCTGTTGCGGCTGATCGAGGCGCGAAAGGATCACACGGTCGCGTATACGGCCAAATATATTAATGGCCATGGAGAAGCCACGCTGGCCGCCCTGGATGTGGCGGTGCGTTACTATCGCCCCGGCAACACGAAAGCTGTCCCGAAAATTTTGCCGCCCCCTCCGAGAACCGTCCCCAAAGCAGGCGGAACACGGCGGTTTACAATATGAGTCCTGCCGTCCCAAGGGACGTTTGAAAGCGGCATTGACCTTGCATCCTTCAAGGAAGTGTGTGTCATGAAAGTCAAAAACTCCACGAAGGCAAGATGTAAAGAGCGTCGTGACCAACAACGGACTGCCTGGTTGAGCCGGACGAGGTCATTTCGCGCATCTTGGCGTGACTAGGCGTTTGCGCGCCATCCGGGCCTTTCCATCGGGATGTCCGGGCGGCGCATGCCTCCGGGATGCTGCCCGGCGTGGAGTTTGTGATGAAGCTGGAGCCGGTGACGAAAAGCTCCGCCGCACTTTGCCCCCCGCTGGAGACAAATTGCCACACCCGCCCGAATCGCCAGCGGTTCAACTCCTGCGGCGGTGCCGTTGCCCATTTCAGCTGGCCCGATGATGTGTGAAAAGTGACGTGGGGAATTTTCGCTCCTGTCTCGGGAGCGCGAAGGAAAGGCGTCATTTGCCCAGAAGGAGGCCCGGCATGAACAAAAAGGAGATGCTCTCCCTCGCAGTCACCCTTTGCCTGCTGGCGCCCTGGAACGGGGCGGAAGCCGCGGCGGCGCCCAAAGGCCTGTTCCGGCTGGATTATTCTTGCGGCCTGCTTTCGCCCGGCAGCGGCGGCTCCACCAGCGGCCTGTTGTACGACGGTGCGCCGGATGCGGCATCCGCCGCGGAGGATGGCGGCGGCCTGTTCGGCGGCGCCTCCGGCCTGTTCCTGATGGACGCGTCCGGGGCGGAAGCCCCGCTGTCTTCCACCGGTTCCGTTCTTTCCCTGCAAAGCATGGCGGAAGCGCAGCGCAATGCGGCGCATCACCGCATGCTGTCCTTACGGCTCGACGAGGCTTTCACGGAGAGAGAATCGAAAGCGAAAATTCCCACGCGGCACCTGGAGGAGGGCGCAGCTCTGCCTCCGGCGGGGGATGGCTCATGGATGAAGCCCGGGGAAAAACGGGACAGCCTGCAGGGCGGGACCGGCTGCGGCAGTTCCGCCACCCTGGTGGGCTGGGACAGGGCCGTTACGCAGGACTGGCGTGCCGGCATCTTTGCCGGTTACGGCCGGGCGGACCTTGAGGACGATGCCTTGCGCAACGAATTGCGGGATACGCGCCTTGGCCTTTACTCGGGTTACAGGAAAGCCGGAAAGGAAGGCATGGTGTATCTGGATTACGGCCGGATGCGGAACCGGCTGCGGAGAGAGCTGGCCGGTCCGGACCTTGTCGCCGGAGCCGGTTTCCAGGGCCACATTCTGGAACTGGGCGGGGAATATCTGCATGATCT
>JAEEGF012385602.1_pt1 | contig 10226 bp, 8 predicted proteins | sample 9134171 | NCBI WGS metagenome assembly JAEEGF01 (sample SAMN16246542, study PRJNA631951) | gut metagenome | biome: gut microbiome; feature: rumen; material: AP-attached | host: Bos | place: Iran: Karaj | collected 2018-10 | reverse complement strand
AAGCCGCTGTTTACAAATCCGACTATCATAACAGTCGTGGCAGAAGACGACTGGATGAGCGTGGTGATACCTATACCCGAAAGAATACCTCCGGTTTTACTGGCGGTAATCCTGCCAAGCATATTTTTAAGATTTGGACCCGCTCTGCGCTCGAGCGCTCTGCCCAGAATACTCATTCCGAAAAGGAAGAGACTGAGGCCCCCTACAAATTTAAGAATATCAAAAATTGTCATATTTGTCTCCAAAATACAAATTCTTTACCTATTTTAATTATACATAGTAATATTATCACAAATTATATAAAAAGTAAATAAAAAATCCCGCAGAAATTTGCGGGATTGAAAATCAGTTTATAAAGTTTTACAGCAATCCGAAAAACGAAAGAATCTTCGCGAAGAAATTGCGTATGGGAAGGAAACCTTCGTCAAAGCTCTCGGTGCAGTTGCTGCCGTTGATCTCGCCGAGCGAGCCGTCTTCGGCTATCTCGAGAATCATATAGCTTATATGGGCAGGTTCGTCTTCATACAAAAGAGCCAGTTGGCCGTCGGCAAGTTCGGTAAGACACGAATAGGCGCCGAATCCTTTATTGACATGATATTTCGCGCCCCAGGTTATTCTGCCGTTCTCCTCAACGACGCCGGTCCTGACCACCCCGTCCGCTCTGGCGTTTTTGTTGCAGGCAAAGGAAGCGGCAACAGCCGGCTTCCCGCCGATTGTCTGAGCAAGATTTATGAATGAAACCATGCAGTTAGCGGTGCAGTCAAGGTCAATATCCGCCTTGGATTTCGTCCAGGTGACGCCACCGTCCGTGCTGTCACAGGATGCGATATAGTGCGATTTATTGCGGGAGAACATTCGCAGATTACCGCCGGGCAATTCAATTATCTGAGATTCACTTGTTTTACCGGCTAGCAGGGTGTTTTTTACAATCTCTCCTCTTTTCCATGTTCCACCGTTGTCATCCGAATAAATCGAGCTTGTGTGTTCGATTCCGCCGTCATAAGTATAGACGGTAAAAATAATTCTCTCCTTGCCGCCGGATTTTGTTATGAAACCTCTGCCGGGACAAGTGCCGAGAAATGTTTCTCCCGCCTTTTTGACCTGATGATTCAGGATAATGGGCGTACTCCAAGTATCTCCGCCGTCATCGGAATATCTGAGCCAGAGATATGAGGTATGCACAACCTCGTAAATATCGGAGTAAAAAACCGTCTGCTGTATCTCTTTATCCGAGTTTATCTGCCTTATCAAAAGTGGCTCGCCGTCAAGATACAAACGGTACTCGTTATCGACGGTATATGCCGTCTCTTTCCCGCCCTCAATTATATGCGCGATGCCTTCGGAAAAATCGCCGACATAAGCATCGCTCTCTTTTCCCGATTTATTGAGTTTAAGATGCCCGTCGGCGGTGAAACCCGTATCCTTCGCTGAGTTCATACAGCCGGTATTATCGGCAAAGGCGTCAACGAGTGTGAAGATTCTGCCCGTTTCTTTTGACTGGATAATAACGGGATCAATGAAGCAGGCGCTGTCTTTGCTGCCCGTTCCGTCGGCACAGTCGTCAAAATAATTTATCTGCTTATACTCCCATCCGGAGTATCCGTCAGGCGAAACGGCAATTACCGTGTCAATATTCTGCGGAGAATCGGTGCCGTGATCATGGCGGTTATCCATTGCGGCGAGCACTCTGCCGTCATTGAGAGTAATGATTGCGGGGATTCTCATAAGTTCAATGCCGTTCAGTCCCTTGTAAAACGGCTGTGTGTAATTCTGAGCCGACGCGGAAACGACAGATGCCATAAGTATCACCGCCGATAAAAGAATTGAAATATATTTTTTCATAGCTTATATAACCTTGCCCGCAAGTCTGAAACCTGCGGGCGACTGTTGATTTGATTATTCTTACGTTTTGTTTATTTTATCGGGATCAGCTTATCCTTACCGCCCATATAAGGCCTGAGAACCTCGGGAATATTGACGCTGCCGTCTTCATTGAGATTATTCTCGAGCAGGGCGATAAGCATTCTCGGCGGAGCAACAACGGTATTATTTAGTGTGTGGGCAAAATATTTCTTGCCGTCCTTGCCGTTGACTCTGATTTTCAGGCGGCGCGCCTGAGCATCGCCGAGATTGGAACAGGAACCGACCTCGAAATACTTCTTCTGTCTCGGTGACCAGGCCTCAACGTCGAAGGATTTGACCTTGAGATCCGCGAGGTCTCCGGAACAGCATTCGAGAGTTCTGACTGGTACATCCATTGAGCGGAAAAGCTCAACAGTATATGACCAGAGTTTATCGAACCAGAAGGGGCTGTCCTCAGGCTTGCAGACAACTATCATTTCCTGTTTCTCAAACTGATGGATTCTGTAAACGCCTCTCTCTTCAATACCGTGAGCGCCCTTTTCTTTGCGGAAGCAGGGGGAATAGCTCGTGAGAGTATGGGGAAGAGTATCCTCCTCAACTATTGTATCGATATATTTGCCGATCATCGAGTGTTCGCTTGTGCCTATAAGATAGAGATCCTCGCCCTCGATTTTATACATCATAGCATCCATTTCGGCAAAGCTCATAACACCCGTAACAACGCCGGAACGAATCATGAACGGGGGCACACAGTAGGTGAAGCCCTTATCAATCATAAAATCACGCGCATAGGCGGTGCAGGCGGAATGCAGGCGGGCAATATCGCCCTGAAGATAATAGAATCCGTTGCCCGCGACTCTTCTAGCGGCGTCAAGATCGATGCCGTTGAAACGCTCCATAATATCGGTATGATAGGGTATCTCAAAATCGGGAACAAACGGCTCGCCGTATTTCGTAACCTCGACATTCTCGCTGTCATCCTTGCCGATAGGTACGCTCGGGTCGATGATATTCGGTATAACCATCATGATTTCGGTTACCTTAGCGCCGAGCTCTTCTTCTTTCTTTTCAAGCTCCGCGAGGCGGTCGGCATATTCGGCGACCTTCGCCTTGACGGCTTCGGCCTCATCCTTTTTACCCTGAGCCATAAGACCGCCGATTTCCTTGCTGGTCTTGTTTTTGAGCGCCCTGATATTATCCGCCTCTGTTTTTGATGCGCGGTATTCGGCGTCAAGAGCGATTACTTCATCAACAAGCGGAATCTTCTTATCCTGGAATTTGTTCTTGATATTCTGTTTGACGATTTCGGGGTTTTCTCTGAGAAATTTAATATCAATCATATCAGTCAATCCTTTCAAGCATCTGTGCAGCTTCATTAAGGTAGTCGGTATTTGCAAGTTCTACAGCGCCCTTATCAACAAGATTTGCGGTGACGGGATCCATAGGTATTCTCGCCATAAGCGGGGTGCCGAGTTCCTTAGCCACCTCTTCCGCCTTGCTTGCGCCGAAGATTTCTATTTTTTTGCCGCAGTCGGGGCAGACCGCATAGCTCATATTCTCGATGATTCCGAGAACGGGAATATTCATGAGCTTAGCCATATTATACGCCTTTCGGACTATCATTGTAACCAGATCCTGCGGAGTGGTGACTATGATAATACCGTCAACCGGAAGATTCTGGAAAACCGTCAGCGCGACATCGCCGGTGCCGGGAGGCATATCGACGAACATATAATCAACATCGCCCCAGGCGACATCTCTCCAGAACTGCTGGATGACTCCCGAAATGACGGGGCCTCTCCAGACGACCGGGGAATCCTCGCTCTCGAGCAGAAGATTGATGGACATAATCTTTATGCCGGTCTTCGTGATTTCGGGGAGCAGACCGGTTTCATCCGCCTGAGCCCTCTTTGAAATACCGAAAGATTTAGGTATAGACGGGCCTGTGATATCGGCATCGAGAATCGCGCAGCTGTTTCCGCGCGAATGCATGGCGGTTGCAAAAAGTGAGGTCACGAGCGATTTGCCCACGCCGCCTTTGCCGCTTACAACTCCTATTACTTTTTTGATTTTGCTGTGCTCGCCTGCGGGAATTCTCAAATCCTGCGGTGCCTTTCTTGAAGGGCAGTCTGCTCCGCAGCTTTCACAGCTTTTGGGTGTACAGTTTTCGCTCATTTCAATATCTCCTGAAATTTATTTTTTAATCAGCTCAATCAGATACGCAATTCCGGCGATTACCGGAAAATGTGCAACATATACGATAAAAGCATGAGTTCCGAGCCAACCGAGAACCGCCGAGCGCTTTTTATAAGTGTATTCGGGAAAACCCTTTATCATGATGATTCTGCCAATGAATATTCCTGCAAAAAATATGAAAATAAACGGCAGAAGCGGAAAATAATCGGCGGAAGAAAAGCTGCCGGAATAGATTCCCAGAGGGACAAGCCAGTCATGCTGATAAAGCACCTGAGGAAGAGTTATATTCAGCAGCTCACCGTAGCCGAGGGAACCATTACTTATTCCCGAAAAGAACGGATAGAGAACGGCGCAGGCGGTCAGCCCGAAATAGGGATTGATTCTGTCAAGAGCTTTTTTACCTAAAGCGTAAATCAGCACGGAAAAGCCGAGAAAATGAAGAATCCCGAAATATATCTCCGCTCCTCTTATATCGAAGGCGGGAAGAATCAGAACAGTTGCGAGCGTAAAAAACGCGGCAGCAGCGAGAATCTTAAGGCTTCTGCGCAGATTGTTGTGCGAAAGCGAGCAGGATATTCCGCAGACCGCTATAAAAAGAGCGGCGAAAAGCGGCTCGGCAGGCATAAAGAAAGAATAAAGCTTCTTTGCCCAGACCATACCGTACATATCGCCCATTACATAGTATGCGTGATAGAAAACCATGCAGAAAACCGCAAGCCCTCTGATTTCATCAAGCATATGTATTCTTCTTTTGGGGGAGTTACCGTCAATTTTTCTTTCCATAACGCTTATTTTATCATATTTAATTAAAAATGCAACCCTTTATTGACTTTAAGAAAAGAATAGTATAATATATTAAATTGAAATAATATGCTCACTACGGCAGGTATTTAAAATATGATAGAAAAACTCAGAAATATGTTGTTCAAGATATTTAAAAAGGAAACATTCTTCGGCAAAATTATCGATAAAGTTTTTACCGAGGAAATCTTTCTTTATATCGTTTTCGGAGTGCTGACAACCCTTGTGAATTTCACGGCAACTGTCCTGCTGAAAAAATTCGTATTCACCGCGGAGCAGGCCGGCGTGTTCACACTGTGCAACGCAATAGCGTGGGCGGTCAGCGTGATATTCGCGTTTTTTACAAACAAGCTCTTCGTTTTCAAGAGCAAAAGTTTTGCCCCCGCTTTATTCGCAAAGGAATTTATTTCATTTGTCGCCGCAAGGATTCTGACCGGAATTATGGAAATAATTCTTCCTGAGGCTCTGATGAAGGCGGGTCTTGATCAAACCCTTTTCGGAGTTAAGGGAATGGTAGCGAAAATCGCGGTATCCGTATTTGTCATTGTATTAAACTACGTTTTCAGCAAACTCGTTTCATTCAGAAAAAGGAAGGAAATTCCGCCTGAAGAAGCGCAGAGCAATGAAAACGGAGAAGGAGAGGAAATATGAAAAAGCACATGAACTTCAAGGAGATTCTCGCCTATTCGCTCGGCCTTTTCGGCTTTCAGGCGATAGTCGGTCTGCTCAACTCCTACCAGGCGGAATTCTACGGCTCGATAATGGGTGCAAACCTTGTGGTAGTGGGAATTATCATCCTGGTCGCAAAGGTTGTTTCCGCAATATTCGACCCGATAGTCGGCAATAAAATCGAATCGACGAATTCAAAACTCGGCAAATTCAAGCCGTTAATTCTTATCTCGATTCCGGTACTGCTGATATTCACGGCAATAGTATTCTTTGACATTCCAGGCCTTCACTTTAACAGAGCCGGCAACAAGCTGTATATTTATATTTTCGTTACGTTCCTTTTCTGGTGTCTCGGTATGACTCTCGCGGATGTCCCTACGCAGGGAATAGCGGCTGTACTCACCCCCGACGCCAATGAAAGAACCAATGTTGTCTCAATAGCCAATACGGCAAAGCAGATAGGCTTCTCCGCCTGCGCGGTAATAGTTCCGGTTATCTGCCTCATCATCCCCGAGGGCTCAAAGGTTCTCGTCAAGAAGGGCGAAACAGATACGCCGATGGTGGCGGGCGAATACTTCTGGTCCGCTCTCGCGACAGCCGCAGCAGGCTGTCTGCTCATGGCTCTGATTGTTCTGTGGAACAAGGAGAGAGTTCCCTATACCGCAGGCGAAAAGAACACCTTCAAGGATATGGTCGGCGCAATCAAAGGTAACAAGCCGCTGATACTCGTTATTGTCTCCTACTTCCTCGGTTTCGGCAGACAGATGGCGATGGGAATTCAGGTCCAGGCGGCAAACGCTCTCATCGGCAGCCAGAATCTTGTTATTATTCTCGGAATCACAACCGCGATTGGCTCGATGATTTCGATGGCGATAACTCCCGTTCTCATTAAGAAACTGGGCGAAAAAATCACTTACCTCGCCCTCTCATTCTACGGCTTCATTATTTCGGTTGCCGCCTATATAGTTTTCGCATATGTGACTCAAAACCAGATAGTTATGTATATATTCCTCTTCCTCATCGGTCTTCAGTTCAGCGCGGTAACGCTTATGCCGATGATTATGACCGCGGACTGTGTCGATTACTACGAATATGAGACGGGCAAGAGAAAAGAGGGGCCCGTATATGCTCTGCTCTCGCTTACTATCAAGGTATGTCTGGCTCTCGGCACCGCGCTCGGCCTTATCTTCGTGGGCAAATCGGGTTATTCCGAGGCTCTCACGGCAGGCGAAGCTTTCAGCGATTCCACAAAGAATATGATATTCTTCGCATATACCGCTATGCCCGGCATCCTCGCCCTGCTCTCTGCTATTCCCATCTTCAAATACGATATTCACGGAGAGAAGAAGGCAAAAATTTCCGCTGAACTTCAGGCGAGAAGAGAAGCGGCAAAAGCCGAAGTCACAGAATAAGGAGGATATGAAAATGCTCTCATTACCCGAATATGAAAAACAAATAGCCGAATCAAGAGACAAAAGAATGGCATGGTGGCGCGAGGCGCGCTTCGGAATGTTCGTTCACTACGGCCTGTATTCTCAGCTAGGCAGAAACGAGTGGGTCATGGCCTGCGAAAACATTCCACCCAAAGAATATGAAAAACTGGCAGATACATTTGCCCCCAAGGAGGGCTGCTGCCGCGAATGGGCGGCTCTTGCAAAGAAGGCGGGCTGCAAATACATGGTGCTCACCTCCCGCCATCACGAAGGTTTCTCCCTCTGGGATTCAAAGGCGAATCCTTATAATTCCGTTAATTACGGTCCTCACAGGGATATAGTAAAGGAATTCTGCGAGGCATGCCGCGAATACGGCCTTAAATTCGGATTCTACACCTCCTGTATGGACTGGCATCATCCAGACGCTTTCGCGGCGGCTTATGATACGGACGCGAGAAAGAGATTCACCGATTATATCAAGGCGCTCAACGAGGAGCTGCTGACTCAATACGGAGATATCGACATTCTCTGGTATGATGTCCCCTCTCCTATGGAGAGCTGGGAGGGCTGGGATTCGCTCGCGAGAAACCAGTATCTGCGTTCAATTCAGCCGCATATCATCATAAATGACAGAAGCCGTCTGCCTGAGGACTTCGGCACTCCCGAAGAAAGAATTGATGCCGAGGACAGAGACTGGGAGGCCTGCATGACCTTCAACGGCGTGAGTTGGGGCTATCTCGACAGCAAGCAGACCGTTCCCTACAGTTACTCCGCTCAGCAGATAGCAAAAATGCTTCAGACCTGCTGTGAAAGAGGCGGCAACCTGCTTCTCAATGTCGGTCCGATGCCCGACGGAAGCATACCCGAAGAAGCGATAGAGCCGATGACAAAGATGGGTGAATGGCTCGAGATCAACGGCGAAGCGGTTTACGGTAAACTCAAAAAGCTTCACGGCAATCAGTATCAGTGCAACGGTGTTTCGCGCTCATCCTGCAAGGGCAACACTGTTTATATGTGGAACAGAATCTGGAACCCGGTAAACGGCGAAATGGGTATCGGCGGATTCTTCACCGAGCCGAAAAAGGTTTCGTTTATGGACGGCACCGAAATAGAATATGAAAAAATCGGCGACAGAATGATTCTTAAAAACCTGCCTGCCGAGAATCCGGATAAGATACTCGGAATTCCGCTTATCAAATTTGAATTTGATTGCGAGCCGGAATACAGATTTGCCTCGTATTTTCCGCAGCTAAACGGCGGTCTTTCAAGAGAAATTAAGTAAAAATATGAATTTAGTCAAAAGTCAGAAAATGATCGCCGCCGAAACAAAGGCGGTTGAGAGAGGTACAACCTTCGCCGCTCTTATGGAAAAAGCCGGCAGCGAATCAGCCCGGATTATTTATGATAATTACTGCGCAGACAAGAAGAATGTGCTGATAATAAGCGGCAGGGGCAAAAACGGCGGTGACGGTTTTGTAATCTCCCGTTATCTTACTCAGATGAACTGCAACACGTTAGTTCTGCTCCCCTGCGGAAAGCCGTCCGATGAGATTTCACTGAACAATCTGAATCTGCTCGATGAGGGCACAGTGTATGAAACGGACGATTATTTGAATCTCATAAAATACAGCGACATTATAGTTGACTGCCTTTTCGGTACGGGTTTCAGGGGCTCGCTGGATGAAAAATGTTCCGCGCTGGCTAAAGCCGTTAATGCTTCCGGAAAAACGGTCGTCAGTATCGATATTCCATCCGGTGCGGTATGCGACACAGCAGAAATCATCGGAGAAGTAATCGAAGCGGATTTGACCATAGCCATTTCCGCACTCAAACCCATTCACATTATGAAACCCGCCTGCAGAGTCTGCGGCAGAGTTGCGGTTGCTGATATCGGAATAGTTGATGAGGATTTTGAGAGCGAAGACGGACACTTGTTTTTCACATTGACAGATGAAGAACTGAAAGAAATGCTCCCGTTCCGGCCGGCAGTCTCAAATAAAGGAACATTCGGAAACGCTCTGTGTATCTGCGGCAGCAGGAATATGCCCGGGGCCGCGAAAATTGCAGCTCAGGGCGCGATGAAATCGGGAACCGGACTTATAACCCTTGCTTTTCCCGACGCCGCTTATAATGCGATTGCACCGTCAATTACGGAGCAGGTTATGCTGCCATGCAAATCAGATTCCTCCGGTACTTTTTCGGCAAAGAGCGCGAATTCACTGCTCGAAAGGGCCGAAAAATGTACAGCCGCTCTCATAGGCTGCGGAATCGGAGTCAATGAAGATACAAAAGAACTTGTTTCAAAAATCATTGAGAACATAAGAATTCCGCTGGTCATCGATGCGGACGCTCTCAACTGCATTGCTGAAAATCCGGAATTTTTGAGAAAGGCAAAGGCTCCCGTAATAATTACTCCGCATCCCGGAGAAATGAGCCGTCTGACCGGCTTGAGCATAAGCGAAATACTGGCAAATTCCGACAGAACGGCCATTGATTTTTCAAAGAAGTATTCCTGTATAACAGTTCTAAAACTTGCTAATACCACGGTCAGCGACGGAGAAGACAGAGTCTACATAAACCCGAACGGCAACAGCGGTCTTGCCAAGGGAGGAAGCGGAGATCTGCTTTCAGGCATAATTGTTTCACTGCTTGCACAGGGTATGGAGCCGCTTGACGCGGCATGCGCAGGAGTATATATTCACGGCGGCTGTGCGGATTTCACTGCACGTCTGCTCAGTGAAAAAGGGATGACGGTAAGCGATATTATCACCTGTCTGCCCTCGTATCTTAAAAAATTCGAATAAAAACAGAAAGTGAGATAATCTGATATGAATGTTGTTTGCCTTGATATGGAAGGCGTTCTGACCCCTGAAATCTGGATTGCGTTCTCGGAGGAGACAAAAATTCCCGAGCTACGCATAACCACCCGCGACGAACCTGATTACGACAAGCTGATGAGATACCGTATAGGAATCCTCAAGGAGCACGGTCTCGGCCTTAAAGAAATCCAGAATGTAATTGCAAAAATTGATCTGCTCCCCGGCGCGAAGGAATTTCTTGACGAACTTCGCGCTCTCACTCAGGTGATTATCATCAGCGACACATTTGAGCAGTTTGCTACGCCGCTTATGAAGAAGCTTGACTGGCCGACCATCTTCTGCAATTCGCTTGAAGTTTCCGAAAACGGCGAAATTACAGGATTCAAAATGCGCTGCGAACAGTCCAAGCTCTCCACCGTTAAGGCGCTTCAGTCCATAGGCTTTG
>JAEEGF010583124.1_pt1 | contig 10226 bp, 8 predicted proteins | sample 9134171 | NCBI WGS metagenome assembly JAEEGF01 (sample SAMN16246542, study PRJNA631951) | gut metagenome | biome: gut microbiome; feature: rumen; material: AP-attached | host: Bos | place: Iran: Karaj | collected 2018-10 | reverse complement strand
ATCAAGTGGAATTCGCCTTATAATATATGTTCAGAGTGCTATGAAAAGCATATGAGAACGCCGTTTTATGGTGGATGGTGATATATCGCCCACCTCTTATTATAAGACTTTATCAAATCTAATAAATGTTTATAAATAGTTAAATAATATTACGGAAACTAGCGTTGTATATATTTTCGTTATCGTTTATGATAGTTTTACGCTTTTTATTTTTCTACATATGCAATTTGTTTTTTCTAATGTCAGTTTTGATTGATCATTATTGGGGATTTTTATGTTAATCGGCAGATCTGTTCTGCCACTATTGAGGTTAATATGGGTGAAAATAGTATTAAAGCATTAATGGTCTACTATTCATTTGAGGGGAATGTTGAATTTATAGCAAGCAAGGTCAAAAGCTTTCTTGACCTTGATCTTGAGCGCCTTATTCCGGATGTGGAACCGCCAAGAAAGGGACTTGGTAAGTTCCTTGCAGGAGGTCATTCTGCGCTCTTTAATAAGCTTCCGAATCTTGCTGCTCTCAAGCACAATATCAGCGACTATGATCAGTTTATTATAGCTTCCCCTGTATGGGCAGGAACCTATACTCCTGCTATCGGGGCTTTTCTTCGTGACAACAAGATCCAGGGTAAGCGGATATATCTAATCGCATCTTCTGCAAGCGGCAACGCTGAAAAAATGCTGCTTAAGCTTGAAGATGCTCTAAAGGGAAACAACGTTGTTGATACTCTCTCTTTGCAAAATCCATTAAAAGATCCTGACAGCACTTCTACGCTTATACAGAACTTCTGCCACAGAATCCTTAATTAAGATAATTTTTTTAGACATAGCGAACGGCATCGATGGGGTAACATCGATGCCGTTCTTCGTTAGGGGTTAAGTGATTGGTGTTGTAACCATGACCAAGCTATAGTCAAGTCCAATGATGTCGTAAGAAGACGAAAGTATGCGATGCATAAGAAGTCATGTCTTCTCCCAAGATGTCTCAACTTTGATGTCTTGTCACAGGTTACATAGGGATGATATATGGTAAAATTCGGATCGGGTAAAATCCGAATGTATACCCGGTTTCTGTAAAAAATATACTAATAGTATACTATTACATTTTCTTTAAAGAAAGTACTTTTTTAAAAATTTTTAATTGAATTCATAAACTTTATTTTTAAATACTTTCTGTGTCGCTAGGTATTTCCTACGAGAACTATATTACAACATATGAAATAGTTTGTCTAGTAAATATTTCAAAATTGTTACAATTAATTTTTGATTTTTCCAGAAACCGCATAAATACGGGCTTTCTTTTATTACAAAAAATTATAAATTTACATTTATTGTGGAAACCAGACGCTTTTTATTGGTTTTCAAATGTAATATTTTCATTTTATAAGTATTTTATTTTCATTTCACGGATTGTTCAGACCTATTAATTACCACATTTTTTCGAAAATGTTATACTAATATTATATGAAAGGATGGCTTTAGTATGCGTCTTAAAACAAAGCTTACAATAACTGCAATTACAATGGTTCTTATGCCGCTTCTTCTTTTCACCATAGCTTTTCTTGTAATTGGCGGAATAATGAACGAGGGTAGTACCAGGAATCTGATCGCAGATAACACCAGATATATGAAGATAGCTGATAATATCTTTGAACAGATAAGTACTGACACTACCCAGGATCCGGATATTCTTACTGACCAGGAATATCTTGATAAGATCAATGAACAACTCTCTAATGAAAACGGATATGTGGTCGTAAGACAGGGTAGTGATACTATTACTTATAATGGATCTATTAATGATAATAATAGCTTAACCTTAATTTTACCTGAATATGGTAGTAGTCATGATCAATTTAATGGATATTTATATAATGATGAAAAAAAGCTGATCCGCCAGTATGACTTCACTTTATCAGATGGAACGACAGGTTCATTGTTCCTTATCTTTACTGCCCAGACTCTTATAGCACCTGAATTTTTCAGCTATATGTTTTTTGCCATGTGCTTTATACTCCTTCTGACATCAATTATACTTACTGCATGGACCAGAAGCGGTATCTTTAAGCCGGTGGGTGAGCTCAACGTAGCTATGCAGAAGATCAAGGATGGGAACTTCGATTACAGACTCAATGATAATGCCGAAAAGGGCGAGATCGGTGAGATGTACCGTAACTACGAGGACATGAGACTTCGTCTTAAGGAATCCGCTCAGGAGAAGCTCGAACATGAACAGCAAAATAAAGAGCTTATCCGTAACATCTCACACGACCTGAAAACCCCTATCACTACTATAAGAGGTTATGCTGAAGGTCTGATGGAAGGCGTTGCCACAACTCCCGAGAAGCAGCAAAAATACCTCAAGACTATTTACAACAAGGCCATTGATATGAATAATCTTATCAATGAGCTAACCTTATATTCATCAATTGATAACAACCGAATTCCTTATAATTTCAGGAAGCTAAACGTTGGCGATTATTTTGGAGACTGCGTTGAAGAAGTCGGAATGGACATGGAAGGGCGCGGCATAAAGCTTAACTATTCTAATCTGACAGCACCTGATACAATAGTAATAGCAGATCCCGAACAGCTAAAACGTGTTATCAATAATATAGTTTCTAACTCGGTTAAATACATGGACAGAACCGATGGCAGTGGTCAGATAGATATAAGGATCCTTGACGAAGTAGATTCCATCAGGGTTGAGATTGAAGATAACGGACGCGGAATCGCGCCAAAGGATCTGGGAAGTATATTCGAACGTTTCTACAGAACCGATTCATCCCGCAATTCCAAGCACCAGGGAAGCGGTATCGGTCTTTCTATAGTAAAAAAGATAATAGAGGATCATGGCGGTTACATCTGGGCGACCAGCCATGAAGGCGAAGGTACGACAATGCATTTCGTACTACGTAAGTACACAGAACCAGTAACAGGAGGAACATATGAGCAAAATACTGATAGTGGAAGATGAAGAAGCGATCGCTGATCTTGAAAAAGACTATTTAGAGCTTTCAGACTTTGAAGTTGAAATTGCAACAAGAGGAGATGTAGGTCTTCAGAAGGCACTTTCCGAGGATTATGATCTTGTGATACTCGATCTTATGCTTCCGGGCATGGACGGCTTTGAAGTATGCAAACACATCCGTGAAAAGAAGGACATGCCTATCCTTATGGTTTCCGCCAAGAAGGATGACATCGATAAGATAAGAGGTCTTGGTCTTGGCGCTGATGACTACATTACAAAACCATTCTCTCCATCTGAGCTTGTAGCACGTGTTAAGGCTCACCTTTCAAGATATGACCGTCTTGTTGGATCAGGCACCGCCAAGAATGATGTCATTGAGATAAGAGGACTTAAGATCGACAAGACTGCAAGAAGAGTTTATATCGATGGCGAGGAAAAGAGCTTTACCACTAAGGAATTTGATCTTCTTACATTCCTTGCAGAAAATCCTAACCACGTATATACAAAAGAAGAGCTCTTCAGAAGAATCTGGAATATGGATTCAGTTGGAGATATCGCAACTGTAACTGTTCATATTAAGAAGATCCGTGAGAAGGTTGAGCTTGATACATCCAATCCTCAGTATATCGAAACAATCTGGGGCGTAGGATACAGATTCAAAGCATAATGAATCCTTACATCAAATCACGAATATAACTGTATTCAATAAATATATATCATATATTTTTTATAGTTATGGTATAAAAGAAAAAACTTCAGCCCGGAATGCTTGCTTTTCTAAGACTTTCTCGCCTTAGGAATACAAGCAATCCGGGCTGTATTTATGATCATTACTGTTTATTGTAATGCGCTTTTATTCGGTCATATTCCTCATCTGTAATAGGCATTACTGTTCCATGTTTAAATCCGTAAGGAAATGAAAACTTTGCATCACTTCTAACAAATCTTCCTGTAGAAATATCTTCTGCAACAAATGGAACATATCCCTGCTCCTCTTTAACAGCTGTTCCATAGAAGTCTAGCATTACGCACCACTTTCCATCTGCCATCTTAAAGCATGTGGGTGCTTCGTACTGACCAGCTTCAAGTTTAAGCATCTCTTCATCGAATGCAGGCATGTTCTCCCAACCGTTATCTTCTGAAAGTCCGCTTTCGTTCTTTATCTCAAGGCTTCTGGATCTTTCAAGATATATGTGTCCGTCTGCTGTGTTCCATTTAATAAAGCGGTAATACCAGCCATCTTCATATACCATGTTGGAATCAATGATCTGGGTTCCTTCTCTTCTTGCAAATAGCTTGGGCTTTGTATAAGTTTCAAAGTCAGAAGTCCATGCACAGTATATCGCCATCTTTCGATCTTCGTCGCCTTTTTTGACAGAAGACCAGTGTACCATGTACTGATTCTTGTCTTCATCAAAAATGATATCCGGTGCCCATGCGCACCCAAAGCTGTCATCCACCACTCTTACAAGCTTTTGCTCAGACCAGTTTATAAGATCGTCTGACTTCCACAGTGATAGATAGGGACTACCCTTTTGGTTTACTATATCCCAGTTGCCTTCATATTTACCATTAAAATGATTAGCAAGAGACAGGTCTGTTGCAAGAATCACGAACTTGTTATCTTTGGTTCTTGCGATGCAGAAGTCTCTTACGCCTTCATCTCCCATTTTAGACCAAAGGACAGGCTCTCCTCCATTTACGGCTTCCCATGTATAACCATCTTTAGAAAGTCCGAAATATACCTGCTCTCCGTCAGGTGTTGTCTTTTCTTTAAAATGTGCAAATAAATATGCTCCCATGTAGTCCTCCAAGTCACTTATCAGCTGCCTCTTCTATTAGAGACATGATACTCTGGATCGCATTCCTCTGTCCTGAGCCGGTCATCTTGGCCATATATTTATCTCTGTCCTCATAGATCTCGTGAATCTTTTCAACAAGTATATCTTCATCAAGATCTTCGCTAAGGATAACTTCTGAAAAGCCCTGCTGTTCAAAGGACTTTGCATTCAGTTCCTGATCTCCTCTTGAGTTCTTACTTGAAAGCGGGATGAGGAGGTTTGGTTTATGAAGGGCTAAGAGTTCACATATAGAGTTCGCACCTGCTCTTGATACCACTATGTCTGCAAGTGCAAAGAGGTCTTTAAGCTCAGCCTTTACATATTCAAACTGCTTGTAGCCGGGAACGTCGAGACGCATGTTGTCCATTTTTTCCTTGCCACAGATATGTACCACGTTGAAATACGGAAGGATCTTGGGAAGGGCTTCACGTACAACTTCGTTGACAGAAGCAGCGCCAAGGCTTCCTCCGATTACCATAAGAACCGGCTTATCATCTGTAAAACCGCAAAGCTCTTTACCTGCCATGGCTTTACCTGTCATAAGCTCGTCTCTTATAGGAGTTCCTGTAAGGACTGCCTTATCCTTCGGAAGGTAGTTCATGGTCTCCGGGAAGTTACAGCATATTTTCCTTGCAGAGTGTACGCAGAGCTTGTTAGCAAGGCCCGGGGTAAGGTCGGATTCATGAAGGATGCATGGGATCTTAAGTCTCGCTGCAGCATTAACCACAGGAACACTTACAAAACCTCCCTTGGAAAAAAGAACGTCGGGTCTTTCTGCCTTAAGAATCTTCCTTGCCTCAGCAAATCCTTTGATAACTCTGAACGGATCTGAGAAATTTTTGGCATCGAAATATCTCCGGAACTTGCCGGTAGATACTCCATAATACTTAATGCCGTAGTCAGCAATGAGCTTTTTCTCAATGCCATCATACGATCCTATATAGATAACCTCATATCCCTTTTCCTTAAGATATGGTAAAAGAGCTATATTGGGCGTTACATGTCCTGCTGTACCGCCGCCTGTGAGTACTATTTTCTTAGCCAAAATACGACACCTCTGATTGTTATTATGCGTTAATTGCTGTTTTAAGAGCCTGTGCAAGCTGGTCAGGGCATGAAGTTGGCTTGAAGCCGCATCTGATGCCTTCAAGTCTTGCGATCGCATCGCTTGCTTTCATTCCCTCAACAAGCTTTGAGATACCCTGAAGATTGCCATTGCATCCGCCTGTGAATGAAACGGACTTTATGATATCACCGTCAAGGTCGAGATTTATCTGTGTTGAGCATGTGCCTTTAGTCTTATAAACTGTTTCCATAATCTGATTCTCCCTAAAACAAATCTGCAGACCGCCAAATCTGCATATTTATGTATTATTGAATGTTTTTGCAATTTTTAATTGTAGCACATTAGTCTGCAATATGCGACCATCTTATATGGCAAAACCCCGCCGCATAAGCGACGGGGTTTTTGGATGATATATGGGATATATTATCTTGAATCAAGGATTCAAGAAGGATATCAGCCTGCTACTACGAATACGAAGTATACGTTACCAGCAGCATCTTTTGCGAAGTGGCATCCGATAGCTCTGATTGAATTTGTACCGAATACATCTGCTGATGTGCTGTAAGCAGCCTGCATAACGATTGGTGCAAGCTCCTCATATGAATATCCTGTTACAACTGAAGCAGGAAGTCTGTTGCACCAGTAACCACCTACTGTATAGTTAAGACCATACTGAGCGAAAAGGTTGCTCATAGCGTTTGTAAGAGAATCGATGTTTCCACCAGCCATGTATGTGTTCATGATGTTTGTTGCGATAGAATCAAGATTCTTGTCATGTGTTACAGCGCCAAGACCCTGAGCAGCACGAAGTGTTGAAAGCTGGCCTGCTGCGAAATCATGATATGTTGTTGTAGGTGCAGGTGTTGTTGTAGTTGTTGTTGTCTTTACAGATGTAACTGCCTCACCAGCCTGAGCGTTAGCTGAAGGCTTACGACCTTCCTTCTGACCATATGTAAGGTAGTGGTTAAGAAGTAACTGAGCATCGTTACCGAATGCTGCTGCTACATCAGGATATGTCTGAGCATAATATACCGGGTCGAATTCTGCTGCATATGATGTAAGTGTAGTTACTGATCCTGCTCCTGCTACGATCATTACTGCTGCGCTGATTGCTGTTACTGCTTTGATAAGTTTTTTCTTTAACATTGTTTTCTCCTCCTAACGTTTTTAGCTAAAGAATTATTGTTTTGGTCAAACTCTTTTGACCGATTTATTGTTTTTTGGTAATCCCCAAGAACAACATAATCATTATATATATATTCGCAATCTTGACAAGTTATTTTTTGACGAAATGACATTTTTAACGGATGAATAACATATTGTTTCCATTTATATAAGGGTATGCTATAATTTCACTGTGATATTATTTTCACAAACAAAATTTTTAGGAAACAGTTTTTTCATTTAGAAGGAGGATTTCAATTATGTTAGTAAATGCAGCTGACATGCTTAAAAAAGCTAAAGCCGGACATTACGCAGTAGGCCACTTCAACATCAACAACCTTGAGTGGACTAAGGCTATTCTGCTTACAGCAAAAGAGCTCAGAAGCCCTGTTATTCTTGGTGTATCAGAAGGCGCCGGTAAATACATGGGTGGTTATCATGTTGTAGTAAACATGGTTAACGGACTTTTAAAGGATCTCGACATCGACGTTCCTGTAGCACTTCACCTTGACCACGGTTCATACGAAGGATGCTACAAGTGCATCGAGGCTGGTTTCTCATCAATCATGTTCGACGGATCACACTATCCGATCGCTGAGAACATCGAGAAGACTAAGGAACTGGTTAAGGCAGCTCACGACAGAGGTCTTTCAATCGAGGCTGAAGTTGGTGCTATCGGTGGAGAAGAAGATGGCGTAATCGGTAAGGGTGAGTGCGCTGATCCTAAGGAATGCAAGCAGATCGCTGATCTTGGCGTTGACTTCCTTGCAGCTGGTATCGGTAACATCCACGGCAAATATCCTGAAAACTGGGAAGGCCTTTCATTCGAGACTCTTGATTCTATCCAGCAGCTTACAGGCGAGCTTCCACTCGTTCTTCACGGTGGTACAGGTATCCCTGCAGAGATGGTTAAGAAGGCTATCACTCTTGGCGTTTCAAAGGTTAACGTTAACACAGAGTGCCAGCTTGCTTTCGCTGAAGCTACAAGAAAGTATGTAGAGGCTGGTAAGGACCTTGAAGGTAAGGGATTCGATCCTAGAAAACTTCTTGCTCCTGGCTTCGAAGCTATCAAGGCTACAGTTAAAGAGAAGATGGAAATGTTCGGTTCTGTTGGTAAGGCTGACGAATAATCCTTCTATACTGAATTTTAAGACCGGTCGCTATTATGCGGCCGGTTTTTTTGTAGTTCTTATCAAACCAATTCTCTTTCATAAAACAAAAGACCTGAAGAATAGAAAAACTACTCTCCAGATCTTTTTAAATCTTTTTATATACCTCTCATCATTACTGAGAATTCAACTTTTTTATCTACAGGAAGTTTGAACTCAGGGTGTGTGAGTGATCCCCAGGTATTATCTCCTGCTATTCCAAGCTGTCCAAGGGACGCTCTTACAACTGTATAGTGGATAGGCGGAAGCTCATAGTGGTGAGCTGCGTTCTCTATCTCGTGCGGTGTCCAAGGAAGCGCGGAGAAGCTCATTCCATCCGGAATCTCAGTAGCAAGGAGAAGTCCTCTTCCTCTTTCATCTGTTACAGAAGCAAATCTTACACCAGCGTGATTACCTGATTCCTGAGGAAGGAGGTATGGTGCAAGCTGCGTTTCAGCTTTTCCTTCAAACATGGAAAGCTTTGCTCCCTGCATCTTGTCGGAATAAGTTTCTTCTGGTCCGTATCCGTACCACTTAAGGTTATGATAATCTGCATTCATCTTGAAGATGATACCAAACTCAGGCATATCCTTAAGTCCCTCTACCGGATCATAAGAAAGTGTCATTCTGATACTTCCATCACCGTATACGTCATACGCAAGGAAGCACTCACCCTCAGGGCTTGTCCAGAGCTTATAGTTGTACTTGATGCTTACATGATCATCGTGCTCTTTTACATCAAGCTCTGTTCCACCAAGGAAATGCTCATACTTGGTATAGATATCAACCTTCGGCATAAGGTACATGCTGGCGATCTTCCACTGGGCATAGCGGGCAGGTTCACCGTTACCATAGTCATTCTGAGTGGGTGCTCTCCAGAAGTTAGGCATAACCTTGGAATCCAGCATCTCTTTGCCCATATATTTATAGCTTGTAAGGCCTACTCCGTCTGTAAAGAGAGCTTCGAAATGCTCTCCCTTAATGCCGATATTGCACATACCGTAAGTGATAGTGTATGGCTTATCCTTGGCAAAAGAGATATCGCTATCATTTCCAAATACTTTCTCCGGAATGATGATTCCTGATGCTTCGTCTTCTGTAGCATACTCAGGTCCGTTTTCAACGATAAATACATCTTCACCGAAAGCAACTTCGTGACCGGCCTCAGCGTATCTTGTGTCTTCCTTAAGGAGGAAAGATACGTTTATAACATATTCGCCTGTCTTGTTGCAGATCTCACCATAGCCTATTTTCTCTTCAAGTGAAAGTCCGAACACTTCCTGCTCGCCCGGCTCAACTGATACGATGTAATCCTTCTGATACTCAGTCTTGCCATAGCTCTTAACGCAAACCCTCATCACATACTTATCTGTGTTTGTAAAAAGAGTTCTGTTTCTGACTGTAACAATGTCTTCATCCTCATCAACGATGACAGCAAATGGCTGGTAGTTATATTTTACGCTCTGCATCTTGGGTGAAGGCTTTCTTTCATCGCCGCCAAATGCAATTCCGTTACCACAAAAGTCACCGTCATTAGGTCTTTCACCAAAGTCTCCGCCGTAACCCTGAAATTCGTTGCCATAGCGGTCTTTTCTTATAATGGACTGGTCTATATAATCCCAGATGAATCCGCCCTGATACAGAGGCTCTTCTTCTGTAAGGTCAGTATATTTGTACATTGCGCCGCAGGAATTACCCATAGCGTGAGTATATTCGCAGCAGATAAATGGTTTGTCACGGTGCTCCTTAAGGAAGTCTTTGATCTCTTCAACAGGAGGATACATGCGGGATTCCATGTCAGATGTATCATTGAATCTTCTGTCGTGGCAGATGCCTTCATAGTGGACAAGTCTTGTGGGATCTGTCTTTCTGAAGTAGTTGGACAGCTCGAATATTACTCTGCCGCCGTATGCTTCGTTGCCGCATGACCAGATGATAACGGACGGATGATTCTTGTCGCGCTCAAGCATAGATGTTCCGCGGTCGAGGAGCATTGAAAGCCAGTCAAGGTTATCATAAGGAACCATGTAGCTTTC
>JAEEGF011312823.1_pt1 | contig 10227 bp, 15 predicted proteins | sample 9134171 | NCBI WGS metagenome assembly JAEEGF01 (sample SAMN16246542, study PRJNA631951) | gut metagenome | biome: gut microbiome; feature: rumen; material: AP-attached | host: Bos | place: Iran: Karaj | collected 2018-10 | reverse complement strand
CCCAAAAGGCCAATGAAGAGCTGATTTCCGCTACCCAAAAGGAGGAATCCACTACCCAAAAGAGTATAATTGCTACCCCAAAACCTCTGACCGCTACCCAAAAGGAAATCTTAAAATACCTGCATGAACATCCTACAGCCACTCGGCAAGAAGTGGCAAAGGTCATTGACAATATTACTGAGGACGGTGTTAAGTACAACATAGGTAGATTGCAGCAATATGGTGTATTGAAGCGTGTTGGCGGCCGAAAGAATGGTCATTGGGAAGTGATTTTACAATATCTCTGAAAGGGCGAAGAAAAAGGCAGAGCTTATTTTTAAACTCTGCGTTAGCTCGTTGACACGCAAATCAGCCTTTAAATGTCATTTTTCAGTCCAATATGGGTTGTTTTTGGTAAAAAACAACTGTATTTGGGGATATTATGTCATTTTTCAGACTTGTTTTTCATCTTCTTCCTATGGGTAAATACTATAACACCCCGATGGCCTGTTAAAGCTTCCCTATCGATGGAGCTGTAGGGACGGCGGGGGATGCGCCAAAATATTCATTGAAAATAATATAAAGTTTTTTGGCTGAAAAAATATGTTCTATGCTTTGAATTATCAGATTGTAAGGAAAAAGTTTGTATTATTGTGGCCGTAAATAACACTAGTTTTATGAGTATGAAGATCAATAAACACAACGCTGATTTGCCAGCGGCTTATTATAACCGCGTTATGAGTGATGCATTTGAAGAATTAATCATGACAAAATACAAATGGTTAATTGAATTTGTTAAGAAGCACGATGATTTGGATTTTCAAACTGGTTTTGACCAAAAGAAATGCAAGTCTTGGTTCTCTGTTTATAGAGGAACAGGTCGAATACTGCAAATTAGTTATAGTGATAAGAGCAGAAGTAGGAAAGAAAAGATAGATGCAGATAAAGCATATAAGAGCCTTGCCCCTGATATTTTTCAAAATGATGATGTGATAGATGAGAAGAGTTTTGAGAATTATTTGATAAAGATTGCTAAGACGCCAAAATTTGAACAGTATTATTTGGATTCAGCAGGAGACCGTAAAGAGGGGTTTTATCAGACTCTTATCGCAAGAAGATACACCTTTGAGAACAGGTCTGATGATGATTTTGTCATATTTGACAAAGAGTTGGTAGTTGGTTTTAAAGACGAAGTCGAAAAGGCTGTTTGGGATGAAGAAATAATTGATTCACAAAAGAAAGCAATAAATACTTTACGTGCAAAATCTAGAGATAAGCTTTCAGAGGATATAAAACCATATTATGGTGAGTTTGATTTCATGGGATTATCATGGGATGGCGACCTTATTATTATGGAACTGAAAAAAGAAGCGAAAGGAACAAAAAGCAGCTTATCACCGATTCAGATTGCATATTATGTGAAACAGTTCACTAAACTAATAAATGAAGATTTAGATGGTGGTTTATACAAAGTAATAAGAGATATGATTCTTCAGAAGCAAAGGATGGGATTGATAAAAATGACACCTAAAGCAAAGTCATTACCAAATGAGTTATCAGGTAAAATAAGAAAGTACATTATTATGGGCGATGATGAAAAGGTTTCTAAATCTTTCAAGGAACATTTTGTATTGGCAAAAAAAGTATTTCTTGAAAACGATTTAGAGGTGTTTACCTGTGATAAAAACGATGGAACATTACGTCTGAGCTCTCAATTTATCTAGACAAGTGTTTCATTGAATATATAAATCATAGAACGGGTGGACTAATTATCCGCCCTGTTTTATTTGTTAGATTGCTGCAATAGTGACAAGTTTTATCGGCCAAATGCCTCTTCCTTGCTCACTTCGGTGAATTTTGTAATGGGATACATACCCCCCTTTTCTCTTTCTGGCTTAAACTTGCTGATTGGAACGGCAACTCTTTCGTGCGCTCCAAATAGTTCTTGGAGGATGTAGTATTTATCACCTGGTATATAAAAGTTTCTGGCATCGCATATAAACTGATAATATTTACCAGACAGGTCGCGATAATACCGTGTCGTTGGCTTAGGTGTGGACACTATGCCGTTTATGCACCGTTCGACAATATCTTCAGGGCGGGCGATGTCGTTGGATATTGCATCGCTGATGGCTTGCTTCATCATGTCCTTGCCAAGAATATACCCGTTTTCAATACATGCAAGCTCAATATCCATCACATCTACGCTGATGCGTTTGATGAGAAAGTTAATCTCATCGGCGGTTTTCCCATTGTGGTTGTGCGTATTGACCTTCACAATTTTATTCTTCTCATCCCAATCTTCTTTCTTGATGGAAACACCTAATGTTGATTGGAGACGCTCTCCCATAAAGCTCCATGAGATCCTGATGGGACACTCACCGAACTTATTGGTTCGCTTTTCTAAGGTAAAACTAACTGACATGTCTATTTCGTTTTGCGAGCAAAGATAGGGAAAAAATCCTTTACGCACATAATTTACGCACTTATATTTTTGCTTATTAGCTTGCTGGTTTTTAACGGTTTACAATCAAATTGATTTCGTTGCTAAGAAGTTATTCGTATTAGTACCTGTTCGATTTGAAAAAGATCACACTAAAAACATAAAAATATGGCAAATTGCGAATGGTGTGGGAGATATTTTCCCGATGGCGAAGGGTATAGAGGCGGCCCACGTTGGAACAGACGTTACTATTGTTCCAAGAAATGTGCCTTGGAAGGTGAAAACAATCTGACGAGTGCCGACGATGCAGAAGACAATCTAAGCTTCGCGCAGAGGGTTGGCAGATTCATCAAAAAATTGATCATCACTGTAATCATCATTGTTGCAATCATTATTATCATAGGACTGCTATCATGAAAGTGAACGACATCTTTGAGCGAGATTTTAAAGGAGAGATAATGAGCTTTAAACTCATAGAGCTGGAACCGTACTTAGTTACAGTCGAGGCGGTGGACATAGTCCCACCTATGCGCAGGAGTGGAAAATTATTGTTGGCCGCACTACCGAAAGTAGCACTGGCCACCAGTGTTGATGGTGAATATTTAGCCACGCGAATGGGTGAAAGCTGGGCAAAAAGGTTTGCGACGTTCATTTATAATAGACTCACTGCGCGTAACAAGTCTATTAATTGGCTCACTGAAATCAAAGACATGGAGCCAGAAGAGGCAAAGGTTTTTGTTGATAAGATTGAATGTAAACTCAATGATTGGGAGGTTAGGTATCTGCAAGCCATTGTCAAATGGGCTTATTACGGGGAAATCAATCCAGAAAACGAAGGTGATATAAACCGAGTGAAGGAATTGCTTTTGTTATATTTCACCTATCTCAAAGAGCATAAAACAGATGATGTAGAAAAGCTAAGGTTTGCCAACATTTGCTTCAGAATCACGAGAAATGGCGAACGAGACAGGTATCTTTGGTCGATGAAAGAGGTTGGGTGGTATCTTCGGTCTTGGGAGAAAAAGAGAGTTCAACACATCTGAAAAGCAAATTATGACTAAAACTGGAGAATATCCTATCTTTGTCGAACAATGGATGGACGAATTTAAGAATAGCTGAGATTCTTTTACGCACAGGATTTACGCACAAGATTATTTCTTGTTATAATGCTGATTTATATGGAATTACATTTGTTTTGTAGTTGATCTGCAAACCCTAATCGTATTGTATGGCGTAACAATTCAAAAAACAACCCACTATGAGTAGCAAGAAAACACGTAAAGAACACGAGAAAAAGAGAAGAGAAAAACTGGAAGCCCGCGCCAACATCGACGCCTTCCACACCCAACTTGAAATGAAAATCAGGTATCGCTTCCCCGAGCTGGGCGAAGACCACCCCGCCGTGGTCGCCGAGATGGATGCCATCTGCGCTGCAGGACTGGCTGAGGGGATGATCGTCTTGGGCAAAATGGTGATGGGAATCCGCACCGAAATGGGAGTGAATCCCGAGGCCGACAAAGGGTCGCTCATCGGAGCCATTGTGCCCTACGTGCTCGGCATCACCATGGAGAACCCGATTGAGAATGGCCAACTGGACAGCACCCTGACCAACGCTGCCGAAATCAAGACCCCGCTGCAAGTCAGGCTCTATTTCGACAACGAAGTCCGCAACCAAGTGGTGGAATGGGTGAAGGCTCACTACCCCAACGTGACCACGCGCCTCGGCCAGCCCATCGTGAAGTTGCCCAACGTGGTGGTCGAGTTCAAGAAAGTGGTCAAAGACACTGATTTTCAATATCTTTTGGAGAAATAAAAATAATGAAAAAAATTGGCATTAACTGCATACGTACCATTGTGGTTTTGGATTCAATGGACCCGGATGGCCAACGGACAATAAATCAACACAACACCAAGGCAAGGCGTTCTCCGCTCTCAATCATTAGGAGCGGAGGCTATGCCTGCGTTCCAGCGATGGAAAATTTCGGAAACTTTTATCACCCATACGCCATATTCAACATGTCGGTAGACACGGCAAAGAAGATATGTGGCAAGCAACAGCAAGCCTCATTTGTGTTTAGTGTACTGAATGAAAATGGCATGATTCACAGTGAGTATTATTCAAAACAAGATCCAACACTTCCGTATAACGAACAAGCCAATGACTATATCAAAAATGACGAGTGCAACACTTGGGAAGATACGTCTTATTCAGAAGGTAATTTCACGGTAATAGGAAAAGATTTCAAATATGGTATACCATTCAAAACTCTTTATGCGGTAAATGAAGCAATTTGTGAAAACTTGAAGAGAATGGTGTCTATTGAAAAACATCGTGGAAATCATTCAATTACGGAAGAAAAAGCACTCGACTATACGATAAATGGTGTAGGTCTGTCTCCGTACTTGTGGCGAAAAGAATCAACAAAAGGACTATTATGACGGACTCTGCGCCAACAAGTTTAGAACTCACTATATTTTCAGAGCAATAACGTCCAATAATTTGACAATACAGAGAATGTCTTTAATATTGCAGAATGAAAACTAATGTTTAATCCTTATATTACTATCGCCATGAATATTGAAAAAACAATCGAACAACTAATCAATGATTTAAGAACTATCAAAGAGCCCAATAGCATACATTGGAACGAACGGTACTTGCACCATAAGTTTTCACATTTAGTACAGAAAGAATCTGATTACGAGATTAATATTACTGATGCGAAAAGTTTGTTTCATCCAGAATGGGCAACATCAATTAAAGGCATTAGAGATGAGGGCGGATTCTATACTCGAAGTGAAAACGGGTACGAGCCACGGCCATCAAGAAAAGCAAGCAAAGATGACTCCAAGGGCGGAAGTCCTGGCTTCATAGACTTTGCAATTGGCGATTTCAATAATCCAGATTATGCAGTAGAATTCAAAATGGCAAAGAATATGGATGCAAAAGGATTTGTTTTTGATAACATGAAATTATTGGACAATCGAAACAAATTCGAAAAAGAAGTGATCTCTCTTTCTGTTGTCCTAGGTCGAAAAACAAAACTTGAAGTGAAAGACCTCAACGGCAACCTTAAAAAAGCGAAAGATAAACTTGGGGAATACTTATCAAAACCTGATGATAGAAAAGTTCTGTTTTATGTAATCCAAATCGACGAAGGAAAACGGCCTATTGAGTGGAAATGCGAGAATATCGAAACTGGATTCAAGCAAGTTTAATGGTGTATAATTCAATTCAAAGTACATGAAAAGCAATCAAAACGATATAAAGTTCATCATCCACCGTGGTTCCAACCAAATCGGTGGGAACTGCGTGGAACTTGTCAGTCCCAACGCAAGAATCCTTATCGACTGCGGATTGCCACTGGATTATGACGAGCAAGCTCCTGAGACTCAAAAGGAGATTCGTGAGAATGCACGAAAATGGCTCAATAACTGCGACGCCATCTTCCTCAGCCACTATCACGGCGACCACTACGGGCTACTAAGCGAAGCTCCCATTGGCACAAAGGTCTTTACTTCGGATGAGACTGCTATGTTGATGGAATTGTCAGGAATCTTCGGCGAAGACCTTACACAACGTTTGGATATACACACTTTTGAAAACGGCGTTATCACTTTCAAAGATTTCCGTGTCACTCAGTATATTGTGGACCATTCGGCATACGGTGCTTGTGCTTTTCTATTCGAAGTGGAAGGTCAAACCCTGCTCTACAGCGGCGACATCAGGCTTCACGGAAAGAAAGGCATCCTGTACAAACACCTTCCACAGCATGTGGATTACCTATTTTTAGAAGGCACGAATTTGGGCAGGGGCGTAAAGCAAAAGACGGAAAGTGCCATTGAGAATGAATTTGTCAAGCGTTTTTCATCCTATCAGGACAACGCACACTTGGTTTGGTGCTCCTCGCAAAACATTGACAGACTGGTGGCTTTGTACAGGGCGTGCCTCAGAACAGGCCGCACGTTATGCATCGACCCATATACGGCTTACGTGTTGGAATTTGCCTATAGCGTTCATCCGACCATACCCACCGCAAAGACCCATCCCAACCTGATGATTTACTATCCCCACAGGCTGACCACAATGATGATGGAGCGAGACAAAACCATCATCTATGGACCGTACTCAAAGGAGAAAAAGATGGATCTGGCTGATTTGGCTACGAATCCTTCGAAATATGTGCTATTGTTTAGGCCGAAACTGCTTGGTGACCTGAAAAAGTATCTTGCCGACACGAAAGTATGTCTCACCAACTCAATCTGGGCGCAATACTGGGAGCAGAATAAACCTGAAATCAACAGTCTTAAGGAATGGTTGGCGGAAAAACCTGAGCTTAGGCAGAAACTGCCTGACATCCATACCAGTGGTCACGCTGATGTGGCATCGCTTCAAAAGATTGTAGAGCATGTTCAGCCGAAATGCATCGTTCCCATGCACACGGAAATGCCCGAAAAGTACAAAACGCTTTTCCCAAGTTATACTGTCCTCAATGCCACTGACGAAACGCCAATAGAGTTATTCAACACAAAGGAATATACATGAAAATCCTACATATCTCTGATACTCACGGCAAGCATCATCAATTGAAAGACTTGCCTGAAGCCGATGTAATCGTGCATACAGGCGACATCACTGAAGAAGGCACTGAAGAGGAAGTAAAGGACTTCATCGAATGGTTTTGCAGCTTGCCTTACAAACACAAGATCTTCATTGCAGGCAATCACGATAATTGCTTGTATGATGCCAACATTGAAGGCTTGCCAGACAATGTGCATTATCTCTGCAATGCCGGTATCACCATTGATGGCATTAAGTTCTATGGAGTTCCCATGTTTTTACACGATGACCTTGACGGGAACTTGCCAGAGTTGTTTGGCCGCATTCCAGACGACACCGATGTGTTGCTTACTCATCAGCCTCCATTGGGTATTCTCGATGAACAGGACGGCATCAATTATGGCGACTATACTCTTTTCAAGCGTGTGATGGATGTAAGGCCGAAATGCCATCTTTTCGGGCATCTTCACCACACTGAGAAAACCCAAGAAGTGTTTCGAAGGGTGCGGTTTTCAAATGCGGCAGAAGGCAAGTATGGCCGTTATGAATTGTTAAAGATTTGAGTCATGGAAAAGTATCTATTCCTCGACTTTGATGGTGTGTTGAACACGGTTCGGTATGCTAAACCAATGCAAAATCGATTGGAGTGGAAACAGGCATTGATGGTGGTAGAGTAGGAGTACAGTAGCACTTATCTCAAATCTCGCAGTGGCCGACTTCCCAAAGGATTAGAGAAATGGCTGTGAGTATTTCCCATACCATTTTCACCATAAAAACTCCAATAATCGCCATCATCGCAGATAAGCCCGGATGATTCGGACATCTTCAACAGGTCGGTCATTGGTGTCGGTAGCCACTTGTTGAATGGCATCTACCACATCGAGCCCGGAAACGACTTCGCCAAAAACGGTGTATTGACCGTCTAAGTGTGGCGTTCCTCCGATGGTCTTATACACTTCGCGCATCTCAGGAGTGAGTTTTACCCGACCGTTTGTATAGTCGTCAATTCGTTTCTGAACACGGTCCAAGCTCTCATCGTCAAAGACCTTTCCCCAAACAATATAGAACTGCATGGCTGAACTACGTTGCTCTGGATTCACATCGTCACCTTCGCGAGCTGCTGCCAACACGCCACGACGATGGAATATCCCTTCATCGAGCTTGAATTCGGCTGGTATGGTGTATGGCCTGTCACCATCACCGAGCAGAATGCCGGGTTCAGCATGTTTCGAATCCGGGTCGCCGCCCTGAATCATGAAGTCACGTATCACACGATGGAAGAGCAGTGAATCATAGGCTCCTTCTTCCACCAGCATCTTGAAGTTGTCGCGATGCAACGGCGTGGCATCGTATAGTTTCAGCTCTATGTTGCCTTTTGTGGTTTCCATAACCACATGGACTTCCTTTTTCTTGCAGGAGGTCAACAGCACTATCGTGGCTGCAAACGCAATAATCGTTATAATCCTTTTCATATTAAGTAGATGAGCATGTTTAGTTTACATATTGGAAATAAGACTACGGGACTGCGAGACGCGAGACTACGGGACATGGGTTCGTCTCGAAGTCCCGAAGTCCCGTGTCCCGAAGTCAAAAGATATTGTAGTTTATTTTTGAACACTTACTTATGCCTCAATAATTGCCACAAAAATACAAAAAACTCATGTCTTTGCGAATTCTACTTTGTTTTTGTGCTCGGCCGTGGTGTTCTTATGTCGTATGGATTTGCTAGGGAGGGCAGCGGATTCACACCGTAGCCGAGCATATTGATTTGTAATCCTTCAAAGGCAAATTTGGCTGATGCGGTATTTTCGGGAAAAAGTGGCTGTGTTTCAGAAATTGTGTATTTTTGCAGTATCAAAAGCGGATACTATGTCTAATAAAGACCTACTGAGCCAAATCGTACAACTTGGCAGGGAAATCATCCCTGCTGATGGACATTTGTATCTCTATGGCTCGAGAGCACGGGGTGATTTTAGGCCTGATTCCGACTGGGATTTGCTAATTCTTTTGAATAAAGAAAAGGAGGAATATTCCGATTTCGACAACTATTCCTATCCTTTTATTTCCTTGGGATATGATGCTGGAGCTCCGATTTCAGCCCATCTTTATACAATGAGTAAGTGGGATAAAATGTCGTTTTCCCCGTTTTACCACAATGTTGAACACGATAAAATAGTACTGATATGAGCCTTGGCGATGAAGAAAGAAAAATCATGGTGGAGTTCGAAATCGAAAAAGCCCACCGACTGATAGACCAATTCCCAATCCTTGAAAATGCCAAATTGTGGGATACTTTAGCCAACCGAGTGTATTACGCGGTTTTTCATGCGGTAACTGCATTGCTAATAAAGAACTGACTTCATGCAGAATCTCATCAAGGTGTTTCGGTGCTTTTCAGTAAACACTTTGTCAAAGAAGACAAAATTGATGCTGAATACGGAAGGCTTTTTGCCCGATTGGAAAACATGCGTGAAAAAAGTGATTACACCTGCCTTTTTGAAACGACCGAAGAGGAAGTTTTACCAATGATTCCCAAAGCAAAAGAATTGGTGGCGATAATTGAAGGTTTGCTTGACTGAGTTGCTTGTTGAATACAACAGTTTTTTATCCTTTATTATTAGACAGAACACCTTGTTCGGCTGGATTTGCAATCCGACCGTAACTGGGTATTTGGATTTGTAATCCTTCAAAGGCAAATTTGGCTGATGCGGTATTTTCGGGAAAATGTGGCTTTGTTCCCGTTTTTTTTGTATTTTTGCAGGCATAAATTGGATTAAGATGTGTACTTATCATATAGCGTTGGACGATGGTTTGGTCATGCAGGCTGAAAACACCTTCCAGATCAAAGAGCCGTTCCAGACTTGGCTGCAACAACAGGTCGAGAGTTGGCTTTTGGCTCAGGTAAACGGCAAGAACCAATCTCATTCCCGTCACAGCAGGCTTTCTGATGAAGAATTGGCTGAAAGATTGAAAGGCTATCCACCGCTCGAAGAAAGTAGTTTCCCAAGTTTGGCAGCCGAAGACTATGGCACTTATCTCAATTCTCGCAGTGGCCAACTTCCTAAAGGATTAGAGAAATGGCTGTAAGCAATGTTTATCAACGTGAAATAGTGGAAGTTCCTTTTGTGCTTCCTGATGGGAAAGTGTTGCCTCATCCTGCCTTGGTTGTTTCGTGTGACGATTTGCAACAAATGGAGCCAGGACTTTTCTATGCTGTGCTTGTATCGTCAAAAAATATCATCCC
>JAEEGF010411494.1_pt1 | contig 10227 bp, 8 predicted proteins | sample 9134171 | NCBI WGS metagenome assembly JAEEGF01 (sample SAMN16246542, study PRJNA631951) | gut metagenome | biome: gut microbiome; feature: rumen; material: AP-attached | host: Bos | place: Iran: Karaj | collected 2018-10 | reverse complement strand
TCGAGTCCATCCTCATCAAGGTCACCGAGTGTCTGCCCGAACTGGTGGCACAGGGCATCGGCGTACAGCTGGGCGAGCTGGGCATCTTCTATCCCTCTGCCGAGGTGAAGGATCCCGTCGTCAGCATCCCCGCCATGGAGGGTCTTGACCCCCGCGACGTGGTGAAGGCCATCCACATCCGCTTCCTGCCCAACGCCTCGAAGCTGGAGGACCTGTCGGGACCCGCCTTCAAGGACCGCTGCACGCTGGAGATGCGCAACATCATCGAGAAGGTCGAGGTCGACGGCAAGGCCGTACAGCGTCTGACGCCCATCGCCACCGCCCTCGCCGACTACAACCACGAGAATCCGTAAGGCGCATTCGCTTCGCTTCGCTAATTGATAATTGATAATGGAAAATTGAAAATTACGGGACGATGAAGAAGACAAAGATTATCGAGGTTGCCGTGAAGATGTTAGTAGCGGCGCTCACCGCCTTTCTGACGGCCATCACAACCACCAGTTGCATGGGCCGTGGACCGCTGGACTTTCTCGCAGCATAGCCGCTGTGATCAACCCCACCTAACCTCCCCTTTCCAAGGGGAGGGATTTTTTTCTCCCCGCCTTGGAAAGGAGGGGTCGGGGGTGGTTGATAGTACACAAAAAGAACCGTCCCTTTTGTGTACACCTCGGAAAAACTCAAAATGATTTGGTTTTCTACTCGCTTATTCGTACCTTTGCAAGCATGAAAATGTTTATAATGATACTGGCCCTGGTTGTGGGGCTTACTGGATATGTCAGCTGGCACCTGTGGCGCATCACGCCGACGGGATGGCTGTTGAAGTGGATTGTCACGGGCGTGTTCCTGCTGTGGTTCGTGAGTTTCTTCGTGGGCTTCTTCGTGACGGAGCGCGTACCTGTCAGGGTGGCTACGGTGTTCTATGAGGTCGGCAATACGTGGTTGATAGCCTTCTTGTACCTCTTTATCGTCTTCCTGTTGGCTGACATCGTCTCGTTGTGTCATCTGCTGCCGAGAACCTGGCTGAAGGACAGCTTGGCGGGGCTGCTGTCGGTGGTAGGTATCGTGGCGTTGGTGATGGCGCTGGGCACCATGCAGTATCACCACAAGCAGCGCGAGGAAATGGTGCTGACTACCAAGAAACCTATAGAAAAGCCTCTGACCATCGTGTTGGCCAGCGACCTGCACCTTGGTTATCACAACCGCAAGGCGGAGTTGGCGCGGTGGGTTGACCTCATCAATGCCGAGAAGCCTGACTTGGTGCTCATCGGCGGCGACGTCATTGACAGGAGTCTGCGCCCCGTGGTCGAGGGCAACTATGCGGAAGAGTTGCATCGCATCGAGGCACCTATATATACTGTCCTCGGCAACCACGAATACTTCAGCGACGTGGAGGGGTCAGCGCGTTTCTTCAAGGATGCGGGCATCGTACTGCTCAAAGACTCTGTGGCGCACTTCAAGGGTGTTGACATCATCGGGCGCAACGACAGGATGGCGCGACGCAGAGCCAGCGTGAAGGATCTTGCCATGGGTTTGGACGGCTTTACCATCCTGCTGGACCATCAGCCTTACCACTTGGAGGAGGCAGAGCGGGCAGGCATCGACTTCCAGTTCAGCGGTCACACCCATCGCGGACAGGTATGGCCTATATCGTGGATAACGGATGCGGTGTACGAGAAGTCGTGGGGGCGTCACCAGCGCGGCAACACGCACTACTACATCAGTTCCGGTCTGGGCATCTGGGGACCGAAGATACGCGTCGGCACGCAGTCAGAGTACCTTATACTGCGCATTCGCTAATTCTTACACCTAAAGGTATAAGCGAGCAAAGCTCGTAGGATAATTGATAATTGATAATGGATAATTGCGCATTCGCTAATTCTTACACCTAAAGGTATAAGCGAGCAAAGCTCGTAGGATAATTGATAATGGATAATTGATAATGGAGGGGCGGGGGAATGCTTTTTAAGTTTTTTTTTGTCGAAAACTATTGCAGTATAAATATTTTTTCGTATCTTTGCCAATAAATCAAAAATGATCATTGACGATTGTAACACGTAATCAACTTAAAAAGGAGGATTATCTATGGCAAACAAGAGAACATTGAAAAAGGGAATCAAGCTGATTTGTGAAGAACTTTTCGCCGAGTGCATTGCTGCCTCACTCTACGGACACAATGCCGACCAGGGTAATGTTGACGCCCTGCTGTACAGCATTATCCACACGCAGGATGACTTCACGGCACGCATCTCGCATCCTGAGCCGGGCATGGCCGCCAAGGTCTATTTCCGCGACCTCAGGGAGAAGTTTACGGCACAAGCCAGCGACATTATTGACCAAATCAACAATCTGCATTAAAGAGACATGTTAAAATCACTGAGCCGCTGGCTATTGTATAAACGCATGGGGTGGACGACCGAGATTACCGAGGCGCACCCCGACAAGTACATCATTTGCTTAGCACCGCACACCAGCAACTGGGACTTCCTCATAGGACAACTTTATAACAGGGCGGAAAATCTGAAGAGCAACTTCCTCATGAAGAAGGAGTGGTTCTTCTGGCCGTTAGGTCCCATCTTCCGCAAGATGGGAGGAATACCCGTGTGGCGAACCAAGAAAACGAGCATGACCGACAACCTTGCCGAGACAGCCCGTCAGTCAGAGACATTTCACCTGTGCATCACCCCGGAAGGGACGCGTTCTGCTAATCCGGAATGGAAGAAAGGCTTCTACTTCATAGCCCAGAAGGCCAACCTTCCCATCCTGCTGTACGGTCTGGACTACGAGAAGCGCCAGATATACTGCACCAAGACCATCATTCCGAATGGTGACGTGGAAGCACAGATGCGTGAGATCAAATTATATTTCAAGGACTTCAAAGGCAAGAAGCCTGAGAAGTTTACGATTGGTGAAGTGTAAGATGCAACGGCGAATACTACTTTTATTTATAGTTGTTTTATTGTTTTCTTCCAACGCCATGCCTCAGTCAGCCAAGGACGAGGCAAAGATGGTTGTGAACCTGGAGAAGTATTTCAGTAAGTACAAGCCCAAGGGGACGCGTCTGACGCAGCCCCCGAAGATGGTCAGCTATCAGTTGGACAACCAGGCGCGGACGCTGGTCATCACAGCAGACGAGTTTTTTGCTGCCCAAGAGTTTACGCCAGACATTACGGCACATATATATAAAAAGGTAAAAGGCGAGCTGCCCAAGGTCTACCGCGACTACAAGGTGACCATCATGACGAACGGCATGACCATTGACGAGCTGATTCCCAACCGTCTGTCGCAGAATGCAGACAAGTCGCGCCTGTGGGGTGACATTGACTACGACGGCGAGCCGTGGGTGAAAAACATCTCCTACCCTACCAAGACCACACACGGACTGCAAAACCGCCATGTGTCGCTGTGGGCCAGCCACGGCAACTTCTACGACCAGAAGAAGGGCTACTGGCGCTGGCAGCGTCCGAACCTCTTCGGCACCACCGAGGACCTGTTCACACAGACCATTGTCGTCCCCTACCTCATCCCCATGCTTGAGAATGCCGGTGCCGTGGTCTTCACGCCACGCGAACGTGACTGGCAGACTGAGGAGGTCATCGTCGACAACGACGGTTCCAAGCGCAACTACATCGAGGTGAGTTCACGCGGCAAATGGCAGTCGGCACCCCAGCGGGGCTTTGCCATGCACAGCGGCACTTATCAGGACGGCGAGAACCCTTTCGAGGCTGGTTCGGCACGTATGGTCAAAACCACCAGCAGCAAGTCGCGCTACAGTCTGGCAAGCTATCAGCCCGACTTCCGCAAGGCCGGACGCTATGCTGTCTATGTCAGCTATCAGACGCTGCCGAAGAGCGTCGACAATGCCCTGTACACCGTCTGGCACCGTGGTGAGTGTACCCAGTTCCGCGTCAATCAGCAGATGGGTGGCGGCACTTGGGTTTACCTCGGCACCTTCGATTTCGATGCTGGCTACAGCGAGTTCAACCGTGTCACGGTGACCAACCAGAGCGACAAGGACGGCGTGGTGACGACCGATGCCGTACGCTTCGGTGGCGGCATGGGCAATATACAGCGCTTCGGACAGACCAGCGGTATGCCGCGTGCCGTCGAGGGCGCACGCTACTATGCACAATGGGCTGGAATGCCCTACGCCGTCTATAGCAGCAAGAACGGTCAGGATGACTACGCCGACGACATCAATGTCCGCTCGCACATGACCAACCTGCTGGGTGGCGGCTCTTGCTATATGCCTTCCATTGAGGGGCGCAAGGTGCCCATAGAACTGTCGCTGGCAGTACACAGCGATGCAGGCTATGCCAAGGATGGCGTAGGACTCATCGGTTCGCTGGCTGTCTGCACCACCAACCACAACAATGGCAAGCTGAATGCGGGCATCTCGCGCATGGCTTCACGCGACCTGGCTGACGCCCTGCTCTCCAACGAACAGTTAGACATCAAATACAAGTACAACCAGTGGAACCGCCGCGAGCTCTTCGACCGCAACTATTCGGAGACACGACTGCCCGAGGTGCCAAGTGCCATCCTGGAAACCATGTCGCACCAGAATTTCCCTGATATGCGCTACGGACAGGATCCCAACTTCCGCTTCACGCTGGCACGCTCCATCTACAAGACCATTCTGCGCTACATCAACGACCAGCACGGCACGTCATATATGGTGACGCCGCTGGCACCGAACCATTTCCGTATTGAATTTACTGACAAGGACAAGGTGAGACTGAGTTGGAGTATGGTCAACGACCCACAGGAACCGACGTCAAGACCCACAGCATATATCCTGTACACCGCCATTGAGGATGCCGACTTTGACAACGGTACCTTTATACGTGCCAAGACCAGCTACGAGATGCGCCTTGAGCCGGGCATACTCTACCACTTCAAGGTGGTGGCGGTCAACAGGGGCGGCAGGAGTTTCCCCACGGAAGTGCTCTCAGCCCTCTATCATCCGGCAGCCACCAAGACCGTCATGATCGTCAACGGCTTCCACCGCCTGTCATCGCCCGCTGTCCGCAATACGCCACAGGAACAAGGCTTCGATCTGGACGAAGACCCTGGAGTCACCTATGGACCGACATTAGGATGGGTGGGCCGGCAGGTCAACTTCGACCGCAGTAAGATGGGTATCGAAGGCGGCGGCTTGGGATACAGCACCAACGAGCTGGCAGGAAAAGTCATTGCCGGCAACGACTTCAACTACGTCATGACTCATGCCAAAGCTATCCAGCAGGCAGGGGCGTACAATATCGTCAGCTGTGCCAGTGAGGCGCTGGAAACGGCTAAGCTCAAACTGGCTCAATATGACATGATAGACTATGTGTTAGGGCTGGAGCGTGACGACGGACACAGCCTGAACTATTACAAGACCTTCAACACCACCACGCAGCACATTCTGCAGAACTACACCATGATGGGCGGGGCGCTGATGGTCAGCGGTGCCTACGTCGGCAGCGACATGATGAGCGACGCAGAACAACGCTTCCTCATGAACGTGCTGAAGTGCCGCTATGCCGGAAAAAGCAGCACGCCGTCCAACACCGTCAACGGACTGGGAACGTCGCTGACATACTGGAAACAGCTGAACGCGCAGCATTATGCCGCCACGTCAACCGACATACTGCAACCCGTCAAGCCTGCCTACACCGTCATGCAGTATGCCGACGGGCAGGACGCTGCCGTAGCCTACAGGCAAGGCAACACGAAACTCTTCGTCATGGGTTTCCCCTTTGAGTGCATTCAGGGCAGCCAGAAGCAAAATGCCATCATGCGAGGCATACTGAATTTCATGTTAAAATAAACTCACCATAATAACCAAACTTAATGACCTGAAAAAGATGAACAAGATTCAAACAAACTCCAGCGGAACAAGAAGTATCGAAATTAGTGAAGAACACTTGCAGACCATTGAAGACTACCAGTTCTTCCGTGACCTGATTGACTCAAACGGCTACGTCGACGAACAGGTCCTGGACAAGCTCAAGCTCAATATCCGTGCCATGCTTGAGTCGGAAGCCGGCAAGGACAAGCGCCTGCTCGACCTCTGCCTCGACGTCATCTATCATCCTAACATGAAAGCCTACGGTCTGCAGCAACTGGTACTGCTTTACATCAACTGGAAAGACAGGGGCAACGACAATCTCGGTATGACGACACGAGCCTTCCAAGGAACGCCGTTCAACTAAACAAGAGGACGCTCACCAAGGCAATGGAATACAGACTGACGGATTTTCTGCCGACGACGAAGAAAGAACTCGAACTACGCGGCTGGGAGGAGGTGGACATCATCCTCTTCTCAGCCGATGCGTACGTCGACCATCCGTCATTCGGCGTGGCCGTCATCGGACGTACCTTGGAAGCTGCGGGCTACCGGGTTGCCGTAGTCCCACAGCCTGACTGGCACGGCGACTACCGCGACTTCAAAAAGTTAGGCCGTCCGAGGCTGTTCTTCGGCATAGCGCCGGGGTGTATGGACTCCATGGTCAACAAGTACACGGCAAACAGAAGACTTCGTTCGGAAGATGCCTATTCACCAGACGGACGTCACGACATGCGCCCGGAGTACCCCACCATCGTGTATTCCAAAATCCTGCGTGAACTGTACCCTGACGTGCCTATCATCCTGGGAGGCATCGAGGCATCCTTGCGCCGCCTGACGCACTACGACTATTGGCAGGACCGCCTGCGCCCTTGCATCCTCTGTGACGCCCCCGCCGACCTCATCATCTACGGCATGGGCGAAAAGCCCATCGTAGAACTGGCCCGCCGCCTGTCCAACGCCGCCAACATCCCAAAGGACATCCCCCAGACCGTCTACCTGTCGCCAGCCTACACCCCACAGCCCGACGACATCGTGCTGCACAGCCACGAGCAATGCCTGAAAGACAAGCGCTCACAAGCAGAGAACTTCCGCCACATCGAGGAGCAGTCCAATATGATGCACGCCCATCGCATCGTCCAGCCCGTCGGCGACGGCTATGTCATTGCCAACCCACCTTATCCGCCGATGACTACCGCCGAGTTGGATGCGTCCTTCGACCTACCCTACACTCGAGTGCCACATCCTAAATACAAGAACAAGCGCATCCCTGCCTACGAGATGATACGCCATTCGGTCAATATCCATCGCGGATGCTTCGGCGGCTGTGCCTTCTGCACCATCTCTGCCCATCAGGGTAAGTTCATCACCTGCCGTTCCAAGGAGAGCATTCTAAAAGAAGTACGTCATGTGACGCAAATGGACGACTTCAAAGGCTATCTGTCAGACCTCGGAGGGCCCTCGGCCAACATGTACGGCATGCATGGCCGCAACCTCTCCATCTGCGAAAAGTGCAAGCGCCCGAGCTGTATTCATCCGCAAATATGCCCCAACCTCAACACCGACCACTCCCAGTTGTTGGACATCTATCGTGCCGTCGATGCGCTGCCGGAAGTCAAGAAGAGCTTTATTGGCAGTGGCGTCCGCTACGACCTGCTGCTCTACAAGAGTAAGGATGAAGCCGCAAACCGGACAGCACAGGAATACACCCGCGAACTCATTACCCGCCATGTCAGCGGTCGACTGAAGGTCGCTCCTGAGCACACCAGCGACCATGTGCTGCGACTGATGCGCAAGCCGTCGTTCCAGCAATTCTATGAATTCAAGAGACAGTTTGACCGCATCAACCGCGAGGAAGGACTGAAACAGCAAATCATCCCCTACTTCATTTCCAGTCATCCTGGTTGCTCAGAGGCAGACATGGCAGAACTTGCCGTACTGACCAAGCGGCTGGACTTCCAGCTGGAACAGGTGCAGGATTTCACGCCCACCCCTATGACCGTCAGCACGGAGACATGGTATACGGGCTATGACCCCTATACGCTGGAACCCGTCAAGAGTGCCAAGAGCCAGAAGGAGAAATTGGCGCAGCGACAATATTTTTTCTGGTATAAGCCCGAAGAGCGCCATAACATCGAACAGAGTCTGCGCCGCATTGGCAGGCAGGATCTCATACAAGAACTTTGTCCCTATGATCATCATCGAGCAAAACCTCGTCCCCAAGAACCCCAAAAAGAAAAGCGAGGACGGCATCGTCGTCACAAATGACTTCATCGCCGTTATCGACGGCAGCACATCAAAGTCACAATACCGACACAGCATCTTTCGCTCTAACGGCCGCTATGCGATGCAGTTGGTCAGCAGCTACATCCGCAAAATGCCCAAAACCACTACCTGTGAGCAGTTTCTCCGTGGGGTAACGGCACACATCCGCAAACACTACAAAAAGTCTATGCTGGCGCGTCTTGCTGAACATCCCGAAGACCGCCTGACGAGCTCTGCTGTCATCTTCAGCCGTGTTTGCCGTGAAGTGTGGATGGTGGGCGACTGTCACTGTCTGCTCATCCCCTCCCCTCCCAAAACTCAAAACTCAACACTCAACACTCAAAACTCAACACTCAACACCCAACACGCACCCATCTACTACGACAATTCCAAGCCTGCCGAAGCTGAATTGGCAGCCATGCGTGCCGAAGAAGTACGCCGCCAACTGGCAGCAGGAAAAACACAGGACGAGCTGCTTCGTAACGACACAGCCCGTCCTACTATCATCCCCCGCATGCTTGAAACGATGCGTGAGCAAAACAAAAGTTATTCTGTCATCGACGGTTTCCCCATTGACAGGCAACACATCAAGATTCTGCCTCTTGACTTCAATCCTTGGGAAGTCGTGTTGGCTTCTGACGGCTACCCCTTCCTGAAACCTACCCTCGCAGAAAGCGAAGCACTACTGCAACAGCAGCGTAGGGACGACCCGCTGAACATTGGTCCGGCATTTCAGGCCACCAAGGGATTCCACCCCGACTTCAACTCCTTCGACGACCGCGCCTACATTCGCTTCCGCGTCTGATGACACACTACCTTATATAGATTAAGGTACGCGAGACTATTTCTCAGGAATATGCTTCAACACATCTATCAGGTGGTCCCAAACCATTTGTACGGTGGGAATGTGCAGACGCTCGTCTGGGGTATGCACAAAGCGCAGCGTAGGACCGAAGGATACCATATCAAGATTCGGATAACGCTCAGAGAACAGACCACACTCCAGTCCTGCATGGATACCGCGGACAATAGGATCCTTGCCGAAAAGCTTCTTGTACGAATCAATGACGATACGCTGCAGTTCGCTGTTGGAACGCATCTTCCAGGCAGGATAACCGTCGGAATGCTTCACGTCGGCACCAGCCAAGAGGAAACAAGCGCCTATCGTGTCACACATATTGTCAAGATTCGACATGACGTTGCTACGCTGAGACGATAAGATGGTGATTTCCGTTTCTTTCGTCACAATGCTGGCAATATTGCTGGACGTCTCGACCATGCCGTTCAATGCTGGATCTTGGCATATAGCATAGATGCCATTGTGGACAGCCTGCAGAGCGTAGATGAACTGACGGGCAACCTGAGCCTCGATGACGGGCTCAGCATCGGTGGACTCCATCGTCCAAACCATCTGCGTGTCAGTGAAATTGAACTCGTCGGCAACGTCGGAGGCAAAGATGTTCCAGTCTGCCTTGATGTTTTCTTTCAAGTCGTGAGGTACGGCTATGACAAACATGCCGTCTCGCGGAATGGCATTATGCAACTTGCCGCTGTTGAACTGAGCCAAACGGATGCCGTCGTATTTCTTCATCTCGGTATAAAGGAAACGCCCGAGCAACTTAATGGCGTTGGCACGCTTCTTGTTAATGTCGTCGCCAGAGTGGCCACCAACCAATCCCTTCAACTGACCGCGCAGGAAGAAGGAACCTTGCGGAGCATCTTCTCGCTTGAAACTGAAGACTGCCGTCGTATTACGGCCTCCGGCACACGAAACAAAAATCTCGCCCTCGTCCTCGGAGTCAAGGGTGATGAGGTAGTCACCAGTCATAAAACCGGCCTTCATGCCCTCGGCACCTGACAGTCCTGTTTCCTCGTCACGGGTAAAGACACACTCAATGGGACCATGCTCAATGTCATTGCTGTCGAGCAACGCCAGTTCCATGGCACAGCCAATACCGTCGTCGGCCCCAAGCGTTGTACCTTCTGCCGTCAGCCATTCACCGTCAACATAGGTCTTAATGGCATCGGTATCGAAATTGAACTCCACGTCTACCAACTTGTCGCAAACCATATCCATGTGGCTCTGAAGGATGACCGTCTTGCAGTTCTCCATGCCCTTGGTGGCAGGCTTG
>JAEEGF011286312.1_pt1 | contig 10228 bp, 5 predicted proteins | sample 9134171 | NCBI WGS metagenome assembly JAEEGF01 (sample SAMN16246542, study PRJNA631951) | gut metagenome | biome: gut microbiome; feature: rumen; material: AP-attached | host: Bos | place: Iran: Karaj | collected 2018-10 | reverse complement strand
GATAGTCCTGTTACCTCCGAATATCTGAAACCATGGTAAACAAAGGTGGGTTGCCACCATCTGTTCTGTTCTTTACCATTGGCAACATAATAGTCGGTAGAGTTGGCATGACGGAAGTTGGCCCGCCACAGTTCACCATGCTCATCCAACTTCTCTGCAAAGCGTATTCTTACAGTGTCACCCGCTTTGAGGTTGTTCATACGCAGCTTCAGCCATCCTGCCATGTTCTGTCCTAAGTCGAGAATCAGGTGATCACCTTTCTTTGTCATCTCCTTCACCGGCACCTGCTCTATCACCTTCATGCCGGGAGTCATCTGTCCGCGTAATGTTCCGAGCGGGATAGCCACTCTTTCAGCCGGGCGCCACTGACTGTCATCATAGCCGACATCATTCCATCCGGTCAGTTCTTTGCGGGCATCATAAATCTCACCGTCATATTCGTTATTGGAGCGGATAGCCCCGTCAGCATTCAGTTTCCACTTCTCACCGGTAGAGATCACCTGTTTCTTACCATCTTTATAGACAATGATGAGGGTGGCACGCAGTTTCGGATAACCGAAGTTGGTAATCTTATACGGTTTCTTCTTCTGTTGCATGGTGTAGTAACGGCCATTACCCAAGACCACACCAAGGGCATTCTTCTCATTCAAGAGAGAGGTTACGTCATAGGCATTGTACATCACGGTCTTACGGTAATCTGTCGGAACGGGTGCCAACACCTGGTCGCCGATGCGCTTACCGTTGATAAATGCCTCGTACATACCCAGTCCACTGATATACAAGGTGGCACGGTCGATCTCTTTGTCGGCAGTAAACTCCGTACGGAGATAACGGCTCGACAACTGACTGTGCTCTACTTCCTGATCCCAGGGGTTGGCCCGGTCCAGTCCGATCCACTGTCCACTCCAATCGGACGTGTACAACAGTCCGATATTGAACATACCCACATCACTCCATTCCGACTCACCTTTGGTGGTGGTGACCTTCACACGCCAATAGCAACGGGTATCGGAACGCAACGGTTTACCTGCATAGGTAATCCACTGTGACTGATCGCTATTCTCATTCACATCCCATAAGTCACCTTCCATCTTCATTGCTTTTGCCAAAGAGGAAGAGACGATAAGATGATAGGCCGTCTGCTTGACATCATTCTGTGTGGAGACAATCTGCCAACCCAGACGAGGGGTAGAGGTGTCCACACTCATCGGGTTCACCATGTGTTCTGTACGCAACTCCCCGACAGATACAGCAGGTGCCTGTACTTTCTTAGGCTTTGCGCTTACGGTCAGTGCCATGACGAGGCACAGCAGCAACAATATATTTCTTTTTACCATTTCTCTATCAGTTTTGTCTGAGACTTATCGATATAATTCTTTGTAGCATCCACAGCAATGAGCACACGGTCGCTGTTATTCAGGTATGCACCGTCGTAAACGAACTCCGTGATCTTATTGTCATATTCACCTAAGTATTTCAAGGTTCCGTCGATAGGGTTCATCGTCCACACATTCTTTTTCTTACCGGAAATCTTTGTCAGGTCGATCTGCATGGGCTTGCCGCTGTAGTTGTATGCTAACAGGTAGTCATTACCACGGGTAGCTATCACACGGTCGTACCGCTCACCGTTCTGTCCGGCAATCACACTCTGGTCACCGATGCGCTCAGTAAATGGGAATGCTAAGATCAACCACTTCAGATACTTCATCTGGTTAAGACCGGGGTCATTCATGGCCTCCCACCAGGGCTTCTTTGCAAAGAAAGAGCCACCGACACCGGGGCGCAGGAACTGCATGATAGAGTTATGTCCGTAAGTATGTCCGAAGGAACCGGCAAACACCGACCAATAAGCATAGCGACGAACATCATAATCCTGCCAACGCGGTTCATTCTCGTTGTGTAATCCCTGAGGAATATCCTCATACGATGGTTCTCCGTCGATAACCGGCTTGATCGGTTTTACGGCAAAGCTCATATCCACATAACGCCAGTTATCTTCCTCGGTATTCTCCTTGATGGAATAATCACCGTCACCATTACGTTGTCCGTAACGACGATGTCCACTCTGGAACATATTGAAATCCAACCACTCACGGTCGTTGAACCATTTAGCGGAATAGGTGCGGCCCAACGGATGATAAGTCATCACATGGTTAGGATCGTACTTCTTGATGGCTCTTGCCAGTGCATCCCATATCTCCGGACTACGGTCACCACGGATATCGCCACCGATCATCCAGATGATATTCGGTTTGTCCTTATAGCGTTCCCCCAGGAATTTTCCATAGGCAGCCGCCTTAGCCTCATCCATTCTGCTCAGCTGTGATCCCCAGATACAGTCCATGGCGATATAGATACCGTTGCGGGCGGCCACGTCAATGATATAGTCCATATGCTCCCAATAGCCATAGACACCCTCTTTGGTAACCTTAGAGAAATCAAACTCAGCATTGTTTCCGGGATGTCCATAGATATTAAAGGTGGGTATGCCGTTAAGCACCTGTATCTGCTCCACATTATAACCGGCCTTACGCTCCAGTCCTAAGTAGTACCCTACCTCATCACGGTTCAGTCTTTCAGGCAGCAACCATGAGGTATTGCCCAACCAGAAGAATGGTGTTCCATTCTCATGCACCAGATAACGACTGTTCTTTGACACCACCAGTTTACCGTTTTGCCAGGGATGATAAACACGTTCCCGCTGTGCCGATGCCGTCAAAGCCAAGAACATCAAAAATGTTAATACGAATAATTTTCTCATTATGGTTTGTTTTTAAGATTTCGATTTTGGGATGATGATTGATAATAGTCTGGATTCGAGATTACGAGATCACGAGATTACGAGATCACGACTATATTAATTATTTCTTTGGCGTGAAGCGCAGTGTGTTCTCTGATTCAATAGTTATCTTGTCCTCATCGAGCATTGACTCATCCAAGCCAAAGGTATCGATGAAGAAACGATACACCGCATTTCGTTTGTTCGGTCCGAAGTCGTGACGTTCTTTCGGCAGATGGATATTGGAAACCTTGTCTTTAGAACCATAGAATCCATATATTCTCTGCAGGTAAGGATATTCCAGCTCGGGCGTCGTGGATGTCCAGTCACCACCATCGCTGACCACCATCATCGGTTTGGGTGCAAACAATGCAGCCAACTCCGCATTACAGGTACCACCGCCAGCTAACTGAATAGGCATGCCACTCTCACAGGGACAACCGCCATCAAACCATGATGACATGCTGACGACAGGGTTGGACGCCGTATAACGATCATCCAGCACAGACAGTAATACCGTCTGCGTACCACCGCCGGAACCACCGTTGACGCCTACCCGGGTAACATCCACATCCTTTCTCTTGATCATCCAGTCGAGGATACGGATACCGTTGAGGATCTGCATCACATGAGCTTCGGGCGTACGATGAGCCTTGGTACCTACCTCATCTTCCGACTCGCCCCATCCCCACAGGTCATAATCCACACAGATGGCCCCCATGCGTGCCAGCGTTCCCAAACGCTGCTGCTGCACCTTTCCATAACGGCCGTTGAGGAAATGACCGTTCGGACAGATGATCAACGGATGCTTGCCTTTCTTGGCCGGAGCATAGACAGAACCCTTCACGGTATGTCCGTTGACCGTCTTCAGACAGAAGTTCTGCACGGTATAACCATCGAGCTTACGGATCTTTGTATATTGCGGAGCCTCGTTGACACACTGTGCCAACAGCGGGTCAATGCCCAAGCGCTCACGCACCTCCTTACGCACGATCTCTTTTCTTGCCTCCCACTGCTCCTTATTATTATATAAGGTGTTCAGATAGGCAATCATCTTCTCTCCGTCGGCAGGTTGTCTGCGTGCATATTCGTATGGTTTAACCTTCCACAGATTACCATTCTGATAAACCACTTTGAAATCGAATGGAGAAAGTACGTTTTGCAGCGTCTCATCCAAGGAATACGGACGGATGCGGAAATCGGCATAAGTAAGTCTCAAGCCCGTGGTATCCACATCACTGCATTTCAACTTCACGTCGAAACGTTTCTCAATATCTTTTATCACATCACTGAGCGGACGTGTGAATCTTGTCTCAAAAGTCTGTGCCGATGCCTGCATACTACAAAGGACACAGCATGCAATTACGAATATTCTCATGTTATGGTAACTGATATGTTAATTCTCCTAATGTGCTGCGGTTAGCCACTTTCTTTCCGTCAACCAGCAATACCAGTCCGGTACCCTGATGATAACGCTGTCCGTTTTCATCCCACAGAATGGTTAGCAGATGACCTTGATAAGGTACAGCATCCAGACAGAAATACTTCCACTGGCCGGCGGGCACCAACGGATGGATGACCACCTTCTTCTCAGCCTGCGGACGGACACCCACCAATCCGCTGATGACCAGATCAGCAAAGGTGGAGTGGTTGTAATAACGGCTACGCTCACGGTCACCCATCAGCCAGGCACCATTCTTCTCATCGAGGTACTCACCGATATAGGGACGGCCTCTGTGATGCTGACTCTCCACATATTTCTTCATCTGAGCGAAGTACACAGTATCGCCGATGACTGGCCGGTCGGTATTATTCAGATAATTGGCAAAAGCGGTCAGTGTCTGACTGGTGGCAAAGGGCCAGATAGCGCCATCCCACTCACAGGTACCCACGCCATGTGAACGGAACAGCGGATGACGGCGCTCAGCGGTTGTCAGACCATAAGGTGCATTGAACCCTTTCTCATCCACCAACTGCAGCCAGGCAGTCTCGAAGCGCTTATCCTCCGGCATGTTGAAATACCAGGGGATGAAGCCGATGGCCTCACGGGCATTGGCAGAGGTATCTTTCTGCAGCGTCTCGAAGAACTGATGCTGCTCGTTCCACAGGTATTTCTCGATCTTCTCCTTCAGCGTCTGCGCTTCCTGATCGTACATCTTTGCTTTGTCGTTATCTCCATACATCCTGTTGATGGCAGCCAGCGCACAGGCATTACCGTACATATAACTGTTGATGGTCGGACGGGCATACTGCTGGCGGCGTGCTCCGGAGATACTCTCCTCCATACCGTCACGCACATCTGCCTGCCAATACAGTCCGTTAGGCAACAGATGGGTGTTCTTCCAATCAGCATATTCTGCCTCTAATGATGCTTTGAAGTCCTTGAGATTCAAGGCGGGTCCCATCACCTTCCATGCCTCGTAGATAGCGGCAGGGTTCCAGGAAGAGAACTTATTCATCCTCTCCATCGGTTTTCCTTCATTACCGAAGTACCAGGTGCGTAGTATCTGGTTCAGATAGATAGGATCGCGCATCCAGCGGGATTCCATCGTATGATGACCGATAGCACAGGCTATCAGGTTGTATTTATCAGCATAAGAGCGTTTTACGAGGAACTCCGTCATACCGAAGCCCACCGGTGTGTCAACGATATGTTTGCGTAAGCTCCACCAACGGTAGTAATACATCTCTTCCATATCCTTGTCGGGACAGTCGAAGAGCGGCACATTCTTCTGCATCCAGTCCCACGACTGTGCATTGGGGATGAACGATACGATATTCTCATCCTCCATACCGTTGAAATAATCCACATAGTGACGATAGTCGGCAGCGGATAATACTGCGGAGGGAACATCCGCCGTCTGCTGAATATTTGGCTCATCCGCATTCGTCAACGGGAATGCAGAAGGATCCATTGGACGGGAAAAGACATTAGAGATTAAGAACTTTGCCTCAGGATCTGTCTCGTCGGCACGCGGCATGTCGAAGTCCTGATCAGCCGGTGTCTCTATATTCGGCTCAGTGAAGAGGGCACCTGTACGGAACACGATACGGGTGATGGCCTCTACCGGGGTATCAAACTGTCGTACGCAAGCTCTCTTACCGTTCACGAAATAGACCGCACGGTGCATGCCGCAGGAAAGCATGGCCTTGACATGATAAGTCTTGTCTGCCTCATACTGCCGCTGCATCATGCCGAAACGGGCACCGCCCTTGATACGCATATCACCCGTCTCATCGATCTGGATCCTGCTGGCCATATTACCTTTTGCATCCAGGAACTCGATATACAAAGCACCGCGATCATTCTGCGATGCACAGAGATCCATCTCCACCTCCAACTCCTTGCTGGCGGGTATCACTCTCTCCACTTTGGCATAGTCGTAGGGATCGGAATCACTGAGCAGCAAGCCGCCATTCTGTAATACCACCGGGCACAGACGAGGAACATAGAGGTTCCAGTCGTTCATATCCGCCAACTGCTTGTAACTGCCGAAACCGGCGGCATGACTGGTGGCCTTCGTCAATACAGGAACCACGATCTTACTCACCCACATATCCTCCTTGTTATGCGAGTAGGTCACCCATAGGTTTCCGTCCGGCGGTGTGCCGTTACCTTCCTGAATACCACGGGTATATTGCGGACCGTAATTCTTATATCCTCCGCCGTGGCGCTCAGGGGTGATATCTCCGTGTACGAGGTTCAGCGTGGTATATTCCAAACCGTCTTTACTCAGGCTAATGGCCAACGGCCAACGATATTCCGCGGGGTTATAGACAGTGGCGTACGTACCGTCAGACAACCGCTGTCCCCAGATTTTCGCATTACTGTTCACAAAGCCCGGTGCCCGAGTGGCTGGCTCACGCCATGTCTCTCCCCGGTCTTCACTGATACTCTGCAAGGCATGTTTCCACAAGCCGACGATACGTCCGTCGGGTAAGGTATAATAACAGAACGCTTTGTAGTCTTTATGTAAGGGTATCAGCGGGTCATCCTTATCAGCCTCCTCCACCCATTGCATACGTTGTGTGGCATCAGCCAGGATCTCGTCAACCGCCTTGACAAACCCTTTGTCTTTTGATTTCTTGTAAAAAGGATAATCGGTGTTCTTCTCGTTAAAGCCGTGATTATAACGGATGAAATAGATCGGACCAAAGGAGCCGTCACTTTTAATTTCTCTCACCACCCTGCCGATGCCGTTACCATCGTTAGGATGATCCTTCAGGGTAAGGGCGATACCATAATAGCCCGTGGCAATCAGTCTGTCGTTTTTCGACACATGAAAGCCTACGCGCTGATGCATCACTGCCTTGATATCCTTTGCTACGACACCGGGAAGTTCTTCCTTGGTAGTACCGTCGGGCACCTTATACTCCGGGAAGAGATCCACCGGAGCTGTCCAGGTATAGCCGTCGGCAGACGTCATCAACAGGGTCTTGCCCGGAGCTTCATGCTCATGTCTCGGATCACTGAGATAATGAACATAGAATTTTCCATGCCAATAGGCCATCATCGGCTGATGGTTGTAGGTCCAGGGCTTGGCTCCACGCATCAACTGGATATTATGAACTCCCACGACAGGGCTCAGCCCACCGTCATGGCGACCGGGATAAGCAACCTCCGTTCCTGTATAATGCACCATATCACGGATATCCACCGTTGTGGAAGCACTTTTTGTTTCCTGGGCATAAGCAAAGAAAACCGACATTGTCAACAAACTAAAAAATAAAAGCTGACGTCTCATATCCCTTATTATAATCGATTATATAATATTACGACGTCTTCCACCTCCATTTGTAACCAAAAAGTGTTGAGCAACGGATAGGAATATAACCACTACCGAGTACAATTTGTTAAATCCATGTTAAATATCGCCTTTCTCTTGACTCGTCACAAGTCGGACATTATATTTGTAGTCACTAAACTCTCACTGATTCAGATTCCTATAGAATATTAACATTAAACAAAATTTTGACATGGATAAGATAAAGGTTGATTGTCAGAGGATAGCAGCTTGCGGACTCTATTGCGGAGCCTGCAGGAAGTTTCTTCATGGCAAATGTGCAGGGTGTCAACCCTCAGAAGATGATAAACCTGACTTAGGCCAACCCCTTACCACGGGGTTTCAAAGGTGTAAGATTCGCAAATGTTGTATGGAGAAAGGATTCCACACCTGTGCTGAATGTGACAAGGACGTGAAAGCATGTAAGACTCATAACAACTTTGTTGGAAAGGTTTTCGCGATCCTTTTTAACAGTGACAGAGCCGCCTGCATCCGATACATCCGTGAGAACGGAGAGCAAGCTTTCGCTGAGGAAATGACAAGACGGGGACAACAGACCATGAAGAGAAAAAGGTCTTGAAAAAAATAATCAATACAAGATTTTTTTCAAAAAAGGTTGTCAGGTTGTCAAAACCCTTTGTAGCAAAGGGCGCGCAACCTGTTGGAGGCTGTCACAGGTTGACACAAGGTTGTCACAATGGAGCCCCCTCTAACTCCCCCGAAGGGGGAGGAAATAACTATTAATTCTCTGTAACTCAGTACCTCTGTGTTGGTATTAACGGACATACATGAAGTAAGTCCCTACAAGTAGTTTCGCAATTCTCTCGAGAATTGGAGAGAAAAGGGTACTAAAAGCCCGGCCAAAGGTGGTCTTTTGCCGGGAATTCTCGAGAGAATTCAAGAGACTTAATAACTACTTTATCCGTTTGTAATAATCCACGTAAGACGTAAAGCACCCTATGACACCATTGCACAGGTAACCATCTTCGAAAAAATACCAACTGGTTAAAGTTATTGAGTCCTCGATTCTCATGTGATTGAAAACTATATCGAAAGTTTGTGAGTCGTCATCCATCTCAATCTCGTATGGTGCGTCATATTCTTCCGTTATGTCATTTTTCGAATCATTGTAATAGAAATGGAACATACCGTTTTTTGAGAAACTTATCTTCTTGACATATCCATAGTTACTGTCAAAGTGACCATCAGAGTATTTGGTTTTTACGAGTTTCCATTCTCCAACAATGGTCTTTTCAACGTCTGAGTAGTCATCGTCATTACTACACGCTATCATTGTAAATGCCGACAGCAATGAGACAACCATCATCATGAAAAAATTATTCCGAGTCATATTCTTAAATTTAAGTGTTAATGGATGTTCTTTCAACTATAACTGAAAAAAAGGACAAAACTTGCATGGGGTTGTGAAAAATAATTTATATCTTTGTCCAAAGAATAGTAAAAACATCCATTAAATAGCAATAATCATGAGGAAATGTCCATTTTGCGACGAAATGATAGACGACAACGCAACTGTTTGTCCAATCTGTGGTGAGGATCTGCCAAAGGAACCCTTACCAGAACATGAGCATCCGACAGAAGAATTGGTGGATAGGGATAAACGCGAATGTCCGATATGCGGTGAGATGATCAGCGCCCATCTTGACGTTTGCGATATCTGCGGTGAGCCCACCCACTTCCATGACGTGCCAGAGGAACCCGTTGAAGAACTGGAGATTGCAGAAGAGACCCCAGAGCTTACAAAAGTGGTTCCCGCCGAAGTTCCTGAAAATGAAGCTGTTGAAGCGCCCGAAGAGACCATCGAAGAGACAGCTTCCTTCAGCACACCAGAGCCCGTTAAAACTGCCGAGCAAGTTATTCCCAAACAGTCGGTTGAGCGCCCTGCGGTAAAGACCCCGTTCCCGGAAAAAAAGAAAAAGTCCAACCGCGGTTATATCATCGGCCTAATCGCACTTCTGCTACTTGCCATCCTCGGCTTATTGTATCTGCTTTTCTTTAAAGGAGATCAAGCAGGAAAGATGTGGGACGGCGATGATATTGAACTGCCGATGGATTCCATCTCACAAGACCCTGCAAAGGTGAAAGACATCCAAGCGCTGCTTGACAGTATAGAACGTGAGATGAATGAGGATGTTGTCGTGGTGGCAAAATATCCCGATGAGGATCGTGCCTGTATGTATTATCTTTTCAACGGAGAATTGTTCAAATACAATGCGCTCAACGGCGTTGAGGAAACCGTCAATGTCCCCATGGATGAAGAGACGGATGTCGTGTTGTTTGCCGAGCAGGAGGGTAACAGTGAGTATATCAAAATCGATATGGCTAACGAGAATATGGAGCATACCGCTTTCTACCGGTTGAACACCCTGACGGGTAAGATACTGAGAGTGAAAGAAGAACCCATGCCTAAAGGAGGACAAGAACCGCAGGATCCACCTGCCTTTGACGGTAAAGTTCCAGGTGAGATACCTCCCCCACCGCCATCAGGGAGGGGCGACATTCAGGCACAAGGAAATAAGACGGGTAGTACACCGAAACAGACGCCTGCACCCTCTGCACGCAACAAACAAGCGGTTAAAAAACAATCTGCTGAGGATGTGCCTCCTCCACCACCCCCATCCAACGGACCCGGATATCGTCTTGA
>JAEEGF011040167.1_pt1 | contig 10228 bp, 10 predicted proteins | sample 9134171 | NCBI WGS metagenome assembly JAEEGF01 (sample SAMN16246542, study PRJNA631951) | gut metagenome | biome: gut microbiome; feature: rumen; material: AP-attached | host: Bos | place: Iran: Karaj | collected 2018-10 | reverse complement strand
TTATTGGAAAAATGGGTTACCTGGTATTTAACGAAAAAGGAAATTCTTCCCGAAGAAGATGAAGAAATTTAAAGAAAGCAGGTTTGAAAAATGAAATTAGCGCTGGTCCAGATGGAAATCAAAGAACGGAACTGTGCCGGGAATACAAAGCATGGTCTTACGCTTCTGGAAGAAGCTGCAAAGCAGAGCGATCTGGTTATTTTACCGGAAATCTGGACGACCGGATATTCGCTGGGGCATCTTAAAGAAGAAGCTGTGACGCTGGACAGCCCGCTGGTGGAAACACTGCGTGGAATCGCCGTAAAGTATCAGTGTTCGTTACTGCCCGGCTCGCTGCCTGTCCTGAAAAACGGAATGGTATATAATATGATCCCGGCGATCAGCAAAGAGGGGAAGATTGTTCACCAATACGGTAAAGCGCACCTGTTCGGCATGTTTGAAGAAGAAAAGTTCTTTGCTCCCGGAGATGCTTTTGATGTGTTTGACCTGGACGGTATCTGCTGCGGATCTACGATTTGTTACGATTTGCGTTTTCCCGAGTTTTACCGTTATCTGGCCCTGCAGGGCGCGCAGCTGATCGTCTGTCCCGCAGAGTGGCCTTCCCGCAGGGGTGACGGATTCGACCTGCTGTCCCGCGCCCGTGCTTTTGAGAACCATGTGTATGTGGCCGCGGTGAACTGTGTCGGCACCTTTAAGGGAGATCCTTTTTACGGTCATTCCCGCATCGTTGACCCGATGAACAATATCATTGCAGAAGGCGGCAGCAATGAAGAGATCATTTACGCGGAAATCGATCTGGAAATAGTGGCAAAGGTGCGCAGGACGTTGAACGCCCTGGCCGATGTGCGCTTTACGATTCAGAAACCGGGTGAGAGTAAATGAAATCGAAAATGAATATGAGAATTGTTTCTCTGTCTATGTTGCTGGCTATCGCTCTGTTTTCCATTATGCCTGTTTCCCTGGCGGCGAAAGCGGTGCCTAAAGACGTGAATTCCCTATTAGGCCTGTATTACGGAAATGCTTCTGTGTTTCTGCTGCGGGAAGAAAAGGGCATTTTGCAGGTTGTTTACCGCACGGATCCGGAAGACAGGGATTTCCGGTTTGCCAATATTTTTCCGCTGAAAAAAGTTCACTTTGATTCCTATTCGATGAACGAGGAAGGCCCGCTGCTTTCCGCGGAAGCGGCTGTCCATTTTGAGCGGGACTCAGACGGTAACGGGATTGTCTGTAAGATTGGCGGCAAACGTTTTGCCCGGGATTTTTTCCCTGGCGAAGGCAGCAAAGTAATGCGGATTGAAGAGAATGCTGATTATCAGTCTCTGAAAGACGCAGCGTCCCGGGCTGCCATTCCGGCAAAGTTGCAGCAGGGACAGCCTGGCAGGCTCGTTCGTATCCGGTCCGCCGTTCCCAACGTTAAGTTTGATTTACGTTACGCGGACTCCAACAATATTTTTGGCGTTTCACTTTTTGAAGCGACGGAAGCCTTTGCGGAAGCGGAAACTGTCTCAGCGCTGGAAAAGGCTGCCGAAAAACTGGCGGCGAGGGGGTACGGTCTGCTGGTCTGGGAAGGTTACCGCCCCTGGTATGTATCCAAACTGGCTTCCGACCTGTTACCGAAGGATAAGAAAACCATGCTGCCTGTTCCCGATAAGGGGGAAGACCGCAACACCGGCCGCACAGTGGACGTAAGCCTGTATGACCTGAAAACCGGGGAAGCCGTGAACATGATCAGTGATTTTGATGAAGTATCTGTCCGCCAGTATCCGGGTTTTACCGGCGGCACGGAAAGGCAGCGCAACTTACGGGATTTGCTGGCTGCAGTAATGAAGGAATGCGGATTTACCCAGGGAAAAGAAGAATGGTGGCATTTTACGTTTGGTGATACGGACGGGTGGCAGCATCTGAATATTCCCTATGGGCAGATAAAATAAAATGTGCTAAAATATTTGACGTATGTAAATTGATATTTCTGTAACGGAGGAAAAAAAGATGACAGTATATGATTGCGCAAATGAGCTGGCAAGAGAAATGCGGGCAACACGTGAGTTTTCCGTTTTAAAAGAAGCAAAGGAAAAATTGTCCGCGGAGCCTGACACCAAAGCACTAATCGCCAGGTTCATGCAGCTTGGACAGGAAGTTGAAATTGCACGTTACCAGAAAAAAGACGTTCCGGCGGAAAAGGAAGCAGAGTTTAATGATATGATGCGGACACTTAGCCTGAATCCGCTGGCAGTGAATTATCTGAATGCATTCCAGCGTTTCCAGCTGATGTTCCAGGATGTGTCAAAGACCATTACGGATGTAGTAAAGGAAGTTGCGGAATAAAATGCTGAATCAGAAATCTTTTTCTCGCTTAACATCAGAAATTGCCGGCCACGTACGTCTGGATGAACCTATGTCGGCACACACATCGTTCCATATCGGCGGGCCGGCCGACGCGCTGGTAATTCCCGCAGATCTGGATGATATTCGAAAAATTTTGCTCATCGCCAGGGAGGAACAGATTCCCCTGACGGTGATAGGAAACGGATCCAATCTTTTAGTGCGGGACAAGGGCATCCGCGGTATTGTACTTAAGCTCGGCAATGCATTGAAGCACTGGGAACAGGATGGCGATACTTTTGTATTTGACAGTGGCGTATCCCTGGCACAGTGCTGCCGTATCATCGGAGAAGCCGGATATACAGGCATGGAATTCGCAGTAGGTATTCCCGGCAGTCTTGGTGGTGCTGTCTTTATGAACGCCGGCGCTTACGACGGGGAAATGAAAGATACGGTGGTGTCCGTACAGGTAATGACGCGGTGTGGCGAAATAAAAACACTGGACAGGCACGATTTGGATTTTTCCTACCGTCATTCCGCGTTGCAGAATTCCGATGCTATTGTACTTGCAGTAACGCTGCGGGTAAACAAGGGCGACAAGACAGCAATTCAGGCTAAAATGGATGATTTCAGCCAGCGCCGTATCAGCAAACAGCCATTGGATATTCCCAGCGCCGGCAGCACTTTCAAACGCCCTGAAGGACGGTTTGTCGGTCAGATGGTGGAACAGTCCGGCCTAAAAGGCTTCCGTATCGGTGGTGCTGAAGTTTCCCCCAAACACGCAGGTTTTATTGTCAATGCAGATCACGCTACCGCTGCGGACGTACTGCAACTGATTGAATATATCCGGAATAAAATTCTGGAAGATTATAATGTTACTTTAACACCTGAAGTTTTAGTTTTGGGAGAAGAATGACAAATATTTACGACGTTATTAACGAACTATACAATGATGATGAAGGCTGGAATACGGTCCTGGACCGAAAATATGCGGAACAGTTTTTAAGGACCGAGGCCTTTCATGGCGCTTCTGATGATGAACTTCTGGAAATATGGCAGCAGGTCATGTACCTGCTGATTTACTGCGGAAACACGTCTTACCGGATTGGTGACATGACCGGCGAAGATTTGATTTATTGCATCAGCTGGTGCCAGCGGAATATCGGTGATTTTGAGCTGGATTACGGCAATGTAGATTATTTCCTGTCCGTTATCCAGCGCCTTCTGACTTTTTTAAAGCAGAAAAAGGCCATAAGCGGTGATACCGCCGCAGCAAAATGCCGTCTGAAGCTGTTGGGGGCGGATGGCAGGCTGCTACTTTTCCGGAACGACGGATCCCTGCCGGAGGAGTATGTAAATTTCCGTACTAACCGTGAGCCTGATCTGGAAACGAAAGTCTTCATGCAACTGGGGCAAAAACTTGCCATACTATTTGATATGATGCAGAAGTATTTTGGCGACGCCCGCTTCAGCCTGGACCGGCGCCGCGCCTGCTATGCTTTTTTCGGTTCAGACAAGGAACCGGAAACGGATATGGAAAGACCGGAACTATTTGCTTCTTTCTGGGAGTATTTTATTTTTGATTACCGTTTAAGGGATACAGACGAAAGACCAATCGATCATTTTTACACATATTATAGGAATCATCCGGATCCCCAATATGGCAAATCAAATAAGGCTCTGACCGAACTGTTGGCGTCGATGCAGAAGATCCAGCTTATGGTTTTCACCATCGAACGAGAAGAAGCTGACGGGTGGTTTAGCTGCAGGGATTTTTTTTCAGGAAGTATTTCCGAGCTGAGCCTGCCTGTTGACGAAACCGTGGATATCCGGAATTTTCTGTGTATAGCCCATGTGTTCGAGGATGGTAATCTGATTACCGAATATCTGCGCAGCGTTATTGTAGCGCCGCCCGTACAAAAAGTCCTTTACAACCGTCTGTCGGGGTTTCTTGCGTATTACAGGGTTGCTCATCCTGACGCGGACTGGGAGCAATTTGTTAATGCTAATCCGGCACTGGTTATGCATATGGTCGCCTATGCGGGGATTCCGGACGCCGTCATACAGCTGACCCATCTTTCCGAAAAGGTCAGAGAGTATATACCCGCGGTAATCAGAAAAGATGACCCGGTGCATCAGTTCCTTTCGCAGTTCGGCAAACTGCTGCATCTGTCATGGCAGGACCGGAAAAACCTTACACAGATGTGGGGGGATTTTTACTCCCTTCGTCCCATCGCCTGTTTCAGGGACGAAGACTACATGATATGGGCACTGGCAGTATTGGAAAATTATATGAAAATAACTAAGACATTCCTGATGGATGTGGTTCCCTATGCGGAAAAGGTCCACGTTGATACTGAAACTATTGCGGAACGAACTTCTGTAATCAAGGATGTACTGCAGCTGGAACCTTTTGACCCACGTTACATAAGTGAAGATGCTTTTATGAATATGGTTTTTTCGTAAGGAGGAGAATCCATGCTATGTGAATTCTGCCGGCATGAGTTTGATGACGGTCTCACTGAATGCCCTTATTGCCACAAAAAGGTTGATATTGAAGCAAAAAGCCTGACTAGGGAAGAAAGGGATAACTTTGCGGGAACAACCATTGAAATGGAAGGCTCTTCCGGCGAGGACAGCTACACAAAGCGTGCCGAATACCAGGAGAAGGACAGTTATTCCCGGCAGGAAGACACTTTTCACAGGGCCGACAGACCCTACGAAGATAACAGGGATTCTTCCGGCTTTAAGGTGTACCGGCTGGGAGGAGGTCTGCTGACCTGGATCATATTTGCCCTGATCGTACTGGGGATTATCTTTTTTATTCTTCCGGCTTTCCTGTTTATAGGAATTGTGGGTGCGGTAGCGGGCGCAATTATTATATTGCTCTCAAGGCTGTTTCAATAAATTGCGAATGACAATAGGTCAGAAAGGGGACAACATATGAAAAACAGATTCTGTGAATTGTTAGGAATCCGGTATCCGATTGTGCAGGGAGGCATGGCCTGGAGCAGCGACGGAGTATTGGCCGCCGCCGTCTCGGAAGCTGGCGGGGCCGGTATTATCGGCACAGGCGGACGCACCACCGAATGGGTGTCAGAAGAAATCAAAAAGGCGAAAAGCCTTACTGATAAACCTTTCGGTGTTAATCTGATGCTGATGGCCCCTAACGTAAATGAAATCGCGGATCTTGTCTGTGAAGAGAAGGTCGCGTTTATTACCACCGGCGCCGGTAACCCGGTACCCTGGATTGAAAAGATGCATAAAGCCGGAATCAAAGTGATTCCCGTAGTACCCAATGTTAAACTGGCAAAACGTATCGCTTCATCCGGTGCTGACGCAATGGTAATCGAAGGCATGGAAGGCGGCGGACATATCGGAACCCTTACCTGTATGGCATTGCTTTCCAATGTGCTTAAAGAACAGTATCCGATACCTGTGCTTGCGGCAGGCGGTATTTCTGACGGACGCGCCATGGCAGCAGCCCTGCTGATGGGCGCGGACGGCGTGCAGATGGGGTCCCGGTTCCTGCTGACAACAGAATGTCCCATCCATGAGAAAACAAAAGAAATGATCGTCAAGTCAACCGACACGGACTGCGTAGTAACCGGTTTTTCAAGAAATATGGGCGTACGCTGTCTGAAAAACGCGTTTACGCAGAAGTACCTTGAAGCAGAAACGAGCGGCGCGCCAAAAGAAAAGCTGATGGAACTGGGAACGGGAACGGCCCGGTTGGGCATGAAGGAAGGCGACACGGAAAACGGCAGCGTCATGGTAGGTGAAAGCCTGAACGTATTAAACGAAGTCCTGCCCTGCAAAGTTGTAATCGAAAAGATCATTGCAGATGCAAAAGCAACGCTGGCAAAAGGCGCTCATATCGAATTGTAATATTAAGGAGTCACTGATTTATTCCCGGATTATTGCACAGCACGTTTATCAGTGTCTCCCTGAAGAAAAAAACTGACCGGAGCATTATCTCTGAATTATTTCGGTAATCCGCTGAACGGACTGCCGGACAGATATGCTCCGGTCTTCAGTTTTGTTTACATGACTTTACATGTATTTTGTAATTTGTAAAAGGGTATCGATCTGAATAGTATTGTACAGCTTCAGTCAGCGGTTTTCATGGTCTGGCCTGGGGTTTTATTACCGGGGCAGCGACGGGTCTGCGGCTGTGTGAACTGTTGTCAGCAGTTTGCCGGATCTTAATTTCTTTTGCCTGTGCCTGCGGCTTCTCTTCATTTGTTGTCTGCGCTTGTTCTTTTACGGTTTGTTCAGGATTCTTTGCAGTTTGTTTATGTCCATCGGTTTTATGAACATGTTTAACAGTCTTTTCATCTTTCGGGAGCTTCATGTGACTGTCACCGGGTGTTATGACCTGGACTTTGGCATCTTTGCGGCCAAATTGCAGGGCTTTTTTATGTGATTCCATAAACAGGTCTACATGCCGGTTATACTTTGGATTCATCCTGTCCTGCACATAATATTTGTGGCCTTCGTAGATAATAACGCTTCCGATCGGCACAAAATTAGCGGCGCAGGTGTAGCCTTCTTTCGCTTTTTCGCCGCTGGCGGTAACCCGGGAACCGGTTTCATGAGGGGTATAGGCGGACATGGATACCGTTGTCCAGAAGATTGCGGCAAGCGAAAGCATACGGTAAAAAGAATACAAATTGCGTTTCATTTAAAACAACCGCTCCTGTACTAACAGCTTTTCTTTCATTTCCTTATATTCCAGTGAATAATACGTAGTCATCTGTGCTTCCCGGCGGTCATAACCGAAAGCTCTTTTGCTGAGGCTTAATACCGGAGGCGCCTGAATGCGTTTGGCAACCGCAAGTCCGGTAAACAATCCGTACCAGCGTTCCAGATCCTGACAAAAAGCCGCGTGGCTGGGGAAGAGCCTGGCAACAATACCTTCCTCACAGCCTAAAAAAGCTTCCAGATCCTGATCGATATAGTGTTTCAGAATGTCTGCAGGGGAGGTTCTATCCCGGTTTTCTGCAAAAGCACGCAGCAGATAATCGTGGTAGTCATAAACTAACGGATCTCCACCGTTGCCTACCGTCTGTTCCTGTGACAGTTCTGCGCTGGGACGGATTGTAAAAACCGGTTCAGGGATTACCCTGCGTTTATAAACATACTCATTAATATATCTTCCGAGGGCATAGACCTGATATTTCCACAAATCTCCCATTGGACAGAAAAGACCGATCAGATCGCCATAAAATGTACCGTAACCTACCGTGATTTCCGCTTTATTGGCATTACAGCTGATACCGCCTTTAAATGCGGCAGAAAAACCGGCCAGAATCCTGGAACCCCGGTCCCGGGCCTGTATGTTTTCATACATGATCCCGTTCAGTTCAACTTTAAAATCCCGGTTGGTGGTGTAATTGTGGATTGGAGTGTAAAGCTGTTCAACGGTATGCGAAACACTGTCGTTGATAGGAACGATGGTGTAACAGCAGCCAAGGTTTTCCGCCAGTTGCTGTGCCAGATTTTTGGTCAGTTCCGAATTATAGCGGCTGGGCATATTTACAAGTAAAACCTGATGCGGTCCGAGAATATCCGTGAACAGAGCGGCGGTAACGGCAGAATCAATGCCGCCGGAAGCGCCTAAGACCATGCGTTTGATACCGGTTTGTTTCAGGAAAAGTCCGGTGCCGTAGCGAATGGTTTTATAAATAATGGCAGCTTCGTCATCCTCTGTGGCGATCAGCTCATCTTCTGCCGAGTAGGCGCGTATCTTTTCGTTTTCCTTATCCCAGGAGAAAATCAGCAGTTTTTCTTCAAACATAGGCGCTGCCGCCTTGACCATGCCGTCAGAACCGTAAACACAGCTCTGTCCATCGAAGGTATAAATGTTTTTCCCGGTATTTTGGATGCCGGTGTGGTTGCAGTAGATTAACGGCAACTTCAGTTCTTTTGCCTGTTTCCCGAACAGGAAGTGGCGCCGGCTGTTTTTGTTCAGAGTGAAAGGGGAACTGGAAAGATTGCATAACAGTTCTGCGCCGCCCTGCTTCAGCATAAACGGTACAGAAAGGGGAGAGGCCTCTGCCCAGCCGTCTTCACCCAGCAGAAGACCCAGCTTGTATTTGATGTTTCGAACTGTTACCGTTACCGGGGCCAGACCGTTTTTGAGAGAAATGCGTTTATCCTTCAGCAGTATTTCCTGTCCGGAAAAATAACGGGGATCGTCAAACTGCCGGCTGGCCGGAAGATTTGTTTTCGCTGCAAAATCCAGACCCTGTCCGGCAGGGACGAGTTTTCCGTCCTGCGCAGTAAAGGCAGCGTTATATTTACGCACAAGGCCGTCTTTGTTTTTTCGTTTCCAGTCGATGGCTACATTGCCAAAAACAACAGTGATTCCCTGTGTTGCGTCAATGACTTGCTGCCCGTAAGTCTCGCAGTCCTTCAGGAACGAACTCTGTTCCCACAGGTCACCAATCAGGGAACCGGGTATGGCTAGTTCGGGAAACACTAAAATATCAACAGTTTCTTTCCTCGCCAGACTTATCAACTGCAGCATTTTTTTCGTGTTCAGGTCCGGCCGCCCGGCGATGATTTCCATTTGTCCGCAGGCGATTTTCAGTGCCATTTTCCATGCCTCTTTCTGCAAAAGTCAAATGCAATGTATTAATTATCTATACTTCATTGTAGCAAGAAAAACTGTTTTTGAAAAATAAAAAATGAAATATTTACTGTAATTCCGGTCTGAAAAAACTAAAACTCAATTATTTCATAATTAATTATAACAGAGACATTTGCGTTTTTCAAAAAATTGGTTTACTATATAAAGGCGCGGGAGGTATTTCCTTTGAAAAAAGTTAAGAAAACAAATGCAGCCAGGATTCTGGACGAACTGCAGATAAAATACGAATTGAAAACGTATCCTGTTGATGAAGAGCATCTGGATGCCGTGCATGTGGCAAAAGAAGTCGGCATGCCTCCGGAGCAGGTATTTAAAACGCTGTGCGTGCGCGGTGATAAAACAGGTATTATTTTTGCGGTGATTCCGGGAAACGGGGAACTGGACCTGAAAGCGCTTGCCAGGGTCAGCGGCAACAAGCGCTGTGAAATGGTGCATCTGAAAGAAGTCCTGCCGCTGACAGGCTATATCCGCGGCGGCTGTTCACCTCTGGGAGCCAGGAAAGACTACCCGGTCTTCATGGACGTAACCTGCCGGCTGTTTGACCGCATCGCCATCAGCGCCGGGCTGCGAGGCCTGCAGATACTGGCTGCTCCCGGAGATCTGGTCCGTGCAACCGGGGCGACTGTAGATTCATTAATCATGTAATTGTTCCTGCTGCAGAGACGGGAATCAGATCAAAGCGTCGTATAACAAATATATATAGAAAATAAGGAGATAATGATGTTATTTGTAAGTACCAGGGGGCAGGTTGACAAAGTGTCTTCTGCCCATGCTATCAAAGAGGGGCTGGCCGGTGACGGTGGGTTATTTGTTCCCCAGACTTTTCCTTATCTTTCTCAGGAAACGATTCTGAGTATGAACGCACTGCCTTATGAACAGTGCGCCGCAAAAATACTGGGCTGCTTCCTCACGGATTACAGCGTGGAAGAACTGGCAGAATGCACTGCGGCAGCCTATTCTTCCGAAAAGTTCGGGGAAGACCCTGCTCCGCTGCGTAAGGTAGGGGAACGTACCGATGTGCTGGAATTATGGCACGGTCCTACTATGGCATTTAAGGATATTGCCCTGCAGATCTTACCCCGCCTGATGACGAAAGCACAGGAAAAAACCGGTTCGGATATCCGGATCGTTATTCTGGTTGCCACATCCGGCGATACAGGCAAAGCAGCTTTGGAAGGTTTTGCGGACGTTCCCGGCACGGAAATCATCGTATTTTATCCGGAAGACGGAGTCAGCCAGGTGCAGAAGCTG
>JAEEGF010986755.1_pt1 | contig 10228 bp, 10 predicted proteins | sample 9134171 | NCBI WGS metagenome assembly JAEEGF01 (sample SAMN16246542, study PRJNA631951) | gut metagenome | biome: gut microbiome; feature: rumen; material: AP-attached | host: Bos | place: Iran: Karaj | collected 2018-10 | reverse complement strand
TCATAGATGATCGGCCTGTGTCCTCTGAGTTTCAGGACTCTGGCCGTTTCCATGCCACCGATGCCACCGCCGATGATGACGACTTCCTTTGGCTGATCGGTCTTTCTGATGTAGTGCTTGTCTGTCTGCATCGTTTCGGCGTTGACTGCGCATCTGGCAAGGTGCAGGGAATCGGATAAGGCCTGATCGTTCGGGACACCTTTGTAGTGGCACATGTTGAAGCAGCCGTTATGACAGAGGATGCATGGACGGATGTCTTCCGTGCGGCCTTCCATGAGCTTGCGGATCCACTGGTTGTCGGCCAAAAACTGTCTGGCGAAACCGGCACCGTCGATCTTTCCTTCTTTGATCGAGGCGGCTGCCGTTTTCGGATCGAGCCTTCCGGCTGCGACGACCGGGATGCTGCAATGTTTCCGGATCTCTTCGACGTCTTTGAGGTTGCAGTTTTCCGGCATGTAGATAGGCGGATGTGCCCAGTACCAGGCGTCGTAGGTCCCGTTGTCGCAGTTGAGCATGTCGTAGCCTGCTTCTTCCAGGAAGCGGACAGCTTCGATGGACTCTTCCATGTCGCGTCCGACTTCGCGATATTCTTCCCCAGGCAAAGCGCCTTTGCGGAAGTCTTTGGTCTTGGAGATGACCGAGTATCTCAGGGAAACCGGGAAGTCTTCGCCGCACTGCTTCTTGATCTCTTTGACGATCTCGGCGGCAAAGCGGTAGCGGTTCTCCAGGGATCCGCCGTATTCATCTGTCCTCTTGTTGACGTATTTCAGGGTGAACTGGTCGAGCAGATAGCCTTCGTGCACGGCGTGCACTTCGACGCCGTCAACGCCTGCGTCTTTGAGTTTCTTTGCGCTCTTGCCGAAGGCTTCGATGAATTCCCGGATCTCATCTTTTGTCATTTCCCGGGAAGGGACTTTGTCGGACCAGCGGTTCGGGGAAGCGGAGGCCGAGGCTGTGATCTTGTCCAGATCCATGAATGGCTTGGACAAAAAGCGCAGGGCCTTGCTGGTGTAGAGAGTCTCCATCATCTTTGAGATGGTGAAGGATCTTCCAAAGCCGGCGGTCAGCTGGACGAAGAGCTTGGCACCGGTCCTGTGGAATTCCGGCATCCATTCTTTGAGTTCCTCGTACATCCTGTCGTTCTTGTAGAGCCACTGGCCAAACATCGGGTTGTAGACCGGCTGGCAGCCCGGCAGGACGAGTCCGCAGTCGTTTTGGGCGACCTGCAGGATGAATTCCGCTCCGGCTTTATCAAAGTGGTTGTTTTCCATCCATCCCAGAAGATTGGTCCCGCCCATCGAGGTCATGACAAAACGGTTTTTGATCTCGACGTTTCCGATCTTCCAAGGCGTGAAAAGGGCTTCATATTCCTTGTTGATGCTTTCCATGATTGATCTCCTGTATCACTATTGTGAAAATTTTAACATGTTTTTCCGATCTTTCTCAATAGAAGGGGATCATCCTGAAACAAAGGTAAAAGGGAAGCTGTCTGATGCACCTGACCATGATGGACTTTATATTTCAAACAATATATAATTTTATTGTTTAAATATGAACAAAAAGGAGACGGTTTGATACCTTTACTGGAAAGCATCTATGGGGCAAAAGGACTCTATCAGCAGCTGCTGGGTCCTTTGTGCCGGAAATATGGTCTGACGGATACGGAAGTGATCATCCTTTTATATCTGGCGGATAAGAATCCGGCTGATACGGCGACGGAGATCATCAAGGCACAGCGTCTGAAGAAGGCTGTGGTCTCGGTCTCGATCGATGATCTGGAAAAAAGAGGTCTGATCAGCAGTGTGTATGCCAAGGAAGACCGGCGCATCAAGCGTCTGATGGTCAATGAAGAGGCCTGGACGATCATCAGGGAGGCCCGCAGGATACAGGATGAATATGTGGCTCTGCTGACTGAGGGTCTTGAAAAAGATGAGGTCAGTGAGCTTAACAAATATCTCAAAAAAGTCAATAACAATATCAGCAGGTACAGCATATGAAGATAAGGATCTATGTTATAACAGCTGCCATCGCAGCACTACTGGCGGCTTTCAGCCTTCTGATCGATGTCAAGATCTCTCTGGGGATCCTGCTGTCAGCGGGTTTCTCTCTGATCAATATGCTGATGCTGTCTCAGGCGATGAAGTCTCTGATCCAAAGCGGCGGTGAGAATTATTCGGTGATGATCACGGCGAATATCATTCGCTTCGCACTGCTGCTGGTGGTAATATATATAGCAGTAAAAAATCCGCAGCTCTTCTCGATCCTGGGAGTGGCGGCGGGATTCGCGCTGTTTCTGATCGCACTGATCATCGATGCGGTCTCAAGGAAGGGGAGGTAACGGTATGCATCTGCAGACAAGTTTCTATTCGATCCTGATCATAACGCTGTTTATGGCGGGATTGCTGTTCTTTGTGAACCGTAAACTCAAGGAGTTCGATCCGCTTAGCGAGCCAAAGGGCATCGTGCTGCTGATCATCATGTATGCGCAGATGATCGACAAGATGGTCCGAAGCAAGACCAATGACGAAGTTGCGGAAAAGCTCACGCCTTACATCATGTCGGTGGCCGCCTACATCTTCATCAGCAATATCGCGGGGCTCTTTTCTCTTGAGACGCCGACTTCCAACTATTCAGTCACACTCGTGCTGGCGGCAGTCACCTGTGTGCTGATCGAGGTCTACTCGTTCAAGGCGAGAGGAGTCAAGGGCTACATCAAGAGCTGGTTCGAGCCGATGCCGCCGTTCGTTATCCTGAACGTGCTGTCGAAGCTTTCGACACTGCTGTCTCTTTCCCTGCGTCTTTTCGGTAACATCCTTTCAGGCGGTATCCTGATGTCGGTCATCTATCAGATGCTGGGTGCGATCTCGGGAAAGATCCCGTTCATCGGCAAGTTCAATATCGTGGGAGTCGCTGTGGCTCCGGTCCTGCATTTCTACTTCGACCTGTTCTCAGGTGTCATGCAGGCGTTCATCTTTATCACTTTGACGATCTCCTTCATCAACAAGGAGTTGCCAAATAAATAGAATTTGAGGAGGAAAAATTATGGAAAAAGCGTTAATGGCATTTGCAGCTGCAATGTGTGTCTGCGGCGGATGTGTCACAGGTATCATGGAAGGCAAGGTCGCTGTCCAGGCGGTCGAGTCTATCGGTAAGAATCCGGACGCAGCCGACAAGATCCAGTCCATGGCTATCGTCGGTGCTGCCATTTCCGAGACCTGTGCTATCTACTGTCTGCTTGTCGCTTTCCTGATCATCTTTATCTTAGGAGCATAAGATGCAGATCGTAGATATTCTGGAATTACTGGTTCCTGATGTCTGGACGAGCATCACGCAGCTTTGTGCAACAGCTGTACTGTTTTTCCTTATGTATAAGCTGGCCTGGAAGCCGGTCAAGAAGATCCTGGATGAGAGAAGCGCTTTTGAACAGAAGAAGCTGACCGAGGCCAGGGAGCTGCAGGAAGAGAATGAGAAGATCAAGCAGCAGGCAAAGGATATCATTTCCGAAGCCAACAGATCGGCTGAGGCGATCGTCAACGACGCCAGAGAAGAGGCGCTGATCGCCAGGAACGAACTGATCCAGGATGGCAAAAAGGAAGCGGAACAGCTTCTGGAGAATGCCAAGAGGGAAGCGAAGCTTCAGCAGGACAAGCTGATGGAAGAGATGCGTTCCCAGATCGTGGATTCCGCGATCATGGCTGCCGAGAAGATCCTGGAGAACAATATCGATTCAGAAAGCGAAAAGCATAGCGTCGATTCTTTTGTCAGGGAAGTGATCAATAAATGAGCGAACACAGATTGAATTACTATGCCAGGAACCTGATGGAGCTTTTTGCGCAGGAGGGCATGCTGGATATCTGCTATCAGGATATCGATGCCATCAACGATGCGCTGAACTGCGATCAGGAGCTGCTGAGGAGCTTTACTTCTGCCGATCTTACCCTTGCGGAAAAGAAGCAGTTGCTGCAGGAGAAAGTCGACGACGATCTGGATGAATCCGTTCTGGCGGGTCTTTTCCTGACGATCGAATCGCTTCCGCGCAAGCACATGGAAGCGGAACTGGTCCATGAGTTCCTGGCTTTCTATTATCAGACCAAGGGCGTGGTCTTCGGCACGGCTTTTTCAGCGAGGAAACTGAGCAGGATCAATCTCAGGAAGCTGGAAGCGGCTTTTACGTCCAGGCTGGGGAAGAAGATCCGTCTGGAGAACAAGGTCGATGATTCGCTGATCGGCGGGGTCAAGGTCGTCATCGGCGAGAACGTCTGGGATGGTTCCTACAAGGCGAAGGTGGAAGAACTGAAGGATTCTCTGCTGAACAAGGAACTGGACAGGGATGCGGAAGGACTCGGTCTCGATCTGCTGAAAGAGGTCGGTGATTCGGATCTGACGCAGATCAAAACAGTGTCCAATCAGACGACAGGTTTCGTCACCAGCGTCGCGGATGGTGTCGCCAATGTCAGCGGCATCTATGACGCGATGGCCGGAGAGCTTCTGAATATCGGCGGTACCAAGGCCATGGTCATGGACCTGGAGGAAGACAACATCGCTGCCGTCCTGCTTGGCAACGACAAAGACATCGTCAAGGGAACGCCTGTTTCTTCGACCGGCAAGGTCGTTGAGGTCCCGGTCGGTGATGAGCTTCTGGGAAGAGTCGTGGATGCGCTGGGCAGGCCGATCGATGGCAAGGGCGTCATCAGGACCAGCGAATCCAGGCAGATCGAGATCCCGGCACCGGGCGTCATCGATAGGAGCCCGATCAACGAGCCTCTGCAGACCGGCATCAAGATCATCGACTCGATGATCCCTATCGGCAAAGGCCAGAGAGAGCTGATCATCGGCGACCGTCAGACAGGAAAGACGGCGATCGCGATCGATACGATCATCAATCAGAAGGGCCGCAATATCAAATGCATCTATGTGGCGATCGGTCAGAAGAACTCGACGGTCGCGCAGATCATAGAAAAACTCAACAGTTTCGGTTCCATGGCTTATACGACTGTCGTCGTGGCCGGAGCCAGTGAATTAGCCTCCTTACAATACATAGCACCATATGCCGGTTGTTCGATCGGCGAATATTGGATGAATAAAGGGGAAGATGTCCTGATCGTCTATGACGACCTCTCCAAGCATGCGGTCGCTTACAGGACCCTGTCCCTGCTGCTCAGAAGGCCTCCAGGAAGAGAGGCTTTCCCGGGCGATGTCTTCTATCTGCATTCCAGACTGCTTGAAAGGAGCGGCAAGCTTTCCGAGCGTCTGGGCAAAGGCTCTCTGACGGCTTTACCGATCATCGAGACGCAGGCCGGCGATATCTCTGCTTATATCCCGACCAATGTCATTTCGATCACGGATGGTCAGATCTTCCTGCAGACGGAGATGTTCAACAGCGGCATCAGACCGGCGATCGACTACGGTCTTTCCGTTTCGCGTGTCGGTTCCGCCGCTCAGATCAAGGCGATGAAGAAGGTCTCTTCTTCTTTGAAGCTGGATCTTTCCCAGTATCAGGAAGTTCTGGATTTTGCCCAGTTCGGTTCGGATCTGGATCCTTCGACCAGAGCGAGGATCAATCACGGTTCCCATCTCGTCGAGATGCTCAAGCAGCCGCAGTATCAGCCGATGGCGACGACAGATCAGGTCATCATGCTGATGGCGGCAAAGCTCGGCCTGCTGGATGATATTCCGATCGCCGAGATGAAGCAATATGAAAAAGAGCTCCTGATGGAGATGCACAGCGTGCATCCGGATCTGCTCAGACAGATCGAGGAGAAGAAGGATCTCGATGATGAGCTGAACGAGAAACTCACTTCGCTCATCACGATCTTTACGACACAGTTTAAATTGATGGATTAAAATGCCCGGACAGATAAGTGCGATCAAGAAAAGACTGCAGACGGTCAATTCGACCAAGAAACTGACGAATGCCACGGAGCTGGTCGCGACCGTCAAGCTGCAGAAGTATAACACCAAGACACAGCTGAATGAGGAGTATGCGAAGAACCTCAGGCGTTTTATCGTGCATGCGATGAAAGGCAGCAGGCCGGAAGTCGAGGACAATCCTTTCCTGGTCGAGCATGAGATCCACAACCCTTTATACATCGTGATCACTTCCAATTCGGGATTGTGCGGAAGCTACAATCTGGAAGTGCTGAAGTTCGTTCAGGAGAATGTCAGCAAGGATGTGCCGATCTTTGCGATCGGCACGATCGGATACAACTGGCTGATGAAGAACGATTACCTGGTCGTCAAACGCTATGACGAGCTGGAGGATCTGCAGCCGACGATCCTGAACACTCTGATCGACAACATCCTGACGCTTTTCTCGAAATTCGAGATGAACGAGATCAATGTCGTCTATACCAAGTACATCAACACGCTGACTTACACGCCGACGCTGATGAAACTGCTGCCTGTGCAGCTGGATGACGAGGAAGGGGTCGAGGAGATCCTGATGGAACCAAGCAGGAACGAGGTCCTCAACCAGCTGATCCCGATGTATGTCTCATCGCAGATCTATGTCGCCTTCCTGGAGGCCAAGACTTCCGAGAATGCGGCGAGAAGGAATGCGATGAATCTTGCCAACAAGAACGCGGAGGAACTCATCGATGAGCTTCGTCTGTATTACAACAAGGCCAGACAGGCTGCTATCACGCAGGAGATGAACGAGATCGTCGCTTCCGTGCGTGAAAAAGGAAAGGAAGAATCATGAACGAAAATGTAGGAGAAGTCGTATCGGTCATCGGTCCAGTCGTGGACATGCGTTTCGTAGACCGTCTGCCGAAACTTTACAATGCGATCATCATTCCTTTCGGCGATGGCAGCATCACCTGTGAAGTCGAACAGGATATCGGTGATGACAAGGTCAGATGTATCGCTCTGGCTCAGACCAACGGTCTGACCAGGGGCATGAAGTGCATCGATACAGGCAAGGCCATTCAGGTACCGGTCGGAAAGGCGATCCTGGGAAGGATGTTCAATCTGCTGGGCGAGGCGATCGATGGCTTCGATCAGCTGCCGGAGGATGTCGAAAAGGACATCATCCACAAGCCTGCTCCGTCTTTTGAGCAGCAGCAGACCAAGGTCGAGATCCTGGAGACGGGCATCAAGGTCGTGGATCTGCTGTGTCCGTACATCAAGGGCGGCAAGATCGGCTTGTTCGGCGGTGCCGGTGTCGGCAAGACCGTCCTGATGCAGGAGCTGATCCGTTCGATCGCGGTCGAGCACGAAGGTCTCTCTGTCGTTGCCGGTGTTGGTGAACGTACCAGGGAAGGCAATGACCTGTATTTTGAAATGAAGGAAAGCGGTGTCCTGGAGAAGACCGTCCTGGTCTATGGTCAGATGAACGAATCTCCGGGTGCCCGTATGCGAGTCGCCCTGAGCGCTCTGACGATGGCGGAACATTTCCGCGATGTCGACAATCAGGATGTCCTCCTCTTTATCGATAACATCTTCCGTTTCTCGCAAGCCGGTTCGGAAGTTTCAGCCCTTTTGGGCCGTATGCCTTCAGCCGTCGGTTACCAGCCGACGCTGGCTACCGAGATGGGTGAACTGCAGGAGAGGATCACTTCGACGAAGAACGGTTCCATCACTTCCGTTCAGGCGATCTATGTTCCGGCGGATGACCTGACAGACCCGGCTCCGGCCACGGCTTTTGCCCACCTGGATGCCAAGACGGTCCTGGATCGTAAGATCGCTTCTTCGGGTCTCTATCCGGCTGTCGATCCTCTGCAGTCGACTTCCAGAGCTCTGGACCCGAACGTCGTCGGTGAGGATCATTACAATACGGCACTGGAAGTGCTGAAGATCCTGCAGAAGTATCATGACCTGCAGGATATCATCGCGATCCTGGGCATCGACGAGCTTTCCGATGAGGACAAGATGATCGTCAACAGAGCCAGAAGGATCCGCAACTTCCTGTCGCAGCCGTTCGCGGTCGCAGAAAAGTTCTCCGGCATGGAGGGCAGGTTCGTGAAGATCGAGGATACGATCCGTTCGTTCAAGGAGATCCTGAGCGGCAACTACGATTCCTATCCGGAAGATGCGTTCATCTACTGCGGCGCGATCGAAGACGTGATCGCCAAGGCGAAGAAGGAATGACATGCAGTTCAAGACGGATCTGATCACCTATAACGGCGTCTATCGTTCTTTCATGACGTCCAAACTCAATATCCCGACTTCGGAAGGACGCAGGACCATCCTGGCCAATCACATGCCGATCATGATCCCGCTGGAGATCGGGGTCATCGAGACGGATGAGGACGGCGTGCTCAGGCACTATGCCGGCAATGGCGGTGTCCTGTATTTCCGGGACAATGTCGCGGAGATCGTTGCGGATACCTGCATGGATGTCGAAGAGATCGATATCGAGGAACAGAAGGCGGAGCGGGAGAAAGAAAAAGAAAGATTGGCTAAGGCGAGAAGAGAGAATGAGCGCATCCGTGCCCAGTATCGTCTTCAGGTCGCCGAAAGCATGATCGCAGCTGCCGAAAAATACATGAAGAAATAAAAAAGCGGATCCTCAGGATCCGCTTTGACATATCAGGGAGTCTATTCTTTCGGAAGCGACTGCAGGTATTCGTGCATCGCTTCTGCCGTCTGTTTGGAAGCGGCGACCGCTTCGACGACGGTCTTGGCGCCGGAGACGACATCGCCCGAGGTGAAGACGCCTTCTCTGGTCGTGTGTCCGTGTTCGTCTGCGACAAGCAGACCTTTTTTATTCGTCTCAAGTCCTTTGGTGGTGGAGACGATGCGGTTCATGGCACCCTGTGAGACGGAGACGATGACGGAATCGGACGGATAGAACTTTTCGCTGCCTTCAACAGGAACGACTCTTCCTTCCTCATTGACCGTCGTATCGACGAAGATGACGCCGTCATCCCTGATCTCGACCGGAGACTTGTTGAATTCGAAGTTGACGCCTTCCAGTTTGGCGTATGAGAATTCGTATTGGGATGCGGAAACGGCATCTCTCCTGGCGAAGCAGGTGACGTTTCTGGAGCCGTGACGGATGGCCGTTCTGGCGACGTCCATGGCGGCATTGCCGACACCGATGATGTTGACGCTGTCGCCCAGGTGGTAGACATCCGGAGACTTCAGGTAGTCGATGGCGAAGTGGACGTTGCCCAGGGATTCGCCTTTGATGCCCAGGGTGTTCGGACGCCATGTGCCGGTCCCGACAAAGACCGCCTTATAGCCGTCGCGGAAGAGGTCGTCGATGGTGATCGAAGTGCCGATGGTCGTGTTCGGACGGACTTTGATGCCTTTGAGTCTGAGGTGTCTGTACTCGAAGTCATCCAGGACGGATTTCGGAAGTCTGAATTCCGGGATGCCGTATCTCAAGACACCGCCGATCTTTTCGTTGATGTCGAAGATCGTGACGTCGTATCCGTATCTGGCCAGGATGACAGAGATGGTCAGTCCGGCCGGGCCGGATCCGACGATGGCGACTTTGATGCCGTTGGAAGGTTTCGGTCCTTCGGTCATCTGATTGGCGTAAGTCGTGGAGATGTAGTTTTCGATGGTCGAGAAGTGGACAGGGATGCCTTTGATGCCCAGGACACAGTGTCCTTCGCACTGGTTCTCATGGTTGCATACCAGTGAACAGACGGTCGTGAGCGGGTTGTTGAAAAAGAGCATCTTGCCGGCTTCGTTGAGTTTGTTTTCTCTCAAAAGGCGGATCGCTTCCGGGATGTTGGTGTTGATCGGACAGCCTTTCCGGCACATCGGATTCTTGCACTGCAGACATTTGTTCGCTTCATCCATTACGTGTAAAGCCATGATGTTTTCTCCTTAGATCTTTCTATCTATATTTTACAGTATGCGGATGTCTTTTCGATCATCTCATCGGCAAGTTGTTTGCATTGGGTCTCACTGAGCCTGCCGTTGATGTTGGGATCGCTGAGGAAGGCTTCATAGACCGGCTTTCTGTCCTTTTCAATGACTGCCCGCCAGATGCGCTCGTGGTTCAGGATGTGGGGCATCGTGAGCTCTTTGATGTCTTCCGGCATGGACCCGGCATAGACCGGTGAGATGTGATCATAGGTGAACAGGGCGTTGGTCTCGACGATGGCGTCTTTCGGAAGATTAGCGATCTGCAAGGCCAGATTGGGCAGGTTGACGTTGGATACCTTGTCTTTGAGCCCGCAGAGGGCTTTGATCAGCTGAACGCCTTCTTCGCCGGTGGATCTGAGTCTGATCCGGTCCTTGTTTTCGTAGAGGTCTTTCGATCGCTGCAGCC
>JAEEGF011213704.1_pt1 | contig 10229 bp, 11 predicted proteins | sample 9134171 | NCBI WGS metagenome assembly JAEEGF01 (sample SAMN16246542, study PRJNA631951) | gut metagenome | biome: gut microbiome; feature: rumen; material: AP-attached | host: Bos | place: Iran: Karaj | collected 2018-10 | reverse complement strand
CGAATCAGTGCCCGTTCAATGCAAAATATGTCCCGGTTTTGGAGCAGACGGCAAAAGAAAATGGTATTGCATTCAAGGCAATACATCTTGAAAGCAAAGAAGAAGCACAGAATGCACCGACACCGATCACGAATTATGCGTTGTTCCATGATGGGGAGTATGTTACAAACGAGCAAATGAACGATAAGAAATTTTTAAAACTTACAGGAAAGTGATGATATGAAGTATACCGCAATCGCATTAGATTTAGATGGAACCCTGCTGAATAGCAAAAAGGAAATCAGCAAACGAAATAAAGAAGCTATTCGTAAGGCTGCCAAGGCCGGAGTGAAGATTATCCTTGCATCGGGCCGTCCGGTACCGGGAATTTTGAAAATTGCCCACGCTCTTCGGTTAGAGGAAATCGGTGGATATATTCTGGCATATAACGGTGGAGTGATTATCGATTGTAAGACCAAGGAGGTCATCCGAAGAGAGACCATATCTCCGAACTATTATCATACCATCGTACATACCGCCAATAAGTTCGGAGCTACGCCACTTACCTATGATGCTGAGGGAATCATCACCGATGATGCAGAGGCGGAATACGTCAAGGTGGAAGCGAAGATTAACAATATCCCGATTCGTCAGGTTTTCCATTTGAATGAGGTGGCTGCGATGGATCCGCCGGTGAAGTTCTTGGCAGTCGGAGAGCACAACCTTTTGAAGAAGGTGCAGGCGGAGTTGAATGAAAAATTGAATGGAGAATTGGAAGTCTTTTTCTCAGAACCATACTTCTTGGAAGTCATGCCACAGGGAATCGAGAAAGCGTCTTCTCTTGAGGTGCTTCTGAGTCGATTAGGAATCGATCGCAAGCATTTGATGGTATGCGGAGACGGATTCAACGACATTCCAATGATGCGATATGCCGGGCTGGCAGTCGCTATGGAGAACGCCCAGGATGAGACCAAGGAATGGGCAGATTATATTGCTCCATCCAATGATGCGGATGGGGTGGCAGTGGCGATCGAGAAGTTTGCATTAAAATAGAGTGTCTTAGGGCGCTCTATTTTTTCGTGCTTGTAATTTTGCACAAATGCCTATGTGTCAAAGAAAGTACAGGTTTCTACGAAACTTTTAGTTCCCTAATTGGGGGGAGTGATATTAAGATTTTGATATTCATAAAATGTGTGATTGCAACATAAAAGTGCCTCATAAAATGTGAAACATTGATTAAAACTGCCTCATATTATGTGATATTATTTGTTTGGAAGTAGAAATATGTACTATAGAAGAAAGATTGATGAGTATCTAAATAGTTGGAAAGCAGATCCGACACATAAGCCTCTGATAGTAAAAGGTGCGAGACAGATTATGTGTAGTTAAGCTCTATATTGAGACAGGTACTTTTCCGGCACGTTGGATGTTCAGGAACAAATTAGACTTGATTACGAAGAAGATGTGAGAAAATATGCAGAAAGCTAAGAATAAGAACTATGGTGATATTTCATATGGAATAAAACTAGGTAATTTTAATGTGGGGCATGCAAATGATATTTATACATTCCCATATTTCTGCGCGTTTAAGATAAAAGAGTATTTGAAGAAAAAAGAATTATGATGACTCAAGGGGACTCAAGGAGGATAACTTGAAAAAAGCGAATTATAAAAAGACACAGCTTGCTTGTTATTTGGGATTTGTAACACAGGCAATCTGTGCGAATTATGTCCCGTTGCTGTTTTTAACATTTCATAATGACTATGGTATATCTTTGGGTATGCTTGCGCTTATATCATCCGTTTTCTTTGTTACCCAGTTAATAGTAGACTTCTTATGTGCCGGAATAGTGGATCGATTGGGATACAGAGGATGCATTATCGCAGCAGAAATTACTTCTGGTATTGGGCTTGCAGGATTAGCATTCTTGCCTGATTTAGCTCCGAAACCATTTTATGGAATAATCACATGTGTCATTATTTATGCAGTAGGAAGCGGTTTGACAGAGGTGCTTGGAAGCCCAATCATAGAAGCATGTCCTTTTGAGAATAAGGATTCTATGATGAGCCTTTTACATTCCTTTTATTGTTGGGGATGGGTTGGTGTTGTGCTTTGTTCTACGTTGTTTTTTACGGCTTTTGGTATAGAACATTGGAGAATAATGGCACTTATATGGTCAATTATACCGTTTTATAATATTTACAATTTTGCAACCTGTCCAATAGAGCCATTGGTTGAAGATGGTAAGAGTATGACAATGCTTGAACTCTTCAAAACAAAGGCGTTTTGGGTTTTTATTGTTTTGATGGTTTGTGCCGGTTCCTCAGAAATAGCGATGGGACAGTGGGCATCAGCCTTTGCAGAGTCAGCATTGCATGTCTCCAAAACAGTTGGCGATTTGGCAGGCCCTTGTGGGTTTGCAGTATGCATGGGTATTAGCAGATTGCTATATGGAAAATTTGGCGAAAAAGTTGATTTGACCGTATTTATGATGGCTTCTGGAGTAATGTGTCTGGTGTGCTATTTGATTGCAGGATTATCAGCGAATCCGTTGGCAGGATTAATCGGTTGTGCTTTGTGCGGTATGTCTGTAGGTATTATGTGGCCCGGATCCATCAGTATTTCATCTCAGATACTTCCTATGGGCGGTACGGCAATGTTTGCGCTTCTCGCGTTGGCTGGAGACTTAGGTGGAGCGGTAGGGCCGGCGATTATTGGTATTGTATCTCAGAGAGCAGCAAATGATTTGCAGGCAGGAGTTTTAGCAGGGATAGGTTTTCCAATTGTTTTGGTAATCGCAGTCCTATATATTCGAAGAAAAAATAGATAGTGTGTCATATTTTTTGGACGTGTAGTCATTGACTACATTTTTATGATAATAGTTTAAAATGATATTTCCTGACTTCGATAAGACCGTCCTTTTTCATTTTGCCAAGTTCTTTTGAGAGAGCACTGCGCTCAAGATTCAGATAATCTGCAAGCTGTTGGCGGTCAAAAGGAATGTCAAACTCCTTACTTTCTTTTTTCAGTGATATGGAATTGAGATAAGCCATGACACGCCCGCGGATAGTCTTTGGGGATGTATGGAAACTTCTTCCGGATAAGTGAAGATTTTTGTTGGCGGATATCATGAGTAGATTGGATATCAGCTTAAAAGACCATAAGTTCATATTGGATTTTAGCTTTTTCAAACTGCCGACCTTAAAAAAGAGGATTCGGCAGTTTTCATTTGCTCTGACATCTACTAAGAGAGGTTCGTTCTCAAGCAGGGCATAGGTCTCTGCAAAAAAGCCATCTTCACCAACATTACTTAAGATAGTCCTGTTTCCCCACATATCATTGCTTTCTATTGTTACACTACCGGAAAGGACAAGCCCTAAGGAGTCCGTAATATCTCCTGCACGCAGGATGAATGAATTCTTCTTATATGCTTTTTCTATAGCGAATAGTTCATTAAGAGCTTGATCTATTTCATCGGGGGTCATCCCGTTAAAGATGATGTTTTCTTTTAGTTTGTCACTATCAAAAGTCATTATCTTATCCCTCTAATTTTAAAATGTGGTTATAACAACATAATTTCATGTTGAATCATACTATACTTGCACCATGAAAACAACGAAAGGAATGGTGCAACGATGATAAGACAGATCATTCATATTGATGAGGAAAAATGTAATGGATGTGGCATTTGCGCGAATGCCTGCCATGAGGGTGCAATTGATATTGTAGATGGAAAAGCAAAACTGGTTAGAGAAAATTTTTGTGACGGCTTTGGTGACTGTCTTCCGGGATGTCCAACAGGAGCAATCACTTTCGAAGAAAGAGAAGCACCGGCTTATGACGAAGAGGCAGTAAAGAAAAGTCAGGAAATAAAGGCAAAGGAGATGGAACAGATGAATGGTATAGGAGAAGCAATGCATGAACATCATGCCGGAGGCTGTCCGGGATCAAGATTTATGAAGTTGGATCATAATAATGAACAGCAGGAAGAGCAGGCACTGGCCGCCAATGTGAAACTAGCATCAAGACTCATGCAGTGGCCCTGCCAGATAAAGCTTCTGCCGACACAGGCACCGTTCTATGACGGGGCAAAACTGCTGATTGCTGCGGACTGTACGGCATATGCCTATGCCAATATGCATGAGGATTTCATGAAAGGACATATCACATTGATTGGATGCCCGAAATTGGACGATATCGATTATTCAGAAAAATTGACGGAAATCATAGCAAACAATGATATTAAGAGCGTGACCATCGTCCGCATGGAGGTTCCATGCTGTGGCGGATTACAAAGAGCCGCAGAGAAAGCTCTTAAAGATAGTGGTAAGTTTATTCCTTGGCAGGTCGTGACCATATCTCGTAATGGAGAAATATTGATATGATGACTCAGAGGGACGGAGTTAGCGAGTCATTTTAGTGGTGATTTCAGTATTCAAGTCTCTGTAGAGGCAGAATACTGAGATTTGAAGCGTGTGAAGTACGGGAGGCGGGGCAAATATCAGTATTTTCCGATGGTGGAGAATGAAATACTGACTTGACGGGAGCTTACATACGATTGAATGCGAATAATATCAGTATTTGCAGGCTGTGGAAGCGCGAATACTGAAAATAACAGATAAACCGGTGTGATTGATAAAAGGAGCAATGCAGATTTTCGAGACGGAAGACGAATCGAATACCCAGGGTAGAGAAAAAAATAGAAATGTGGTAATATACATAAGGTTATGACCAAAAGTGTCATAAATATTGAAAACACAGTAAAATCAGTACTTTTAGAAGGAGATATATTACCATGAAGTTGGGCATTGCGGGTTTACCTAATGTCGGTAAATCAACCTTATTTAATTCATTAACCAAGGCAGGTGCATTGGCTGCCAACTACCCATTCGCAACCATCGATCCGAATGTAGGCGTAGTAGCAGTACCGGATGAGCGTATTAAGCAGTTGGGTGAATTATATCACACGAAGAAAGTAACTCCTGCAACCATCGAGTTCGTTGATATTGCAGGTTTGGTAAAGGGTGCATCCAAGGGTGAAGGACTTGGTAATCAGTTCCTTGCCAACATCCGTGAGTGTGACGCGATTGTTCAGGTGGTTCGTTGTTTCGAGGATGCCAACGTTGTTCACGTTGACGGAAGCGTGAACCCGACACGTGATATTGAAGTTATTAATTTAGAGTTATTATTCTCTGATATTGAGATTATTGATCGTCGTCTCACCAAGATTGCCAAGCAGGCTAAGATGGACAAGACTCTGGCGAAGGAAGTTGCCCTGATTGAGAAGTTGAAGGCTCACATGGAAGACGGCAACATGGCTCGTACATTCGAGATTCCGGAGACAGACGAGGATGAGCTGGAGTGGTTCAAGGGCTACAACCTTTTGACTGCGAAGCCAATGATTTACGCTGCTAACGTTGCAGAAGACGATATGGCAGATGACGGCGCTTCCAATCCACACGTTGCTGCCGTTCGTGAGTATGCCAAGAACGAAGGCTCTGAGGTATTTGTTGTTTGTGCAGAGATGGAGCAGGAGCTTTCCGAGTTGGATGAAGAGGAAAAAGCAATGTTCCTTGAGGATTTGGGCGTTACCTCTTCCGGTCTGGATAAGTTGGTAGCAGCAAGCTATAACCTGCTTGGTTTAATGAGCTTCCTGACCGCAGGTGAGGATGAGTGCCGTGCATGGACCATCAAGAAAGGTACCAAGGCACCACAGGCAGCAGGTAAGATTCACACCGATTTCGAGCGCGGATTTATCTGTGCGGAAGTTGTAAACTACCAGGATCTCTTGGATTGCGGCTCTCTTGCAGCAGCCAAGGAGAAGGGCATTGTCGGTACTCAGGGTAAGGAATACGTAGTACAGGATGGCGATGTCATTTTGTTCCGTTTCAACGTTTAATTCAAAAATCGGGATTTTGACCACAAGGTCTTGTAGTTAAGTTTTTTAAGAAGCCGTATTTTTTCTGGAATTGCTAGAAAAATACGGCTTTTTTGCTTGATTCTTGTGCAAAAGTCACGTATACTAAATATGTCGTTGTATAAATATTTTTACCAATATTTTGTGGTCACCACATGGAGGGGTAAGATGAAGTGTCCATTTTGCGGTAGTGATAATACCCGAGTAATTGATTCCAGACCGGCAGATGATAATAATTCCATCCGTCGCCGTCGCTTGTGTGACGAGTGCAACAAGCGTTTTACTACCTATGAGAAGGTGGAGACAATTCCACTGATTATTATTAAGAAGGACAACAATCGTGAGCAGTACGACCGTACCAAGATTGAGGGCGGTATTATTCGTTCCTGCCATAAGCGCCCGGTGTCTGTGGACCAGATCACAAGGGTGGTAGATGAGGTCGAGACCGAGATTTTCAGTCGCGAGGAGAAGGAAGTTCCAAGCACTGTTATCGGTGAGATCGTTATGGACAAGCTGAAGGATTTGGATCCGGTAGCTTACGTCCGTTTTGCATCTGTTTATCGTGAGTTTAAGGATGTAAATACCTTTATGAATGAGCTGAAGAAGATGCTGGACAATTAGTCGGAAGTGTCTTTTATCTGCGACAAGTGGGTAGCAGGGGTTATATTTTTACCGAGGCATCCGATATATAAGGTGTAAGGTAAGAGATATGTTTTTATAGGGTGAACAGATGAATATTTCAGGTATTTATCCATATAGTGGATTCTATAATTACAACAGAATATCCGAAGCAACCGCAATCGCACCGGTAGAGAAGCCACAGGAAGCGGTTGAACCAACCGAGGAAGCCACCAGTGCTGTAGCAACAGCCGTTGCATCCGCAGAAGCCAGAGCGAATCAGACCTTCGGTGCATTTGATTATGCGAACCAGTATCGACCGGACGAGAATCTTATGAACCGCAGCGTTGGCGTTGTTCGTTCCCTGGAAGTGGATCAGGCCATCTCCGACATGCAGAAGGATCAGGCACTTCACCAGTACCAATTCTTCGTACGCGAAGGCGCTGCAACCGAAGGAAGCAACATCATTCGTGGTGCTGAGGACTTCCCGCTTTAAGATTGAACTACATGCCCGTCTCCATAGGAGATGGGCTTTTTTTCTTGCAATATTGATTTCTATATTATAAAATAGGAGAAGTGATTTTTATATTAATGAGGAGGATTCACGTTTATGATTACAGCCGGAGATTTCAGAAACGGTGTTACAATCGAAATTGACGACAAGGTATGCCAGATTATCGAATTCCAGCACGTTAAGCCTGGTAAGGGTGCTGCTTTCGTACGTACCAAGTTAAAAGATATTAAGAATGGTGGAGTTGTTGAGCGTTCTTTCAGACCTACTGAGAAGTTCCCAACCGCTCACATCGATCGTAAGGATATGCAGTATCTTTACAATGATGGTGATTTATACTACTTCATGGACGTAGAGACTTACGACCAGATCTCCTTGAATGAGGATGAGATTGGTGATTCTCTGAAGTTCGTTAAGGAGAACGAGATGTGCAAGATCTGCTCTCACAAGGGTAGCGTATTCGCAGTAGAGCCACCATTGTTCGTAGAGCTTGAGATTACTGATACTGAGCCTGGCTTCAAGGGTGATACAGCTACCGGCGCTACTAAGCCTGCAACTGTTGAGACCGGAGCTTCTGTTAACGTTCCATTGTTCGTTAACCAGGGTGATGTAATTAAGATTGATACCCGTACAGGTGAGTACTTATCCAGAGTATAAGGAAGGTAGAGAATGAATTACGAAGATATGCCATTGTCTGAGCTTTTGCAGAAGCCAGGTATCTTTGATATATTCGATGACGAATTTCATAAGGATAGTTGGTTAGATGTTACCGTTCTGCTTGCATCTGACAGCTCTCTCAAGGATATCGTTGCTGACGGAACTGTTCCGGAAGCAGTCGTAGCTCGCATCTGTAAGCGTCTGGAGCCAATCTTCCCCCGCGTGGAAGAATAAGCGTGATTATTTAGGACCATCCCATGTTTGGGGTGGTCCTTTTATTGCTTGTAGAGGCTCATTCGTGATAAAATAGATAGGTAGTATTTATTCTTTTGAAAAGGAGCAGTAAGGTATGCGTATTTCCATTCAATCCGGAACCGAGTATCAGTACCTGACACAGGTCATGAGCATCGGTACACCGAAGGCTACGGAAAGCACCAACACGACAGACTCCTCGACCCGCATTAGCGATGACAACCTGGCAATGCTTGAGAGCTTCCAGAAGGTACTCAATGACTATATTGCCAAGGAACGCGCCGCACGGGGATTATCTGTTGGCTCCACGGATGGTATTCGTAACACAACAACAGCCTCTACCGAAGATTTGGACGTTCCGGAGAACTTAGTCCCATACTTCGAGGAAGCGGCAGCAACTTATGGCGTAGATATTCGCCTCTTGGAATTGGTTGCCAAGCGGGAGTCCAACTTCCACTCGGACGCAGTCAGCTCCGCAGGCGCTATGGGCATTATGCAGTTAATGCCGGCTACAGCAGAAGGATTAGGGGTGGAGAATCCCTTTGACGCCAGAGAGAATATCTTAGGCGGTGCCAAGTACATTGCAGATAAGTTGAAACAGTACAATGGCAATGTATCCTTAGCACTGGCTGCTTACAACGCGGGAAGCGGTAACGTGGCAAAATACGGCGGAATCCCTCCCTTTACCGAGACCCAGAACTATGTGGCTTGGATTACCGAACGATACAATGCATAATAGGAAGGCCGCCTTTTTCGGGCGGCCTTTTTTCAGTAAGTTTGGCTGTATTTACAGAATTGATTTTCTTTTTAAAAATGAAAATTTTTTTCTAAAATATCCTTGACTTAGATTAGGGGGTATAGTATATTAGTCAAGTCGGTGATGACACCGCAAGCTGGCGTGGCACAGGTGGTAGCGCACCTCATTGGTAGTGAGGAGGTCACGAGTTCGACTCTCGTCGCTAGCTCGGAAGGAACATCTTTTGATGTTCCTTTTTTTGTTGCTTAAAACGGCTTCAACATCATAGCTGTTTTTCCAGGCAGGGTCAGCCCGCCACCGAAGTCAACTTCTGTTCCCGTTGCCAAGTCTATGGCTCTTCCGGCTCTCGCGTCGAAGTGGAAGGTATAATCCCCATCATCCAAGTTCACAGCAATCATGACCCGCTCTTCTTCGCTTAGATAGCGCTCGAAGATGCAGTGGGTATTTTCCAGTACAAGAGAACGAATATCCCCATCATGAAGGGCAGGAGTAGCAATCCAACCCTTGGTAAGTCCTGCTACATAATCCGTAAGGTCGTTCCATTCCGGCGCGTCGAAGGCTGGACGCAGAGCAGGATCCCCTTGGGATTTCTCCGCCGCATACCCCCATTCACTACCGTAATAAATCTGCGGAATTCCCGGCATGCCAAACATAATGGCATAGGCAATCTTTACCAGAGCAGGATCCTTCAGAATCCCGGCAATACGGCTCACATCGTGATTGTCCACGAAGGATAGGAGATGATAGCCCCGATATAAGCACCACTGTTCCGGGCCAAACTGGCGCAACAGGGAATGGAGAATCTCGAAGAGGTTCTTGGAGGTGATGGAAGAGTGAATGCCCTTGTAGCACTCATAATTGGTGACAGAGTGGCACATCTCATCATTCATAATCTGCTTGTAGTCGCCGCCTAAGATTTCGCCCAATAGGAAAAAGTCCTCCTTCCACTGGCTAGTCTCGTAGCGCAGGGCCTTGAGAAAGTCCCGGTCCACCATGTATGCCACGTCTAGACGCAGGCCATCGATGCCAAACTCATCAATCCAGAAATTCACACTATCCAGCAAATACCGCCGTACATCCGGGTGCTGCAGGTTGATTTTGACCAGATCAAAGTTCCCTTCCCAGCCTTCGTACCACAGCCCATCGTTGAAGCAACTGTTCCCATCAAAACTGAGATAGAACCAATCCTTATACCTAGAGTCCCACTTGTTCTTCAATACGTCTTGGAAGGGCCCAAAACCCCGGCCAACATGATTGAAAACGCCATCAATCACCACGCGGATACCGGCAGCGTGGAGAGCTTTACAAACCTTTTTAAAATCAGCGTTGGTGCCCAGCCGCACGTCCACCTTGCGATAATCCCGGGTGTTGTAGCCGTGAGTATCCGACTCCCAAAGGGGTGAAAAATACACCGCGCCGATGCCTAACTTTTGTAAATGAGGAATCCAGTCGAGAACCTGCAATATGCGATGCTCTTGCACACCATCATTTTCGAATGGTGCCCCGCACATGCCAAGTGGATAGATTTGATAAAAAA
>JAEEGF011085290.1_pt1 | contig 10229 bp, 9 predicted proteins | sample 9134171 | NCBI WGS metagenome assembly JAEEGF01 (sample SAMN16246542, study PRJNA631951) | gut metagenome | biome: gut microbiome; feature: rumen; material: AP-attached | host: Bos | place: Iran: Karaj | collected 2018-10 | reverse complement strand
GTTACGGCGGTGGATGATCCAGCCGCCGTTTTGTTATTAATAGCATCTCTCCCATATTCTCTTGTATAAAATCCCCCGTTATTTTAAAATATAGCTGTGTCATACATAGTTTTATCAACGGAGAATCGATATGAATTATGATGAACTTATAAACGGAAGATTTTCGGAGCCCGCTGCGATCCACTCTTATCGTGACGGAAAACTGAAGACTCTTGCCATCAACGACAGATTCATTCCGGAACTGTGGATGAACATCCCCAGGGAACAGTTTATTGAATCCGATATCAACGATTCCTTTGACGGAAATAATCTCAAACTTTTCCTGAATGCCGTAGAAAAATGCATAAGCACCGGTGAGGAACAGTCTGTAGAAACCTGGAGACAGGCTTTTTCGCAGTGCTGCGGTTTCGATAAGATATGTCTGAGCAGCAGACTTATCTTCCTGGAAAAAAGCGGAGACGAATCCATCATCTATGAAGGTGTCCGCAACATTTCCAACGAAAGAAGAACTCAGGACACACTTTCTGACATAGAAAACAGATACAAGAAGACCCTTGAGCAGGTAAATATCTACAACTGGGAATATGATATCGCCACCAAGGATATGCGCCCCTGTTATCGATGCATGAGAGATCTGGGGCTTCCCGCAGTTGTCAAAAACTATCCCGAGCCCGCCATAGAAGCAGGGATCTTCCCTCCCGATTACGCGGATATGTACCGCGAAATGATGAGAAAGATCGATGCCGGTGCTCCCGAACTGGAAGCGGATATTCCACTTACCGTGGGCCGTGTTCCTTTCCGTGTTAAGTACATAACCGAATTCGACAAGGACGGAAAACCCATCAAGGCCTTCGGTTCCGCTACTCTCATCTCCGAGAAGGAACTGGGAAATATCAAGCTGGATACCCAGATAATCCTTTCCCTTTCGGAGGAATACCGCTGTATCTATCTTGCGGATTTTATTACTAACGAAGTAAAGATCATCAAGCAGATCGATACCTTTACCTTAGGTGAAAAATCCGGATGCAGTGATCTGCTTGCCCTTATTGAATCAAAACTTCCCGATACCGATCCGGAGCAGAACAGACTGTACGGCAATGTCCGCACATTCCGTGCGGAGCTTTTCAAAGAATGTGACCGAAGAGAATTTGTCTACAAGGACACTTTGGGAGATAAATGGGTACGTATCAGCATGCATGTGATCGAACGCAACCAGAAGCAGATTGACAGGCTGCTTGTTACTTTCTCCGTGCTGGATGACATGCGTGCCCGCCAGATGGAATCAGATAAGCTTATCGCTTCCCAGAAAAAAGAGCTTGAAGAAAAACAGGAAATGCTTCTTGAAGCCATCGAGGAAGCAAACCGTGCAAATACCGCAAAGACCATGTTCTTCTCCAACATGTCACATGATATAAGAACTCCCATGAGTGCCATCACGGGATTTTCAAGGCTTGCCATGGAAGAACTTGATAACAGGGAACACCTTGAGGATTATCTGGAAAAGATCGTTTCCGCCGGAGACCATCTTTTAAATCTCATAAACGATATCCTTGATATGAGCCGCATCGAAAGCGGAAAAATGGAGATTGCCGCAAATAATATCAAACTTCGGGACACCCTTCTTGAATGCGCCGATATGGTCAGAGTCAAGATGGACGAGAATAAGCTGAACTTCCATGTGGATATCGATGAAGCAGGTGATGACTGCGTAGAGTGCGACAAGCTCCGCTTCTCCCAGATCATCCTTAATCTCCTGTCCAATGCCTATAAATTCACCCCCGCAGGCGGTGATGTTTATCTTATCGGAAAGCTTCTGGACAGAGCTAAGGCTCTTACTTATGAGATCAGGGTAAAGGATACCGGAATCGGTATGTCGGAAGAATTCTGCAAGCATATCTGGGAAGCATATTCCAGAGAAAAATCGGAAATCGTTCAGGAAACCCAGGGCACGGGCTTGGGAATGCTCATTGTCAGAAATATCATTAACCTGATGCACGGAACCATAGATCTTAAATCAGAAAAAGGAAAAGGATCCGAATTCATCATCACCCTGCCCTTAACGCCTGCTTCCTGTGGCACGGATCCCGGAAAAACAGGTGCAGCTTCGGAAGCTCTGAACAAATCCTACGAAGGTGTGACAATACTGGTGGTTGACGATACCGCAACGAACTTAAGACTTGCGGAAAGGATCCTGGGCAAGTACGGATTTACCATCCTTACAAGTGATAACGGAGTAAATGCGGTTGAAATGATAAGAAATTCCGAGCCCGGTAAGATAGACCTTGTGCTCATGGATGTTATGATGCCCGTAATGGACGGACTTGAAGCAACCAGAAAGATAAGGGCACTGGAAGATAAACGTCTCGCTTCCATTCCCATAATAGCAATGACCGCAAATGCCTTTGCTTCGGATGTTCAGGATACCCTTGATGCGGGAATGAATGCCCACATCTCCAAACCCTTCCGCAAAGAAGACCTGATCACCGCCATTAACGAAAACCTAATGTGAGTCAGTAGAACCGTCCCCCTGACTCATTCACTGTCATAAAAGTAATCGCCTGACATTTTCTTGTAACGGCTTCCGGAAAACTCTTCCATTTTCCGGCGGCCGTTTCTTAATTTCCTCTTATACGCGGTCTTAAGCTTCTTGCCGCCGCGATAATCGCTGTTCTTACGGGCATAATCAGCCGTCCCATCATCGCTGTACCACATAACGCTGCGGGTCCCGTCGGGATTTATCACCACACGCTCGAACTTATTGGAACGTCTGGCCAGTTTATCCATTCTTCTTTTTTTCTTCTGCGCATCCTGTCTGCGACGCTCTCTGTATCTCATGGTTATATTTTACCACAAAACAACATCCTCAATACACGATGGTTGCTCTGGGATCCAGCTCAAGCTCCTCATCTCTGTAATCAAATACCGCTGCTCCGCGGACATTTACATATTCGTAAGTATATACAGCGTATCCCCTAATCCCACCATTCACTAAATATTCCGTCCTTGTAACGTCTCCGTCGGCATCATAATACGTCACATTGGTAATCTCCGCTTCATATGCATCGGATCCGTCTCCGTAAGGCTCGTCTGACATCATTCCGGTACGACTTACAGTCTCTTTGCAAATATACCCCTCATCCGCATACTCGTACCGTGTTACCGAGGTTTCCATGAAGAAATAGGTATTTTCTACAACTCTGCCATCTTCATCATACTTATATTCATTGCTTGAAAGAATACTGTCATCTTCGGCATTATAAATTACCGATTTCAAAAGATTGCCATCTACATCGTATTCTTCAACCGTTTTGTACCTTAGTTCACCATTGCTGTCCAGTTCAAGTAACGTGCGGACATTGCCTTCAGTGACAATTTCCGTTTCCCGGTCAACCACCGAGCTTCCATCGGGATAAGTAACGGTTCTTCTGATCATGGTTCCGTCGGCATCATATTCAGTCTCATAGATCTTCACACCGCCCTCTTCATGATCCGTTTCAGTCTCTTTTATCAGATTACCGGATCCGTCATATTCATAATCAACATGGTAATCATATTTATATGACTCTTTGAACACCTTAAGTCCCGATTCATCATATTCGGTATATGATTCCGGTTCATCCGAATAACCATATAAAAGTTCACTCTTAAGGCTTCCATCCTCAAATAATTCCCTGACTGACTGGAGCTTATCATGATTGCTGTATGACGATATCACAGCGCACCCGTCAGAATATTCGATCACAGAATAGGATGTTAAGTATCCGTTATAATAGACACATTCTTTTACAAGATTGCCCTTTTTATCATACTCATAAGAGTGCTCTTCGAATCCGCTCAGTCCGCCATCCGCATAATAATACCGGTATCCCGCAAACAGCTTGGTATCTTCACTTCCTACTCCACAGCCGGAAAGATTTGCGACAAGAAGTAATGCAATTATCAGACTCATCAGTTTTTTCATATATTTCTCCTAAAGTGTGCCGGGATATCTCTTTTCATCTGTATAGACGTATAAAACAACCCGCCCGTCACAACGACTCTGAAACAGCGGAACCGTCCCCCCGTTTCCATATGATCATCACAGGTACGGCCACAGCCAGAAGTGCTATGCACATGGCGATCATCCCTATGGGAAATTCCGTAGTCTTGTTGTCGGGATTAATGAACCCGTTAAGTATGGATGGCGAGGAATTATTAACCGCATGCATTATGGCTGCAGGCCAGACAGATCCGCTCTTTTCGGTGATAAATGTAAGAAGCACACCCATAAGCATGCAGAATACACACATGAATGCTATTCCCAGATAAGGAAAACCCGGATAATCCGTTCCGAAGTTATGTCCGATGCATGTAAGAGGTGCATGCCAGAGGCCCCAGATCACGCCGCCTATGGTAAGCGCTCTCTTTTTTCCGCTGATCTTAAGAAGTTTTGGCATCATGTAACCGCGCCATCCGCCTTCTTCACCGAATGCAGCAAATGAACCCACAATTCCTGTTACGATTGCATATACCGGCATCAGCAAAAGCATTCTTTTTTCTATATCAAGAGTAACGTAGTACTCCGGATCATACATTGACGGACACATCGCAAGTTCTATCAGATTTCCGAGTTCCGAATAGAGCCAGGGAACCAGGCATGCGAAGATATAATACTTCCACTTTCCGTCCTTAAGAACCAGTCCGAAATACGAATTGTTCTCACCGTCAAATCTGAATCCTTCCTTTGTGATGAGTCTTGTAAGAACATGGCAGATTACGGGAAACAGCATACCCAGAGCCACGAAAGACTGTCTCATTGTCCCCATGTCTTCCCAGGTGGATCTGTCGGGATTTGCCACAAAGAACCATATAAAAGTAACGGCAAATGTGAGACCGAGATATATCAGAAGTCTCTTTTTATCACTCATGCTCCCTCTCCTTTCTCTCATATATGTTCGCGGAAATACGATATGAGATGTAATAAACAGTGAGAGTTACGAGGGGTGAAATGACCGCCATGAACATAAGCGCAAAAGAATGAGTTTTTGCCCACTCAATGATGCGGGTAAAATCAAATTTCTCGAAAACATCCAGATTTCCGAAGAAAAGATATGCCGCTGCAAACCATGCCAAGACTTCAAGAATACCGGTCTTGATCATCTGTCCCTTTTCCTTACCGAAGGCGATAAAAACAGGAAATTCGATACTTGCACCGATCAGTGCCATGGAGAAAAGCTCTATCAAAAATGAAGAAATAAGCATCAGGATATCCAGAACAGCGCCCTCCGGTAAAAACGCCATGGAGATGACACACCATATCACGCAAACTGATAAAGCCGCATAAATGCAGATTCCTATGAAGACATACTTTTCTGCAATATATGTACGCTTTGAAAGAGGCGTTGCGGACAGATATGCGTGAATCTTATTTTTCTCATCGTTTTGAATTACATTCGGAACCCATCCGGCTATAAAACCGATACACAAGATCGGAAGCATCTGGGCCGGCACTGAAACAAGATAGTCAAAAAAGCTTATGAGTTCACCTTCGGAATTTTCCATAAGCCAGGCAGCCGGTGTGTCTGCAAAGGCAACGATAAGTTTTAAGACCACAAGCAATACGGTAAGAACCGAAAAAACCTTGACCATCTTCCTGCCATTAATAGAGAGAAAATCCTTATATAATAATCCGCCCATCAGATGACACCTCTCTTTCTTTCAGCAATGGTTAAAGAAAGACAGTAACTGAGCACACTGACAAGAAGTGCAATGATCAGGAATACATATCCCCTGTCGCGGAAATAATCCAGAGGCTTCCAGAATGTACCGGAATCAAGTCCCTGCTCTTCGATAATGGTCCGTATGAACACAGATTTAACGGCCTGAAACTTTATGATCACAAAAGAAAGAATGATCGTAAGAAGTGAAAACACCTGGGCATACTGCTCTCTGCCGTAGCCAAGCATCACACAGTACAGGATCACAAGAGCACTGTATATGCTTAAGATCGATGCACATGAAATGATGATCCCCAAGAAACTTCCGAAGCTCATGATATCCGTGAGAGCACTCAATACCAGAGCAAGAATTATATCCACTGCGGCTCCTATGGCACACAGGGTATAGATCGTCAGGAATCTGGACAGCATCCTCTTTTTCATGGATATGGGAAAAGATGCGGATACCTTGAAAAATCCGGCTTTTCCGTCTGCTATGAATACGTTCAGCATATCTCCCACACTTACTATGGGGATCAGCATGAACATGACCAGAACCATGGAACCAAGATTCTTTACATCCACCTGAGACATATTATTGTTCTCATCAAGAAGAGCCACACCGACTCTTGCAAGATTACCGAAACGGCTGCTGAGAACATACAATACGGATATGACCACCACCCCGGCAATGATATATGCGAAAGTGGTGAGCTGTTTTTTCAGACACATGATGTCCTTTATTATCAAACCTTTCATAGTTTTACCTCTATTGAACAGGGGGACGGTTCCACCTTATTTCCCGTTAACGTAACCTATCATGATCTGTTCAAGCTCGGCTCTTTCAATGACCATTCCGGGATAAAGTTTCTCCGCAGCATGTCTGTCATTGACAAGGATCTCTGCACCATAGTCACTAACTTCGGAATTCACTATAAGTGACTCGCTGACTTTGGAAAGCTCATCCTTTTTACACTTTACGACAGCATGCTTTTCAAGGATCTCATCCTTATTGCCTGACAAAACGATCTTTCCTCCGTCTATGAACACAACCTCATCCGCAATCTTCTCAAGGTCGCTTGTGATGTGTGATGACAGAAGGATGGTATGATCCTCTTCCACTACGAATTCACGAAAGATTCCAATCATCTCGTTTCTTACTATGGGGTCAAGTCCGCTGGTGGGCTCATCCATGATAAGGAGCTTTGCATTATGAGAAAGAGCAACGGCAATCTGAAGCTTCATCCTCATGCCTCTTGAGAATGCACCGCACTTCTTTTTGGACGGAAGCGAGAACTTCTTCAAATTATCGAAGAAAGCTTCTTCATCCCAGTTCTTATAGATGTTTTTCATAACGGTATTGATCTGTTTTGGGGTCAGGAAGTCGTGAAAACCCATCTCATCGAATACAACACCGATGTCTTCCTTTAAAGCAGACATTCCGTCGTCTATGTTCTTTCCAAACACATATACTTCTCCGCCGTCTCTTTTTATAGCATCCAGTATGATCTGAATCGTGGTCGTCTTGCCTGCGCCGTTTTGTCCTATGAATCCGCATACACTGCCTGTGGGCACACAAAAGCTTACGTTATCAAGGACAAAATCACCGTAATCCTTTTTTACGTTTTTAAGTTCTATAACATATGAATCATCCATTATTTATCCTCTCACATACTCTTGTCTTCATACAGAAGCTCAAGCATCTCACGCATCTCATCCAGAGTCACTTTTCCGAGGATGGCCTTGTCAACGGCATTTTCCAGAAGTTCCTGAATAGCAAACTTCATATTTTCTTTTACGATATCGCTGTTGATACCCTTAACAAAACTACCTTTTCCGGTAACTGAATAAATAAAGCCGTCTCTTTCAAGATCCTCGTAGGCTCTTTTTGTCGTGATGATGCTTATCTTGAGTTCCTTTGCCAGTACTCTCATTGACGGCAGTGCATCTCCTTCCATGAGTTCTCCCGTCATGATCTGGCTTTTGATCTGTTCTTCAATCTGTTCGTAGAGAGCTACTCCCGAACTGTTAGAAATAATAATGTCCATATATCAATCCTTTGCGCAAAATCAATGATGAATATGTGCACTTATTCACCATTGTTTGATATTGTATATATTCAATATATACACTTGAGTTAAAAAAGTCAACCCCTATTATCTGTAAACCCTTAAATGAAATTTTTATTTCCATACTTTGGTTTACATAACTTATGATGCTAGAAGTTAGTCTTGCACAGACATATGAATATATTTACTCTTAATAAGGTTATCTATCTGTCAGAAAGGATACCATATGAGTAAAAATATCAAAGGTAATGGAAAACACCTTACCTACTCTGACAGAGTTTTTATCGAACAAGAGCTCATGCAAGGAAGCTCATTTAGAAGCATTGCATCCAAACTGAAAAAAGATCCTTCTACTATCTCAAAAGAGATTCGATTACATAGTACAATTTATAATATTTCAGTACATAGCCTTCGTCGATGTATGTATTGTAATCGCTTCAAAAAATGTGATGATACTGTTTTATCTTGTGGCAGCTGTGAAAACGAGAAATGCTGGACATGTAAATTGAACCTTATGTTATCAAAGAATTGCGATCGTTTCGATCCCCTCAAATGTTCAATACTTTCCAAGCCTCCATATGTCTGCAACGGATGTCCAAAGAAAAACACATGTCGTGATCCCAAACGATACTATCGTTCTTTTAGTGCTCAGAAGGAGTATGAAAAAAAACTTACTGACTCAAGGACTGGTATAAACATGACTCCCGAAGAATTGATGGAACTCAATGACCTTATATCTCCGCTGATAAAAAAGGGACAGCCTCTAAGTCATATTTTTGCTGTTCACGCTGATGAGATACCGGTATGCCGCAGAACGCTGTATAACTATCTTGATCAGCAGGTGTTCATTGCAAGAAACATAGATCTACCTCGTAGAGTACGCTACAAACGCCGTAAAAGGCAGACATCACCTAGAACTAAAGAACTTCGTCAAGCATATAGAAATAGACGTACTTACAAGGATTTTCAGCGCTACATGGAAGCTCATCCCGAATATGATGTGGTAGAAATGGACACAGTCAAGGGTGGTCGTAATTCCGGAAAATGTTTACTTACTCTTCTATTTAGAAGCTGTAACTTTATGCTGATTCTTCTTTTGCCTAAGTGTACCCAGGAATGCGTCATAGATGCCATTAATTCGCTTACTGACACAATCGGACTTACTTTATTTAGAAAATATTTCCCGGTAATACTTACTGACAATGGTTCCGAGTTCAAAAATCCTTATGACATTGAAAAAACAGAGGATGGTAAACAACGTACATATGTATTCTATTGCGATCCTTACATTTCAAATCAAAAAGGTAAATTGGAAAAGAATCATGAATTTATAAGATATGTCATACCCAAAGGGCGCAGTATGTATAAATACACTCAGGATGATATAAACCTGATGGCGAGTCACATAAATTCTTTAGCAAGAGATAGTTTAAACGGAGCTTGTCCATTTGACCTGGCAGAAATACTTTTGGACAAAAAAATTCCGCTTCTAACAGGACTGAAAAAAGTCTCCCCAGACGACGTCATGCTAAAACCGGAATTAATTGAAAAACGATTTCGAGAAAAAGACTAGTTAACACAAAGTACAGATAGATAACCACCTAAAACAATAAAGAATTACTTTTAAGGCAGGTGGAATTTATCTTTTCTCAAACTGTTTCAGCTGTCTGTTTGTTATGCAAACAAACAGACTACGTAAATGGATTATAGCACTTTTGAGGGTACTTTTATATAACTTATCCTCAAAAAAGTAGCTCAAAATCGAAAATACGATGTCAAATCTTGGCTAACTAGAAGTTAGTTTTTCATTTGACCATTATCTGTAAACACGTAGAGTGAAATTATAAATCCCGTGCTTTGGTTTACATAATTCTTTAGATAATAAGGGGCTGTATCTGTTATTTTGAAATATTTATATCGTAAAACTTCGTTCTGTACTCTCTTGGCGTATAACCTGTATGTTCTCTGAACACCTTGGAAAAATGACTCTGTGAACAAAACGAGAGCGAGTAAGCGATCTGAGCATATGTATAATCTGTTCTGGCTAAAAGACTCTGGGCTACTTCCACTCTCATGTTCGAGATATACTCTGTAATGGTCCTTCCCATCTCCTTCTTAAACAGTGTCGTAAGATATCTGGGATTCAGTTTGACATATGCTGCAAGCTCATCAACCGTTATCTTTTCATTGAAATGTGAATCTATATAGTTAAGACACAACACTACGGATTTTGAAAGAGCGTTCTTTTTCTTAACCTTGTTTACTTCATCTACATATGTCCTGTAAAGGCCTTTTAACAGATTTCTGACTTCACCGATCGATTCCTGTACATCCGCCCTCTGTATATATAGGTCACTTATCGCATAGGCTGTCTCGAGAGGGACTCCGGCTTCAACCACAAATCTGGATGCAAGTGCCGTAGATACAACAAACAGATACTTTGCATTCCTTAAGGGGTCCATCG
>JAEEGF010577361.1_pt1 | contig 10230 bp, 7 predicted proteins | sample 9134171 | NCBI WGS metagenome assembly JAEEGF01 (sample SAMN16246542, study PRJNA631951) | gut metagenome | biome: gut microbiome; feature: rumen; material: AP-attached | host: Bos | place: Iran: Karaj | collected 2018-10 | reverse complement strand
CGGCGCTCAGAACGGCCTCTCTTACATGCTGAACAACAGAAACGGCCACGACGGAGCTGCCACAGAGGTCCTCTTCGGAAAGGAAGGGACATACAAGACATTCCTCGAGAAGTGGAAGGCAGTCTATGACACAGGCTTCTACAGCCCAATCACAAGCGGAGTCACAGCCGAGTTCACAAGCGGACGCTGCGCCGCCATGCTCGCATCATCCAGTAACCTTGCATCAGTGATCAACTCCGTCTCAGGAGAGTTTGAGGTAGGAGTCGCGAAGGTCCCGATGGTCAATGAGAAGGCCACAGGCGGCACGGTCATCTCAGGCGGAGCGCTTTTCAGCTTCACAGACAGCCCTGCGGTCAAGACAGTCCTGGAGTACATGATCTCTCCGGATGTCCAGGCCAAGTGGTCAGAGGCCACAGGCTATGTCCCTGTTAGCACAAAGGCTTATGAGACAGAGGCTTACAAGGCATTCTTGGAGAAGAACCCGCAGTACAAGGTGGCCATCGAGTCATTGCTTGACTCCAACCCCGGTCTTGCCAATGTCTGGGTCCCCTCCGCATATTCTGTCTACTATTCCTTCCAGTCAAACATCGCCGATGTTCTCAACGGCAAGGACATAGATGCCGCCGTCTCCGACATGGTGGCCATTGTCGAGGGAGCCATAGCCTCCTACTCGGCACAGAACAATTGAACCCATGGACATGAAGAAAGGGGTCACCGTTATGCGGCGACCCCCTTTTTTCTTTAGTGCTGATTCTGATCAATCCACCTTCGGGAGCTTTGCAAGGGATGCGGCGATATCCGCGTCGGTCGGGATTGAATCACTCATTGTCCCGTCGTTGAAGCTCTTGTAGGCTGACAGGTCGAAGTAACCGGTTCCTGTAAGGCCGAACAGTATGTCCTTGGCCTCTCCTGTCTCCTTGCACTTGAGGGCCTCATCAATCGCGACCCTGATGGCATGGCTGCTCTCAGGTGCAGGCAGGATTCCCTCTGTCCTTGCGAACTGCTCCGCAGCCTCGAAGACCCTGGTCTGCTCCACGCTTGTTGCCTCCATGTAGCCGTCATCGTACAGCTGTGAGAGGATGCTCGACATTCCGTGGAATCTCAGGCCGCCTGCGTGGTTCGGGGACGGCATGAACTGGCTTCCGAGAGTGTACATCTTCGCGAGCGGGCAGACATAACCTGTGTCGCAGAAGTCGTATGCGTATTTTCCGCGTGTGAATGACGGACATGATGCAGGCTCGACAGCGATGATGCGGTAGTCCGCCTCACCTCTGAGCTTCTCACCCATGAACGGGGCGATCAGGCCTCCGAGGTTCGATCCGCCGCCGGCGCATCCGATGATGATGTCAGGCTTGACTCCGTACTTGTCCAAAGCCGCCTTTGCCTCAAGGCCGATGACAGACTGGTGCAGGAGCACCTGGTTCAGCACCGAGCCCAGGACATACCTGTAACCCTCATGTGTGACGGCATATTCGACTGCCTCACTGATGGCGCATCCGAGAGATCCGTTTGTTCCCGGGAAGGCCTCAAGGATCCTTCTTCCTGCCTCTGTGGTGTTGGACGGTGAAGGAGTGACCTCGGCTCCGTAGGTCCTCATGACCTCACGGCGGCCAGGCTTCTGCTCGTAGCTGATCTTGACCATGTAGACCTTGAGGTCAAGTCCAAGATATGCGCAGCTCATCGAGAGAGCAGTGCCCCACTGCCCTGCTCCGGTCTCTGTGGTCACACCCTTCAGGCCCTGCTGCTTGGCATAATAGGCCTGGGCGATGGCTGAGTTGAGCTTGTGGCTTCCTGAGGTGTTGTTTCCCTCGAACTTGTAGTAGATGTGCGCCGGTGTTCCCAGAGCCTCCTCAAGACAATATGCGCGTACGACCGGAGACGGCCTGTACATCTTGTAGAAGTCGCGGATCTCCTTGGGAATCTCGACGAATCTTGTGTCGTTGTCCAGCTCCTGCTTTACCAGCTCCTTGCAGAAGACGCCCTCCAGCTCCTCAGCTGTCATGGGCTTGAGTGTGCCCGGGTTGAGAAGCGGTGCCGGCTTGTTCTTCATGTCCGCACGGAGATTGTACCAGGAGGAAGGTATCTCACTCTCTGAGAGATAAATCTTGTAAGGGATGTCTTTGATTGCTTTTGTTGCCATGTTCTGTTCCTCCTGTGGCTGTTGTTTCTGTGTACAGTAACGTTACTGTCAATAGAAACATACCATCAGCGGGAAAAAGATGCAATAGTTTTTTTGAAAATTTTCAGATTTGCTTGAAGAAAACGCATTTTGTCTTGTGCTCGCAGCCTGCGCAGGCAGATCCGGGGCACTCAGTGAAGCCGTCCTCGGCGCTCTCAAGCTGGTCTATGTGCCATTTGAGCTCGTCAATGTGGCTCTGAATCACGCTCATGCGCTCCATGCTCTGGGACAGCTTGCTGCGGTACTGGGAGAGAAGCTCAGTCCTTCTCTTGTTTCCGCTCTGGTCCTCTTCCTTCAGCTTGATTATCCTGGAGATCTCATCCAGGGAAAACCCCAGAGACTTGAGCTCCATTATGCGCTTGAGGTAGACAAGGTCCTGGTCTGAGTAATAACGCTGGTTGCCTCCGGTCCTTCCCTCGGAGAGCAGACCGAGCTCACCATAATATCTTATGGTCCTGAGCGTCAGCCCGGAGAGCTTTGCGATCTCACCAATCTTGTACCGTTTCATCATGAGAATATTAACAGACGAGCCATGGGCTGACAACATCAAATCACTTTACAAGAACCGCTACTTTATTTATAAATAAGCACGATGGAACTCTGGGATATCTACGACATCAACAAGAACAGAACAGGCCGCACCATGGTCAGAAACGACTGGACCATGAAGGAAGGAGACTATTATCTCTCAGTCCTCGGTGTGATCCACAGGCCTGACGGCAGGTTCCTCATCACCAGAAGGGCCATGGACAAGGCCTGGGCTCCGGGCTGGTGGGAGATTCCCGGAGGCGGTGTCAAAGCCGGAGAGACATCATTTGAGGCAGTCTGCCGTGAGGTCCTTGAGGAGACAGGAGTCGATGTCTCAAAAGCTGAAGGAGGCTACCGCTTCTGCTATCACAGAGAGAACAAGGGCCAGAACTACATCGTGGACATCTACCGCTTCGAGATGAATATCACGGACAATGACGTCAGGCTCCAGACAGATGAGGACATTGACGGCAAGTTCGCCACCCTTGATGAGATCAAGGACATTGCCGAGGAAGGAAAGTTCCTCCACTACAGCAGCATCAAGGCAATCTTTGAGTCTTAATCAACGTAATGTAATATGTCCCCGTAGGTCGGGAACGGCCAGTACACACGTCCTACCAGAAGCTCAAGCTCATCGGCCACCTTTCTCGCATCCTCCATTGCCGGGACTATGCACTGACGGCAGAAATGGGAGAGCTCCGAGCCTCCGTGAGACTTGCTCTTCTCGATCAGGGATGAGAGGACATCACATCTTTCTGAAAGCACATCCATCAGAGAGCTGATCTTTTCCAGAAGAGACTGCTCAACCTTACACGAGAGTACCGGGTTGGCAGTTTTCTTGGCATTGATGCTCTGAGCCATGATACTAGTGTAATAACTTACAGCTGGTATGATCTCCTGGACTATCATATCGCGCATCGTCAGTGCCTCGATATTGATGGTCTTGCAGTACTCGTCAGTCAGGATCTCAAAGCGGGAATGCATCTCAAGCGGGCTGAAGACACCGAACTCCGCAAAGAGGTCAATGTTCTTCTGGGCCACAAAAGCATCAAGGGCCTCAGGTGTGGAGCGGAGGTTCGCAAGACCTCTTCTGGCAGCCTCATCAAGCCACTCAGGTGAGTAGTTGTTTCCGTTGAACACAATCCTCTTGTGCGCGTTGTATGTGTCGCGGATCAGGTCTGTCAGGGCCTGCTCAAAGTCCTTGGCTCCCTTAAGCTTCTCATAGAAGGACCTGAGCTCCTTGGCCACGATTGTGTTCATCACGATATTTGGACCTGAGACGGAGAATGAAGAGCCAAGCATCCTGAACTCGAACTTGTTTCCGGTGAAAGCGAACGGGGATGTCCTGTTGCGGTCCGTGGTGTCCTTTGAGAAGGACGGAAGGACATGGACCCCGAGCTCCATGCTTATCTTCTTGGCACCCTTTGCGCTCTTTCCCGCTGCAATGGACTCAAGGATCTCAGTCAGGTCGCTTCCGAGGAACATCGAGACAATCGCAGGAGGTGCCTCGTTGGCCCCGAGCCTGTGGTCGTTTCCGGCACTTGCCACAGAGACCCTGAGAAGGTCCTGATACTCGTCAACGGCCTTGATTACTGCAGAGAGGAAGAGCAGGAACCTGAGATTGTGCTTCGGGTTCTTTCCAGGATCAAGGAGGTTCATTCCGGTATCAGTGGAAATGGACCAGTTGTTGTGCTTGCCGCTTCCGTTCACACCTGCGAACGGCTTCTCATGCAGAAGACACACAAAGCCGTGACGCTCTGCGACCTTCTTCATCATGTCCATGGTGATCTGGTTGTGATCAACGGCAACATTGGTTGTGGCAAAGACGGGTGCAAGCTCATGCTGGCACGGAGCAACCTCGTTGTGGCGGGTCTTGGCACTGACACCGAGCTTCCACAGCTCCTTGTCCAGGTCCCTCATGAACTCGGCCACACGGGTCTTGATGGCTCCGTAGTAGTGGTCATCCATCTCCTGGCCCTTGGGTGCCCTAGCCCCGAAAAGCGTGCGCCCGGTGAAGATCAGATCCCGTCTTCTGACAAAGTCGCTCTTGTTGATCAGAAAGTACTCCTGCTCGGGTCCGACTGTGGTTATGACACGCTTCACGTCATCTCCGAAAAGGCTGAGGATCTTCACCGCCTCTGAGCTGATGGCCTCCATGCTTCTGAGCAGCGGTGTCTTCTTGTCCAGGACCTCTCCCGTGTAAGAGCAGAAGACTGTGGGTATATACAGGACATCATCACGGATGAAGGCATAACTTGTAGGGTCCCATGCAGTGTAGCCGCGGGCCTCGAACGTGGCGCGCAGGCCTCCTGACGGGAAGGATGAACCGTCAGCCTCACCTTTGATCAGGCATTTTCCGGAGAACTCCAGGAGCACGCGGCCGCCCTCCGCAGGATTGACAAAGGAGTCATGCTTCTCGGCTGTTATTCCGGTCATGGGCTGGAACCAGTGGGTGTAATGGGTGCAACCGTGCTCCAGCGCCCATGTCTTCATGGCATTGGCAACGCTGTTCGCCACGGCAAGATCAATGTCCTTGCCCTCGGCGATTGTACGGCGCAGAGTCTTGTAGATGTCCTTCGGGAGCTTCTCCCTCATGACGTTGTCGTTGAAAACCAGACTTCCGAAATAATCAGCCACTGTCTCCATGAAAAACCTCATGTTTCTGTATATAGTTATGACTTCTTCTACTTTATTTCAGCCAAACCGTCAACTTATTTGAAATAAAAACTGGAAATAAAGTATAATAGGCACTGTTCTGGAGGACAGCATGGACAGCAAAACCCGTGACAGGATCATGGCTTTCATCGAGGAGCAGGACGTCAGGTTCGTCAAGCTCGCATTCTGCGACATTTTCGGACAGCTGAAGAACATCTCTATCAGCGCCAAGTCACTGCCCAAGGCAATGGAGAGAGGAGTAGGCCTGAATGCCGCCTTCATCAGAGGGTTCCTGAACATAGATGACTCGGACCTTCTGCTCTTCCCCGATCCGGACACAATGACAATCCTGCCATGGAGGCCGGCAGACGGAAAAGTCGCCCGCTTCTTCTGTGAGATCCGTCAGTCAGACGGAAGCCCGTTTGACGGCGATGTCCGCTCAATCCTTAAAACTTATGAAAAATCACTCATTAAGGCTAATACAGACCTTCATGCCAGAACAGAGATTGAGTTCTATCTCTTCAAGAAGGATGCTGACGGAAATCCGACCGACATCCCGATGGACCGTGCCTCCTACTTTGAGGCAGCCCCTATAGACAAGGGAGAGAACATCAGGCGTGAGATATGCCTGAACATGGAGCAGATGGGGATAATCTATGTGGCAAGCCACCATGAGAAAGGCCCTGGCCAGAATGAGATCCGCTTCAGCCCTGCCCCGCTTCTGGATGCCGCAGATCATCTGGTAACCTTCAAGGACATAGTGAAGATCACTGCGGACCGGATGGGTCTTTTCGCGTCATTTTTACCGAAGCCGCTTTTCAACGAGAACGGATCGGGTCTTGCCATCAGCCTTTCACTTGACAAGGCAAAGGCATCTGACAGAGGCGCCCTTGCAAGGCAGATGACAGGCGGAATCCTCAGACGAATAGAGGAGATCACACTCTTCTTAAATCCCATCGCAAACTCCTATGAGAGAATCGGTACGTTCGAGGCGCCTTTTGCAGTCAACTACGGACTTGGCAACGGAAACTACCTGATCAAGACCCATCCTGAGGCCGCAAGGGTCAAGGTCAGAAGCACGGACCCGTCCTGCAACCCCTATCTTGCCTGCCTGCTTCTTGCGGGAGCCGCCATGGAGGGTATACGCGACAAGGTCAACCCGGATGACTACTGCACCGGCTCAGAGCTTCCTGACACACTCAATGACGCCATCAAGCGTGCGGAGAAGTCAGAGTTCGTGACCACGATGATCCCGCAGGTGCTCTTTGAGAAGTTCCTCCAGGCAAAGCGTGATGACTGGCTTGAGAGCTCTCTCTCAGGAGATCCGATGCTCAAGGCCAAGAACATGGAGTTCCCTGTCACATGAGAAAGACAAAAGAGAAGAAAAAGAAGAACAGACGCTATCTCAGCTCCTATGAGATCGAGCTCTCCGGAGTAGGCAGCAAGCTCTCCGAGTATTACGACTACGATGAGAAGAAGAAGGTCTTTGAGATTCCCCTTCACTATGAGAAGGCAAGCGACCTCTACTGTCCCAATGTCGACTTCAAGGAAAAACCCAACATCTCCGACGAGACAACAGACAACATGGTCGATCTTCTCCAGGACATTCCCGACGGACGCAAGGCAGAGTTCTCCATAACTATCGATGACTATGAGGGAATCGAACCAGGCATAGTTCTTGAGGGAATCAACGATGCCCTGGCGCTGAGGCACCTCAGGTTCCTGCGCGAGGACACCTCAAAGGGCATCAAGGTGGGAATGCTGATGTTCATCGGAGCATCACTGATCCTGCTGAAGACCTACGGGATACTGTTCGGATGGTGGGGAGAGGGAAATGTCTCAAGCGACCTCTTCACCTACATCCTGGACATCTTCGGCTGTGTCCTGATCTGGGAGTCAATATACGGTGTTTTTGTGGACCGTTCTGAGGAGATAGCTTTTGAAAAGGCGATATCGAAGAAGGTTCACGCCATCAAGCTCTATGATGAGAGCGGAAACAAGGCCCTTTCCGGCGAGGGCAGTTCAAGCCTAATAACAATAATGGGCAGGAACAAGAAAAAGCAGATATCAAACCGCCTGCTGCTTCTGAGCGGTTTTTCCCTTCTTGCGGCCTCCATATCCGACATATTGTGGACCATCCAGTACGCATCCACATTCTCCGAGTTCGGCATGTTATCGATGATTGTTGCGGCGGTCACAGGCCTGATCTCGGCCCTGGTCATCGCAAGGGTCGGATTTGTCGCCATAAGCATTTACAGGGGCAGATTCACCAAGAACATCACAGGCGCCATACTTACGGTGATAATGCTTGTGATCCTTCTGGTAAACATCGTCACGCTGAAAACTAGCGCCCGTGAGGTCCTGATCTCGACGATCTTCAAGATCATTGTCGAGGCGGCCTTTGTTGCCGGCCTTGTCCTGCGGTTCTCCTACTTTTTGGAGCTCAACAGGTCCTACAGGGAGAAACACAAGACGGAAGCCGGAAAATGATGTCACTCATACTGTGACGCATAGAGCCTGTAATAGAACCCCTTCTTGTCCATCAGCTGGCGGTGCGTACCCTGCTCAATCACATCTCCGTGATCCAGGACCAGGATATTGTCCGCGTTCTGGATGGTTGAAAGCCTGTGCGCTATGACAAAGCATGTCTTTCCGCTCATCAGCTCAAGCATGGCGTCCTGAATCTCACGCTCCGTGGATGTGTCGACGTTGCTTGTGGCCTCATCAAGGATCAGCATCTTTGAGTCATAGAGCATGGCCCGTGCAATTGTCAGAAGCTGCTTCTGTCCCTTGGAGATGTTGCCTCCGTCCTCTGATATGACGGTGTCATAGCCGTTGGGGAGCCTCATGATGAACGGATGGATGTGGGCCTTCTTGGCAACACGCACAACATCGTCCAGCGTTGCGTTCTCACTTCCGTATGCAATGTTCTCGTACACCGTGCCGCGGAAAAGCCAGGTGTCCTGAAGGACCATTGCATAGGCTGCGCGCAGGCTGGGGCGTGTGTACTCAAGCTCGTTCCTCCCGTCCACGCGGATCATGCCGCTGTCACAGTCATAGAAGCGCATCAGCAGGTTGATCATCGTGGTCTTGCCGGCTCCCGTGGGACCGACTATTGCTATGAGTTTTCCGCTGTCAGCCTTGAAGCTCAGGTTGTGCAGGATTGTCTTCTTCTTGTCATAGCCGAAAGACACATCGTCGAACTCGACATCGCCCTTGACCTCATTGAGCACCGTGGCGCCCTCAAGGTCCTCTACCTCCTCCGGCTCATCCAGCAGGTTGAAGATCCTCTCAGAGGCGGAGAGAGCAGAGAATATCTCGTTCATTATGTTGGCTATCTCGTTGATCGGACCTGAGAACTTGCGTGAGTAGAGGATGAAGCTGGAGATCTGTCCCAGGGAAACACGGCCTCCCATGAAGAGGAATGATCCGAGAGTTGCAATCAGGCCAAGGGAAAGGTTGTTGATCATTCCCATTGACGGGCCAATAGCCACTCCACGGCTGTCTGCGTTGTAGTATGCGTCCGCCGCCTGGCCGTTGACCTTTGCGAACTTCTGGCAGACCTTATCGTTGTATGCGTAGGCCTGGATAGTCTTCTGGCCTGAGAACATCTCCTCCACAAAGCCGTTCATGTAACCGTAGCTCTTGGACCTCTTGATGAAGAGCGGTCTTGTCTTCTTCTTGATGTAAACCGTGTAGGACACAGAGACAGGAATGGTCACAAGCACTATCAGAGCCAGCGCGGGAGAGATCCTGATCATCATGAACAGTGATCCAAGCACCGTTATGGAGCTTGTCATGATTGCCACGATGTCCGTCTGGATTGAGGCTGACACAACATCAACGTCGTAGCTGACGCGGCTAATGATGTCTCCCGCCTGGTTCCTGTCAAAGAAGGAGACGGGAAGCCTTGAGAGCTTCTCAAAGCACTCCTTGCGGAGCTTACGCGCCGTGTACTTGGCCACAAGCGTCATGATGATGCTGATTCCAAGCGATATCAGGGATGAGGAGACATAGAAGAGAAGCATCAGCTTCACATAGTGCAGCACATTACCGAAGTTGACTTTGCCTGCACCGGCTGCGGCCTCGTTGATTGCCTTTCCTGCAAGGCTGGGGCCTATGAGGGACAGCACGTTGGCGGTGAGACTCATTATCAGGGCAAGCAGGATCAGGAGCCTGAACTCCTTCACGTATGAGAGGATTCTCCTTAAGGCCTTCTTGCTGTCCTTTGGCTTATGCTCGTTGACGCTGAATCTTCTTGGCGGCATGTCAGACCTCCCCCATCTGCGTCTCGTAGATGTCACGGTACTGGGGTGTGGAAGCAAGAAGCTCCTCGTGGGTGCCTATTCCGATTATCCTGCCCTCGTCAAGCATGATTATCTGGTCAAGGCTCATGATCGAGCTCACACGCTGGGCGATTATTATCATTGTCGCATCATCATGGTTCTGGCGGATGTTCTTCCTGAGTAATGAATCGGTCCTGTAATCAAGGGCACTTGAGGAGTCATCCAGCACCAGGATGTCCGGATGCGCGGCAAGGGCCCTGGAGATCAGAAGCCTCTGCTTCTGGCCGCCTGAGAAGTTCGCACCATGGATCGCAGCCTCATGCTCGTACTGGTCATCGTAGTCCTCGATGAACTCCCCCGCCATGGCGTTCCAGGCAGCATTTTTCATCTCATCATGGCTTACATCGCGTCCAAAGCTAAGATTCTCAGCTATTGTGTCGGCAAATATGGCATCGTTCTGGAAGACAACGCCGAAATGCCTTCTGAGCTTGTCAAGCTCGTAGGTGCGCACGTCACGGCCGTCTATGAAGACATGACCCTCCTGCGGATCATAGAAGCGCATCAGGAGATTCAGGATTGTTG
>JAEEGF010559803.1_pt1 | contig 10230 bp, 15 predicted proteins | sample 9134171 | NCBI WGS metagenome assembly JAEEGF01 (sample SAMN16246542, study PRJNA631951) | gut metagenome | biome: gut microbiome; feature: rumen; material: AP-attached | host: Bos | place: Iran: Karaj | collected 2018-10 | reverse complement strand
TACCTCACGGGGGAAAACACGCTGAAGGAGATAGCCGAGATGGTAGAGGCGAACCCGAAGACCATCGCCAAGTGGGCGAAGGACGACAACTGGGAGAGCATCAAGGCCGCCGACTCGCTGAGCACTCAGCAGCAGGTGGCACGCATGAAGGAACAGGTGAAGGAACTGAACGCCGCCATCGCTGCACGCGACAAGGGGCAGCGCGTAGCAACAGTCGAAGAGGCTGAGATTCTGCGCAAGCTCTCTGCCGCCATCCGCCAGATGAGCAACGACAGCGACATCGTCTCATCAATAGAGGTGGGCAAGAAGTTCATCGCCTTCGTCAAGTCGAAGGACTTGGAGATGGCGAAGGATGTGGTGGAGATGTGGAATGAATATGTTAAGACATTGCTATGACGAGAGAAGAGCGCAAGAAGATGAGCGAGTGGGACGACTTCGTCCGCGAGATTCAGCGAACCACCGCCGATGATGACCTTCTCTCGCTCAGCGACGCGGAGAAGCGCAGGAAGTTGGCACGGCTCGAAGCCGACCCCGTGGAATGGTGTCGTTACTTCTTCCCGCACTACGCCAAGTTCGAGTTCGCACCCTTCCAGACAAGGGCGATAAAACGCATTGTCAACAACGCGGAGTGGTACGAGGTTCTGTCGTGGGCGCGCTCGCTCGCGAAGTCCACCATTACGATGATGTGCGTGCTCTACCTTGCACTTACGAAGAAGAAGCACAATGTTATTCTCGCCAGCGCGACCGAGCAGAGCGCGGAGAAGCTGCTTGCTCCGTACAAGGCGAACTTCGAGGGCAACGGGCGAATCAAGGCATTCTACGGCGAGCAAGAGGTGTTGGGCAAATGGACATCGACACAGTTCACCGCCAAGTGCGGATGCTCCTTCTTCGGCATAGGTGCAGGCAGCGCGCCCCGTGGTGCTCGTAACGAGGCTATCCGCCCCGACGTGCTGCTGGTGGACGACTTCGACACCGATGCCGACTGCCTTAACGACACCATCGTTGACAAGAAGTGGAAATGGTTCGAGGATGCGCTCTACGCTACGCGCGACCCTGCAACACCTACGACCGTAATCTTCTGCGGAAACATCATCGCCAAGAACTGCTGCATCAAGCGCGCGGGCGAGAAGGCAGACCACTGGGACGTGGTGAACATCATAGACAAGGACGGCAACAGCTCATGGCCCGAGAAGAACACCATCGAGAACATCAACCGCATTCGGAAGAGCGTCAGCAACCGCTCGTTCCAGAACGAATATGTGAACAACCCGCTGAGCGAGGGCAAGGTGTTCCACAACCTTGTGTTCTCGAAAGTTCCGCCGCTGTCTAAGTTCAAGTTCTTGACGATATACGGCGACCCTGCGCCTTCAACTCGCGGAAAGAAAGGCTCATCATTCAAGGCTGTGTGGCTCGTGGGTAAGATGGCGGAGAAGTACTACATCATCCGCGGAGTGCTGCGCGGTGCTATGAGTTCCGAAGAGTTCATCCGCTCGTTCTTCGACCTCTACACGTTCGTCGGCGGCAAGTGCCCCGTGTATGCGTGGCTGGAGAACAACAGCCTCCAGAATCCTTTCTTCGAAGAAGTGTACAAGCCGATCATCCAGCGAATAAGAAAGGAAACGAACATTCAGCTATACATTCAGCCGGATGCAACACGCAAGGATGACAAGTTTACGCGAATAGAGGCGGCTCTTGAGCCTCTCGACCGCAACGGCTTCCTCATCTTTAACGAAGAAGAGAAGGACAGCCCCGACATGACGGAGCTACGCGAGGAGTTCACGCTGTTCGAGGAGGGGCTTCCGTATCATGCCGACGGCGCGGACTGCATCCAAGGTGCGAAGGCGAAGATAGACGCGAAGTTCTTCAGCGGCGAGGGCGTGACGACCATCAAGGTGGCCGACATTAAATCGCAAAGAAATAGATATTAACCACTGATTTAACAACTCTTAAATGGCAGACTTCATAGTAATAGGAGATTACGACGCGAGCATACACGCGGAGATTCTGGACTCGCTCATCCGCAGCAACTCGGCAATCATCGAGGTGTGCGAAGACCGCGCCATCTCGCAGATGCGGTCGTACCTGAACAAGCGATACGACTGCGACGCTATCTTCAGCGCGACAGGCTCAGACCGCCATCCGCTCGTGCTCATGTTCGCAATAGACATCGCAATATATCACATGTTCTGCATTCACAATCCCTACAAGATGTCGGCAATACGCAAGGAGCGATACGATGCCGCCATTGAATGGCTGAAGGCGGTGGCAGACAGCAACATCAACATCGACGGCGCGCCGATGCTTCCGGACGAGGAGGTGGCAGAGAACAGCCGCTGGCAGATAGTGAGCAACGAACATCACAACAATTACTTCTAAATATGGCAAGAAATAAGAATAACAAGGTGCGCAAGGTTCGGCAGGGAGGCTTCGACGAGGACAAGCCGATGCGAATGCGGCAGATTACGCACACGCAGGAAGATGGGGTCGTGGATGTGCTTCTTCAGAACCCCGAGCTCTTCTATTTTAACATAAACAAATGGATTACTTCGGTGCTCACGGCTACGAGCATCGACATGCCCAATCGTGCGCAGCTCTACGACATGTACAGCTCGTGCATGCTCGACTCACATCTTGCCTCGGTGGTACGCAAGCGCAAGATAGCGGTGAGCCGCACCCCGATAGAGTTCCACCGCGACGGACAGCCCGACGAGAAGATAATGGAGCAAATCAAGTCGCCGTGGTTTCGCCGATTCGTGAAGAGCACCATCGACATACAGCTCTACGGCTTCGTGTGTTATCAGTTCTTCAAGGACGAGGACGGCAGCGACTTCCTCAACTTCGACATCATAGACCACAAGCACGTCGAGCCGGTGAAGCGGCAGATTCTGCGCTACCAGTTCGACACCGAGGGCGCGCCGTTCGATGCGTTCGGCAACATCCTTCTCGCGTGCGACGATGTGCGCAGCATCGGGCAGCTGGCGGCGGTCGTGCCGTGGGTATTATATAAGCGAAACAACGTGAGCGACTGGGCAGAGTTCTGCCAGATTTTCGGCATTCCTATCCGTGAATATGTCTACGATGCCGGCGATGAGGATGCGCGCCGCCAGCTTCTGCAAGATGCTCGCAAGCAAGGCGCGTGTGCGGTGTACATTCACCCCACAGGCTCGTCGCTTAATCTCATAGAGCCGAAGAACTCTGCCGGCTCTGTCGATGTGTTCGAGCGTTTCTGCCGCTTCTGCAACGAGCAGATAAGCATCGCAATTCTCGGCAACACGCTCACAACAGGCACGGGCACGAGCGGCAGCGAGGCACTCGGCAAGATTCATAAGGACGAGGAGGATGAACTGAAGGCGGACGACCGCGACGCGGTGCTGGCTCTGCTCAACTACAACCTCACCGACATCTTCCAGAGCCTCGGCATCAACACCGAGGGCGGCGAGTTCGTCTACAACAAGACGAAGGACATCAACCCGAACGCGCAGGTGGACGTCGTGATGAAGCTTTATAGTATGGGCTTGCCGATAGATGACGACTATCTGTACGACACCTTCAACATTTTCAAGCCTTCAGACTACGAGGAACAGAAGCGCAAGATGCAGGAGGAGGAAGAGGCGAACAAGCGCATGCGACAGGCTCAGATAGAGGCGACGCAGACACCGCAGCGCGACATCGACGATGGCAGCGTGGAAGAGCCTGAGAACTCGCGACGGCTGAAAATCTTCAACAGATTTCTCGATTTTTTCGTCCGCGGCCGGAGCAGCGACACTTTCGTCTGGTAGTTGATAATCTCTACTACGGCGAGAAGTGCCCCTGCTGCGGCGGATTCGAGAACTACGACCCGGCGAAGGCATCGTTCAAGGTGGATGAGGATGTGGTGATGCAGTTTGTGCACAACATCTACGAGCGCAAGATTGGCAAGGGCAAGATAGACGAGGACATGTGGGGCGAGTATGTGCGCATCTATCGCGATGCTGTGAGCAAGGGCTACGGCATGAGCCATAACACATCGTTCGACCGCTCCTCACGCATGGCCGACCAGATAGAGCACAACATCGAGGTGTTCTCTGCCTTCAAAACTCACAACCAGCAGGAACTTATGGCGCAGAAGATGCTGAAGGACGGCAAGCGCGTGGGCTTCGACGAGTTCAAGGCGGCGGTTGAGCCTATTGCGCGCCACCACAACGGCGCATTGCTTCAGACTGAGTACGCAACGGCATCGCTGCGCGCGGCTCAGGCTGCCGACTGGCAGGAGTTCGAGCAGAACGCCGACATCTTCCCGAACCTGAAGTGGATGCCTACGACATCGGCACGGCCAGACGAGGCGGTGCATGGCACTTATTCGGGACTGACGGGGCCGCAGGTTATTCTGCCAATACGCGACCCGTTCTGGGACAACCACCGCCCCGGCGACCGCTGGAACTGCAAGTGCGGACTTGAGCCGACAGACGAGCCGAGTCTTCACCAGACCAACAAGCAAGCCGCCGCGAGGGCAGAACAGGGCAAGCCGACGGGACAGCGCGGACTGCAAGCCAACCCCGGCAAGAAGGGCGAGGTGTTCGACACCAAGCACCCGTACTTCCCTAAGAACTGCAAGCAGTGCCCGTTCTTCTCTGTCAGCACAGGTGTCAAGAACGCCAGCACCACGCCGCACTGTCAAAGCTGCCGATATATAGATAAAGTTTACGGCGAATCAAGATACCGCAAGGATAAAGAGTTCGGTGATAGACTGCTGATTAGTGAGACTGCAGACGCTAAGGAATTAGAAGTAAACACTAATACCGCAAGAATCATGCTCGAACATATTCCTGAAATTAAAATGACCATTCGCCCGCATATTATATCTAACACGGGCATCAAGAACCCCGAATATACAATCAATGGGGAAATTGCAGATGCTAAGCGTATCTTGTCAGAGAACGGCGTTAACTCTGGATTTGTTAAGGCATTAAAGCAGAATTGCTCAATTGTTGTTTTGGATTGGACACTGAACGAAAGAGTTTTGCACTACAATGTACTTGTAAAGAAGATACAACAACGATTTCGCGATTTTGAAAGTAAACGCATAACACATTGTTATGTTGTGACAAAAAAAGGAGTCGTAGTTTTTAATCATGATGAAGTAAAAGAAGAAAATACGCATAAAGGCAACAGGGAATATCTCGTCAATAAATTAAAAAAGTTGGATTCGTAAAACCCAACTTTAATGAGACAGAAGTGCCTTGAAGTCATCGCGGCGTTGACTCGTACATCTCATCGGCAAATATACAAACAATTATTAAAAATACAAAAGATATGACAAAAATAATTAAAGAAAAGAAACTCGTCGTAAAGACGATAACAGCAAAAAGCGTTGCCAGTCTGAACAAGCAGCTGGCAAAACTTGGCATTAACGAGAAGTCAATAGTCCACATCGTTGCCGAGGTCAGAGCAATCAATTTGCTAAAAGAGGTTAGAATCTATACTTAGTGTTATTGCCCAACTTGTTGGCGGTAGCAAAGGCTTGCTCTGTCTTGTCACAAAGTTCTCCAAGTTCCTTGTGGCAATAGGACGTAGAATAACAATCACCGTGTGTAAGCCTAACTTCCAAGAATTTTCCGCACACAGGGCAGCGAAGCCCCGACAAGATTTCAATAAGACGTGATGTGTAATTGTTCATAATAATAGTGTTTAAATTATTCAGCGTCAAATATAAACAATTTTTTAATATAAACAATATGAAACCAGTAAATTACGGTCGCGTGCAGGCTCTAATGGACACACGCAACGAACTTGAATATATCCTCGAAGCGGCACGGAATCACCAGCTCACGCTGCGTGTGCCATCGCGCCATGTCATCCCGAGCGACCACATGAGCCACGCTATCATCTCTACATTGAAGGATGAGATTAAACTGATAGACAATGAACTCGCCAAACTCTAAGAAGAGACCGCCAGTGCATCCGGGGCTTATAATAAGACACTACGCGGAGCTGTACAAGATAGACATCAACACCTTCGCACGTCGTGGCGGTGTGTCCGCAGCGCATGTTGCCGAACTCTTCGAAGGTCGAGCAGACCTCACCACGGAGCTCGCGATGGCAGCAGAACGTGCGATGTGCATTCCGGCGCGCTACTTCCTCGACAAGTGGGAGGACTACGTTCGCCACATCAACAGCCCCGCAATGTTGCAGAAACGCGGAATTACAAGAGTAATAAACAACCCTTTACTATCGATTTAATAGTTATGTCACAATCAAAGAAAAGTTTCACCGACTACGAGGGCTTCGTGGAGAAGTTCAAGACAAAGTTAACAACCGACGACTGCTACACACCGCCGGCAGTGTACGACACCGTGCTGCAATGGCTGCGAGAGAATGTCGACATTGAGGGACGCGAGATTGTGCGCCCGTTCTATCCGGGCGGCGACTTCGAGAACTTCGACTATCCCGAGGGCTGCGTGGTGGTAGACAATCCGCCATTCTCAATCTATAGCAAGATTGTACGCTTCTACATCGCGCGCGGCATCCGCTTCTTCCTGTTCGCGCCAGCCCTCACTACTTTTGTAAGCGATGCAGATTGCAGCTTCGTTATCACACAGGTACATATAACCTACGAGAATGGGGCAAGAGTGAATACAAACTTCGTTACGAACCTGATAGAACCGCGCGTTTGGCTGTGCGGCGAACTTCTCCGCCGCATTACAGAGACGCAAGAGAAGAAGAAATCGCTTCGAAAGATAATATTACCAGACACTGTGCAGAGCCCCGCACGTCTTGGCGCGTATGTCGAGTTCGGAACAGACTACAAGATTATGCGCAACGAGAGCACCGCGCCTCGTTCTGGCATTAAGGACTATAAAGTGTTCGGGCTATGCATTCTGCTCGGTCGCCACGTCGCCGACCACTTACGCACCGAGCGCGAACGCACCGAGCGCGAACGCACCGACTTCTTCGCCCTCAGCGATGCAGAGAGCGAAGAAGTCGCAAATCTGACAAGACAATGACAAACGAGGAGAGCAAGCGCGAGATGGAGCGCATAATACGAGAGGCGACACTTGCCATACACGACAAGATTCCGCGGGCAATCGCGGTGTTGGCTAAGAGCCATTACCGCAACAACTTCCGCCTCGGCGGCTTCGACGGCAAGCCGTGGAAGACAACATGGCGGCAGCAGCTGGGCGTGGGTGCGGAGAAGGGCTACAAGCCGCTCACAAGCAAGACGCTCACGCTGATGAATAGCATCGACACCAAGATTGAGGACACTGCCGTGCATGTACTCTCAGACCTCGACTATTCGCTCATTCACAACGAGGGCGGCGACATCCCCGTAACGCGCAAGATGCGCCGCTTCTTCTGGGCTAAGTTCTACGCAGCAGGGGGCAAGGGCGCGAAGGACGGCAAGATTCCACCGTTGGCAAAGAAGTGGCTCTATCTCGCCCTCGCGGCTCAGAACAAGAAGAAGTTCAAGATGCCGAAGCGCATGTACATAGGCGAGAGCGAGAAGCTGAACGGCGTAATAGTGAAGAAAATAGAATCGATAATTTACGCGATAATAAATGGAACGAATAATGCAGGCTCTAATTGAGCATATAAAGGAGGCAATGCCCGAGCTCCTACTTGTCGATGAAGACTACGGGCAGCTCGACATGATTGACAGCGAGCAGGACACCTATCCGCTAACGATGCCGGCGGTGCTCATCAATGCCGACGCGGTAGAATGGCAGAACCGCCGCGGTCTCTCGCAGATGGGAGTCGCCACCGTGCGCGTGAATCTCATCCTCGACTGCTACGACGACCACCACTACGGCAGCACCACGGAGGATATGATAGCCGACCGCCACGCCCTTCTGCGCACTCTCACCGAGGCGTTGCAGGGCTTCCGTCCGCTTGGCACAGACTGTGCGGCAATGGTGCGCACGGCGAGCCAGTTCGCCACCGCCAATCACGGCATTAAGGTGTACAGCACGACGTACACGCTCGAAGTGTATGAGGACTTCGAGCCTGCGACAATGAAAAAGGAGGCCGTGCCAAGGGTAGATACTGAAATTTTAGATAGTATTTAACAAGTGTTTAACGCCTGTTAATCGCGAAGAGGGTCGAACAGAGTGAGCGGCTGATTGCGGCGTTTGTCCAGTTCCAGCTTCAGGTCGATGTCTGGCAGTTCCATGCCGCGCTTCTCGCGCAGGATGTCGTAGATTGTCTTCTCGGCAAGGAAGAACTCGTTCTGGCTCATCTGACGCACCGCCACATCGGCACGGATGAGCAGCGTGTCGACGAGGTATTCAAAACGCTTGCACACGGCGATGTTGCGCCGTTCCTTCAGTTCCTGACTTCTCATGATTGTTTGTATTTTTCTTTTGCACAAAAATACGAAAAAAGAGCGAGCCGCAATGTATCGGTTCGCTCTTTTTTTCAGTCCACTTGCTGCTGATGTACCTTGCAGCCTGTCGTTCTTATCACCGCCTGCACGAATAGCAGGCTCTCGCGGTCGTCGGGCTTGATGTCTATCTGAACATTAACATATCCCGCATCCTTCGCCTTGAGGAACAAGAGGGGCGCGACCCCGTTGCGCTGTATCCATGTGCGCATAACCGATTCGCGCTTATCCTCTTCGATGTTCATCGATACTCGCAATTTCATCTCACTCAGCAGTCTGTCATGTTCAGCGGGATAGGCTTCCACGCTCCCTTCTCGTCCTTAATCTCCGCGCGGATGTACTGCGACGATGTGGCAGGATTGTACGCCTCTTCGATGATTCTCACGCCCTCGATGAACTTCTCCTCGCCGCTCTCTTCTGCCATCTTGCGCAGCTGGATAACTCGCGATGCCTTCAGCGTGCCCTTCTGGTCTTTTGCAAGGAGGCGGAGGATGCCGTCTACAAGCATCTGGCTCTTCTCGTCCTTTGCAAGGCTGCTGATGTATTCCTTCACCATTGCGATGCCGTCCTCTGCCGTGTCGCGGTAGGCGTCGAGCATGTTCTGCCCGATGGTGATGCGCATTGTGCTGTCGCTGTTGGTGAAGGTGTGCGAGAACTGGCTGTCGCGCTTGGTCGGAATTACCGCCGCCTTCATGTCGAGCACCTTCTTGAACGTGTCGAGCACCGAACGCTTGCCCGCGCCTATGGTCTCCGATAGTTGTACAAGCTGCGGTATGCACTCTGCGATGGTCTCGTCGACCAACTGCGCATACGCCTCGCGGTCGTCTCTGCGCTTCTGTTCAGCAGCAGCTGCTGCCTTTTTCTTCTGGAACTCGCGGAACTCTGCGAGCTGTTCAGGTGATAATGTTTCTTCACTCATTGTTAAATACTTAATAATTAAACATATAATATCTCTTAATCGTCGATTCGAAATCGAGCATAAAGGCACTTGCCTGTGCAAGTGTGTGGAATGCAAGAGGCTGCCATGTGCTCGCAATCTTCAATATCTTCAGATTGCCCTCGGGAACGTAGCGAACAATGATGTACTTTAGCATCTCTGTATTCTTCCATTCCTCCTCCGTTACGAATCCGCCATATTGCGGGTACATATCTATTGCATTCAGCAGCTCCTCCAGTGCCATTGCTGCAATACTAATGTCTACGCCCTTCATAGCTGCCTAATGTTGAGAATGTTCGTCGTGTTGCGTTTCTCTCCGAAGAACTCGTGCACAAGGCGGATGAGGTTCTTGCGGTTCTTGGCGCGGAAGTACTCGCTCTTTGCTTCAGACTTGCCGAACTCGCGGTACTTCACAAAGAAGGTGCGCATCTTGCCCACCTCTGTGTCTTCAATATATCCCATTGCAATCTGTTGTTAATGTTTTTCGAATCGCCTCCGTTAATAGCTTCTCAATATCCTCGTCGATGTAGAGGTCTTTCACGAACCACTCGAATATATCGACATTCTCCGGGATGCTCCTCTGAACAATCTCCCAAAATGTCAGAACGTCGTATGGCAGCGGAGGTGCTAATATTCCACATCGGGACTTCAACTCCCTCAACGTATAATGTGTATTGATGCCATCGACAAAGGACGGTATGTTGACTAATCCGCAACGCTCTGCCTGCAACTTGGCATATTGCCAGATTACGGCGGCGGTGTATTCGCGCGCACTCAAGGATGCTACTGCCATGAGCTTTGGAAAGTCAATATCTCTGAAGGGTATCGGTACGTCCTTTCCGACAGTCTTCTTCCACGCCTCTATTATGCCAACTACCTGCTGCCGTTCTTTCTCTATCTTCTTGCCGATATCCTCGATATCGTCGGCAATATATTC
>JAEEGF011953798.1_pt1 | contig 10231 bp, 13 predicted proteins | sample 9134171 | NCBI WGS metagenome assembly JAEEGF01 (sample SAMN16246542, study PRJNA631951) | gut metagenome | biome: gut microbiome; feature: rumen; material: AP-attached | host: Bos | place: Iran: Karaj | collected 2018-10 | reverse complement strand
TAAAGAGCTTTGACAGGGTTCTGTCACTTGATCTTATAGGACATGCAAAGAGCCTTTCAGAGGGCGCAGACATTGATCCGGAGCTTGAGAAGTACATACTTGAGCAGATCGAGAAGAGGGCGCAGGCCAAGAAGGCCAAGGACTTTGCAACTGCAGACGCCATCAGGGATGAGCTTCTACAGAGGGGCGTTCAGATCAAGGATACCCGTGAGGGAGTGAAATGGCAGTTGGTTTAAATGAGTACTTAAATGACAAATTCGGGATTGAAGCCAAGGATATCAGGAGTTATTCGCCCCTGACCCTGGCATATATCGGAGATGCGATCTTTGACGTGATAATTCGTTCAATCCTTGTCAGCAGAGGCAATACGCAGGTCAACAACCTGCATAAGAGAGCGTGCGCTATTGTTAAAGCTCAGACTCAGGCTGACTTCGCGGACGTTTTGATGGATACTTTTACCGAAGATGAGATGAATATCTACAGAAGAGGCAGGAACTCCAAGCCCCACACCAAGGCCAAGAATGCCTCCACCATGGAATACCTGGAAGCGACAGGCTTTGAGGCTGTGATAGGATATCTTTATCTTACCGGGAACATGGACAGGATATGCGAACTGATAAACAAAGGGGCAGATATGCTCGACATAGTACTTTGAACAAAGGACAATACATGGAAAAAGAGATATTGAATCCCAATGAGGAGAGAATAGAGGGAAGAAACGCCGTGATCGAGGCCTTTCGAAGCGGCAAGACCATAGACAAGCTCTATATTCTGGATGGCTGCCAGGACGGCCCTGTTTCCACCATAAGGCGTGAGGCCAAAAAGCAGGGGACACTGGTGAAATTCGTCAGCAAGGACAGGCTTGATCAGATGTCCGAAACCGGCAAGCACCAGGGGGTTATCGCCATAGCGGCTGCCTATGAGTATTCGGATATAGAAGACATATTTGAGAAGGCGCAGGCCATGGGAGAGGATCCCTTTGTCTTTATCCTTGACGGGATTGAGGATCCGCACAATCTTGGCGCCATCGTAAGGACGGCCAATCTTTCCGGAGCACATGGTGTTATCATTCCAAAGAACAGAGCTGTGGGACTCACGGCAACAGTGCTTAAGGCATCGGCCGGAGCACTTAATTACACTCCTGTAGTAAAAGTCACCAATATTGCCGCGACAATTGAAGAACTCAAGAAGAGGGGCTTATGGTTTGTATGCGCCGACATGGGCGGAACAACCATGTACAAACTCAATCTCAAGGGACCGATGGGCCTTGTTATAGGAAATGAAGGCAGCGGAGTCTCAAGACTTGTAAAAGAGAGATGCGACATGGTGGCATCCATTCCCATGAAGGGGGACATCGATTCTCTTAACGCATCTGTTGCTGCAGGCGTACTGGCATTTGAGATCGTCAGGCAGAGAATGGGAGGCTGACCTTCTGCATCAGGAGCAAATGTGCAAAGACATGGACATCTGATGTGATCCGATGGGAACAAGTCAGATATAAACTGGCGATTACGCAGGGGAATGACATGGGAAACAGCAAGTACAGAGATATGGACGACGAGCAGCTCATAGTGCAGATCCATGACGGCGCTGAAGGCGATATGGTCGAGTATCTCATGAACAAATATAAAAACCTTGTCCGGAAAAAGGCCGCATCAATGTACATCCTGGGGGCAGACAGGGACGATCTGATCCAGGAGGGCATGATAGGTCTTTTTAAGGCTGTGCGGGATTATGACTGCGGAAGAGATGCCTGCTTTTCAACCTTTGCGGAGCTTTGCATCTCAAGGCAGATGTACTCGGCCATAAAAGCCCTGGCCAGGAAAAAACATGCACCCTTAAACAGCTACATTTCCATATATGCTACCAGGGAGGACCCGGAGCGGGGCATAGATCCGCCGCTGGAAGATATTCTGGAGGCAGATCCCAATTATGTTCCTGAAAAATATGTCATCGATCAGGAGGATCTCCAGAGCCTTGAGGATGTGATAGACAGTCAGCTCAGCGACCTGGAGAGACAGGTGCTTGACCTTTATATAACGGGAATGAGCGTAAAAGAAATCTCCGCAGTCCTGGGCCGTGATGAGAAATCAACGGACAACGCAATGCAGAGGATCCGAAACAAACTTAAGAAATATCTTGGGAAGCACTGACTACTGGAAGAATAAATTTTGACTAAAAGTACTTGCCTTGAGGGTAATAGTGTGCTATATTTATATAGCTGTTGTGAAACAGTGGTTACTATTGTTGATTGTGAAGAATCACAACGTCAGGTACCGTAATCGTGGTACTGATGGCGTCTGTCGGAAACAGATGCGATAATTTATGATATAGTGAGGTGAGAAGAGATGAGACAGGACATTCAGCCAGAATTCCATCAGGCAACAGTTACCTGCAACTGCGGTAACACATTTACAGTTGGTTCAACCAAGAGCGATATTCACGTAGAAATCTGCTCAAAGTGCCATCCGTTCTACACAGGAACTCAGAAGGCTACAGCTGCTCGTGGACGTATTGATAAGTTCAACAAGAAATACGGCATCGACAACAAGTAATAAGTCAATTATTGGAGGCCAGGGCATTAGCCTTGGCCTCTTTTTATAAACATGAGGTTTGAAATGAAGAAACGCAGGGTAAGACATTACTCCGGGATCGGCGGTCAGGCTGTCCTGGAGGGCGTAATGATGAAGAACAAGGATATGTATGCCGTTGCTGTAAGGAAGCCTGACGGCAATATTGCTGTTGAGATCGACGAATATCACGGCCTTTCCTACGGCAATGTACTGCTCAGAGTCCCTTTTGTCAGGGGGATATTTATCTTTGCCGACTCTCTTATCTTAGGAATAAAATCACTGAATTATTCCTCATCCTTCTATGAGGAGGTCAATGAGAAACCTTCCAAGCTGGACGAAGACATTGAGCAGGTATCAAACGGACATGAGGACACTTTCCTGATGATACTGACAACCCTTCTGTCTTTTGTGTTTGCCATCGCTATTTTCATGGTGGCACCATATCTTTTGTCTGAAGTTATCTCGGGCTATATAAGGAATGAGTCTCTCGTAGCTATCATAGAGGGAGCGCTCAGGATACTGATATTTATCCTGTACATACTGCTGATTTCCATGGTCAGCGATATCAGGCGACTTTTCAAGTACCACGGCGCAGAGCACAAATGCATCAACTGCATAGAGAAGGGCAAGCCACTTACTGTTGACAATGTCAGGAACAGCTCAAGACTCCACAAGAGATGCGGAAGCAGTTTTATGCTATTTGTCATGCTCGTCAGCATAATCCTGTTCTTCTTCATCAGGGTGGATTCCTATGTGGCCAAGGTGCTGCTGCGTATAGCACTGATCCCTGTGATCTCAGGTATTTCCTATGAGCTGATAAGCCTTGCCGGCAAGACGGATTTCTTCCTTGTTAAGATACTTTCGGCCCCGGGACTTTGGCTTCAGAAACTCACAACCAAGGAGCCCGATGACGATATGATCGAGGTTGCTATCAAGTCCGTGGAAGCCGTTTTTGACTGGAAGGAGTTCTTTAAGGATTCCTTTGGTTACAATATGGATGAGATTGAGGAAGAAGATCCTGAAGATGACATATAAAGAAGCATTTGAAAACGCGCAGGAAAGATTATCAAGAGCCGGGATAGCAGAAGCAAAGCTGGATGCCCGGCTTCTTTTAGAATATGTCTGCCATACTGATCACAGCGACCTTATAACTCACCCGGACAGGGTTCTTACTCAGGATGAGGAAAAGAGCTATCAGGAGCTGACTGTAAGGAGAGAGAGCAGGGAACCTCTTGCATATATCCTTGGCAGCTGGGAGTTCATGGGACTGCCATTTAAGGTGACAAGAGACGTGCTGATTCCGGAACAGGACAGCGAGTTTCTGGTGGAGGAGGCGCTTCGCCATCTGTCCGACGGCATGAAGATACTGGATCTGTGTACCGGCAGCGGATGTATTGCCCTTAGTATTCTTAATTACACCAATGATACAAAGGCAGTCTGCACGGATATTTCCGAGAGCGCGCTTGAAATTGCGGCGCAGAACGCTGACAAACTGGGGCTGTCAGAAAGGGCACAGTTTATCAGAACAGATCTTTTCCCTGATCCCTCGTCAGGTAAGGCAGATATGATCGTATCCAATCCGCCATACATTGCAAGCGGCGTTATTGAAGGACTTGCTCCGGAAGTCAGAAGCTTCGAGCCCAGGATCGCACTGGACGGCTCGGAGGACGGACTGGAGTTCTACAGGAGGATAGCCGCAGGTGTGGGAGAATATCTTTTTACCAGTGGATATCTGATCCTGGAGATCGGATATGACCAGGCGGATGCGGTCCGCAGTATTCTGGAGCAGCAGGGAAAATTCCACGAGATAGAGGTGGTAAAAGACTTCTCCGGAAATGACAGGGTCGTAAAGGCCTGTTACTACTAAACGAAATCAGCTGACATGTTTGAGGATGAAATATGTTTGACAAGCTTGAGGACATACTTAGAAGATATGAAGACATAACCATGATGCTTAATGACCCTTTTGTTGTCTCCGACCAGGAGAGGTTTCGGAACCTCATGAAGGAGCAGAAGAGTCTTGAAGCTCTGGTCGAGTGCTTTACCGAATACAAAAAGTGCAGACAGACCGTAGAGGACAGCCTTATGATGCTGGATGAGGAAAGTGATCCCGAGATGAAGGAGCTTTTGAAGGAAGAACTCTCCGGCGCCAGGAGCAGGATTCCGGAACTTGAGGAGCGGCTCAAGATCCTTCTTCTTCCAAAGGACCCCAATGATGAGAAGAACGTCATTGTTGAGATCAGGGCAGGAGTAGGAGGAGATGAGGCGGCACTATTTGCTGCAGACATGTTCAGGGTGTACACCAGATATGCCGAGAGACAGAACTGGCGCATCGAGACCATGAGCCTTGAGGACATTGGCATCGGCGGCATCAAGGACGTCAGCTTCATAATCAAGGGGAGCGGAGCTTATTCAAGGCTCAAGTTCGAGAGCGGCGTTCACAGGGTGCAGAGGATACCTGCCACAGAATCAGGCGGCAGGATACACACCTCGGCCATAACGGTTGCAATAATGCCTGAGGTTGAGGATGCTGTGGTGGAGATCGACTTAAATGACTGCAAGTTTGACGTGTTCAGGGCATCCGGCAACGGAGGACAGTGCGTCAATACTACGGATTCTGCCGTAAGACTGACTCACCTGCCAACCGGGATCGTGATTTCCTGTCAGGATGAAAAGAGCCAGCAGCAGAACAAGGCAAAGGCACTGAAGGTTCTCAGAGCCAAGCTCTATGAGATGGAGCAGGAGAGACTTCACAACGATGAGGCTGAGCTTCGACGCAGCCAGGTGGGCAGCGGAGACAGGTCCGAGAAGATAAGGACCTACAATTTCCATCAGGGAAGAGTCACTGACCACCGCATCGGACTGACCCTCTACAAGATAGACCAGATAATGGACGGGGATCTTGACGAGATAATCGACAGCCTCATAGCCGCAGACCAGGCAAATAAGCTGGCCACCATGGGAGAAGAAAACTAAAATAAGTATAAAAAGACGGCTTTTCGTTGATGTGATTTTTATAATGATGTAAAATCAATTTGTGGGTATTTATTACGTCGACAGACGGTTTGGAAGGTGGAATATGGACGCAGGATTTAAGGCGGAATTAATTGGATGGGGAGTTGACTGGGACGAGATCCTTGACAGGTTTATGGGCAATGAAGATCTTATCGCGAGATTTATGTTCAAATTCCTCAATGACCAAAGCATGAACGATCTTACAAGATATCTTGGAGAGGGTAATGTTTCAGAGGCCTTTAAGGCTGTCCATACTTTAAAAGGCGTAGGTGCCAACTTAGGTCTTAAGGGATTCCTTACCCCGGTGTGCGAGCTTACGGAGATACTTCGTGCCGGCTCCATGGACGGCTACAAAGAAAAATATGATCAGATCAAGCCTAAATACGATGATCTGATCACTATACTGAACAAATATCACACCTGATCACAGGTCAGATATTCTGATATCGTTTGATTCTAAGAAGCTTGGGATATATTTATCCCAGGCTTTTTCTGCAGTTTTATCCAGGGAAAAGACCTTCATGGCAACTCCGGTGGTGACTATGACCTGCCCCTGATTAAAGCTGATGTTAAGGCAAAGAGAAACCTGGTCATAAAGCCCTTCAATCTCTGCGTTTTTAAGTACGGACATTTTGGTATCATCATCTGCTATGAGCACAAACCTGAAGGAGAGAGGAGTCTGCTTTCCTTTTATCAGATCCAGGCATATCGGACGGATCCTGGACCATCTGGAGAATTCATCCAAAGGGGGCTCCTGGGATGATGATAGATCTTTATAAAACTCTTTGTGTATCCTTCCGTCGATTGAAAAGGTGTTATAGGTATCTATGCGGGCGGACTCTACAAAGTAAGAATCCAGAAGCTCAGATGCCAGGAGCCTGGACATGAAGTTTTTCTGTTCTGTGATAAGGACTGATATCATTGGTTATACTTAAGATCCTTCTTTTATGCGTTCTCTCGTTATCCTGATGGCATTTCTGTAGGTGAGGGACACCTTCATTACCATGCCGTTATCTAAATGTGCTTTTCCAAAAGAGGTTTTGACTACATGGTTCACATTGACAAGGCCGTTGTCATTGACGGGGCAGATGCTGGGGAAGATATTACACTCATCGTAGAAGTTGATGATATCTGCGATCACTGATACCTTTCGGCCTTCAGTCAGATGTACCAGCAGATCTGAGCGGACCTTCTCGACGCAGATGATCTCTTCCTCCCTGGCATAGACGGTATCGTCAATCCCACGAAGCTCCAGTGTGGGAGTCAAAACCTTATTAAGATCCTGTATCCTGTCCATGACATTGCGAAGCTCCAAAACCTTGATGGGCTTTTCCAGGAAAAGGAGGTTGGGGGCTTCAATTCCCGCATCGTCCACCATCTTGCGGTAATCAAGGCTGGAGGAGATCATGACTATGGGCTTTACGATATTGATGGAAAGAAGCTCCTTAAGGATCTCAAATCCATTGGGACTGCCCACCATGTCAATAAAAAGGCCGTGGTACATCTGAGGATTGTGAAGAAATGCCTCGGCGTTTCCGTAAGAATCAATAAAGAGCCTTTCACCGGTCAACTTGAAAATGCGGTCCGACTCCCTGCCAAGGAGCCTTTCGGTCTGCTTTCTGTCGGCTATATTGTCATCGCATACTGCCAGATTCATAGGTGTTCTCCCTTTTCTCGACCATAGAAGGTGTCGCTTGAGGTTATGCGACATCTTTTACATAAAGCTGAATTCCAGAGGACTAAGGTACAAAAGAACTAATAACAGAAGCTGTAATACCAATATTATAGGCATTCCTATGAGAAAATACCAATGCTTTGTCTTGTGTCTGAAAATATGCATTCCCAGGGTGGAGCCAAGGCTTCCTCCCACCAGCGCAATAGCAAAAAGGGTCGCCTCGGGAATACGGTAAGCGTTCCTTATTGCCTTTCGCTTATCGATTCCCATTGAGGCAAACCCTATAATGTTTATGACTGCAAAATATCCTGCTATGTAGAAGATGGAGTTCATCCGTTATTTATTGTTGGCAACTTCCTGCATTTTCATTGCGCGAACCTTGGATGAGAGGCCAAAGAGATTTATGAAGCCCTCAGCGTCGTGATGATCGTACAAATCTCCGGTCTTGAAGGATGCAATGCTCTCATTGTAGAGAGAGTAGGGAGACTTGGTGCCGGCCTTGATGATGTTGCCCTTATAGAGCTTGAAGGTAACTTCGCCGGTTACATATTCCTGAGTGGATCTGATAAATGCCTCTATAGCTTCGCGCAGAGGAGTGAACCATTTCCCTTCATATACTAGATCGGCAAACTTGTTGCCCATATCCTTCTTCATTGTATAGGTATCACGGTCTAAAATCAACTCTTCAAGCTGCTGGTGAGCCTCATAGAGGATTGTTCCGCCGGGGGTCTCATAGACACCGCGGGACTTCATTCCAACTACACGGTTTTCAACGATGTCAACGATGCCGATTCCGTTCTCGCCGCCCAGTTTGTTAAGGGTGCGGATGATATCGGAGACCTTCATCTCTTTTCCGTTTACGGACTTGGGAACACCGCCCTCAAAGGTCATGGTAACGGTTGTCACTTCATCGGGAGCATCCTCAGGAGTCTTGCCCAGAACAAGAAGGTGCTTGTAATTGGGCTCAAGGGAAGGATCCTCGAGCTCAAGGCCCTCATGGGATATATGCCAGAGGTTTCTGTCACGGCTGTAGCTGGAATCTGCAGAGAAGGGAAGATTGATGCCGTGCTGTTTGCAGTACTCAATCTCGGACTCCCTGGAATCCATTGTCCACTTGTCGTTTCTCCAGGCTGCGATGATCTTGATGTCGGGAGCAAGAGCCTTGATGCCGAGCTCAAACCTGATCTGGTCGTTGCCCTTTCCGGTAGCGCCGTGGCAAATGGCGACAGCGCCTTCCTTTCTTGCAATCTCAACAAGCTTCTTGGCGATAAGAGGACGTGCCATTGATGTTCCAAGAAGATATTTGTTCTCATATACTGCATGGGCCATTACGCAGGGAACGATGTACTCGTCACAGAATTCGTCAACCACGTCAAGGACATACAGTTTGCTGGCGCCGCAGCTCTTTGCCCTCTCGTCAAGTCCTGTGAGCTCCTCCTCCTGTCCGCAGTCGATGCAGACACAGATAACTTCATAATCGAAGTTCTCCTTGAGCCATGGTATGATAGCTGTGGTGTCAAGACCGCCGGAATATGCAAGAATAACCTTTTCTTTAGCCATAATGTTCTCCTCATTCTTTCGTTTTAAAATTTGACTAAAGCTAATATAAACCCTAAATGTATAAAATGCAACAGCAAATTGCATAAATATTTAAAAATATACATTCTATCTGCATAAATATAAGAATTACTATTGCAATATTCAAATTGAGGTCGTATACTAAAACATGTTTATTAAGGAAAAGACAAGATAACGAGGTATGAGATCATGATAAAGGCAGGTATTATTGGAGCAACCGGATACGCAGGAGCTGAGATAGTAAGGATATTGCAGTGCCATCCTGAGGCAGAGGTAGTCTGGTATGGTTCAAGAAGTTATATAGATGAGAAGTACAGCAGTATCTACAGGAACTTCTTTAAATTAGTAGATGCAAAGTGCCTGGACGATAATATGGAGGAGCTGGCAAAAGAGGTGGATGTCATCTTCACTGCAACTCCCCAGGGGCTGTGTGCTTCACTGGTCAGCGAAGATATATTAAATAAAGTAAAGATAATTGATCTCTCCGCTGACTTCAGATTAAAGGACGTATCCGTGTATGAGAAATGGTATGGGATAGAGCACAAGGCGCCTGCGTTCATTGAGGAAGCAGTGTACGGCCTGTGCGAGATCAACAGGGAGGACATCAGGAAAGCAAGGCTTATTGCCAATCCGGGCTGCTATACCACATGCTCGATTCTGACTGCGTATCCTCTTATTAAAGAAGGACTCATCGATCCGGACACTCTGATCGTGGATGCCCTGTCAGGAGTCTCAGGGGCAGGCAGAGGCGCCAAGGTTGCAAACCTCTACTGTGAAGTCAATGAATCAGCCAAGCCCTACGGAGTTGCAAACCACAGACATACTCCTGAGATAGAGGAGCAGCTCTCCTATGCGGCAGGAAAAGAGATGCTGATCAATTTCACACCTCACCTGATTCCCATGAACAGAGGAATACTGGCTACTGAATACGCCAGCCTTATAAGGAAAGACGGCAAGCTTCCTACAGCAGCTGAAATTAAAGCAGCTTATGATAAGTATTATGCAGATGAGTACTTCATAAGAGTTCTGGGAGATGGCGTGTATCCGGAGACCAGATGGGTTGAGGGCAGCAATTTTGTGGATATCGGATTTAAGATCGATGAGAGGACGTCACGTATAATCATGATGGGCACCATCGACAATCTTGTAAAGGGAGCCGCAGGCCAGGCAGTTCAGAATATGAACATCATGTTTGGCCTTCCGGAGAATATGGGACTTGATATGGTACCTCTTTTCCCGTGATATGATACGGCTGAGGCACAGCAACTCTAGAAATGCTAAGCGACATCACTTATGATCTTTACACAACGATCATAATAAGAAATATTTTCCGCTGCTTTTATGCAGTGGACTTGACTGAGGTTTATTTATGGTTCGTGCAATGACAATT